>Ga0182008_10002945_pt1 | contig 10486 bp, 16 predicted proteins | sample Sormic07211129_1_FD_120482 | JGI IMG/M metagenome (GOLD analysis project Ga0182008, IMG submission 120482) | Rhizosphere microbial communities from Sorghum bicolor, Mead, Nebraska, USA - 072115-129_1 metaG | ecosystem: Host-associated > Plants > Roots > Rhizosphere | place: USA: Nebraska...
GGCCGAAGTCGCCCCAGGCAAGCTGGTGGTAGCCAAGCTGCCAGACAGCAACGAAGCGACGTTCAAGAAGCTGGTCAGCGATGGCGGTCGACTGTTCCTGAAGCCGCTGAACCCCAGCTACCCGATCGAGGCGGTGGACGAGAACTGCCGGATCGTGGGCGTGGTTGTGCAGGCGCTGCAGAAATTTTACTGATGCCATCCGCCCTTGGAAAACCTTCGACCTCATGGCGAGAGCAGTCCTTCTGGAGCAAGGTTGGGGTAATTGCTTGCCTGGCGTTGCTTATGATGATCCCCGGCTACTCCGACGCAGCTGGTCTTAGCTGGAGCTCATCCGGTCGTAAGCGAGTGTTCAGCCCTGGGTTCGTTGTGCTCTGCGTGTTCGTGGCTGTGATTGAGCTGATCGCGCTGAACCACTTCTATGGCCGCGGATGAGGTTAAGGTAGGAAGGATTGTGCGGAGACAGGCCGACTGACGTAATGTTGAGGCCATAACTAAAGGCCCACAGAGGCCATGCCAACAATGCGGCTATAACGCCGCACTTACACATAGGGACATGCTGTGGCGCAGAATATAACTATCAAAAATGAGGCGGACGCTTTTGAAGCCATCCAGATATACCTCAAAGACGGAGGCTTTAAGGGTGGAGTAAAGCTTTCTGGCTGGCCGAAGCTTGAGGTTCGGCTCGTTGGGGAAAAATTCGACGCTACCATTACACCACCTGTCATGAAGTCCTTCCTGGAACTTCAAAATCTCGTCTATAAATCGTATGCCATAGCGCAGTACGATACGGACGACACCCGCAAACTTTCGAGCGAAGAGCGCGAAGAGCTTGAGATCCTTGTCAAGGTAGAAGAGGGATCGTCGATTTTCGAAATCGATTTCCAGGGTGTTTTGGAGAAATTTGCTCAAAAGGCCGCTGAAACCATGTCACCAGAGCTGATAGCAATCACTGTCATAGGACTTGGAGTCCTGTGGGTGGGCAAGGCCTCGTATGGCGCATACCTCGATTACCGTAAGGAGGTGAGGCTTGGCGAGGCAAAAACAGAAGAGCAGCGAAATATCCTCGAAACGATGCGACAGTCGTCGAAAGAAGAAACTAGGCGAATGGAGCTAATGACGAAGTTATTGGTGCGAGAGCCGAAGCTTGAGGAGGTCTCTCGGCAGGCATATGACTCTAAAACAGAAATGCTTAAGGGGTTTGCCACTGCTGACGAGGCGACAGTATCAGGGATCACGACAACCGGTGAAGAAGCACACGAGCTCGTGGTAAATGCGCGACGCAAAGCTGCCGAACGGCGCCTCGATGGCTTCTACCGAGTATTAAGGGTTGACTCTTCTGACCCGGAAGCGTTTAAGGTTAAGATCCGCAAACATAGGGGATCCCTTGAATTTGAAGCGCTCGTACAGGACATCACGCTCGACGCAGAGAAGAAAGAGATTCTGCAGTATGCCGAATGGGAAAGAACCACGGTTTACCTCAATATCAACGCGAAGGTTTTAGACGATAGCATTAAGAGTGCTGTAGTCATTGGCGTTGAGCGCCGCGACCCGCCCGAACTTGTAAGGGCTCGCGCAGACGATTGAAGGCAGCTAACTCTCAACATAGCCCGGCCCCGCGCCGGGCTTCGTGTTTCTGCCAAGCGCCCTACTCTGCTATCGTGGCGCCCTCTGATCGTAATGGAAGCATCGAAGAATGGACGTATGGAAGACGCTGCCAATCGCTGCGATAGTGCTGATCGGCAACCACGTAACGGCGAATGAAAAGGCCACCCCGTTCGATAAAGTGATGACCTACACATCAATCTTGCCAACCGCTTTGACGACGTTACCGAGCTATACGTCGGACGATTCGCAAAAACCACTCAAATCAGCAAAGACTGATGCGCTTGCATTCATAGCATCAGACGGCGAAATTCGCGGCGCTCAGTTTGAGCAAGCCTCCAGGTACTACAGGGCGACCTACAGCTCGCCTTTGATGAGCGACATGCAACTGGCTCAGGCGATTGCATCGTCCTTCTGAATTCACCGAATTTCTTCACTCAAGCAATATCTCGACACGCCGATGCCCTGATACTGCATTCCGCAGTGCATGGAGGCTCTATGAAAAAATTCGCTGTAATTGGCTTGGTAGCCCTGCTTTCGATAGCTTCCTTCTCTGCCTCGGCGTGTCCAAAAGGCACTCACCCAACAGGTGGAACAGGATCGCACCATAAGGGCGGGACCTGCTCCTGATCAAAAGCCCGGTCCAGCGCCGGGCTTCTTGTATCTCCCCTACCCGACCTGAATCCGTACGCCGCCAATGGTGGCTGTACGCCACGAATGATAAAGTGCTGGCTCAATTCAATGGACTAGGTTTTTGGTATGGATAGTGGAAGTCCACTGGCCGGCTTTGTGCTTCTAATGGCTGCCTTCGTCATATATTTCACGCCCACCTTCGTGGCTGCAAAGCGCAAGCATCGCAACGGCAACTCGATTTTTTTGATGAACCTGTTGCTAGGCTGGACAGCACTTGGATGGGTGGCAGCGCTCGTATGGTCGGTTTCGGCGAATACAGAACAAAAGCTGCCCTCTGAGATCGGCGCCTCTTCTGACAGGATTTGCCCAATGTGCGCCGAGACCATCAAGCGCGCAGCAATAAAGTGCAAACATTGCGGCGCCGATGTTTTGCCTGACGATAACGCAGGGCCCATCGACCAAGAAAGTCAGAGTCCTGTCACGGAGTCTGTAGAAGTAATTTCGGGAGCAGCTTCGGCAGCTGGCAATAATGCGCTGTTCGTAGCGCTGTGCTCTGGTCTCGTGGCAATCATTATCGGTGCGATCGCGTACCGTTTGCTCCCGGTGGCGAATGTAGCCTCACACATTGCCGCGCCCGGTACCTTTCGTGCATCAGCCGACGACCTGGTTATTTTAGACGGCTCAGCTTTTGGCTGCGTTTCCGCTACCGATTTCAATCAATCCCTCTTTCACTATAACCAGTCAGAATTCACCGCCTGGGCTGACAGAACCTCGGGGGAAAATTGTTTCCACCAAAAGGACTTGGCGAGGGATCTTCGCTGGACTGTCCTGCAGGTGCGAGACGATCTTATGCAGGTCGGCTTGAAGCGCCCTACAGAGTACGCAAAGGAGCCAAGGATTGGTCAGTCAACCTATTGGACGCTGGCTCGGTGGGCCTCTTCCGGCAAGTAGCTTTGGCTCCATGCATTCAAGCACAGCCCGCTACGCGCGGGCTTTTTCATGCCTGCCGAAAAGACTCCGCCGTGCGAAATATGCATTTGTGCATGAAACTTGCTGCCGCCCTCTTGCCAAGATATGTCACCACCAATACTGTACACAAATACAGTATTCGCAAGGAGCGAAGCATGATCCAGGCACCCTACCCCACACCAAAATCGAGAAACTCCTACGAGCTTGTGGGCCATCGCCTGCAACGGTTGATCGCCTCTCCGCGGGTACAGCGGATTCAGTTGGTTGAGGTCTCCAGGCGCGACGATGAAAGCCCTGAAGCCTGGCACCAGGTAATCCAGGAGATCGGTGACACGGCCGGTATTAGGGTTGAGCATTTGGATGGAGGCACCGTCAGAATCGGCTGGCACGAGTACTGCGACTCATAAAAGAGCCCGCCACTGAGCGGGCTTTTTATCGCCCGCAGGAAAATATATAAGCCTGCTTATTGACGAATAAAATAAGCGAGCTTATATTCACTTCATCGCAGCAACACACAGCCGCTGCGAACCGCTCTTTAAAAGCTCAGGATCCTCGCCATCGACTACCCCGGACCCGATCCGGTAACTGCGAGCAACAAACAGCCGATGCCACGCCAGCTCTGGAACTGGATATCGCAGGGAGAACCCTGCCAGCTCAAAGTCACGTAGCGCGTCAGCCAACCGAAACTCCGGACCGGCCACGTAGATACGAACAGAGGGTTGCACTGATTCCGCCACCTACCAGATCCCAAGATGAGGGGTTTGCACTGGCAAGGCGCGGATAGGTGACACAACGGGTGCGAACTGGATTAAGTCCAGGTGGTAATCAAGGCGCACGATCAAAAGTAATCGCCCAGCCGGCGGTGGCGAGTAACACCGGCAGCAAGAACAGATTCAAAAATTAGCGGGCCCGATAGCTTCGGCTGGGCGCGCCGGACCTCATGCACCCTGCCCCACTCAGCCAGGGCATTCAGAGCTGTAGCGTGCATGTTGTAAGGACCTGTGATCCACGGCGAACAGATGCTGTTTGACGCTGTGAGTAGGAAGCTCGAAGCCCGCACCCATGACGAACCGCCGACCTGCAATCAGCAGCGGGATACGCGGCGCCGCCCTAGCGAAGAGGGAGTCACTGCTGACGCAACAAACCCAGGCCGTCGCCAGTAGCGGGCCTGGGCACCCTTCCCCACCTCTATTACGTCAGCACTCCTCTCCCGCGCACATCGGCAACCATCGGGAGGCATGAGTGTTGACGAATACAGGTGAACAACCCGCCACTTTGGAGGCGCTAATGAACGCAGCATTGAAGATTTGCCAGGAGCGTTACGACGCTCAGTTGCCTCCAGAGGTCAGCGAGAGCGACGAGGTGACGGACTGGCTTGAGCATTCGGCGGAGCGCCTTGTGTGCGGCGTCGATATCAAGTGGAAGCGCCGCTACGGCCAGCCGCACGTGGTGACGTTCGACCGGTTCTGCACGGCCCTGCAGGGCTACTTGAACCAGCGTCAGATCGACGGCCTGGACCAGCGTGATTCGTTTGCCCGCCTACTGCTGTCGGCGATGCTCGGCAGCCAGAGCGATGCCCGGGCTCACGCAGCCGACCTGCTGGGCCATCAACGCCCGATTGAAGCGGTCGAGAAGATCGCTGTAGCGCTGCTGAGACCGTATGCCGAAGACGCAGTAGCAGCAGAACGGGAAGAGCGCGAAGACGATGTGGATGCCGACCTATGAGTCCGCACATCCTGATCGATGAGGCACTTGAAGCACTTGAGCATCCCAGCAGCGAGCCCGGCGCCCAAGCCGTCGTGGTGCGGATGATCACCAACATGCTCACCGGCGACGCGATCACCGTCGAAGAATTCAACCACTACTGCCAGCGCCTGCTGAAAATCACCAGGCAGCGCAAGGAGGCTGCATGACCACCGCACCGGTTAAATCGTTGCTCGACGAGCAGCTCGACGACATCGAGCGCCGCATTGCCATCCTGGGCTTCGGCCTTCCCTTCAACGAGCTCATCGGCCGCAAGCGTGAAGAACTGGTGCGGGATCTGCCGCAGCGCCTGGCGCCAACCATGAAGGGTGGTCGCATCGCGGTGAGGGTTCGGCCTTGACTCCCCACCAGCACACCAGGCGCATGCTGATCTGGCGCGGTTCCTTCTCTGCCCTCTCCGTCTGCACCTTTCTGATGTTGCTCAGCGCCCTCGCTGATCGAATCACTCAATAACCAACACATCACAGCGCCCCGCAAGGACGGCGCGGGGGTATTGCCATGCTCGCAGCTATTGCAGATCGCATCCGGTCCAAGTCCTACGAACTTCCCCTGTCCCGCGACTACGTCCGCCATTGGGGCCTGAAAGAGGCCATCCGGGAGCTGGTGCAGAACGCGCTGGATAGCGAGTCGCCTTTCGAATACGCCTTCGCCAACGGCCAGCTGTTCATCACCAGCCGCTTTGCAAGGCTGGAGGCCAGCACCCTGGTTCTGGGCAGCACGTCTAAGTCCGACCGCGCCGATGCCATCGGCAGCTTCGGCGAGGGCTACAAAATTGCCCTGTTGGTACTGACCCGGAACGGGTACGAAGTGAAGGTCTGGAATGGCAATAAGCAGTGGGTGCCTGAGTTCCGGCATAGCGACCAGTTCGACGCGGAGGTGCTGTGCATCAACGAGACGCCGGCACATAGGCAGAATCAGGGTGTTGAGTTCGTTGTCTCCGGCCTCACCGAGGAAGACGAAACGGAAATCCGGAACATGTGCCTGCGTATGCAGCCGCCGATGAGCGACGTCATCGGTACCAAATACGGCCATATCCTGCCCTCCCGGCCCGGCAAGCTGTACGTCGGCACCCTCTTCGTATGCGACACCGATCTGACCTACGGCTATGACATTCTCCCCGAGCATCTGCAGCTTGAGCGAGACCGCCAAACGGTTAGCGGATGGGATTTGAAACAGGTGTCGAAAAACGCCTGGATTGACACCGGGCGCTTGGATGAGGTGGCGGAGAAGATCGAGGCTGGTATTCCTGACGTTGAATATGTCGAGTACGGCAGTACCGAGCTTGTACGGGAGGCCTGCTACCGGTTGTTCCAGCAGAAGCACCCCGGTGCCATTGCCGTTCAATCCCAGGAAGAACTGAACAACCTGGTCAAGCAGGGAATGACCAACACTGTAGTGGTGAGCCGGACCTTCCACTCTCAGGTTTCAAACTCGACTTCGTACAAGCAACAGGTCTCCCACGTCGTTGCCATCCAGACGCCCAAAGCCGCCCTGGAAGAATGGTATCGCGACAACAAAAAATACATGAGCAGACTGCCGTCGACTGCCTTCAAGGAACTGGTCAAGCGCGCTGACGGCTGGAGGAATAAGTAATGTCCGAGAACACGAGAATTTGGGACCAGGTCAACACAACCGACCCTGACGCTACTAAAAAATACACTGGCGCGGGTGGCTTTAAGGGCACTGCGATCAGGCCAACCTACCTCATGCGCAAGGCAACAGAAATTTTCGGACCATGCGGTGAGGGTTGGGGTTGGAATGTCCTTGAGGATCGATTTGACGAAGGTGCACCACTTCAGGCGCCCACTAAAGAGTGGCCAGAGGCTCCAATGATCTGCGCGAAGCTGCACACCGTAAAAATCGAGCTTTGGTACCTGGGCAACGCCGGGCAAAAATGCGCGGTTCAGCACTACGGCCATACGCCATTTATCTACCTGCAGCAGGGAAAGATTCTTACTGACTGGGACGCAGCGAAAAAATCGCTGACGGACGCCATCGGTAAATGCCTGCAGCCGTTGGGGTTCGCCGCCGACATCTACATGGGCATGTTCGACGATCCGACCTACGTCGACACCATCACCGAAGAGTTCAAGCTTGAAAAAGCCGAGGACAAGGACGCCGAGATACTTCGCCAAAAACAAGAGCGTGTCGACTGGCTTGCCTCAGCGGTCGAAACCATTGGCAAGGCCGTCACGACTCACGAACTCAAGCTTCTGAACGTGAAATACATCCGCGAGGCAACTCGTCGCAACGAACCCACCTTCATCGCGCGAATCACTCGAGCATTCGAGGAGCGCAAAGCTGTGCTTGAAAAAGGCACGGAGGCCGCAGCATGACCCAACTCTACGCACTCACCGGCAAACTCGCCGAACTCCAGGCCATGGCTGATACCGATGATGAGGGTCTGAAAGAGGCCCTGCAGCACGCCATGGACGAAGTGCAAGGCGACTTCAACGACAAGGCTGACAACATCGTCATGTTGCGCCGGAACATTGAAAGCGACGTGACGGCTATCGACAACGAAATCGAGCGCCTGGCTGAACTCAAGCGGATCAAGTCCAACAGCGTCGCCCAGATCAGCGACTACCTGCGTCGCAACATGGAAGCCGCCAACATCAAGTCAATCAAGCGTCCGCTCTTCACCATCACACTGGCCATGGGCAGCGAACGGGTGATCGTGGACAACGAAGATGCAGTGCCGGACGAACTGACCACTGTGAAGTCGAGCATTGCTCCGGACAAAAAGGCCATTGCCGCCAAGCTCAAGGAGATCCGCGAGCATAACGAAGCGGTTCGCAAGCGCATGGCAGTCGATGAAGACGCTGAACACGAACTTCTACCCGAACCTACCTGGGCTCACTTGGAGCGCGGCGATAGTTCGATCCGAATCAAGTGAGGTCGCCATGTACGTCAGCAACCACCTAAGCCTGGTCGAGGAACAGCGGCAGCACGTTGATTCAATCGCGGAACGTACCGCACAGTTCCTGGCCGCCGGCGGGACGATCTACCAAGGCAAGAGCCCATCAATCAACCCGCCGCCACCGCACCGCTCCACCAAGATCGATCCCGAAACCATACTCAAGCGCCGCAAGCCGCCTATCACAGCGGCAGAACGTAAGGTGCTGCGCAAACTCGCGGAGGCATTATGAGCAAGCGCAAGGCGCATAACCTGCAGGCGCGTATCGCGCGGTCGTGCCGCTCGCTACTGGCATCCAATCACGTCGCCGTGGTCAACATCGACCCCAGTGGCCGCCAGGGCATGATCAACTACAAGTCGCTGAAGAACATCGCGCCAGGGAAGATTGGCCAGGCCGTCTGCGGCATCCCCCACCGGTGGACGATCTACCTCAGCGCTCTTTGCATCGACGCCCGCGGCGACCGGTACAGCAAATCGGTGGAGGTCGCGCCCGATGGCGTCTACCTCTCCGACCATCTGGAAGACGTGATCGAGCATTGCTACAAGAAGCTGCGCGATGAGGCCAATCAAAGCCAGATGGTGGCTTCGGGTTGGATTGCCATTCCCGAATCGATGTCGCTGGACGAGGCGCACGCCGCGCGGATCTTCGAAGCGGTCGGCGCCTGGCATCAGGTGAAGGTCGACTCATGCGCCGCATAGCCCGCACCCAGCAACGCAAACGACAAACCTGGCTCGCAATGCCGGCCAGCGGAATAGAAGAGGTAGGCCATGGCAGCCGAACAGAAGGAACGCACGGCCAAGCTTGCCGAGAAGCGGCTGGAGCTGGGCGAGCAGGAATTGCGGCACACGGTCCCGTACGGTACCCGGCAGATGCTCGATGAGCTGATGCGCTGGCATGAAATTGAGGAGGTCAGCGAGGCGGTGCAACTGCTGGTGCTGAATGGCCGGGCCGAGGATATGCCGCCTGCGCCGCCGAAGGCAAAAATTCCGTCCGACATCATTCGCCATTACTTCCGACACGGAATGCTTGATCGGCTGCGGCGCTGACCGTCGAACTAGGCGAGACGAAAGACCGAGCGCTCATCTAGCACTTGATCGCTCACGCCCACGCGCCTGGATCGAAAAAGTCTGCGCCGCTTTTTTAAAAGCGTGCTCCACGAAATCGACATAATGTAATACGTGGGGCAACGATAGAAGGTCGGCCTTACTCAACTCCTTCAGATATATTTTGATTAAAATTAAAAAAATGGATTTGACCATATTCAGTCTTTTTCAGAATCATAATAATCATAAACCACTTTCGCTACATATCCGTGCTCGCGCAGATGATTAACCCCCCACTTACGCAAAAGTAAACGCATATGCCTATAGTTGAAAAAAATATAGTTAGAAAACAATATACGCTCGGGCGGCAGTAAAGTTTCCCTAAACACACCCAAATATGATGCTTTATCGTCATCAGGGATAGTTGAATTATTGACAAAGTTAACCACTCGAGCAGCCCTGAAAAAGAAATTCATAAAGACATCATGCTCTAATGCTGCATTAACATGAGCCTTCGCTAGCTTCAATTGACCCTTAACACTCTTACCGGCAAACTCTTCTCGACGTGCTAAAATATCTTCACAGGCTTTATCAGCTTTCGATTTAGCCTTGCCGTTTTCATCCGACTTTGTTCGAAGATAAATTTCACAATATTTTTCCGCTCTATCTAGCAATTGAAAAAATGTAGCCTCGAACTTCTCAGACTCTAATATTGTTTGTTGCTGCCTCATAAAATCCGTTGTTTTTCTGGCCTCGCCAGTTTGGATAAGGGTGGTTCTTAAAAGCACCAACAATGCTAGAAAGCTAAGCACTGGATTTATGAGTCCGCCGACAAAGTCACCAATCTGACCAATATTATTATCGAGGTTCAGGCGCCTGCCGTATAGCGCCACAAAAGATAGTAAAACTAAACCTGCAATGACCAGTGCCAGCCATACCATCAAGGCATTACTTATTGGAGGTATATTCTCATCACTGCTGCGCCCTCCCTTTTCAATGAAAAAGCGATACATGCTAAAAAGACTTACCCCCAAAATAAAAGTTACTAATACGATCGCAATTGCCTCCCTCAAAACCTTCTCCTTGACTAGCTTCGCACATTGGATTTGATGCATCCATTCTCACACTAAAGCCGCAATTTTTCCATTAGTCGCATCCGCCAACGCAATCTCAACCCAACCGCCTTTCAGCCATCCCGGAGAAACAGTCATGTCCACAGCAACAGATACAGCAGAGTTTCTTGAAGAACTCAACGGCGGCGCCTTCGCCAGCCAAATTGGCCACGCCATCTCCGAGGTAGCCGCGGGGGTTGTTGACCATGGCAAGTCCGGGAAGCTGGTTATCACCCTGGATTTCAGCCAGATCGGCGAATCCCACCAGGTGAAGATCAAACACAAGCTCGACTACAAGGTTCCGACCAAGCGCGGCACCCGTAGCGAAAACACAAGCCTCGACACGCCCATGCACGTGGGCACCGGCGGCCGCGTGACTCTCTTCGCGGAAAAGCATGACCAGCTTTTCAGTCGCGACGACGCGCCGATTCCTAAGCGCACCTGA
>Ga0182008_10002946_pt1 | contig 10486 bp, 12 predicted proteins | sample Sormic07211129_1_FD_120482 | JGI IMG/M metagenome (GOLD analysis project Ga0182008, IMG submission 120482) | Rhizosphere microbial communities from Sorghum bicolor, Mead, Nebraska, USA - 072115-129_1 metaG | ecosystem: Host-associated > Plants > Roots > Rhizosphere | place: USA: Nebraska...
GAAACCGAAGTCGGCCCGGTCACCCAGAAGCTCTACAAAGAGCTGACTGGCGTGCAGACCGGCGACATCGAAGCGCCAGCGGGCTGGATCGTCAAGGTTTGATCTGACGGCCAGTTGCACAAAAGCCCCCCATCAAGTGATTGATGGGGGGCTTTTTGGTTGTGAGGATCAAGATCAAAAGATCGCAGCCTGCGGCAGCTCCTACAGGAGATCTGTGTAGGAGCTGCCGCAGGCTGCGATCTTTTGATCTTTTGATTCTATTTCACCGCAATCCGCTTCCCGCCTCGCGCAGCGATCCCGCTGGCCTGACCGTTCTGTTGCTTGCCCGTGCGCGCCTGGGTAATCAATCCGGGAATCAACTCCCCTTCCGGCAGATTCTTCCAGAAACGCACCGGCAAGTGCCCTTGCATGACCTTCTCGTTCAACCGCGCCGGGTTGAAGATGTGGCTGTAGTACGTCAGCCACAACTCCCCATGCGGATCATCGACGTTCTGCGCCAGTTGCTGCCATTCCAGCGGACATTGGCGTTGATGGATCAATTGCTCGCCATCGTAATAAACCCCGTCACGCGGGGTGGCGATCAACCAGCGATGCCGGCCCATGCGCCCGATGAAATGCTCGCTGGCGCTGTGCAGGATGTCGTGGGCCGGCTCGTGCCATGCGACGTATTGCGGGCCCGGCTGATCCTGCGGGCGTTCGATGAAACGCACGAACGCATGCAAATGGTGGGCTTCGCGGTGTACCTGCTTGATGCGCCGCTGCAACTCGCTGCCGAGTTTATCGCCGGCCATCATCGCTGTGCGGTCGCCGTGGCTGACTCGCCACAGCACTTCATACAACAGACTCCAGCGCTGGTCGCCCCGGTAGCGTGCGGCTTGCTCCAGGGTATCGAGCAGTGCACGGGGGATGCGTGCCTGAAAAGGCCCCTGCCCCTCCGGCACATGTACGTCACTGGCAAACAGATCGCTCACCCCTTCCGACGCCCAACTCACCAGACTCGGGTCGACTTCATGGCTGAGCAGCCAGCGCGCCTGTTGGCGCCAGGTGTCGAACAGGTCGTCGCAATCGAGATTGATCATCCCCACAATCCCATCTGCTGCGGCTGCGGCCGGTCGCGCAGTTGCTGATAGAGCATGTGGCTGGTGACTTCAGCCTGCTGCGGGTGGTAGTCGCTGGTGATGATGAAGGGCTTGGCCTTGGCCAGCACACAGCGCATGCGTGCCACGTCTTCGTAGCGAATGCGCCGTTGCTGGCGCAATTGCACCAGACGTTCGGTGGTACGCAGGCCAATGCCCGGGATGCGCGCGATCAGCGACGGCTCGGCGCGGTTCAGGTCCAGCGGAAACACTTCGCGATTCTGCAGCGCCCAAGCCAGTTTGGGGTCGATGTCCAGCGCCAGATTACCCGGGCCCTTGAGCAACTCATCAGCGTTGTAGCCGTAGCTGCGCAGGAGGAAATCGGCTTGATACAGACGGTGTTCGCGCATCAGCGGTGGCGCGGCCAGCGGCACGCTTTTCGGGCTGTCGGGAATCGGACTGAAGGCCGAGTAGTAGACGCGGCGCAAGCGGTAGTTGCCATACAGCGACTGAGCGCTGTGCAGGATCGTGCTGTCGTCGGTGTCATCGGCGCCGACGATCATTTGCGTGCTCTGCCCGGCGGGAGCGAATTTCGCCGAACGCGGTTCGTTGAGCACCGTTTGCACGCCAGTGTAGATGGTGTTCATCGCTTGCTTGATCGAACCGATCTGTTTCTCCGGCGCCAGGGTTTGCAGGCTGGCATCGGTGGGCAGTTCGATATTGACGCTGAGGCGATCGGCATAACGCCCGGCCTCCTCGATCAATGCCGGATCGGCCTCGGGAATGGTCTTGAGGTGAATGTAGCCGCGAAACTCATGCTGTTCGCGCAACAGCTTTGCCACGCGTACCAGTTGCTCCATGGTGTAATCCGCCGAACGGATGATCCCGGAACTGAGAAACAGCCCGCTGACACAGTTGCGCCGGTAGAAATCCAGGGTCAGCGTGACCACTTCCTCGGGGGTGAATCGTGCACGCGGCACATCGCTGGAGCGGCGGTTGACGCAGTACTGGCAGTCGTAGAGACAGAAATTGGTCAGGAGGATTTTCAGCAACGACACGCAACGGCCGTCCGGCGTGTAGCTGTGGCAGATGCCCATGCCATCGGTCGAGCCCAACCCGCTCTTGCCTTCGGAGCTGCGCTTGGGCGCACCGCTGCTGGCGCAGGAAGCGTCGTACTTGGCGGCGTCGGCGAGAATGCTGAGCTTGTCGATGATTTGCATGGCGGAGACTCGATACTGGTTATGCGTACAGTATCGAGTCTATTGGATTGACACAAGGTGCAAAACGGGATCGAAAGATCGCAGCCTTCGGCAGCTCCTACAGGGACTGGGCAGGGCCGAGAATTATCGGGTGTACGCGATTACTGCAGGAGCTGCCGCAGGCTGCGATCTGTTGACCTTCGCGTCGAACGGCAACTCAAGACCAAACCGCGTACCCATTGCCTTGCGCCCCGCCACGGTCAGTGCCAACGCCCGACTATCAAGATCCTGCGTCACCCACTTGCGTTTCAACGCCATCTGCAACAACGCCGCGCCCAACGAACCGCCCAGATGCGGCCGACGCATGCTCCAGTCCAGGCACGGACAAGCGAACTTGCGGCGCAAGGTACTCAAGTCCTGCACCTCCATACCCAAGCCCACGAACAACGCCTCGCCACTCTCGCTCAAGCGATAAGCCCGCTCGTCGGCTTCCACCAGCCATCCCGCCGCGAGCAAACGGTCATGCAGCAACACCGCCAGCGTGCCGGCCATATGGTCGTAGCAGGTGCGAGCGAATTGCAGACGATCTGGAGTGTGCGGCTTGAAGCTCGGCACGGCGTTCTGGCCGATCACCATCAACGCTTCCAGCGCCTGCGCCACCCGTTGATCGGCGAGGCTGTAATAACGATGGCGGCCCTGTACGTGCAAGCGCACCAGCGACAGATCCTTGAGTTTGGCCAGGTGCGCGCTGGCAGTGGACGCGCTGACCTCGGCAACGGCGGCCAATTCAGTGCTGGTGCGGGCGTGGCCGTCCATCAGCGAACAGAGGATTTTGGTGCGTGCCGGTTCGGCGATGGCGGCTGCCACCTGCGAAACGCCGATGTCTTGATGTTCTGCGTGCATATTTCGCTCCCCGACGAATCGTCCTCGCTGCGAACTGAAGATACTCGCATCACTTTCCCGACGACAAGGTTGTGAACCATGGACCCGATCATCGCTGCGACGCATGCCGATCCCTACCCTTACTACGCCAAACTGCGCGCCGAGGGCGGACTGACCTTTGATCATGGATTGAAACTGTGGGTCGCCAGCAGCGCCCGAGCGGTGCGTGCGGTGCTGACGCATGCCGATTGTCGGGTGCGGCCGCTGCAGGAACCGGTGCCCAAGGCGATTGCCTCGGGGCTGGCTGGCAAGGTGTTCGGACAGTTGATGCGGATGAACGACGGCGAACGTCAGCGCTGTCCGCGCTCTGCGGTGGAACCGGCGCTGCAGTTGATCGATGACGATCAGGTACGCGCATTGGTGGCAGCACGGCTGATGACCGCGGACGCCGACGGCTTGTATAAGGCGATGTTTCGCGGCCCGGTGTGCGTGGTCGCGACGCTGCTCGGCTTCACCCCGGCGCAAAGCCGGGCGATCAGTGAGCTGACGGCGGATTTCGTCGCCTGCCTGTCGCCGTTGAGCAATGACCTGCAACTGGCGGCGGCGCATGTGGCGGCTGAGCAATTGCGCGGTTATTTCATCGAGTTGCTGGCTGAAGCCAACAGCGACTTGCTCCAGGCTATCGAGCAGCGATTCGCAGGGGACAAAGAAACCCTGATCGCCAACCTGATCGGTCTCTGCTCGCAGACATTTGAGGCGACTGCCGGGCTGATCGGCAATGCACTGATAGCGCTGCAACGTCAGCCCGAGTTGCGTGACGCCTCTGTGGACGCACTGTTGGCCGAGGTTCAGCGCTTTGATCCGCCGGTGCAGAACACTCGGCGCTTTGTCGCACAGACTTGCGAGATCGATGGCGTGCGGCTCGAGGCTGGCGAGGTGATTCTGGTGCTGCTGGCCTCGGCCAACCGCGATCCTTTGTTAAATGCAGAGCCCGAGCGGTTTCTGCTGGAGCGTCCTGACCGGCGCAGTTTCAGCTTTGGCAGCGGGCGGCATCAGTGTCCGGGACAGACACTGGCGCTGAGCATTGCCGCTGCGACTGTCAGAAAAATCCTTGATCAGGGTATGAATCTGCAACAACTGACGTGGCATTACCGCCCTTCCCTCAACGGGCGGATTCCACTGTTCAGCGCAGTGCGACCTTAAGCGCTGCGCAACTCAATGGTCAGGTGCGACAACTCATGCACTGGCGCCAGCCGTTCGCGGATCGCCTCCGCCGTCACGCCCGCCGCCGCGACCACACTGACAATCGCCGCCCGCGCCTGCGGGCCGACCTGCCAGACATGCAGATCGCTGATGCGCACATCGTCGGAGGTTTCCAGCAACTCGCGGATCTCCGCTGCCACCGGTTCGTCGGTGGTGTCGAGCAGCACCGCGGCGCTGTCGCGCATCAGGTTGTAAGCCCATTTCGCGATGACAATCGAACCGACAATCCCCATCGCCGGGTCCAGCCATACCCAACCGAGATAGCGCCCGGCCAGCAACGCGGCAATCGCCAGCACCGAGGTCAGGGCATCGGCCAGCACATGGACGTAGGCCGAGCGCAGATTGTTGTCGTGATGGTGATGATGATCATGACCGTGGTCATGCTGATGGCCGTGGTCATGGCCGTGATGGCCCATCAACAGGAAAGCGCTGAGGACGTTTACGCCCAAGCCGACAATCGCAATAACAGTGGCTTCGCCAAACGCCACGGTGGTCGGTTCGAACAAACGAAAAATCGACTCGCCGGCAATGCCCAGCGACACCAGCCCCAGCACCATCGCCGAAGCGAATCCGGCCAGATCGCCGACTTTGCCGGTGCCGAAACTGTAGCGGCGGTTGTTGGCATTGCGCCGGGCAAAACCATAGGCTGCCGCGGCGATACCCAACGCGCCGGCATGGGTCGCCATGTGGAAACCATCAGCCAGCAGGGCCATGGAGCCGGTGATGTAGCCGGCGGCAATCTCGCCGATCATCATCACGAACGTCAGCGCCACCACCCACAAGGTGCGGCGGGCGTTTTCGTCGTGAGATGCGCCGAGAAACTGGTGATCGTGGCTGAAACGCTCAGCGCTCGGGGTCAGGCTCATGATGCGGATGCTCTATTTGGAATAACGGCGGATGGCTTGCAACAGATCTTCGGCGCCCTGGGCGCGCTGTTCGTCGGTGAGGTCGGGATGCGCCACGTGTTCACGGGTGTGAGCCTCAATGAACTGCTCCATCAAACCGTTGACCGCCCCGCGAATCGCCGCCACCAGGTGCAAGGTCTTGGCGCAATCGGCATCGCCTTCCAGCGCTTTCTCCACCGCCTGCACCTGCCCGGCAATCCGCCGCACGCGGTTGAGCAACTCGCCTTTGTGTTCGTGAATGTGCGACATACCTATACCCCCTACCCCTATATGGCGCGCATAATCGCCGATGGCTTGGGCAATCGCAAGTTCGGTGAGCATTCAAGGGATGAACGGGAAACGGAAAGTGACTTCACTCCCACTGCGGGAGCAAGCCTGCTCGCGCAGGAGCCCTCTCTACTATCGAATATCCGAAGGTCAAACCCGGGAAAAAAGGCTGATCCATGAAGAGTTACTCACCCGAATCCAAGCGCTTTTTCAAGCGTCTGCTTGCCTAACTGATGCGCACACTTACTCAGTCAAGCCTCGACGATTTACTTAACGGTTGGATGGGTTAATTAAGCTGCGATACCACAAACTTGATTTTTTACATTTGTAACAATCACTTGGATTTCAGACCCTTCCTACAGCTATAAAAAGCACCTTCATATAGCGTCCGCATCGCTTTCAAAAACGATGTAACAAGGACGCTGATGGTGCGTAAAAAAGATATGCCCCGTGTTCAAAACCCACCGGCTGGTGACGGTCACCACATTACCAGCCGCTACATGACAACCAGCGAACTGGCGGAGCGGGAGGCAAGACAATCTGCTTATGACAATATGCTGGCCAGGCAGCAGGCGTATGAGGATCGATTGATCAAACAACCGCTAAAGTATCAGCGCGATGTTAAAGGCTGTGTGTTTACCAAAAGCTGCAAACTCCCTGATGGTGTTATCAATCACACAAGCCCCGCCGGGTTTATACCGGTAGAGAGGCTGGCCGACTTTGGAGAGTTTTCCCTGCTAGGCGGCCGCGAACGAGACGCCGTCGGAAACATACCACTGAAAAAAATCCACGGCAGGCACTTGCCCAACTCAGCAGGAACGCTTGCTCTAGGGCTGACTGCCGTAGCAGGCACAAGTGGTAGCGCAGTGAACGGTGCAGCCTTGGCGACGGGAGGTTTAGGTGCTGGAGCATTACTCGGAATAGTCGCACTGCTGTGGCCATCGAGTTAGGGCGACAGTTCTCTGTACACAGAAGAACAACTCAAATCACTCGACAAAGGCCGAACTCGTGTCCGACTGCACGTAGAACAACAGTCTGACGGCACTCTGAAAGGGTACGGATATAACACCCAGACGCGCAGTGATTGGGAGATGATTCCTGTCGTAAAGTTCGTCGAGCAAGGAACGCAACAAGTTGCGGACTTCGGTAATGGGGCAGCACTGATCTGGACTCCCGTTGTTGACCCTTCCAGTACCACGGGAATCCCGCCACTGGAAAGCGCGCCGCAAGCGCCACAGATATGGATTTATCCGCCGACAGAACAGGCGGACAAAATCATCGTCAACCCGATTTATCCGCCGCAATATCAGGACTTCATTCTGGTGTTCCCGGCCAACTCAGGGATCAAACCGCTTTATATTGTCCTGGCGCTTGAATTCGACTCGGCGAGTTACCACGGAAAAAAAGATACACCCGTCAAAAGTAAGGGGCCTACCAATGGTCAGGAAGCATTGGAAAACTCTGTTCAGGTAAAGCCCACATCGCCCCGCCGAATTGGTGTCGATCCGGATACAAATGAGCTAGTTGTCTTTGACCGCACGGGCGGAGATATCTACCACGGCCACGTACGGGCATGGGATAAACTTCATCAAGATATGAAAAATGCACTGATCAAAGCCAAAAAAGTAGACAACAAAGGCAATATCCTCGGAGCAAAAAAATGAGCCTCATTTATCAAGACCCATCACTCAGCCATGATGAAGCCATAAGACGCCTCGCCAGCGACTTGGACGAAAGTGTCGTTTCCGCTCTGGTGTCTATCGGTCTGAACGAAACCGACAGAGCCTGGGCTCAAGACACCTGCCTGAAATATCTCACCAACAAAACTGAAGCGATTGTGGCATCTGCGATTACCGCTCTCGGCCACATCGCTCGCCGCCATGGCGAAATGAATACCGAAACCGTCCTGCCCGCGCTCGAAACCGTTCAGAGGAGGTTCCCTGCTCTGAAGGGCATCATTGAGGACACGCTTGACGATATCGACACATTCACCTGACCCGCCGGACGAGTGCTCAAATTACAGAGATTGGGATGAGGGTCCCCCCTCATCCGGACAGTTTCGACACTCGCTACCCTCAATCCTCCCGCGTCAAAACCTCCAGCAACTCAATCTCAAACACCAGATTCGAATTCGGCGGAATCTTGCCCATCGTTCGTTCGCCGTACCCCAGATGCGCCGGCACCAGCAGTTTGCGCTTGCCGCCGACCTGCATGCCCATCAGCCCCTGATCCCAGCCCTTGATCACCCGGCCCGTGCCAATCACGCACTGGAAAGGTTTGCCTCGGCTGTGGGAGGAATCAAACTCGCTGCCGTCTTCCAGCCAGCCGGTGTAATGGGTGGTGATCAGTGCGCCTTTGACGGCGGCCTTGCCCTCGCCCACCTGGAGATCGATTACCTGCAGTTCATCATTCATGCCATTCACTCTATTGTTCAGCTGGCCGCCGTTTTCCCAGAAATGGCGGCTGTTCGCAACTCATTAACGAAGATTGGCGCTGTATCCGAAGTGACTGACAACCCATTAAGATAGCCAACCGCCATTACTTCACGGATCGATTGTTCATGCTGGCAGTTCCCGAATGACTGACCTCTGGATCAGCCTTGCCCTTGGCGTTGTCATGCTTGGATTGATCGTCGTGCTGATCTGGCGCGAGCGCGGTTTGCGCAAGCAACTGGACGAATACCGCGAGCTGCTGACCCGCGCCGCCGAACGCCAGAACATCCACCAGGACGGTGACGCCGAGCGTTTCAAACGCAGCCAGTACTTTGCCCGCATCGGCACTTGGGATTGGGAAGTCGACACCGACCGGCTGTACTGGTCGGACGCGATCTACGGCATGTTCGGGTTCAAGATCGGCGAGATCACCCCGTCTTATGCGCTGTTCTGCGCCTGCGTGCACCCGGACGACCGCGTCAGGGTGCGCGAGGGTGAATTGCGTTGCCTGGAGACCGGTGAAAACCACGACGAGGAATACCGCGTGGTCTGGCCCGACGGTACGATTCGCTGGCTGCGGGAAACCGGCAATGTGGTGCGCAACGACCACGATGCGGTGATCAAGATGATGGGTGTGGTGCGCGACATCACTGAGGAAAAAGCCTCGGCGAGTTACCTTCAGCACCTCGCCCACTTCGACCCGTTGACCGGTCTGCCCAATCGTCTGGTGCTTGAAGAGCGTTTATCCGAAGCACTGGAACAGGCGCGCCGCAGCCTGACCCGCGTGGCACTGGTGTTTATCGATCTCAATGGTTTCAAGGCGATCAACGACCATTACGGTCACGCCGCCGGCGACCGCGTGCTGATCACCACTGCGACGCGTCTGAAACGCATCCTGCGCACCACCGACACCGTCGCACGGATTGGCGGCGACGAATTCGTGGTGATCCTGCAAGGCCTGGCCCCGAGCCTCAACCTGCAGGAGGAAGCCCGCAGCATCTGTCAGAAAATTTTCATCGAACTGTCCCCACCGATCAGCATCGGCGCCGACCAGCGCCACATCGGCACCAGCCTTGGCGTCGCGGTATTTCCCGACCATGCGCCGACCATGGACCGACTGCTGCACATTGCCGATCTGGCGATGTACGAGGCCAAGCGCAGTGGGAATAATCAGTATCGGTTGGGGGGTGGGCAGGTATTAAATCAGGGTCGAGTGGATTTGCTCAGTCAGGAGGCAAGCCAAATACAACGCCATTGAAAGTATGGGTACAACAATGGCAATGGGGTTTCATCTCCTCGGCCTTCAAACCCGGGTTGACGATTTGCATACGCTTTTGCTCATCGACGTACAGGCCATTGAAGTAACTCGACTCACCCAGTCGCACGATCTCCTCGCGATCGTCGTCATGGATGGACACTATCCAGAACACTGGCTCCGGACGATCCAGGCGCGCCACCGCCTCACTGAAAATCTCATCCCAGTTGCCTCCGACACGAGAAAGCAGAAAGCGAAATAGTGGGGTGTAATCGTAGCCGTGATGCTTGATCCCGTGCATCGAACCCCGCGTCGCCTCGCTGCGCCTCTCGGCTTTGGTATTGCGCTCATACCGATAGTGGCTGCCCTGATTGTTGCGCCAGACGTTGTGGGCAGTGGTATTTACCTTGCGATAAAGCGGTTTCTTTTCCAACGATTGCTCCTCACATCCAGTCACTCGAAACGCCTTTCGGGTTTTACTCGAATGGCGCCCGAATGCAATCGACCGTCCATGGCCAATTGTTGCCGAAGTGCTTAACGCTCGACAGGCTGCATCTCGACAATGGTGCCGTTGGTGATCATGACCATCACGTACTTGTCGTTGATTTGCACCCACTGCGCCTGGTCGACCGGTGCTTTCAAGCCTTTCTGTTTCCAGTTTTTCAAAGCTTTGTCGCTGCGCTGATAAATGTCTGGAGCGCGGTCGTTGACCTTCAATTCACGGTCGCTGGTCGGTGACTGGACGGTGGGTTCGCTTGAGGTTTGCGCCGCTTGAACAAGTGGGCTGATCCCGGCAATGCCGGCGACGAGGGCCAGGCTGGCGATTAGGGTTTTGCTGTTCATCGGTGAACCTCCTTCAGGTGTGTGATGCCTGTACTCCGACTGCGGAGGACTGGAATCATTCCTTGTTTTTTGCGTGGACTGGCCGGGGATTGTAGTTGTCCGTGAGGCCGCTATCGCTGGCAAGCCAGCCCCCACAGGTTAGACGGTGTTTTCAGGATTGATCCGCTTTGCGCATCAATCCATGCCAACAATGCAATTAACATCCTGTTACAGCTGCGCGACCATCCGCCGCAATAACAACCGTGCGCCGCTTCCACGTCGCGCACGTCATAAAAGCGGTGGAGATTTTTCTATGACAGCCTCAATCCCACACGGCGGCTCGCGGGCCGGCGCCATTTTCCGGGTCACCTCGGGCAACTTCCTC
>Ga0182008_10002948_pt1 | contig 10479 bp, 10 predicted proteins | sample Sormic07211129_1_FD_120482 | JGI IMG/M metagenome (GOLD analysis project Ga0182008, IMG submission 120482) | Rhizosphere microbial communities from Sorghum bicolor, Mead, Nebraska, USA - 072115-129_1 metaG | ecosystem: Host-associated > Plants > Roots > Rhizosphere | place: USA: Nebraska...
CGCGAGCTCGGCCGCCTCGTCCGGGAAGAGGCCGCGCGCCTTGAGCTCGAGCAGCGCCGAGATCAGGACGAGGAACTCGCCGCACGCCTCGAGGTCGAGCTGCTCCTGGTCTGCGAGCCGCTCGAGGAACGCGAGGACGATGCCGGCGACGTCGAGCTCCCGCAGGTCGAGCTCGTCCTTGAGGACGAGCGTCAGGAGCAGGTCGAAGGGGCCCTCGAACGCGTCGAGGTCGAGCTCCAGCTCCCGGACGATCACCGGCCCAGAGTATGCGTCCTACCGGACGCGCCCGCGCGGGACGGCCATGCTCGGCCCCTTCTTGACGGGCCGCGGCCTCCGCTCCGGCTGCTTCTTCGGCTTCGGCGGCTTCGGCGGCCTCGTCTCGTCCCGCCGGAACTGCCACCAATAGAAGAAGGAGAGGCTCACGACGAGGAGGACGAGCGAGACCCAGAAGTTGATCCGCTGGCCGAGGAAGTGGTTCGAGGGGTCGATCCGGAGCGTCTCCTCGTACGTCCGGAACGCGCAGTAGACGGCGACGTAGAGCGCGAAGAGCGCCGGCCGGCGGAGCTTGAAGCGCCGGTCGACCCAGAGCAGGAAGAGCACGCCGAGCAGGTCCCAGATGAACTCGTAGAGGAACGTCGGGTGGAAGGTCTGCCCCGGGAACGCGTCGATCTTCAGCCCCCAGGGCAGCGTGGTCGCCTTGCCGTACAGCTCCTGGTTGAAGTAGTTGCCCCAGCGGCCGATCCCCTGCGCGAGCAGGAGCCCCGGCGCGACGGCGTCCATCATCAGGCGCACGCTGTTGCCCGACCGGTGCACGATCCAGGCGCCGACCGCGACCCCGAAGGGGATGCCGCCCCAGACCCCGAGCCCTCCCTCCCACACCGCGAACGGGCCGTACCAGTGCGCGTGGATCGCGGGATCCTGGTTCCAGCTCGTGATCAGGTGGTAGATCCGTGCCCCGATCACCCCGGCGATCACGCCCCAGACGGCGACGCGGAAGACGAGATCCCAGTCGCCGCCCCACGCCACCCAGCGGCGGCCGGTCAGCCAGATGCAGGCGGCGATCGCCAGCAGCAGCATCACGCCGTACATGTGCAGTGTGAACGGGCCGAGGTGGTAGACGCCCGTGTGCGGCGACGGAATCGCGGCGATCATGCCGCGATTGACTTTAGAGAAGGATGCGGAGCGCGAGCTCGGGCGGGCAGCCCTGGGAGAGCATCGTCGCGGCGCGATGGAGGTCGACCTCGTGCCGGCAGGCCAGCTGCATCGCCGCATCCGGGTCGTAGCCGGCGCGGATGAGCTCCTCGGCGCGCCACCGCTCCACGCGCTCCAGCTCCGTCTCGACGATTTCCTCGACCGCAGTCATCACAGGCTCTTTCTACCCTGACACTTCGGGCGAAATCGCTCGGCGGTTCACCCCCATCAGGGGTACTAACGCAATCCTTAAGGTCTCGGATATGGCGCGCCTCGTCGGCATCAACCACGTCGCCCTCGAGGTCGGCTCGCTCGACGAGGCGCTCGCGTGGTACCGCCGGTTCTTCACCTTCGAGCTGCGCGGACGCGGCGGCGGGATGGCATTCCTCGACATGGGCGACCAGTTCCTCGCGCTCGCCGAGGCGCCGGCGACGCATCGCGACGTCGAGCGGCACTTCGGCCTCGTCGTCGACGACAAGGCGGCCGTGCGCAAGGCGCTCGAGCAGGCCGGCGTCGAGCTTACCCCGGCGCCGAACCTCACCTTCCACGACCCGTGGGGAAACGCCGTCCAGGTGGTCGACTACCGGGAGATCCAGTTCACGAAGGCGGACCGGATCCTCCAGGGCATGCGGCTGTCGCTCCACAAGACCGAGCGCGCGGTCGGGGAGCTGCGCGCGAAGGGCCTTTCGGACTGAGCTAGGCGCAGGAAGCGTCCTCGACCGGGAAGGTCGAGCTGAACGCGTGCGGGCCGCTGTCGTCGATCAGGCGTGCGTGGGGGCGGACGACGCTCGAGTAGTCGGCGTTGACCGTGACGCCGTTCAAGCCCGGAAGCACCGCGTTGCCCCGGTAGCTCCGAACCGACGCGATGTCGTCTTCCGACCAGAGCCGCATCCCGCTGACCGCGTCCCAGCAGTTGCCCTCGATGACGATCACGATCGTCTGCGAGCACTGCGTCGTGCCCGCGTCGCCGCCGGGGCCGCCGGAGAAGCTGCACTGCGTGAAGAAGGTCGTGCCGGCCACTGGGCCGTCCGCGCTCGCGCTGATCGCAAAGGCGGAGGCGATCGCGACGGCGACGATGAACGCCACGGCGAGCTTCATGCGGAGCGACCGTATCACGGCGTGGCCGTCAGCTTCAGCGCGCGCAGCGACCCGAACTGGGCGGTCGCGAAGTAGGGCCGACGGATGGCGGCGCGGAAGGCCTTGGTCGCGGCGGGAGACGTCTCGATCTCCCAGTCCGCCTTGTCGTGCTCGTTGAACCAGATGAATGCCTTGACGTGGCGGAAGTGGTGCGGCAGCTGCACGTCGAGGAAGTCGGTGATCCACGCGGCCTTCGAGCCGCCGAACTCACTCGAGCCCGTCTCGCCGATCATCACCGGCTTCGAGGGCGCCACCGTCCCGAGGATGTTCCGGTACGTCGGGCCGATCACGTCGGAGAACGGCTGCCAGATGTTCCGCCGCCAGGGATTGAGGCCCCAGTTGTAGCCGTCGATGCACGTCCAGTCGACGTACTGGTTGCCGGGGTAGAGGCTCGAGAGCGGCTTGATCGACCGGCTGTACTCGGCGTTCGGGCACCAGACCCACGTCACGTTCGTCGCGCCGACGCTCGTGAAGATGTCGTGGACGTGCCGCCACATCTTCACGAACTGGCCGCGGCTGTTGCCGTTGACGGTCTCGATCCACGGGAACCAGTTCTGGAGGTTCATCTCCCAGTCGAAGCGCAGGAAGAACGGATGCCCCCAGGCCTTCGCCGCGAGCGCCCACTTCCGGATGTACGGGTCGAAGGAGCCGTTGATGATGCGCGAGAGGCTGTACTTCGGCTGGTCGGCGCTCGTCGAGGGATCACTTGCGAGAACGTTCCCCCTTCCCATCGACGCCCAGCTGTAGAGCGGGATGCTGCCGTGTCGCCGGATCCGCTCCATCTGCGCCGTCGGGAAGACGGAGGCCTTACCGGAGCCCCAGTTCGCGCCGAGGGCGAGGATCGCGACCTTCTTGCCGGCGTGCTTCTCGAACGCGTAGAGGCTCCGCATGTCCCACGGCGGGTCGTGGAAGCCGTAGAGCTTCCCCGAGACCACCGCGCCCCAGTAGATCTGGTTCGGGTGGTTGGCGATCACGATCGGCCGGATCGTCGTCTTCGTCTGGCCCTCTGCGTCGGTCACCCGCGCCGTGAGGTGATGCGTCCCGTCGAGGTACTCGGTGGTGTCGACCTTCGCCGTCCAGCGCCCGAGCCCCGCCGCGCGCTGGAACGGGCTGTCGTCGACCTGGACGTCGACGCGCGTGAGGCCGACCGCCGACGATGCCGTCCCGTTGACGGTGAGGATGTTCTTCGCCTTGCCGTTCGCGCCCGGTGACGTGAACGCGACGCGCGGCGCGGCCTGGCTCGCGGCGTTGCTGATCAGGATCGGCAGATCGGCCCAGGCCTGCGCCCCGGCCGCGTCGGTGACCCGCGCCTTGAGGTTGTGCGGCCCGTTCGCGAACGCGAAGGTGTCGAGCTTGAACGACCAGATCCCCGTCCCGGTCGCGGCCTGGTAGTCGAGCTCGTCGACCCTGAGCTCGACCCGGCTGACCCCGGCGGGGGCGGTCGCGGTGCCGGTCACCGTGACGACGCCGCCGACGGTCGCCGACGCGATCGGGCTCGCGAAGACGATCGCAGGCCCGTCTGCCTGCCGATCGACGGCCGCCGACGCCCCGGTGACCCCGAGGACGGACAGCACAAGGAACGCAGCGAATGTCAGCGCGCGCTTCAACGGCCTCCTCATCTTCGGGAGAGGTGGCGCGCAAGCCCCTCCCCGATGGTTGGGCTACCGCCGGAAGAATGGCGAGTTTCGCCCCGTTTTCGCCTAGGGAGGCGGCGCGATCGCCGCCATCTGGCGCGGGAGCCGCACGACGCCGGCGGCCGCGAAGTACCGGGAGGCGATGCCGTCGTGGAAGGCGGCGGCCGCGGCGGGTGACGACTCGATCTGCCACTGCCAGGTGGTGCCGCCCTCCGTGATCTGCCAGTTGAACCAGAGGAACGCCTTGATCCGCGGGAACTTCGCCGGGAGCGCCTTGAGCGCCGCGCTGATCCAGGCGGCCTTCTTGCCCGAGTCCTCGACCGAGGCGGTCTCCCCGATCATGATCGGCTTCGTCGGCGCGAGCTTCAGCAGCGCCCGGTAGCTCGCGGCGAAGAGATTGACGAAGGTGGTCGAGTACTGGCCGCCCTTGTTGTAGCCGTCGAGGCAGGTCCAGTCGACGTAGGCGTCACCGGGGTAGAGCGTGTCGTAGGAGGGCGACCCGTTGAAGAGGACGTTCGGGCACCAGACCCAGGAGACGTTCGTCGCGCCGGCCTGGACGAAGAGATCGTGCATGTGCCGCCACGCCGCGACGTAGTCCGCCGCCGAGACGCCCGCGCCGGTCGCCCACGGGAACCAGGTGCCGTTCATCTCCCAGTCCCAGCGGAGGAAGAGCGGGTGGCCGAACGCGCGCGCCTGCCTCGCCCAGTCGGTGATGAACCCGTCGTAGTTGCCCGCGGCGATGTTGTGCAGCGACACCGTCCCGGACGCGACGTCGAGCACCTCGAGCGCGCCCGCCTGGAGGATCCGGCGGTGCTGTGCCAACTGCCGGTTGAACGACGCCTCCCACGGGGGAGGAACGCCCCAATGAACGATCGAGACCCGCTTGCCCGCCGTGCGCTCGAACGCGCGCCAGGTGTTCTCGTCCCAGGGCGCGTTCCGGTAGCTGCCGCCGTAGGTCGACGGTCCCTCCATGTACGCGCCCCAGTAGATCGGCGCGCGGTGCACGCGGGGCTTCGGTTTTGCGGCTGCGCCGTCGGTCCGTGCGGCCGCCCCACTGGCTAGGCTGAAGAACAGGGCGACAGCGACCGCCACCCCCGTGCACGGTTTGCATCTGCGGCTCATCCCGACGACCACAGGGGTCGATTCCCCTCGGACACGATAAGCGCAGTCGACGACAACGTGTTGTGGGAAACCATCACTCCATCTCCATAACCTGCGCAAACCTGCCGAAATTACACGGGTGGAGCGCGTGACGGATCTCGTGAGCTCCGATCGGCGGGCGCCGGCGGCCGAAACCGCGCGTGACGAAGCGGCCGATCGCGACGCCCTGCGTGCGCGGACGCTCGGCCTGACGCCGGCGCTCGCGCTCTGCGCAGCCGCCGGGCTCTTGCTGATCACGCTCGCGGACGAGCGCTCCCGCGCGATGACGAGCAATTCACAAGCGCTCTTCTGGATCGGCATCCTCTTCATCTACGGATCGATCGTCTCGCGCCTGGTGCACCCGGCACCGGGACGGTTGGAGCGACTGTCGCTGGCGGCGCTGCTGGGCGTCGCGCTCTACCTGGTGAAGGTGTTTCGCGACCCCTTCGGATTCACCTTCGCCGACGAGCTCGTGCACGCGCCGAACGCGGAGTCGATCATCCGCACGCACCACTTGTTCCACGAAAACGTCGTCCTCGCGGCGACTCCTTCCTATCCAGGACTCGAGTCGGTGACGGCTGCGCTCGCGCAGCTCAGCGGGTTGAGCGTCTACGGCGCCGGCTTGATCGTCATCGGCACCGCGCGGCTCCTGATCGTCATCGCGTTGTTCCTGCTCGTCGAGCGACTGCTCGGGTCGGCCCGCGCGGCGGGCATCGCCGTCGCCGTCTACGCCGCGAACTCGAACTTCGCGTTCTTCAGCGCACAGTTCTCGTACGAGTCGCTCTCACTGCCGCTGCTCGTCGTCGTCTTCTTCGCGTATGCGGAATGGCGGGAGGCGGTCGACCGGCGGACGTACGCAGCGGCGATCGTCCTCCTCACGTTCGCCATCGTCGTGACGCACCACCTCACGTCGTACGCGCTCGCGGTCACGCTGCTCGTCGTCGCGCTTGCGTATCGGTTGTCCAGAACCGCGCGCAACGAATCGCCTGCGCGGTTCGCCGGCTTCGCAACGGTCGCTCCGGTCGTGTGGCTCTTCGTCGTCGCGACGAAGACCGTCGGCTATCTCTCACCGGTCGTGACCGGGGCGGTCACGTCGGTCGTCCACACGATCTCGGGCGAGAGCGCGCCGCGCCAGTTGTTCGCCGGGAAGGGCGGAACCGGCACGAGCGCCACCGGGTCGGGCACCCTGGAGCGCGGCGTCGCGCTCATCGGAGTCGCCCTGCTCCTCGTGTTGTATCCCGTCGGCCTGCGCCAGTTGTGGCGCGAGCAGCGGCGTCTGTTCGTGCGCGACGTGTTCGCGATGATCCTCGCGCTCGGCGGCGGGCTCATGTTCGCGATGTATGCGCTGCGCTTCGCCCCCGCGGCCTGGGAGACGGCCAACCGGTCGTCGGAGTTCCTCTTCCTCGGGCTCGCGGTCGTCGTGCCGCTCGGAGTGTTCCGGCTCGGCGCCCGGCTCTCCGAGCCGGTGTGGATGCTCGGCGCGACCGTCGTCCTGACGATCATGTTCGCGGGCGGCGTCGTCGCGGGCTGGACGCCGTCGCTGCGCCTGTCGCAGCCGTACGAGATCTCTGCGGAGGGCCACGTCGTGCAGGCGGAGGGCCGCGCGATGGCCTCGTGGGCGCTGCAGACGCTCGGCCCCGGCCGGCGCTACGCCGGCTCCGAGGCCGACGCCCGTCTGCTCAACACCTATGCAGACGGAGCGGCGCGCGCCGGTCAGTCGCCGGACATGGCGGACATCCTCAAGTCGACGACGCTCGCGGCCTGGGAGCTTCCGCTGCTTCGGAAGTACCACGTCCGCTACGTCGTCACCGACCGGCGCCTGCGTGCGTTCGACAACACGGCCGGCTACTACTTCGGCTACCGCCGCGGCCCGCGCCGCGACACGCTGCTGCCCCTGAGCGTCGTGAGGAAGTGGGGCCGGTACAGCCGGATCTTCGACTCCGGGCGGATCATCATCTTCGACCTGCGAGAGCACGCGTGAGACGGCCGGGCGCGCTCGTCGCAGCCGCGGCGGCAGTCGTCTTCGCCGTCGCGACGCAGGCCTCGCTGCCCGTCGCGGTCTCCGTCCTCGTCGCGGTGCCGCTCGTCCTCGTGCTGCCGGGCTACGCACTGCTCGAGGCGCTCCGCTCCGCCCCGCTGGACGGCGGGCAGCGGCTCGTCCTCGTGCCGGCGCTCAGTGTCGCGCTCGACATCGCGGTCGCGCTCGTCGTCAACTTCATCCACTCCGGCCTGACGGCGCGCTCGTGGGCGATCGGAATCGCAGCGGTCGCCGTCGCCGCCGCGGTCGTCGCGTTGCTCCGCGGCGCGGACGACGGGCTACGGCCGGAGCGGAGCGGCATCCGGCTCCGCTGGGTGGACCTCGCCGCCTTCGCTCTCACCGGCGCCGTCCTCATCGGCGCCGTCGTCGTCGCCCGAACGCCCGTCAGTGCGAAGCGGGCCCAGGGCTACACGATCCTCTCCGTCGTGCGCGGGCCGAAGTCGACCGTCAAGGTCGACGTGCAGAGCGGCGAGCTCGAGACGAAGCGGTACCGGCTGCTCGTCGCCGGCAACCACGTCGTCTACCGCAACACGACGTTCCGGCTCGCACCGGGGGCGCGGCTCGCGAAGAGCGTCACGATCGCCGACCCCCACAACGCGATCCGGGCGACGCTGTATCTCGTCGGGAGCAAGCGGCCGTACCGGCATGTCTTCCTCCGCTGACGCTCGACGTCACGCCCGCCCGACGACCTTGACGGCGGCGAGCCAGCGCGCCGCCGGCCGCCGGAAGCGCGGCGGCAGCGCCTCGATCCCGCGCTCGAGCGCACGGGCCGCGGCGAGGCCGGGGATGCGGTCCGCTGCGTAGCCCGAGACGCTCGTCACCGTCCCCGCCGACCGGAACCCGGCGGCGCGCAACGCGTCGGCGAGCTCGCCGGCCGTGTACTCGCAGAGGTGGAAGCCTTGCGGCGTCGTCGCGAAGTGTCGTGACACGTCATGCGGTCCGGAGAGGCGGTTCGGCGTCACGCAGAGGTAGCGGCCGCCCGGTCGCAGGGCGCGGTGGACGGCGCGCAGATGATCCCGGACGTCGTCCGGATGGAGATGCTCGACGACGTCGTTGCTGTACGCGAAGTCGACGCTTCCGTCCGCGAGCGGCAGCTCGAAGCCGTCGAAGACGTGGAACTCGAAGTTGGGCGGAAGGCCCTCGCCCGGTACGAGCGCATCGGTCACGTCGACCGCGGTCGCGCGCGCGACGAACGGGGCGACGCCGACCGCGACCGCGGCGTCGCCGGCCCCGAGCTCGAGGAATGCGTCCGTCGATCGGACGAAGCGGCGTATGAGCCGAACCTGAGGCGCGACGTCGCGCGCGCGCGTCTCCGCGTCGGCTGCGGCACGCACGAGTGGATGGTGCGGGATCCGTCGCGACCGCTCCTCGTACACGACCCCGTAGAGCCGGCGGCGCTCCTCCTTGGACGCCGAACGCAGCCGGTCGGCGAGCTCCCGCTCGATCTCGAAGTGCTCGCGGAGCTCGTCGGGCGTCTGCTTCATCGCGGCGGACGGTATCGGTCTAGAGGTCCCTTGCAGTCTCGACTACGGTTCGAAAGTGAGCTCCCTCCAGGCCCGGCTCCGAGCCCATACGGCGATTCCGCTCTATCGCAGCGCGTACGCGCTCATGTCGAGCGTCGCCGCGACGTCGGCGCTCGGCTTCCTCTTCTGGGCCGCCGCGAGCCGCACGTATTCCGCTCACGCGGTCGGGATCTCGAGCGCCGCGATCGCGGCGCTGACGTTCCTGACCGGCGTCGGCGGCCTGTTTCTCGACGGCGTGCTGTACCGGTTCCTGCCGCGCGCGGGCGACAAGACGGACGCGCTGCTGCGCTGGGCTGCCGTCGCCGCGACGACGTCCGCGACCGCGGCGGCGGCGATCTTCATCGCCGGGATCCACGTGTGGGCGCCCGATCTCTCCTTCGTCACCTCGTCGCCGTGGACGGTCTTCGCGGCGGTCGGGAGCGTCGTCGTCTCCTGCCTGCTCGTCGTCGCCGACGGCGCCCTCATCGGCTTCCGCCGCTCCGGCTGGGTCCCGATCAAGGGGGTCACGTACGCCCTCGCGAAGGTCGTGGTCCTCCTCGTCTGCATCCATCTCGCCCCGCGCTACGGGATCGTGCTCGCATGGATCACGCCCAGCGGCTTCGTCCTCGCCGCCAGCATCTATCTCGTCGTCACGCGAGTCCGCCCCGCGCACCGCTCGAGCGACGTCGAGCCGGAGGAGCTCGGCCCCGGTGCGGTCGCGCGGTACGGCGCCGGCAACTATGTCGCCTTTCTCTGCAACCTCGCGTATCGGACGCTCCCACCGCTGCTCGTGATCCACGAGCTCGGTGCGACGAGCAGCGCGTACTTCTACGTCCCCTGGCAGATCCTCATCTCGCTCGTGCTGCTGACGAACAACCTGAGCGTCTCGCTCGTCGTCGAAGGAAGCCTCGACCCGAGGCTGCTTGCACTGCAGACGCGGCGCGCCCTCCGCCAGTTCATCCGCATCCTCCTGCCGATCAGCGCCGTGCTGCTCGTCGCAGGGCCGTGGGTGCTGCAGATCTTCGGCCCGAGGTACGCCGCGCACGGCGGCTCGCTGCTCCGCCTGCTCGCGCTCGGGCTCGTTCCGGGCTCGATCTCGATCATCGCGATCGGCGTCGCCCGTGTCCGTGGGCGCATCGGCGTCATCATCGCCACGCAGGTCGCGATCGCCGTGGTCGTCGTCGGCCTCGGCGCCGTGTTCCTCCGCATCGTCGGGCTCACCGGGTTCGGCATCAGCTGGCTGATCGCGCAGACCGCCGCGGCATGGTGGCTCTCGCTCAGCGAGCTCCGGCCGGTGCTGAAGCCGCGCGCCGTCGAGCGGCGCCCGGCCGTTCCGCCGCGGATCCAGTCGTTGGAGGAAGAGCTCGAGAAGTTCGAGCGCGATCTCCGCGACGCCTTCGCGTGGCTCGAGTCCCCGGGGCGGCCGACCTGAGCCTCTACGTCGTGGGCGGGCGCCAGCGAGCGCCGCGGTCCGTCCTGGACCAGGAGGAGGCGTGGCAGGGCTACGACCAGGGCCTCGTCCTCCGCGTCGATCCGGCGACGGGCGGCGCCGAGCCCGTGTTCACGTACGTCTCGCCGGACGACGCGGTCGCCGACGACGGCGCCGTCTCGCTGCAGGCGTCGTCACTGCACGACGGACGCCTCTACACGTGCACCGAGACCGAGGTGATGGTCTACACGCTCCCCGACTTCGAGCAGCTCGCGTACGTCTCGCTGCCGTGCTTCAACGACGTCCACCACGTGCGGAGAAGCGCTCACGGCAACATTCTCGTCGCGAACGCCGGGCTCGAGATGGTGCTCGAGCTCACGGAGGGCGGCGAGATCGTCGAAGCGGTCA
>Ga0182008_10002949_pt1 | contig 10472 bp, 10 predicted proteins | sample Sormic07211129_1_FD_120482 | JGI IMG/M metagenome (GOLD analysis project Ga0182008, IMG submission 120482) | Rhizosphere microbial communities from Sorghum bicolor, Mead, Nebraska, USA - 072115-129_1 metaG | ecosystem: Host-associated > Plants > Roots > Rhizosphere | place: USA: Nebraska...
GCGTCGGGCGGCAGGCCGAGCATCACGCGCGTCTGCAGCGCGTAGTCGGCATAGCTCTGGGTCATGGCCCAGATGTGCATCAGCAGCAGCCGGGCGTCGAGCGGGCGCATCAGGCCGCGCGCGATCCAGCCGTTGATGATGTCGACCTTCTTTTGCGTCCAGAGCCGGGCGTTGGGCCAGTAGCGCTCGAGGTTGCGGCCGCCGTCGAGCACCTCGCGGGTGAAGATCCGCGAGATTTCGGGGTTGTCGAAGGCGTGGTCGAGCTTCTTGCGGATGTAGTCGCCCAGCACCGCGCCGGGCGCGCCGGCGTGATCCTCGAACGAGAACACCACCTTCCAGTCGTGCAGCACCTGCATCAGCAGCTCCTCGTAGAGCTCTTCCTTGCCGGGGATGTAGTAGTGCAGCTGGGGCTTGGTCAGGCCGGCGCGGGCGGCGATCGCCTGCGTCGAGGCGCCCTTGAGGCCGTGCAGGCTGAACTCGGCGATGGCCGCGGTGCGGATCGCGGCCAGGATGCGCTCGCGCCCGGGCCGCGCGCGCGACAGCGGGCCGCTGGGGGCCGGCATCTGCTGCGCGGCCGGGGACTCGGAAGAGTAGGTCTCGGAGGTCATCGTTTTCGGCGGGTGCCGCCGGGGATGGTAGCGCTTGCCCGGAACTTGCTGCGCCACGAGGTCGGGCTGGCCGGCATGACCGCATGCGTGCACGGCATCGACAGACTGCGCCGGAACGGCCGCGATCCGGTATCTTTTCGGCCCTCCGCACCACACCTCCCAAAGGAGTCTCCATGTACTTTGCTTCCCGCTTCCGCCGTCTGGCGGGCGCCGCCGCGCTGCTGGCCGCCGCCGCCGTCGCCCAGGCCCAGTCGCTGCCCAATGTCGTGATCCTGGCCACCGGCGGCACCATCGCCGGCGCCGGTGCCTCGGCGGTCAACAGCGCGACCTACTCGGCCGCCAAGGTGCCGGTCGACAAGCTGATCGCGGGCCTGCCCGAACTGTCCAAGGTGGCGAACGTGCGCGGCGAGCAGGTGTTCCAGGTCGCCTCCGAAAGCCTCACCAACGACAACCTCCTGACCCTGGCCAAGCGCGTTTCCGCCTTGTCGAAGCAGCCCGACGTCGACGGCATCGTGATCACCCACGGCACCGACACGCTGGAAGAAACCGCCTACTTCCTGACGCTGACGGTCCACACGGCCAAGCCGATCATCCTGGTCGGCTCGATGCGTCCGGGCACCGCGCTGTCGGCCGACGGCGCGCTGAACCTGTTCAACGCGGTCAACGTCGCGGCCAGCAAGGATGCCGGCGGCCGCGGCGTGCTGGTGACGATGAACGACGAGATCCAGAGCGGCCGCGACGTCAGCAAGACGGTCAACATCAAGACCGAGGCCTTCAAGAGCCAGTGGGGTCCGCTGGGCATGATCGTGGAGGGCCGCAACTACTGGTTCCGCGCGCCCGTGAAGCGCCACACGATGCAGTCGGAGTTCGATATCGACAGCATCGACGCGCTGCCTCCGGTGGAGATCGCCCTGGGCTACGAAGGCGTCGCCCCCACGGCCATCAACGCCCTGGCCGCCAGCGGTATCAAGGCGCTGGTGCATGCGGGCACCGGCAACGGCTCGGTGGCGGACCGGATCGTGCCGGTGCTGCAGAAGGTGCGCGCCGACGGCATCCTGGTGATCCGCAGCTCGCGGGTACCGGACGGCTTCGTGATCCGCAATGCCGAGCAGCCGGACGACAAGTACGACTGGGTGGTGGCGCACGACATGCGGCCGCAGAAGGCTCGGATCCTGACGATGGTGGCTTTGACCAAGACCAAGGACACCAAGGAACTGCAGCGCATTTTCTGGGAGTATTGACTCGCCCCCCAGGTTGCCCGGCACTTCGTGTCCGGGCGCCCACCCCCCTGACCGGGGGGCAATACCTGCGGCCCGGCGGAGCCGGTTCCGCGGTATTTCACGAACACGCCCCGGCTGGCGCGGGGCGAATCCTGCGGTCGGGTTGTGGCTCTTAAAATGGCCGGTTCGCCGCCTCGGCGGGCGCTTCGCCCTCCTGCGGCCACCAGGCCCATCATGCTGACTTTCCAACAGATCATTCTCAAGCTCCAAGCCTACTGGGATGCCCAGGGCTGCGCGCTCCTGCAGCCCTACGACATGGAGGTCGGCGCCGGCACCTCGCACACCGCCACCTTCCTGCGCGCGCTCGGCCCCGAGCCCTGGAAGGCCGCCTATGTGCAGCCGAGCCGCCGGCCCAAGGATGGCCGCTACGGCGAGAACCCGAACCGGCTGCAGCACTACTACCAGTACCAGGTGGTGCTGAAGCCGGCGCCGAGCAACATCCTCGAGCTCTACCTGGGCTCGCTCGAAGCGCTCGGCTTCGACTTGAAGAAGAACGACATCCGCTTCGTCGAGGACGATTGGGAGAACCCGACGCTCGGCGCCTGGGGCCTGGGCTGGGAGGTCTGGCTCAACGGCATGGAGGTGACCCAGTTCACCTACTTCCAGCAGGTCGGCGGCATCGACTGCAAGCCGATCACGGGCGAGATCACCTACGGGCTGGAACGCCTGGCGATGTACCTGCAGGGCGTCGATAACGTCTACAACCTCAAGTGGACCGAGGGCCTGAGCTACGGCGACGTCTTCAAACAGAACGAGGTCGAGCAGTCGACCTACAACTTCGAGCACAGCGACGCCGAGTTCCTCTTCACCGCCTTTGCCGCCCACGAAAAGCAGGCGAAGCACCTGATGGAGGTGCAGCTCGCATTGCCGGCCTACGAGCAGGTGCTCAAGGCGGCCCACAGCTTCAACCTGCTGGACGCGCGCGGCGCGATCAGCGTGACCGAACGCGCCGCCTACATCGGCCGCATCCGCAACCTCGCGCGCAGCGTCGCGCAGAGCTACTACGAGAGCCGCGAGCGGCTTGGTTTCCCGATGGCGCCGCGCGAGTGGGTTGCACAGATGACGAAGAAGGCGGCCTGAGCGTATGACCACGAACAACAACCTGCTCGTCGAACTGTTCGTCGAGGAACTGCCGCCCAAGGCGCTGAAGAAGCTCGGCGACGCTTTCGCCACGGTGCTGCGCGACCAGCTGATCGCCCAGGGGCTGGCTGATGCCGGTTCGGTGCTCACGGCCTATGCCTCGCCGCGGCGGCTGGCCGCGCACCTGACGAACGTGCTGGCGCAGGCCGCCGACAAGGCGGTTTCGCAGAAGCTCATGCCGGTGACGGTGGGCCTCGACGCCGCGGGCCGGGCCACGCCCGCGCTGCTCAAGCGGCTGGCGGCGCTGGGCGCCGACGCCGGCGCGGTGCCAGGGCTGCAACGCGCCATGGACGGCAAGGCCGAGGCGCTGTTCTTCCAGAGCACCGCCAAGGGTGCGACCCTGGCCGAGGGGCTGCAGAAGGCGCTGGCCGAGGCGATCGCCAAGCTGCCGATCCCGAAGGTCATGAGCTACCAGCTCGAGACGAACTGCGAACTGCCGGGCTGGACCAGCGTCAGCTTCGTGCGGCCGGCGCACGGCCTGGTGGCGCTCCACGGTGACGCGGTGGTGCCGGTCGCCGCGCTCGGCCTCACGGCCGGCCGGCAGACGCACGGTCATCGCTTCGAGGCGGAGGTCGATCCGATCGAGCTGCGCGACGCCAACAGCTATGCCGGGCAGATGAGCGAGCAGGGCGCGGTCATCCCGGGCTTCGAGGCGCGCCGGCTCGAGATCGCGCGGCAGCTGGCCGAAGCGGCCGTGAAGGTCGGCGGCGGCATGCAGCCGATCGACGACGACGCGCTGCTCGACGAGGTTACGGCACTGGTCGAGCGACCCAATGTGCTGGTGTGCGAATTCGAGCGCGAGTTCCTCGACGTGCCGCAGGAGTGCCTGATCCTCACGATGAAGGCCAACCAGAAGTACTTCCCGCTGCTCGATGCCTCGGGCAAGCTCAGCAACAAGTTCCTGGTGGTCAGCAACATCCGCCCCGACGACGCCAGCGCGGTCATCGGCGGCAACGAGCGCGTGGTGCGCCCGCGATTGGCCGACGCCAAGTTCTTCTTCGACCAGGACCGCAAGAAGTCGCTGGCCTCGCGGGTCGAATCGCTGGCCAAGGTGGTCTATCACAACAAGCTCGGAACCCAGGGCGAGCGGGTCGAGCGCGTGATGCGCATCGCGCGCGCGCTGGCCGAGCAGCTCGGCGACGCCACCTTGGCGCGCCAGGCCACGCAGGCCGCGCAGCTCGCCAAGGCTGACCTGGTGACCGACATGGTCGGCGAATTCCCCGAACTGCAGGGCACGATGGGCCGCTACTACGCGCTGCACGACGGCCTCGACGCCGCGGTGGCCGACGCCATCGAAGACCACTACAAGCCGCGCTTCGCGGGCGACGAACTGCCGCGCAACCCGGTCGGCGTCGTGGTCGCGCTGGCCGACAAGCTCGAGACCCTGGTCGGCATGTTCGGCATCGGCAACCTGCCGACCGGCGACCGCGATCCGTTCGCGCTGCGCCGCCATGCGCTGGGCGTGATCCGCATGCTGGTCGAGCGCCACCTGCCGCTCGACCTGCGCGCGGTGCTGGGCAGTGCCTTCGCCGCCTTCCATGCGCCGAAGGGCGGGGAGCTGGCGCTGAACGATCCCACCGACGCCCTCGAGGCCTTCATCTACGACCGGCTGTCCGGCAGCCTGCGCGAGCAGGGCGCCAGCGCGCAGGAAGTCGATGCCGTGCTGGCCTCGCGCCCGCAGCGGCTCGGCGAGGTGCCCAAGCTGCTGGCGGCGGTGCGCGCCTTTGCCGCGCTGCCGGAAGCACCGGCGCTGGCCGCCGCCAACAAGCGCATCGGCAACATCCTCAAGAAGTCGCCCGAGGCCGATGCCCACGTCAGCGACCTGCTGCTGAAGGAGCCGGCCGAGAAGGCGCTGCACGCCGCCATGCGCGAGGTGGTGCCGGTGGCCGACGCCCAGTTCGAGAAGGGCGACTACACCGCCTCGCTGCAGACGCTGGCGGCGCTGCGCGGGCCGGTCGACGCCTTCTTCGACGGCGTGATGGTCAATGCCGAGCAGGCCGACCTGCGACTGAACCGGCTCGGGCTGCTGATGCTGCTGCATGCGGCGATGAACCGGGTGGCGCAGCTGGAACGGCTGGCGGCTTGACCATCGCGGGCTGCGCCACCACCATCTCCCCATGCCGACTCCACAACAGATCGATCGCTTCACGCTGGCCTTTCACCGGCAGGCGATCGCGCGCCTGAGAGGGGACGCGCACTTGCTCGAGCAAGCGCGCGGCACGTTGCAGAGATGGCGGCAGCAGCGCGGGGAGACTCGTTCGGATGCCTACCTCGATCAATGGGCGCGGTTGCTGGAAGGTGGAGTGGATGAAGTCGAGCGCGCCGTTTGTGCTGAAGATGAGCGGGCCGCGACCTTGCGAAATGCGTCGCCGCTGGGGTTCGTCCTCTCGCCCAAAGAGCGCGAGGAAGTGCGGCGCGCTTCGGGACTCTGAACCATGCAGCTGACCGAACTGGAGCATGTGCTGCGCGCGGCTGCGGACATCACGAAAGAGAAATCTTTCGTGCTGGTCGGCAGCCAGGCCATCCTGTTGCTCCTGGACACGATTCCTCCCTCGTTGCTGGTGTCGACGGAACTCGACCTCTATCCCGCCATGCATCCCGAGAAGGCCGACCTGATCGATGGCGCCATCGGGGCGTTGTCGATGTTCCACGACACGCACGGTTTTCATGCCGACGGTGTGGGCCCGGAAACGGCGGTGATGCCGCCGGATTGGCAACAACGCCAAACGCTTCACTATCTGGGCGACCTCACCGCAATCTGCCCAGAGATCCATGACCTCGCCGTCTCCAAGTGCGTGGCAGGCCGCGACAAGGATGCTGACTATGTGCGTACGCTTCTGGCGCACGGTCTGATCGATCCAGCCGTGTTGTATGCGCGCATTCGGTTGCTGGACGCCGGCCGCTACCCCGTTCAGCATGTGGTCGAATGGGCCGAGCGCCGTGCGCTGGAAGCCCTGAAGGATATTCCCTCACCATGAAACTCGTCATCCTCGACCGCAACGGCTCCCTCAACGTCCACCGCGAGGATTTCGTCAAGAGCGACCTCGAGTGGACGCCGCTGCCCGGCGCGCTCGAGGCGGTGGCGAGGCTCAACCATGCGGGCTGGCACGTGGTGATCGCATCGAACCAGTCGGGCCTCGGGCGCGGGCTGTTCGATGTCGCTTCGCTCAACGCGATGCACGCCAAGATGCACAAGATGCTGGCGGCCGTGGGCGGCCGGGTCGATGCGGTGTTCTACTGCCCGCACAGCCCCGACGAAGGCTGCGACTGCCGCAAGCCCAAGCCGGGCCTGTTCCTGCAGATCGGCGAGCGCTACGGCGTCGACCTCGCCAATGTGCCGACCGCGGGCGACAGCCTGCGCGATCTGCTCGCCGGCGCGGCCGCCGGCTGCGAGCCGCACCTGCTGCTGACCGGCATGGGCCAGGCCTGCCGCGGCGTGCCGCTGCCCCCCGAATACCCGCCGAACACCCGCGTGCATGACGACCTCGCGGCCTTCGTCGATTTCCTGCTGGAGCGCGAAGCGCGCGCGGCGCTGAAAGTGGCTGTCTGATGGATTTTTTGCGTTCCCTGATCCACGCCTTGTGGATGCTCGTCACCGTGGTCCCCTGGGGGATCATCATGTGCGTCAACTCGCTCTGGAAGCGCGGCATCCCGCTGTACTGGATGGCCGTGACATGGCTCAACTGGGCGATCGGCGGCGCCCGCGTGCTGCTGGGCATCCGAACCCGCGTCACCGGCATGGAGAACCTGCCGACCGACAAGCTGGCCGGCTGCATCCTGCTCGTGAAGCACCAGTCGACCTACGAGACTTTCCTCATGCCCACGCTGATGCCGCACCCCCTGGCCTTCGTGTTCAAGAAGGAACTGATCTACGTGCCCTTCTTCGGCTGGGCGATGGCACGGCTCGACATGATCCACATCGACCGCAGCCAGCGCACGCAGGCCTTCAACAAGGTCGTGGTGCAGGGCCGCAAGCTGCTCGCACAGGGGATCTGGATCATCATGTTTCCCGAAGGCACGCGGATTCCGCGTGGCCAGAAGGGCCACTACAAGAGCGGCGGCACGCGGCTGGCCTGCGAGACCGGCGTGCCGGTAGTGCCGATTGCCGTGACCTCGGCCAAGGTCTGGCCGCGCAAGGCCTTCATCAAGCGCCCGGGCGTGGTCGATGTGTCGATCGGTCCGGCCATCTCGAGCGTCGGCCGCAAGCCCGACGAGCTGATGCGCGAGGTCGAGGCCTGGATCGAGGCCGAGATGCACCGGCTCGACCCCGACGCCTATGTGCCGGAGGCCGCGCCCGCGGCGTCGACCACCGCCTGATGGCCTGACGACCATGCGCGGCCTGCTGCAGTTCACGCTCGACCTGTTCGATGCGTCGACCGACGAACCGGCGCCGCTGCCGCCGCCCGCCGGGCCGCACGCGCCGGCCATCACGCTGGCCGACGCGGTGCGCCCCGCCAGCTTCGTGCATCCGCGCGCGACGCGCGAGGTCACGCTGGGCAATGCCCGTGTTGCCTACGAATTCACCCGCGGCAAGCGGCGCACCATCGGCTTCCTTGTCGGCGCCGAGGGCCTGTCGGTGCGGGCGCCGCGCTGGGTGGCGCTGCGCGACGTCGATGCCGCCGTCCGGGAAAAAGGCGACTGGATCCTGCGCAAGCTGGCCGAGACCCAGCAGCGCCATGCGCGGCTGGAATCGGCACGCATCGAATGGCAGGACGGCGTCGCTTTCCCGTTCCTCGGCCAGCAAGTCACGGTCGCGCTCGATCCGCACCATGCCTTCGAGGGCGTGGGAGGCGTGCTCGACGCCGGGGCGGAGGGTGGCGGGGGCCCGGTGCTGCGCCTGGCGCTGGCCAAGAATGCCGGCGCGCCGCAGATCCGCGACGCCGCACAGGCCTGGCTGATGCGCCAGGCGCGGCGCATCTTCATCGAGCGGCTCGATCATTTCGCGCCGCGCCTGGGCGTGACCTGGAACAAGCTGTCGCTGTCGAACGCCTCGACCCGCTGGGGCAGCGCCAGCGCCGATGGCGCGATCCGGCTGCACTGGCGGCTGGTGCATTTCAGGATGTCGGTGATCGACTACGTGGTGGCCCACGAACTGAGCCACCTGCGCGTGATGGACCACAGCCCGCGCTTCTGGGACACGGTGGAAAGCGTGATGCCCGACTACCAGCAGCTGCGCAGGCAGCTCAAGGACGAGCCGGTGCCGCGCTGGTAGGAAGCAGGCCGGCTACCGTGCGTGGGTGACGCCGCCGTCCACCACCAGCGTCGATCCCATCACGTAGTCGCCGGCCCGCGAAGCCAGGTAGATCGCGGCCGCTGCCATGTCCTCGGGCTCGCCGATGCGGCCGGCCGGAATGCGCGCCTTCACCTCTTCACCATGGTCGCGTGCGTCCTTGTTCATGTCCGACGCGAAGGCGCCCGGCGCGATCGCGCTGACCACGATGCGGTCCTGCGCCAGGCGCAGCGCCATGCGGCGCGTGAGCTGGATCAGGCCGGCCTTGCTGGCCGCGTACGAATAGGTTTCCTGCGGATTGACCGAGATGCCGTCGATCGAGGCGATGTTGATGACCTTGGCCAGGTGGTCGGTGGCCGCCTTCTTGAGCATCGGCGTCAGTGCCTGGGTCAGGAAGAAGGGCGTCTTGAGGTTCAGGTCGACCACCTTGTCCCAGCCGCTCTCCGGGAACTCGGCGTAGGGCGCGCCCCAGGCCGCGCCGGCGTTGTTGACCAGGATGTCGAGCGAGTCTTCGTGCTGCGCGTAGGCATCGACCAGCGCCTGCGCGCCCTGCAGCGTCGACACGTCGGCCGGCAGCGAGACGCAGTGGCCGAAGGCCGACAGCTCCTTGGCGGTCTGGTCGCAGGCCGCGGCCTTGCGGGCCGAGATGTAGACCCGGGCTCCCTGGGCCAGGAAGCCCTCGGCGATCATCCGGCCGATGCCGCGCGAGCCGCCGGTGATGAGCGCGGTGCGGCCCTTGAGCGAGAAGAGTTGGGTGGTGTCCATGCGGTGTGTCTCCTGGGTGTTCGGTGCGGGTGCCGGACGATGCGGCTTTCGCGAGCTTAGTGCGGCCCGGCGTCGGCGGGCGTCACCTTGGCGCCAGTTCAGGCCGGCAAGGCGAGCGAACGCAGGCTCGTGAAGCGCCGCTCGGCGCCGGTCATCGGGTCGACGAAGGAGATCTCGCGCGCCAGCAGCTGCAGCGGATGGTCGAAGTCGTCGCTGCCTTCCGGCAACAGCACCGGATAGATCGCGTCGTTGCGGATCGGCATGCCGAGCGCTGCGCAGTGCACCCGCAGCTGGTGTCGGCGGCCGGTGAATGGCGACAAGCCGAGCCGCGCCCAGTCGCCGCGTACCTCCAGCAGCTCGAAGTGGGTCTCGGCATTGGGCTCGCCGGCGACCTCGGCCATGCGCATGAAATGCTGGTCGGGCGCGAGCCGGCTGTGACGCACGGCGGGCAGCGCGCGCCCGGCCTGCCAGGGCACGATCGCCTCGTAGCGCTTGTGGACCGCCCGCTCGGCGAACAGCGCGCTGTAGGGGCCGCGCCCTTCCGGCTGCACCGAGAACAGCACGATGCCCGCGGTCTCGCGGTCGATGCGGTGCAGCGGCGCCAGATGGTCGAGCCCGAGCGTGCGCTTGAGCCGCACCAGCAGGCTCTGCTGCACGTACTTGCCGACCGGCGTGACCGGCAGGAAATGCGGCTTGTCGACCACCAGCAGGTGCGCGTCCTGGTGGATCACCTGCTCCTGGAACGGGATCACGGGCTCGGCGTCGAGCGCGCGGTAGTAGTAGACGCGCAGCCGTGGCTGGTAGGGCCGGGCGTGCGTCACGCGCTGGCCGTGCTCGTCGACGACGTCGCCGGCCTCGATGCGGGCCACCCAGGTGGCGCGCGGGATGGCCGCGAAGCGCTGGACCAGGAACTCGGCGATGGTCGGCCAGTCGCCCGCGGGCAGCGCGACGCAGCTCGGGCCGACGCCGTCGCGCACGGGCAGCGGCAGCGCGGCCATGTCAGGTTCCCAGGGCGGCGGCGATCTCGTCGAACAGCGGCCGCTCGGCGGGATCGTCGTCGAGGCAGCGTGCCTGGAGGCCGGCCGGCAGCGCCCCCGTGGCCGCATCGGGCGCCTCGCAGCGCGCGGCCAATTCTTCCAGCAGGCAGCCGAAGGCGCGCGCCTCGGTGCGCTGCAGCGCCTGCGATTGCGCCGCATCGTCGCGCGGCAGGAACGAGGCGGCGCCGAAATCGCCGAGCAGGGCGTCGCCCCGGCCGTTCCAGAGAATGTTGTGGCCGTAGAGATCGCCATGCAGGATGCCGCGCGCATGCAGCCGCGCGATCGCCGAAGCGATGCCGCGCGCCATCCGCAGGGCCGTCTCGGCCGACCAGCGGGCCTCGTCGCCATAGACGTCGCGGGTGCACGATTCAAGGCTCGGCGGGCCGGCCAGGTTGCGGAAGCTCGGGTCGAC
>Ga0182008_10002953_pt1 | contig 10462 bp, 10 predicted proteins | sample Sormic07211129_1_FD_120482 | JGI IMG/M metagenome (GOLD analysis project Ga0182008, IMG submission 120482) | Rhizosphere microbial communities from Sorghum bicolor, Mead, Nebraska, USA - 072115-129_1 metaG | ecosystem: Host-associated > Plants > Roots > Rhizosphere | place: USA: Nebraska...
CGAGCAGGCCGAGCATGATGGCGTCGTTGTGGGCGCCCGCGACCAGGTGGAGCAGGACCAGCGGGTTGAGGGCGCCGAGCCAGAGCGCGGCGGCCGGGTCGGCACCGCTGTGCCGGGCCAGCCGGGGCAGCGCGGCGGCCATCAGCGCCACACCGAGCAGCGCGACCAGCCGCATGCCCACCAGCCCCGCCGGCAGTTCGCCACGGGTCAGCCCCGACAGATGGGACGCGACGGTGAGGAACACCGGGCCGTACGGCGCCCCGGTGTTCCGCCACAGGGGCGCGACCTCGTCCGCGAGCGGGCCGCCGAGCTGCGCGGGTCCGTGTGCGTAGACGTCCATGTGGGCATCGACCATGGCGCCCTGGGCGAGGTAGCTGTAGACGTCCCGGCTGAACAGCGGCGGGGCGAGCAGCAGGGGGGCCGCCCAGATCGCGAGGACCAGCAGCAGGGCGCGCGGGGTGGGCGGTTCGGCGCCCCGGACCAGTCGGCCGAGCAGCACCCAGGCGGCTATCAGCAGGACGACGCCGAAGTAGACGCCGACCAGGCCCAGGGCCGCGCGCACGTTGGCGGGGGCCAGGAGTTCCTGGACGGGCAGGGCACCGGCCGTCTCGCCTCCCAGGGCGAGGAAGGCGGTGCCGACCAGGCCCAGCACCTGGCAGCGGCGGAGATCGACGGGAAAAGCCATGGCCAACACTCGCTCAGCGTGTCAACGCCGGGTGGCCGGAACTTGACGCGCCGCCTGCGCGCCGGGGGCCTGCGTGTGACCGGCGTGTGATCCCGGGAGCGCTTCCCGGAGGTGCCGTGCCGGACCGCTCAGAACACCGACACACCGGTCAGTGTGGTGAAGCGGTCCAGGGCGGCCACGCCCGCCACCGAATTGCCGCGCTCGTCGAGCCCGGGGCTCCAGACGCACAGCGTGCAGCGGCCGGGCACGACGGCGATGATGCCGCCGCCCACACCGCTCTTGCCGGGCAGTCCGACCCGGTAGGCGAACTCGCCGGCCGCGTCGTACGTCCCGCAGGTCAGCATCACGGCGTTGACCTGTTTGGCCTGGCTGCGGGTGAGCAGCCGGGTGCCGTCGGCACGGATGCCGTGGCGGGCCAGGAAGCCGGTGGCCAGGGCGAGATCGGCGCAGGAGGCCGTGATGGAGCACTGGCGGAAGTACTGGTCGAGCAGGGCCGGGACCGGGTTGCCGATGTTGCCGTAGGACGCCATGAAGTGGGCGAGGGCCGCGTTGCGGTCGCCGTGCCCGGCCTCGGAGACGGCGACCTCCTTGTCGAAGTCCAGGGTGGGGTTGCCGCTCTCGGTGCGCAGGAAGGTCAGCAGTTCACCGGCCGCGTCCCCGGTACGGCTGTGCAGACGGTCGGTGACGACGAGTGCGCCCGCGTTGATGAACGGGTTGCGCGGGATGCCGCTCTCGTACTCCAGCTGGACCAGGGAGTTGAAGGGGTTGCCGGAGGGCTCGCGGCCCACGTGCTCCCAGAGTTCGTCGCCCTCGCGGGCCAGGTCGAGGGCGAGGGTGAAGACCTTGGTGATGGACTGCGTGGAGAACGGATGCCGCCAGTCCCCCACCCCGTAGACCGTGCCGTCCGGCTCGGCGACCGCCATGCCGAAGCGGCGCGGGTCGCAGGCCGCGAGCGCCGGGATGTAGTCGGCGGGGCGGCCGCGGCCGGGGGTGCGCGCGATCTCCTCGGCGATCCGCTCCAGGACCGGCTGGAAGGAGTGGGACGACGCCTTTGTCATGATCACCATTGTGCCTCCGTGCCGGTCCTGGTGCGTTGTCCGCGGGTCGCCGCCGGGTCAGACCAGTGGCGCGCCGCTGCCCGCGAGGACCTCCGGCCGCAGCAGGTCGGCGAGGGTCTCGGCGGGCAGCAGGCCCTTCTCCAGGACCAGTTCGGCCACACCGCGGCCGGTGACGAGGGCCTCCTTGGCGATGTCGGTCGCGGCCGTGTACCCGATGTGCGGGTTGAGGGCGGTGACCAGCCCGATGGAGTTCTCGACGCTCGCCCGCAGCGCCTCGGTGTTGGCGGTGATGCCGTCCACGCAGCGCTCGGCCAGCGTCACGCAGGCCTTCTGCAGATGGGTGATGGACTCCGACAGGGAGTGCAGGATGATCGGCTCGAAGGCGTTCAGCTGGAGCTGCCCGGCCTCGGCGGCCATGGTGATGGTGACGTCGTTGCCGATCACCTCGAAGGCGACCTGGTTGACGACCTCGGGGATCACCGGGTTCACCTTGCCGGGCATGATGCTCGAACCGGCCTGTACCGGCGGCAGGTTGATCTCCCCGAGCCCGGCACGCGGCCCGGACGACAGCAGCCGCAGGTCGTTGCAGCTCTTGCTGAGCTTGACCGCGATCCGCTTGAGCACACCGGACATCTGGACGAACGCCCCGCAGTCCTGGGTGGCCTCGACCAGGTTGGCCGCGGTGATCAGCGGCAGCCCGGTGATGGCAGAGAGATGACGGCGGGCCGCCTCGGCGTAGCCGGCCGGAGCGTTGAGCCCCGTCCCGATGGCCGTGGCGCCGAGGTTGATCTCATGGATCAACTGGACGGCCTCGTCAAGACGGTTGCGGTCCTCGTCGATCATGACGGCATAGGCCGAGAACTCTTGACCGAGCGTCATCGGCACCGCGTCCTGCAACTGTGTACGGCCCATCTTGAGCACATCACGGAACTCGACGGCCTTCCGGGCGAACGAGTCCTGCAGTACGGACATCGCCTTGAGCAGTCCACGCACCGCGAACACCGTCGCTATCTTGACGGCGGTCGGGTAGACGTCATTGGTCGACTGTCCGAGGTTGACGTCCTCATTGGGATGCAGGTGGTGGTACTGCCCCTTGGCGAACCCCATCAGCTCCAGCCCCCGGTTCGCGACGACCTCGTTGGCGTTCATGTTGGTCGAGGTCCCGGCACCCCCCTGAATGACGTCGACCACGAACTGGTCGTGCAGCTTGCCGTCCCGGATCTCCCGGCACGCCGCGACGATGGCGGCGGCCTTGTCCGGCTCCAGCAGCCCGAGCTCCTCGTTGGCGAGAGCGGCGGCCTCCTTCACGGCGGCGAGGGCGTCGATCAGATGGGGATAGGCGGAGATCGGCGTCCCCGTGATGGGAAAGTTCTCGGTGGCCCGCAGGGTGTGAACACCCCAGTAGGCATCGGCGGGAACATCCCGGTCGCCGAGCAGGTCGTGCTCGCTGCGAGTGGTGGCGGTGGTCATGAGGGAGAAGGTCCTCTTTCTGAAGTTCGGAATGTACGGCGCCCCGGTGCGGGGCGGGGGGCGTCATGGATACGCGGCTACCGCCGTATGGGCGCGACGAGCCACGACAGGCCCGCCCCCGCCCATCGACACATCGACAGGTCGACCCGCCCGGCTAGGCGCAGGCGGAGACGGCAACCGGCTCCAGCGAGCGGACGGGCCGCACACACCCGACCGCCTGCCCGCCTCCGAGAAGTGCCTCGCCCTGGAACTCGACGAGCAGTCCGGGATCGACCCCGGCCCAGGCCAGCGCCGCCGCGGCCACCGGCACCCGCGCCCGGTTCGCCCCGTCGGCGATCTTCACGGCCACGGCCCGCCCGTCGGGCAGCGCCGCGACCTCGACGCCTTCGAAGCCGTCCTTGGCCAGCAGCCCGGGCACGGCCTCCATCAGCGCGGCCACGTCCCGTCCCGCCCCGGACGCCATCTGCGGGTACGACCGCATCGCGTCCGCCACCCGGGCCTCCGGGGTACCGGCGACGGCGGTGGTGATCCGGGCGGCGGCGCGCGCGAGTCCGTGCAGGGACACGGAGAACAGCGGCGCCCCGCACCCGTCCACGGTCACCCCCGCGATCCGCTGGCCCGTGAGGTCCTCGACGATCTCGGCGATCGCCCGCTGGAGGGGATGGGACGGGTCGAGGTAGCTCTCCAGGGGCCAGTCGTTGAGCACGCACGTGTACAGCATCGCCGCGTGCTTGCCCGAGCAGTTCTGGGCGAGCCGGGACGGCCCGCGCCCCTCCCGCACCCAGGCGTCCCCCACGGCCGGCCCGTACGGCATGTCCGGCACGTTGCGCAGTCGGTCCTCGGTGAGCCCGGCGAGTTCGAGGATGCGCCGGGTCCCGTCGAGGTGGCGTTCCTCGCCGGAGTGGCTGGCCGCGGCGAGCGAGAGGAGCTCGCCGTCGAGCGGCAATCCGGCCCGCACCATCGCGGCCGCCTGGACCGGCTTGAGCGCGGAGCGCGGATAGAACGCGGCCTCGATGTCGCCGAGCTGGAAGCGGACCTGGCCGTCGGCGCCGAGGACGACGACGGAGCCGTAGTGGAGGCCTTCCACGAGCCCGCCGCGTATGAGGTGGGCGACGGGAGCGTGGAGCGGCTCACGGATCTGGGGTGCGTCCGCGACGGAGCTGCTGAACATCACTGCCTCTTGTCGGGGAGCCCGCGCCTCACGCGTCGGCTCCGGTCGTAGGTGTGGTCACACCGGACGTGCGGGCGACCCGGCCGCGGACTGCGAACCATCCGCCGACCAGGGCGCCGACGATCAGCGGCAGGCACAGCACGGTGGTGCGGCCGGCGCCTCCGTCGGCGTACATCAGGACCAGGACGGAGGCGAGGAAGGCCAGCGTCACGAGTTCGGTCCAGGGGGAGCCCGGCAGGCGGTAGCCCGGGCGGGTCAGCTCGCCCTTCCGGGTCTTCTGCCAGAAGAGGAGGTGACAGATCATGATCATGCCCCAGGTGGAGAGGATGCCGATCGCCGCGAAGTTGAGGACGATCTCGAAGGCGTCCGCCGGGACCACGAAGTTGAGGCCGACGCCCAGGACACACATACCGCTGGTGAGGAGGATTCCGCCGTACGGGACCTGGCTGCGGCTCATCAGGCTCGTGAACTTCGGGGCGGAGCCGGACATGGCCATGGAGCGCAGGATGCGGCCGGTGGAGTACAGGCCGGAGTTGAGCGAGGACATGGCCGCGGTGAGGACGACGAGGTTCATCACACCGCCGGCGGCGGGGATGCCGACGTGGGACAGCACGGTCACGAACGGGCTCTGGCCCGCGCTGTACTTGTTCCAGGGCAGCAGCATCGAGAGCAGGACGACGGAGCCGACGTAGAAGAGGCCGACGCGCCACATGATCGAGTTGATGGCCTTGGGCATGATCTTCTCGGGGTTCTCGGTCTCACCGGCGGCGACGCCGACCAGCTCGACGGAGGCGTAGGCGAAGACGACGCCCTGGATGATCAGCAGCATGGGCAGCAGGCCGTTGGGGAAGACGCCGCCGTTGTCGGTGATCAGGGAGGGACCCGGGGTGGCGCCGTCGACGGGGTGCTGGGTGACCAGCAGGTAGATGCCGATACACATGAAGACCACCAGCGCGCTGACCTTGACGATCGCGAACCAGAACTCCATCTCGCCGAAGATCTTGACGGAGATCAGGTTGACGGTCAGGACGACGCCAAGGGCGATCAATGCGATCAACCATTGAGGGATGTCGGAGAACATCCCCCAGTAGTGGGTGTAGGTGGCCACCGCGGTGATGTCGGCGATGCCGGTGGTCGCCCAGTTGAGGAAGTACATCCAGCCCGCGGTGTACGCGCCCTTCTCACCCAGGAACTCGCGGGCGTAGGACACGAAGGCGCCCGAGGAGGGCCGGTACAGGACGAGTTCGCCGAGGGCCCGCACGACCAGGAAGGCGAAGACGCCGCAGACGGCGTAGGCGACGAAGAGGGAGGGACCGGCTTCGGCCAGCCGGCCGCCCGCGCCGAGAAACAGGCCGGTGCCGATGGCGCCGCCGATGGCGATCATGTTGACGTGCCGGGACTTCAGGGACTTGCTGTAGCCCGCGTCTCCGGCGTCGACATGGCCGGAACGTTTCTGCACGCCCTCGTGCAGGGACTGCTCGCTCACGCCTCGGGTCCGCCTTCCGTGGATGGGTCCGTGCGCGTGGGGCGCACGATGTCGGTGAGGGTTGTCTCGACACGGTCGAGGTGGTGCGCCATGGCGTCGACCGCGTCGAGTTCGGAACCGTCCATCAGCGCCTCGATGATCGCCCGGTGCTCGCGGTTGGACTGCTCGCGGCGTCCGCCCAGTTCGTTGAGGAAGGCCGACTGACGCGCCAGTGCGTCGCGGATCTCCTCGATGACCCGGCGGAAGACCGGATTCTGGGTGGCTTGGGCGACAGCGAGGTGGAACAGCGTGTCGAGGGCGACCCAGGACGTGGTGTCGGTCTCCCGCTCCATGCGCTCCAGCAGATGCGTCAGGTGGTCCAGGTCCTCGGACGTGCGGCGCACGGCCGCGTAGCCCGCCACCGGGATCTCGACGTGGCGGCGCACCTCCAGCAGATCGCTGGCCGCGTAGTCGCCGAAGGTGGGGTCCTCGACGGTGTTGGCGACGACGAAGGTGCCCTTGCCCGTCTTGGAGACGGTCAGGCCCATCGTCTGCAGCGCCCGGAGAGCCTCGCGCAGCACGGGGCGGCTGACCTCCAGGGTGCGGCAGAGCTCCGCCTCGGAGGGCAGCTTGTCCCCCACCTCGTACTCGCCGTTCTCGATGGCGGCACGCAGATGGGTCAGGACCGCTTCCATGGCACTGATGCGCCGCGGACCCTGACTGGCTGTCTTGCTGTCTGACAGGTTCACGGAAGCGATCCTGCGGGTGACGGACAGGGCCTGTCAAGGGATCTGAAAGGTGAGATTCACGGGGTGTGAGCCCTGAATGCGGACCGCACACCCCGGGACCGGCCGGCCGGGCGGGTCAGCTGTTGATCGCGCCGCTGCCGAGCAGGCCCAGCAGCAGCACGCCGACGACGATCCGGTAGATCACGAAGGCGTTGAAGGAGTGCTTGGCGACGAACTTCAGCAGCCAGGCGATGGAGGCGTAGGCGACGACGAAGGAGATGATCGTGCCGACGGCGAGCGGCGCGGCGCCCACGCCCGTGCCCAGGGCGTCCTTCAGCTCGTAGAGACCGGCGCCGGTGAGGGCCGGGATGCCGAGGAAGAGCGAGAGGCGGGTCGCGGCGACGCGGTCCAGGTCGAGGATGAGGGCCGTGGACATGGTGGCGCCGGAGCGGGAGAAGCCGGGGAAGAGCAGGGCGAGGATCTGCGAACTGCCGACCAGCATCGCGTCCTTGAAGGTGGTGTCGTCCTCACCGCGCTTGTGCCGGCCCATCTGGTCCGCCGCCCACATCACGCCACTACCGACGATCAGCGAGGCCGCGACCACCCACAGGGAGGCGAGCGGACCCTCGATCAGCGGCTTGGCGGCGAGACCCACGACGACGATCGGAATGGTCGCGTAGATCACCCACCAGGCGAACTTGTAGTCGTGGTGGTACCGCTCCTCCTTGTTGACCAGACCACGGCCCCAGGCGGAGACGATCCGCACGATGTCCTTGAAGAAGTACACCAGCACGGCGGCGATCGCGCCGACCTGGATGACGGCCGAGAACCCGACGACGGCGTCGTCGTCCACGGGGATGCTCATCAGCCCCTCGGCGATCTTGAGATGGCCGGTCGAGGAGACGGGGAGGAACTCGGTCACCCCCTCGACGACTCCGAGGACGGCGGCCTGACCGACGCTAATGACGCTCATGGGATCCAGTTCTGAGGAGGTTGGTCGACAGTGTTGTAGACAGTCTTACTACGCGCGGGGTGCGGCCGGGTCACCGCCCCCACAGAGCCTGGGCGATCGAGACTCCGGCGAATGCCGCGCCGAGACCCGCCGTCACGCTTCCGACGACATTGGCGGCAGCGTAGAGCCCCGCCCCGGTCTCGGTCAGCCGCAGGGTCTCGTAGGAAAAGGTGGAGTAAGTGGTGAGCGCGCCGCACAGGCCCGTGCCGAGCAGGAGCTGGAGATGGGAACCGGCGGCCCCCTGGGCCACGGCGCCGGTCAGCAGGCCCAGGATCAGGCAGCCGGTGACGTTCACGGCGAAGGTGCCCCAGGGGAAGACCGAGTCGTGCCGGGACTGGACCGCACGGTCGGTGAGGTACCGCAGCGGTGCGCCGACCATGGCGCCCGCGACGACCAACAGCCAGTTCACAATGATTTCTTACCCTTCGTCTCCGCCTCGCCCGGGCCCGCTTCGCGGCCGACATACCGGATGACCTCGCAGTCGTCGAGGATCACCAGCCCCTCCCCCACCAGCTCGTCGAGCTGCGGCAGGAACGCGCGGACGCGTTCCTCGCTGTCCACGATCACGATCGCGACGGGGAGGTCCTCGCTCAGCGACAGCAGCCGTGAGGTGTGGATCAGGGAGGAGGCGCCGAAGCCCTCGACACCGCGGAAGACACTCGCGCCGGCGAGGCCCGCCGTGTGGGCGCGGTGGACGATCTCGGAGTAGAGGGGCTTGTGGTGCCAGGTGTCGTTCTCGCCGATGAAGACGGTCACGCGCAGGGCGCTGCCGGTCAGCCTGGTCATGGCTGCCTCCACTTCAGGACGCGACGGGCCGCGGTGACCGCCAGCCACACCGCTGCGAGGGCCGCGAGCAGGGTCGCGGCGAGGTAGGCCAGCCCGGTGCGGGGGTGGCCGGAGTCGACCAGCTTCTGGATGTCGACCGCGTAGGTGGAGAAGGTGGTGAAGCCGCCGAGGACGCCGGTGCCGAAGAAGGGCCGGACCAGGCGGTGGGCGGCCCATACGTCGGTGATGACGACCATGAACACGCCGATGACCGCGCAGCCGACGACATTCGTCCAGAAGGTGGCCCAGGGGAAGTGGCCCGGCGGGGTGGGCCATCCCAGGGAGAGCGCGTAGCGGGCGGTGGCGCCGAGGGCACCGCCGAGCGCGACCACCGCGACGACCGGTGCCTGGGTGCGCCAGGCGGGCCGGCGAGCGGGGCGCGGGCGGGCGCGGAGGCTCTCCGCTTCCGGGGCTGTCATGGTCGTACGTCTCCTACTCGCCGGGGCCCGGGCGTGCGGGCGCCGCTCCTTCGCAAGTAGGGACCGTTGGCGGCACCACTGCCGCGGTTCGGGTACGGCGGGCCCCACCGCCGCGCCGCGAGGGGTGCCCGCGGCCGGGCTACAGGGTAGCGCCCGGCCGGGACCCGGGTCATTTCGGGGCCGGTCGCTCGCACACCGCCACGCCCCGCTCCCACAGGCTGCCCAGCACCAGGTGACCGGCGGCCTCGCAGACGCTGGTCACCATGCGGAAGCCGGAACGGCGGCGGGTGAGGTGGTGGACGATCCCGCCCTGGTCGTCGACGCCGAGCACGCCGATGAAACCGGTGGGGCGGTAGGGGGCGCGGACGGCGGCCCGGGCCGCGGCCTGGCGGACGGCGGGGGCGGCGCGGTGCAGCAGGTCGAGCGGGGGGAGGTGCGGCCCGGCCAGGGAGACCCATATCGGGCCGTCCGGTGCTCCCCGCCAGATGTTGTCGGGCATGCCCGGCAGGTTCTCGGCGAAGGGCTCCCCGCGTCCCGCCTGCGGTCCGGCGAGCCAGTAGCGGGTGAGGCGGCGGGCGCCGGTCTCGGCGACGACCAGGAACGATTCGTCCGAGCTCAGGGCCAGTCCGTTGGCGAACTGCAGCCCCTCCAGGAGGACTTCGGGCCGTTCGCTGCCGGGCTCCAGGCGCAGCAGCCGGCCGGTCCCGGAGTGCTCCACGATGTCGCCGATCCACTGGTCGAGGGGGTAGCGGCGGCTGGAGACGGTGAAGCAGACGCTGCCGTCGGCGAGGGCGACGACATTGCTGCAGAACCTCAGCCGCTCCCCCGCCACCGAGTCGGCGAGGATGCGCACGATCCCCTCGCGCAGGTCGACGCGGAGCAGACCGAGTTCGGCGTCGCAGACCAACAGTGCGTCGTCCGGGAGGAGTTCGAGGCCGAGGGGGCGGCCGCCGGTCTCGGCGAGCACTTCGACACGGGGCGTCGCATCGCCGGTGAGGCCGTCGATGCGCAGGATGCGGCCGTCCTCCACTCCGGTCAGCACCCGGCCGCGGGCGTCGGCGACGACGTCCTCGGGGCCGCGGCCGCCGATGTCGACGTACCGGAGAGGGACGAGTGGGGTGACACGGTCCATGGAAACCTCCTCGTCTGGTTCGGGCAGTTCATGCTGGCATGTGTGTGGAGGTTCAACGGAGGCCGCGTCACTCGATCAGGTTTACATCGAGGCTTTCCTGGCGACTCAGGACAGCGCCCGAGAAGGGGTGGTCCCATGTCACGGTCGGCTCTGTGGTGGCATCGGTCGGGGCTGGCGGAACTGTACCGGCGCGGCTCGGAGTTGGAGTTGCTGCACCGGGCGCTCGGTTTCGCGACGCTCGCCCTGGTCACGCTGGCGCCGCTGCTCATCGTGGTCGCGGCGGCGGATCCGCTGGGGCACGGCGGGTTCGCGTTGTGGCTGGTGGACGGCATGGACCTGTCCGGCCGCTCCGCCAAGGCCCTCACCCAGGTCTTCGGCCCGCCCAGCAAGGTGATCAGCACCACCAGCGCCTGGAGCGGGGCCCTGCTCGCGCTGTTCGGTCTGTCCTTCGCGTCGAGCGTGCAGAACGGGTACGAGCGGATCTGGAAGACGTCCGC
>Ga0182008_10002955_pt1 | contig 10457 bp, 7 predicted proteins | sample Sormic07211129_1_FD_120482 | JGI IMG/M metagenome (GOLD analysis project Ga0182008, IMG submission 120482) | Rhizosphere microbial communities from Sorghum bicolor, Mead, Nebraska, USA - 072115-129_1 metaG | ecosystem: Host-associated > Plants > Roots > Rhizosphere | place: USA: Nebraska...
GCGATCTGCCAGGACACCTTGTCCAACAACGGCATGGCGCCGAAAGCAAGGGACACATCGCTGAATTTGAGCAGGGTCATACGCTTCTCCAAAAACTGGGCGCGCATTCTACCTGAGTTAGGGGCTGAGGCGGCCGGGATTTTCTCAGTCGACATACTCTGAGAGACATTTCCGAGGAACTTGAACGAAGCGGCGGTGAAAGCTTTCATCGGCGTCAGGCAAAAGGCTAAGCTAGGGGCAATCAGTGTCGGCGGCGCCGGCACTTGTCCAGATTCCTCTGCACGGACGTCTCATGCGCAGTCGCCTTTTCAACTTTTTATCTTGTCTGCTTCTTTCCGCCACCGCCGTCCAATCCGCCCAGGCCGTGGACCTCACCACCCAACGTCAATATTACGATGAAGCCAAACGCGCCCTGGCCAAAGGCGATACCGGCCCCTACATGCAATACAGCCAGGCCCTGGCCGATTACCCGTTGACGCCATATCTGGCCTACGACGAGCTGACCGCACGCCTGAAGACCGCCAGTAACGAGGAAATCGAACAGTTCCTGGCCAAGAACGGCGACCTGCCCCAGGCCAACTGGATGAAGTTGCGTTGGTTGCGCTGGCTGGCCGATCGGGGCGACTGGCAGACGTTTGAAAAGTACTACGACCCCAAACTCAATTTCGTTGAACTGGACTGCCTGCACGGCCAGTACCAGCTCACACACAACTTGAAGGCGGAAGGTTACAAAACCGCCGAAAAACTGTGGATGACCGGCAAATCCCAGCCGGCCGCCTGCGATGTCACCTTTGGTCAATGGGCCGCCGACGGCCAACTTACCGAACAGAAAATCTGGGACCGCGCCAAGCTGGCCGCCGAAGCACGCAACTACGCCCTGGCCAACAGCCTGGTGAAAACCCTGCCGACCCTCGGCGCCCAAGGGCGTCTGATGGTGGACGTGGCCCAAAAGCCGGACATGCTCAGCGACCCGTCGCGCTTCCTGCCGGCCACCGAGGCGATGTCCGACGCCGTGGGCCTGGGCCTGCGTCGCCTGGCCCGTCAAGACCCGGACAAGGCCATGGCGCTGCTGGATGGCTATGCCAGCAGCATGCACTTCTCACGTGACGAAAAAGTGGCGATCGCCCGCGAAATCGGGCTGACCCTGGCCAAACGCTTCGACCCTCGCGCGCTTGAAGTAATGACCCAATACGACCCGGAGCTGCGCGACAACACCGTCTCCGAATGGCGCCTGCGCCTGCTGCTGCGCCTGGCTCGCTGGGAAGATGCCTACCAGCTGACCCGCAAACTCCCGCAGGACCTGGCCACCAGCAACCGCTGGCGCTACTGGCAGGCCCGCAGCCTGGAGCTGGCCGAGCCGAAAAACCCGCAAGCGCTGGTGCTGTATAAAAATCTGGCTCAGGAACGGGATTTCTACGGCTTCCTTGCCGCCGATCGCTCCAAGGCCCCCTACCAGTTGAAAAACAAGCCACTGTTGATGAGCCAGGCGCTGGTCAACAAGGTACGTAACACCCCCGGCGTACGCCGCGCCCTGGAATTCTATGCGCGAGGCCAGGTGGTCGACGGGCGCCGCGAGTGGTACCACGTCAGCCGTCATTTCAACCGCGACGAAATGGTCGCCCAGGCCAAGCTGGCCTACGACATGAAGTGGTACTTCCCGGCCATCCGCACCATCAGCCAGGCGCAGTACTGGGACGACCTGGACATTCGTTTCCCGATGGCTCACCGCGACACCCTGGTGCGTGAGGCCAAGGTACGGGGGCTGCATTCAAGCTGGGTGTTCGCCATTACCCGCCAGGAAAGCGCCTTCATGGACGACGCCCGCTCCGGCGTCGGCGCCAGCGGCCTGATGCAGCTGATGCCCGGCACCGCCAAGGACACCGCGCGTAAGTTCAGCATCCCGCTGGCCTCACCGGCCCAAGTGCTGGACCCGGATAAAAACATCCAACTGGGCGCCGCTTACTTGAGCCAAGTGCACAGCCAGTTCAATGGCAACCGCGTGCTCGCCTCCGCCGCCTACAACGCCGGCCCCGGCCGAGTACGCCAGTGGCTGCGCGGGGCCGATCACCTGAGTTTCGACGTATGGGTGGAGAGCATCCCGTTTGACGAAACCCGCCAATACGTGCAGAACGTGCTGTCTTATTCGGTGATATACGGGCAGAAGCTCAACTCGCCGCAGCCGTTGGTGGATTGGCATGAGCGGTATTTTGATGATCAGTGAACGCTGAAGCAGTCACCCGCTGAAGCACCAAGATAAGTGCCCGCATTGGACTATGCGGGCATTTTTTATGGAGGGTCGATTCCACACGTTCCCCATCCTGTGGCAGGGGAGCTGATCACCGCCAACAATCGCCTAACTGGCCGACTCTTCCCCATCACTGAACTGCAACGCCGCCAACCGCGCATACAGTGGATTGCTCGCAATCAACTGCTGATGGGTGCCCACCGCCACCAGCTTGCCCTGGTCCATCACGGCGATGCGATCAGCGTTCTTCACCGTCGCCAACCGATGCGCGATAACCAGCGTGGTACGGCCCTGCATCAACTGCGGCAACGCTTGCTGGATCAGGTGTTCGCTTTGGGCGTCGAGTGCGCTGGTGGCTTCGTCCAGCAGCAGGATCGGCGCGTCCACCAGCAGCGCGCGGGCGATGGCCAGGCGTTGACGCTGGCCGCCGGAGAGGCCCAGGCCGCCATCACCGAGGTGGGTCTGGTAGCCGTCGGGCATTTGCAGGATGAAGTCGTGGGCGTGGGCGATCCGAGCGGCGGCTTCGACCTGCTCGCGGGTGGCATCCGGGTTACCGTAGCGGATGTTCTCTTCGACACTGCCGAAAAACAGCGCCGGACTCTGGGATACCAGGGCGAAGTGGCGGCGCAGGTCCGTTGGGTCGAGGTTGGTCAACGGTTGGCCTTCAAGCAGGATGCGGCCCTGCAGGGGGTCGTAGAAGCGCAGCAACAGGTCGAAGAGCGTCGATTTACCTGCACCGGAGGGGCCTACCAGCGCCAGGGTTTCGCCGGGGTTGATGGTCAGGTTCAGGCCATCGATGGCGTAGCTGTCCGGCCGCGAAGGGTAGGCAAAACGCAGATCCTGCAGCTCCATGCGGCCACTGACCCGTTCTGGAAGCGTTACGAGGCCCGTGGCGGGCGCCTGGATTTCGTTGTTCGACTGCAACAGCTCGCCGATGCGTTCCGCCGCACCGGCGGCGCGCTGCAGCTCGCCGAGCACTTCACTCAGGGTGCCGACGGCGCTGCCGACGATCAGGCTGTAGAACACGAATGCCGCCAGTTCGCCGCCGGAGATGCGCCCGCTGATCACGTCCATGCCACCGACCCACAGCATCACGCCCACGGCACCGAGCACCAGCATGATCACCAGGGTAATCAGCCAGGCACGCTGGGCAATGCGTTTGCGCGCGGTGTTGAACGCCTGTTCGACGGTGACGGCAAAACGCTGCTCATCCTGTACTTGGTGGTTGTAGGCCTGAACCGTCTTGATCTGGCCGAGGGTCTCAGCCACATAGCTGCCCACGTCGGCGATGCGGTCCTGGCTCTGGCGCGACAGGCTGCGCACACGCCGACCGAAGATCAGGATCGGCGCCAGCACCAGCGGCAGTGCCACCACCACGATGCTGGTGAGTTTGGGGTTGGTGACAAACAACAGCACGATGCCGCCGATGACCATCAACGCGTTGCGCAGGAACAACGACAGCGACGAGCCGATCACTGACTGCAACAAGGTGGTGTCCGTGGTCAGCCGCGACTGGATTTCCGAGCTGCGGTTGTTCTCGTAGAAACCGGGGTGCAGATAGATCAAATGGTTAAACACCTGCCGGCGAATGTCCGCCACCACTCGCTCGCCGATCCACGACACCAGATAAAACCGCGCGAAGGTGCCGACCGCCAGCCCCACAACCAACAGCATAAACAGGCCGATGGACTGGTTGAGCAGGTGCGGTGACTGGGTCATGAAACCCTGGTCCACCAGGAGACGGATACCCTGCCCCATGGACAGGGTAATGCCGGCGGTGACGATCAGCGCCACCAAGGCACCGAAGGCCTGCCAGCGGTAGGGCGCAATGAAGCGGCTGGCCAGGCGAATCGCGCGGCGTTGTCGGACTGAGAGCATGGAGGGCGTCACCGATGAGGAACCTGTACACACCCACATGGGGGGAACTTGGGCGAATAACAATGAGTCAGGTTAATTATGCCCGCCGATACTGGCCACTAGATGCTATCGGTCTAACGCCCGGCTGGAAATCCTCGGCGGTTTCTGGTGGACTGGTCGTTCGAACCGGTGATCTTGTAAGGAGTTGTAATAGCTCGGTCACGCGGGGGAATTAAAGTAGGTACACAACCTGATGAGGAGACAGGCCATGTCCTTGCAACACAGCAGCGATGCCAAGATTGACGTAATCCGCCAGCCACAGGCGTTGCCTTGCTCGTACATCGACGCCAAGGGTGACGAAGTGCAGATTACCGAAGAAATGATCCAGCGCGCCTGCAGCGAGCTGGAACAGCGACTGGTCAAGCCTGCCCAGCAAGGCTGAAACGCCCACGCTCTTTCAGACCCGGCCCCGGTGGCCGGGTTTTTTATGCGCCGCGTTCCTACAGCTGTTGGGCGCCCAGAGCACTGACAATGCGCGCCAGCTCTGCCGACTCGCCGTTGATTCGCACCTTGAGCCCCTCGATCTCGCGACGCTGCGGGTAATGTTTGCGCAGCCGGTCAAAGGCCAGGCGCTGCTCCTGCACCGTGCCGACCAGGCTACGGCGAAAATCCGCGTCGTCACGGCGCGGGTCGTACACGCTGCGACATAAGGTCGCCAACGCCCAGGCCGGTTCCGTGGCTGGGTTCAGGTGCACTTCGGCCAGCCACGGAGGCGGCAGCAGATCGCTCAGCTGAATGCTCGGTGCCTGGCCCAGATGGGCACAGAACGCCTGATAGATCTGCGCCGTGCCGCGTTGTTTGCCGTCCAGGCTGTAACCGGCGATATGCGGCGTGGCCAGCACGCACAGGTCGGCGAGTGCCACGTCGACTTCAGGCTCGCCTTCCCACACATCCAGCACGGCTTGCAGGTCTTCGCGCGCCAACAGCACCTCGCGCAGCGCGGCGTTGTCCACCACCGGGCCACGGCTGGCGTTGATCAGCCAGGCGCCGGGCCTGAGCTGGTTGAGACGCTGACGGTCGAACAGGTGCCAGGTAGAGCCGTTGCCGGACTTGATCAGCGGTGTGTGCAGGCTGATCACGTCGCACTGCTCGATGATCTGCGCCAGGCTGACATAGTCGCCGTCCTCGGCGATCTGGCGCGGCGGATCGCACACCAGCACATTCCAGCCCAGGCCCTTGAGCACCTGAACCAGGCGCCCGCCCACTTCACCGGCGCCGACCACACCGTAGGTGCGCCGGGTGAGGTCCACACCTTCGATCTCGGCCAGGGTCAGCAGGCTGCCCAGCACATAGTCCACCACGCCGCGGGCATTGCAGCCGGGGGCGCTGGCCCACTGGATACCGGCCTGCTTGAAGTAATCCAGGTCCAAATGGTCGGTGCCGATGGTGCAGGTGCCGACAAACCGCACCGATGTGCCTTGAAGCAAAGCGCGGTTGACGTTGGTCACCGAGCGTACCAGCAGCACATCGGCCTGCTCGACGGTCGCGCGGTCGATGGAACGGCCGGGCACACGGCGAATCTCGCCGAACCCTTGGAAGAATGCGTCGAGCAGGGGGATATTTTCGTCGGCAACAATCAGCATGGCGGGCTCCTTTGGCGGACAGGCAGTGTACAGGGATCGCGGGCATCGCTTACAAATCCCTAACACAGGTTTTTTCCTGACCGTTGCGTCAAGGCGTAGAATCCGCGGTCCTTGCGCACCTCTCGACTGGACACCTGTACGTGAACACTGCCACCGCTCCCCTCACCCGCCCCGCCCGCATCAGCCGGGAAGTGCGCGACCTGCTGACGCTCGCGCTGCCGATCATGATCGGCCAACTGGCGACCACCGCCATGAGCTTTGTCGACGCGGTGATGGCCGGACGCGTCAGCCCGCAGGATCTGGCGGCGGTGGGCCTGGGCAATTCGATCTGGATCCCGGTGTACCTGCTGATGACCGGCACGCTGCTGGCCACCACGCCGAAGGTCGCCCAGCGTTACGGAGCGGGCCGGTTCAGTGAGATCGGCCCGTTGGTACGCCAGTCATTGTGGTTGGCGGTGGTCGTCGGGGCCATCGGCGCATTGTTGCTGCTGTGCGCCGAACCGATCCTGCATGCGATGAAGGTCGAACCCGACCTGATCGCGCCATCCATGGGCTACCTGCATGGCATCGCGGCGGGCATGCCGGCGGTGGCGCTGTATTACGTGCTGCGCTGCTTCAGCGACGGCCTGGGCCGCACCCGGCCAAGCATGGTCATGGGCCTGGTCGGCCTGGGGCTGAATATTCCGCTGAACTACATCTTCATCTACGGTCATTTTGGCGTGCCGGCCATGGGCGGCGTGGGCTGCGGCTGGGCCACGGCCATCGCGATGTGGGTGATGATGCTCGGCCTGGCCGGTTGGACGCGCTGGGGCGCCGCCTACCAGAGCAGCGAACTGTTCAAACGCTTCGACTGGCCGCAGTGGGCGGTGATCAAGCGCGTGCTGGGCATTGGCCTGCCGATTGGCGTGGCGATCTTTGCCGAATCGAGCATCTTCGCGGTAATCGCCCTGCTGCTCGGCAGCCTGGGCGCCACCGTGGTGTCGGGGCATCAGATCGCGCTGAACGTGAGTTCCCTGGTGTTTATGATCCCCTACTCCCTGAGCATGGCGGTCACCGTGCGCGTCGGCCAGGCCCTGGGACGTGGCGAGCCGCGTGAAGCGCGTTTCGCCGCCGGGGTCGGCATGGGCACGGCATTGGCGTACGCCTGCCTGTCCTGCAGCCTGATGCTGCTGTTGCGCGAACAGATCGCAAGTATCTACACCCCGGACCCGGTGGTGATTCACCTGGCGTCCACGCTGATCGTGTTCTCAGCGCTGTTCCAGTTCTCGGACTCGATCCAGGTCACCGCCGCCGGTGCGCTGCGCGGCTACCAGGACACGCGGGTGACTATGGTACTGACGCTGTTTGCCTATTGGGGCGTGGGGCTGCCGGTGGGGTACGCCCTGGGGCTGACCGATTGGCTCGGCGAACCCAGCGGCCCGAGCGGTTTGTGGCAAGGGCTGATCGTAGGCTTGAGCTGTGCGGCGGGGATGCTGCTGGTGCGCCTGGCGCGCAGTGCACGCCGGCGCATTCGGGCCGACAAGGCACGGGGCTAATCGGCTTTCTTGCGGATCCAGTACAGATAGGTACCGGCCTGCTCCTGTTGCTCCACCAGTTCGTGGTCCAGGAACACGCAGAACTTGGGGATATCGCGACGGGTCGACGGGTCGGTCGCGATCACCTTGAGCAAGCCGCCTGCCGGCAGGTCACGGATGTGCTGGTGCAGCATCATCACCGGTTCCGGGCAGTTGAGGCCGGTGGCGTCGAGGGTGGCGTCGACGGGCAATTCAAGACTCATATTTCACTCCTAAAACCAACCCGATCTTTTATGGGAGCGGGCTTGCTCGCGAAGACGCGGGCACATTCAACATAAATTTCGACAGTTATACCGCTTTCGCGGGCAAGCCCGCTGCCACATTTTGAGCGGTGAGTCAGCGGGCCTTGGGTTTCTTTACGCTTTCCAACCGACGCAGGTGGCACGTCACTTCTTCACGGTCGTGGTACAGCTGCTTGCAGCCGATTTCCACACGAATGCCACGCGCCTTGAAGCCTTCCTCGATGCGCTCCAGCAGGCGCTTGACCTCGGCATAGCGCTGTTTCATCGGCAACTTGAGGTTGACCACCGCCTCGCGGCAATACCCTTCGCCGATCCAGGTCTCCAGCAGCGCCGCGTTACGCGCGGGTTTCTCGACGATGTCGCAGACCATCCAGTCCACCGGCTGCTTGGGCACGAAAGTGAAACCGTCGGCCATCAGGTGCTGCACCAGACCGGTGTCCATCAGGCTCTCGGCCATCGGGCCGTTGTCGATGGCGGTCACCAGCATGCCACGGTTGACCAATTGCCAGGTCCAGCCACCGGGCGCGGCACCGAGGTCGACGCCGGTCATGTCGCCATGCAGGCGCTCGTCCCATTGGTCGCGAGGAATAAAGTGGTGCCAGGCCTCTTCCAGCTTGAGCGTGGAGCGGCTCGGCGCTTCACGTGGGAACTTCAAACGCGGGATGCCCATCGGCCACATCGCCGAATTGTTCGATTCGGCCAGGCCCATAAACGCCTCGCGGCCGCTCTTGAAGGTCAGCAGCAGGCGCGGTTTGCTCGGGTCATCCACCAGCCGGCCGGCATTGAGCAGGGCTTTGCGCAGGTGCACTTCGAATTTCTTGCAGAAGTTCGACAGCTCTTTGCCGTCATTGGTGTCGACCATTTCCAGCCACAGGCTGCCGCACACCGGGAATTCGCGCAGGTGGGCAAGGATCACGCTGATGCGGTCGGTTTCCGGCAAGTCGATAAACACTCCACGCGCCCATTGCCGCGGGAAGATCAGCTCGGCAAAACGCTGGCCGTGCATCAGGCGCTGGGCGCCTTCTTCTTCGGTGCAGACAAATTCGGCGCACGCGCTGCCGGTCTTGGCCTTGGCGTAGCCGGACACGTTCAGGCGCGCGGCGTGTTCCGCGATCTCGGAACAGACTTCGCCTTCAAACCCTGGGCGGCAGTGCATAAAAAGGGTGTTCATCAACTCTCCTGGTGACTCGACCGACATTGCGCTATCGCAATGCCTGTCATGAAAACGCGCGCATGATAGCCGAGTTCGGAACCTTGGACTTAACCATAGAGTCCAGTTATTAGCCTGCTAATCAAAACAGGGCTAACGTGATAGCTCTGTTCGTCCCGTCAGGTCCGTGACCGTGCGGACCATAAGGAGTCGTGTCATGTCATCGCTTGATAGCCTGAGAACCCTTAAAACCCTCGAAATAGACAGCAAGACCTATCACTACTTCAGCCTGCCCGAAGCCGCCAAGAGCCTGGGCGACCTGGACAAGCTGCCGATGTCGCTCAAGGTGCTGCTGGAAAACCTGCTGCGTTGGGAGGACAACAAGACCGTCACCGGCGCCGACCTCAAGGCCATCGCCTCCTGGCTCAAAGAGCGCCAGTCCGACCGTGAGATCCAGTACCGCCCCGCCCGCGTGCTGATGCAGGATTTTACCGGTGTACCCGCCGTGGTCGACCTTGCCGCCATGCGCGCCGCCGTGGCCAAGGCCGGCGGCGACCCGCAGCGCATCAACCCGCTGTCCCCCGTCGATTTGGTGATCGACCACTCGGTGATGGTCGACAAGTTCGGCAACGCCGATGCCTTCGAGCAGAACGTCGACATCGAAATGCAGCGCAACGGCGAACGCTACGCCTTCCTGCGCTGGGGCCAGAGCGCGTTCGACAATTTCAGCGTGGTGCCGCCGGGCACCGGTATCTGTCATCAGGTCAACCTCGAATACCTGGGCCGCACGGTGTGGACCAAGGACGAAGACGGCCGCACCTATGCCTTCCCCGACACGCTGGTGGGGACCGACTCCCACACCACCATGATCAACGGCCTGGGCGTGCTCGGCTGGGGCGTGGGCGGTATCGAAGCGGAAGCGGCGATGCTCGGCCAGCCGGTGTCGATGCTGATTCCCGAAGTGATCGGCTTCAAGCTCACCGGCAAGCTCAAGGAAGGCATCACCGCCACCGACCTGGTGCTGACGGTGACTCAGATGCTGCGCAAGAAAGGCGTAGTGGGTAAATTCGTCGAGTTCTATGGCGACGGCCTGGCTGACCTGCCCCTGGCGGACCGTGCCACCATCGCCAACATGGCCCCGGAATACGGCGCTACCTGCGGCTTTTTCCCGGTCGATGAAGTGACCCTGGACTACCTGCGCCTCTCCGGCCGTCCGACAGAAACGGTGAAACTGGTCGAGGCGTACACCAAGGCCCAGGGGCTGTGGCGCAACGCTGGCCAGGAACCGGTGTTCACCGACAGCCTGGCGCTCGACATGGGCAGCGTCGAGGCCAGCGTGGCCGGGCCGAAACGCCCGCAGGACCGGGTGGCGCTGCCGAATGTCGGGCAGGCGTTCAGCGACTTCCTCGACCTGCAATTCAAGCCCACCAATAAAGAAGAAGGCCGCTTGGAAAGCGAAGGCGGCGGCGGTGTCGCCGTGGGTAATGCCGATCTCGTAGGAGAAGCCGATTACGACTTCGAAGGTCAGACCTATCGCCTGAAAAACGGCGCCGTGGTGATCGCCGCGATCACCTCCTGCACCAACACCTCCAACCCCAGCGTGATGATGGCCGCCGGCCTCGTCGCGAAAAAGGCCGTGGAAAAAGGCCTGACGCGCAAACCGTGGGTCAAAAGCTCCCTGGCGCCCGGCTCCAAAGTGGTCACCGACTACTACAAGGCCGCGGGCCTGACCCAGTACCTGGACAA
>Ga0182008_10002956_pt1 | contig 10457 bp, 12 predicted proteins | sample Sormic07211129_1_FD_120482 | JGI IMG/M metagenome (GOLD analysis project Ga0182008, IMG submission 120482) | Rhizosphere microbial communities from Sorghum bicolor, Mead, Nebraska, USA - 072115-129_1 metaG | ecosystem: Host-associated > Plants > Roots > Rhizosphere | place: USA: Nebraska...
ATCCCGTCGTCCTCCCACGCACCGGTCGCCTGCTCGTCCTTCTCCGCGGGAATCCCGAAGAGGATGATCGCCTGGACGCCGCTCCGGACGAGCTCCTCCACCTCGCGCAGCAGCTCGTCGGGCGTGTAGCGCGACATGCCGGGCAGCTCCGCGTTCCGCAGCGACTCCGGCGCGACGAACAGCGGCATCACGAACTGGTCGAGCGACAGGCGCGTCTCGCGGACGAGCGCGCGCAACGGCGCGGTGCGGCGGAAGCGGCGGAGGCGGACATCCGGATAGCTGGTCACGCCGAAAGGGTACGCACGGCGCGTCGCGCGAGCAGCCAGAGCACGGCGCCGATCCCCAGCAGCCAGAGCGTCTCGATCCCGAGCGTCCGCCAGGGGCTCGTGTCGTAGAGCGCCGCCGAGAACCAGGCGACGGCGTGGGAGAACGGCAGGAAACGGCTGACCCAGTACGCCGCCGAGAGCGCGCCGCGAGGGACGAGCCCGAGGAACACGACCGGCAGGACGATGAGCACGGCGAGCAGCGACGCGGCGCGAGACTCGCGCGCGAGCGCGCCGAGCAGGGCGCCCGCCGCGCCGATCACAGCCGCCGCGAGCGCGACGCCGATCAGGAGCAGCGGCAGCCGTGGCCACGGCTGGCCGCCCTGCACGCCGCCGACATCGACGACGATCCCGAACAGCACTGCGATGCCTGCCGCGAGCGACACGCCGACGACCGCGGCGAGCGCGATCTTCGAGGCGACGAGCTCGCCGAGCGACACGAGGCCGCGGCGCAGCCTGCCGATCGTCCCTTCGTCGCGCTCCGCCGCGGTCGCGCCGGCGGCGAGCAGCAACGCGAGGAACGTCACCGTCAACGCGATCCCGTACGACTGCACCTGCGCGGACAGCACCCACGTGCGCCCCTTGTGCTTCGGCTGCGCGAGCGAGATGGGGTTTGCGGTCGCATGCAACGCGTTGCCCGTCTGCGCGAGCGCGAGGCGCGCGATGCGGACGAACTGACGCAGCCGTGCGACTCGTTCGTTCTGCGGCAGCGTCGCGAGCGTCCCATCCATCTCGTCGAGGCCGAGCACGTCGTACGAGCCGAACTTCCCTCCGTGCTCGAGCAGCTGCACCTCGCGGAGATTCGCGGCGATGAAGCCGGCCTGCAGCTTCCGGTTGAGCTGGTAGACGAGCGACTGCACCTGCTCCGTCACCCGCTGCGAGAGCCCGCCGCTCGTCGTTCGCAGGACGAGCTGCGGACTGCTCGTCGTCGTACCGAGCTCCGCGAGGAAGCCGTTCGGCACGGTGATCGTCGCAACGACCTTCCCGTTCGACAGCTCACGCGCCGCCTCGCGCGACGAGAGCTTGACGAGCGTCACCTGCTGCGACACCTGGTCGATCACGGTCTGGATGTGGAAGCGATGGCCGCCGACGGCGACGACCGGCGGCAGGCCCTCCTCGTCCACCCAGGCGACGCGCGGCTTCGCGTTCGCATAGCCGGCGACGAGGCCGACGAGCAGCGCGATCACGATCGGGTACGAGAGAAGCGCGACGAGCAGGAGCGGCGAGCGTCGCAGCACGGTGAGGTCCTTGCGCAGGAGCACGGCGACGTTCGTCATCCGAATGCCGCCTCGACCGTGTCGCCGACGACGCGTCCGTGCTGGAGCGCGATCACACGGTTCGCGTGCACGACCTCCTCGACGTTCTGCGTCGCGAAGCACACGGCGCCGCCCGCGCCGTGGACGTCGCCGACAACCTCCCAGACACGACGGCGCTGCACCGGATCGAGCGATGCCGTCGGCTCGTCGAGCAGGAGCACGCGCGGTTCGGCGAGCAGCGAGAGCGCGACGTTCAACCGCTGCCGGTTCCCAATCGACAGTTCGCCGGACGGACGGTCGGCGGGAAGATCGAACCGTTCGAGCAGCGCGTCGACGCGCTCGCTCCCCACACGTTCGAGCTGCGCGAACAGCACGAGATTCTCGCGCGCCGTCAGGCGCGCATAGTGCGCCGGCCGCTGCGGGACCCAGCCGACCCGGCGATCCCCTTCGACGCGCCCGCCCGTCGCCTCGAGCGCGCCGGCGAGGATCGCGAGCAGCGTCGACTTGCCGGCGCCGTTCGGGCCGACGAGCGCCACCGTCTCGCCTTCACCCAGCTCGACGTCCGTCGGTGCGAGCGCCTCGACGTCGCCGTACCGGCGCGTGACGCCGACGGCGCGGAGCAGCGGCGTCAACGGGCGACGCGCGCCGGCGGCTGCTCGACGACGTCGACCTCGACGAGCGGATCGGCCGCCGGCTCCCAGGCCGCAAGCTGAACGCGCTCGCCGAAGAACTCCCACGCAGCGCGACCCGCCGCGAGCAGCGGCAGCGCGACGAGGATCCCCGGGAAGCCGTAGATCTCGCCGCCGGCGAGCAGGCCGAAGATGACGAGCAGCGGATGCAGCCGCAGCGAGTGCCCCATCACCTTCGGGACGACGACGTGACCTTCGAGCTGCTGGATCCCGAGGAAAAGGAGCGCGACCCACAGCGCGGACAGCGGATGCTGCACGAGCGCGTAGAGCACGGGCGGCGCGGCGCCGAGCCACGGCCCGACATACGGGATGAGCTCGGTGATGCCGGCCCACGCGCCGAACGCGAGCGCGTAGCGGCCGCCGTTCGGCATCAGCCCGATCATGCCGAGGATCCACAGGCCGACGCCCGAGCTCGCGCCGATGATCACGGACAACAGCAGCTGTCCCTTGACATAGCTCGCGAGCGCCTGCTCCATGCGCTCGATCAGCGGCACCGTCTCCGGCGCCGGTGGGAATCGCCGATTGACCGCATCGGCAAGTCGATGCATGTCCAGCAGCATGTAGATCGACACGACGACGACGAGCAGGATGCTGAACAGCAGGCCGACGACGGCGATGCCGGCGCCCTCCGCCCAGTTGAGCGCCTTCTGCGTGTACTTCGTCACGTCGTTCGTCCCGATCGACTTGAGGAACTTGTTCCCCTGCTGCTCGACGTGGACGCGCCGGAGATGATGCGTGTTGAGCCAGTGCTGGAAGCGCGCGAGATCCTGCTCGGCGCCCGTGTGGCGCGGGTGTCCGGAGGCGGTCGTAAAGTAGTTGTCCACCCGGTGGCTCGCGTTCCGGGTCTGCTGCACGACGACCGTCGCCAGTCCCAGGATCAGCGATGCCACGATCGCGGCAAACGCCAGGTAGACGATCGCGACTGCCAAGCCGCGCGGGATCCAGACTCGTCCCAGCCCGCGGACGAGCGGGTTGAGGAGCAGGGCGATGAGCAGCGCCACGAGGAAGAGAAAGACCACGTGACGCACCGCTCCCGCCACGACCCACGCCAGGAGGAGCAGCAGCGGCAGCCCGACGAGCTGCACCCAGCGCGGGATCTCGATGCGGGCCGGAGCGGGGGTTCCGGTCACTGGTTCGATGGTAACGCCGCGCTCGACGTGTGGTTTGAGGCCGATTCCGTTAGATTGGTGCCCGACATGCCGTCCTCACGCCCCACCCGGAGGCGGCGCGTCGAACGTCGGGAGGCGCGCAGCGCGCGTCGAGCTCGTCGGTTCGCGCTCCTCACGCTCCTCGCGATCGTTCTCCTCATCGCGCTCTTGCTGTCCGCCTTCGGCGGCGGCGCGACCCGCACCGCGGCGACGATCCCGCTCGGAGCACTCGCGCCGTCCGCACAGACGACGCCGTTCCCACAGGTGCTCGCGCTGCACGGCGCGGTGCGGCTGCAGATGCCGGTCGCGCAGGCGAAACAGACCGCGATCGGCTATCACGCTGCGCCGGACGGAGCGTTGACGCTGTCGCCGGTCGGTCATCAGGGCAACGAAGGCGTGCTCACCCGTGTGTTCCACAAGATCTTCGGCGGCGGCGGCGGCCAGCCGACGTGGTACCGGCTCAGCGGCGGCCCGACGTCGGCGCTCGACGTCGGCGCTCCTGCGGGCACCGACGTGTACGCGCCCGTCGACGGAACGATCATCGGCATCACGCCGTTCGTCGTCGCGGGTCACCGCTACGGGTCGCGCATCGACATCCAGCCGCAGGCTGCACCGTCGCTGATCGTCTCGTTGACGCAGCTGCGTTCGGATCCGTCGCTCGCCGTCGGCATGAACGTGATCAGCGGACGCTCGCGCCTCGGCGTCGTCGCGGATCTGTCGCGCGTCGAGCGCCAGGCGCTTGCGCGGTATACGAACGACTCGGGCAACCACGTGTCGCTCGAGTTGCGGCCGTCGGCGTCGCTCGTTCTCAACTGAGAATCCTCTTCCTCGCCGACGTCTTCGGCGTCGCCGGCCGGCGCGCCGTCGAGGAGCGCCTGCCCGCGCTGCGGCAGGAGCTCGACGCCGACGTCTGCATCGTCAACGGCGAGAACGCCGCCGACGGCGCGGGCATCACCGCCAAGCTCGCCGACCGGCTGCTCGCCGCGGGCGCGGACGTGATCACGCTCGGCAACCACACGTACCGCCGCGACGGGATCGGGGCGTACCTCGAGCGCAGCGAGCGCGTCATCCGTCCGGCGAACATGGGCGCGTGGACGCCCGGCCGCGGCATCGCCTACGCCGGCGGCGTCGCGGTGGTCAACCTCATGGGATCGCTCTTCATCGACGTTCCGGTCTCGCCGTGGGAGGTCGTCGACGCGCTCGTCGACGAGGCGCGCGCAAACGCCGCCGTGGTCGTCGTCGACTTCCACGCGGAGGCGACGAGCGAAAAGGTCGCGATGGCGACCTGGCTCGACGGCCGCGTCACCGCGGTGATCGGGACGCATACGCACGTGCAGACGAACGACGCGCGCATCCTGCCGGGCGGCACGGCTGCGATCACCGACGCGGGCATGACGGGACCGCACGACTCGGTGATCGGCGTCAAGGCCGAGCTCGCGATCCGCCGGATGCGGACGCGCCTACCGGTTCGGTTCGAGCCCGCCGAAGGCGGGGTCCGGATCGAGGGCGTCGTGATCGACAGCGACGACGCTGGGCGCGCGCACGGCATCGAGCTGCTCCGCCTTGCGGTGTGAGAAGAGCGCGATCGCCGCGAACCCGAAGAACCACGGGATGTAGGTGTAGAGCCAGTACGTCAGGACGAGCTGGAAGCCGGCGAGGAGCGCGGCCGTGAGCGCGGCCAGCTGGAGCGGCGACTTGCGGCGCGGATAGAACGGAAAGACGAGCGCCGCGGCGATCAGCAGCGCCTGCAGGAGGTGCTGGAGGATGCGCAGGTCGGGGATCCCGCGGGCGCGGTACTGCCCCCAGTCCCACAGCGACCACGGCGAGGGCCGGCCCACCTGCCAACTGACCGTGCGATCCCAGAAGACGCGGAGCTCGTGCAGCGGTGACGGCTCGAGCAGCACGACGCAGAAGACGACGAGCGTCGCCGCGGTGAAGGCGGCGACGTAGCGCGCCGACGGACGGCCGTTCGGATACGTCGCCCACAAGGGCGCGACGATGAGCGCCGCGAACTTCGTCCAACCGGAGAGCGCGGCGAACACGCCTCGGCCCGCCGGCGACGTGACGAGCCAGAACCCCCAGATGAGGAACGCCGGCATGATCGAGTCGTTCGTGTTCGAGTTCGACGCGTACTGCGTGAACGGATACGCGGCCCACGCGAACGCGAGCGTCGCCGCGAGCGTCGTCCCGCCGAAGCGGAAGCCGACGAGCCACAGCCCGAGCAGGCACAGCAGGTCGAAAGCGATTGCGGTGAATTGCGCGGCCGGGAAGTGCGTCACCGGCCATTTCCCGTTCCAGCCGAAGATCGCGTAGCCGGGGATGTACGCCTCATATGCGACCGGGCCGTACGTGTCGCCCTGCGGGTTCGCCGACTCGCAGCGGCCGTTCGTCTGAATGCGGTCGCGGATCTCGCCGGACGCGTCGGCCGGTCCGCACGCCTTCAGGTCTCCCTCGATCGGAAAGTTCCCCCACGGCGCCTGACCGTGCACGATGCGCTCTGCACCGACGACGCCGGAGTAGCCCACGTCGATGATGTTCGACGACTGGTGGTTGAGCATCACGCGAAAGCCGGAGAGGAAGAAGGTCGCGCCGAGCAGCACCCACACCGGCCAGAGCGGGCGTGATGCCGAGCCGCGCCCGGTGAAGCCGACGTGGATGCCGCGCGCCGCCACCCAGATCAGGGCGGGATAGAAGAGCGGCACGGATGCGAAGACGTGGCCCTGGTCGAAGAAGTAGAGGGACGCGGTGGGCGACAGCAACATCAGGATGTCGAGGTTGCGCAGCGACAGCGGGCGCCGGAAGTCGGCGAGCCCGAGGAAGAAGATGAGACAGCCCACGCCCCAGAGCCACCAGTTGTTGATCCACTTGCCGCCGAACGCGCCCTTGCCGCCGCGCGCCATGCCCCAGGCGACCTGCGGGCCGGTGTACGCCGTGACGACGGCCCCGGTCGCGTCGTCGACCGTCGACTGCACGACCTGCCCGACCGGATCGGCCTGCCACACCTTGACCGTCCACTGCCCGGTCTTCGCGTCGAAGGCCTCCTCGTCGACGCGGCCCTTCGTCGGGTAGCGCGCGAGCCAGGCACGCACCTTCGGGTAGCGCTCGACGATCCGCAGCGCCTGCCCCTTCGAGAGGCGCGCCGAGCCCGGCGGCGGCGCCAGCGGCGTCTGGACGAGGTGGCCCTTCGCGTCGTAGACGGGAGCCGTGACGGTCGTCGCGGCGTGCGCGCCGGGAACGAGGAGCGCGCAGACTGCACCGATCAGCAGCGCGCGCTTCACCTCAGCGCGTCCGGAACGACCAGAGGCGATTCCCGAGGAAGTTCAACGGCGTGACGAGGACGATCGCGATCGCCTGTGCGACGAGCTTCCCCGTGCCGAGCGAGATGAGGACGTGCAGGACGAGCAGATTCGCGACGAGCGAGCCGGCGGACACGACGAGGAACTGGAACCCCTGAACGCCGACATGCGCGCGGCGGTCGCGGAACGTCCAGTAGCGGTTCATGAAGTAGTTGTTCGAGACGGCGACGAGGAACGAGCACGTCGCGGCGAGGAGGTAGTGCAGGCCGACGTGGAGCAGCAGCGTGTAGACGGCGAGGTTGATGACGTAGCCGACCCCGCCGACGGCGCAAAACTTCGCGAGCTGAATCCAGTTGTCGCGGGCACGCAGCGCACGGTGCGCCCGGCCGCGGTGCGAGCTCGCCATCCGATCGAGGGTACTTACGCCGCTTGACGGGTCGGCACCGGAATGCGCAGCCGGCCGCCGTCGACCTCGACTTCGAGCTCGGCGACGGCGCCGCCCGACGTGAACCAGGCGTCGCGGACGATCCCGCCGCCCACCTGCGTCCCGAGCAGGCGCCGGAAGGACACGCCGCGCTCCTCGTAGAACCCGGCGTCCTCGAGCAGCATCAGCGCCGAGCCGACGGCGATCGCGTCGTCCACCACCTGGCTCGCCGCGAGCGGGAGGAAGCGCCGAGACTCGTCGCCGCAGAGCACGACGAAGCCGAGGACGTTCCAGTGGTCGAGATCGAGGAGCAGGTCGATCGGCCGCCCGAGCTGAATCCCGCGGAGCCGAACCGGAAGCAGAAGCGACCCCGCCGCTGAGAGGGACCCCATGGCGACATGGTGTCTAACCGGGCGGATGCTGCGCAAACACGAGCGGGACGAACCGGCAGCCGACCCCCTTCGTCACGCGGCCGTCGTCCCGGAAGACGTGGAGCACCTGGTGGTGCGGCGAGCCGATCGGGATCACGAGGCGCCCGCCCGGCGCGAGCTGCTCGAGCAAGGCAGCGGGCGGCGCGGCGGCCGCGGCGGCGACCGCGATCGAGTCGAACGGCGCTTCTTCGGGGAGCCCGCGCGAACCGTCGCCGACGTGGACGTGGACGCCGGGCGGGAGGCGCGTGCGCGCCTCCTCGGCGAGCTCCCGGATCACTTCGACCGAGTGCACCTCGCGCGCGAGCTCGGCGAGGACCGCGGCCTGGTAGCCCGACCCGGTGCCGACGTCCAGGACCTTCTCGTCGCCCTGCAGCTCGAGCGCCTCGCACAGCAGACGGACCATCGTGGGCTGCGAGATCGTCTGCCCGTAGCCGATCGGCAGCGCCGCGTCCTCGTCCGCGCGGTGCCGAATCTCCTCCGGGAGGTAGCGCGCGCGGTCCACGCGCGCCATCGCCTCACGTACGGACTGCTGCGAAGTGCGCGAGCGACGCAGGCGCGACATCGGTGATCCGGTCGATCGCGGCGTCGACGCCGATCGTCAGGACGGGGACGATCGAGTCGCCTGCGACAAGGGAGCCGTGCGAGCCGCCGCCGGCGTGGTGACGACCGCCGAGATCGGCGAACTCCCAGCCCTCGGAGGCGGAGACGAGCAACTCGCCGGCATTCGGGTTCGCGAGCGCAGCGCGCACACGGTGTGCGGCATCCGGGTGCTCGAGCGCGTCGAGTCCCGCGTCGACACCGTCGCGGCGTACCACGATCTCCTCCCCCTCCCGGCGCAGGGTCGTCTCCACGGAGGCCACGCCGTCGAGCGCGCGGGCGAGCTCCGCGACGTCGGTACGCGCGCCCGGCAACCGATAGACCTGCGCAGCGCGGTTCGACGCGCAGACGACCACGCTGTCCGCGAAGCGGGTGAGCTCGGTCTCGAGCTGCGCGACGTCGTGCACCGGCGTCTGCCCGTGGTCGGCGAGAAGGATCACGGCATAGCGGTCGAGGAACTCGTCGACGCCGCCGGCGGCATCGAGCAGCGCACGGATCGCGTCGTCGACGCGCGCGAGTGCGACGTCCTCGGCGCCGCTCGGGCCGTACGCATGCGAGGCGTAGTCGAAGTCGGAGAGGTAGTACGCGAGGAAGTCGAAGCCGTCGCGCGTGACGAGCCAGCGCCCGACCGCGGCCGCGTACACGTCGGTCGAGCCGGCGGCGCGGTTGCGCACCGCGAGCGGAGCTCCGGTCTGGTCGGACTCGAACAGGCTGTAGTAGAAGAACCGCTTCGGCCCATACGCGGCCTTCGTCACCCAGGGGAGCGTCGGGAGATACTTCGTCCGGCCGCGGTAGCACGTGATGTTCACGGCGGCGGTCGTCAGTCCCTCGCGCTCGAGCGACTCGTACACCGTCGACACGTCGCGCGAGAGGTGCTGCTGGTTCATGTTGTAGATCGTGTCGGTGATCGACTGCGCCATCCCGGCTGCGCGAAGCGCGGCGAAGGACGAGCCGTACTCGATGATCCGCCGCTCGCCGCGGTGCCACCAGACAAGATGCGGGATGTGATGCCCGTCGGGGCCCGTGCCGGTCGCGATCGACGAGAGGCACACGGGCGTGAGCGACGGGAAGACGGAGGTTGCCGTGCTGTAGTGCCCGTGGCGCGCGAGCTCGGCGAGCGCCGGCGCACGGCCCGACTCGACGGCGCGCTCGAAGGTCGCGGGCGCCATGCCGTCGACGATGATCCAGACCAGTTTCTTCACTTGGCCAGCGTGCGCAGCCCGGCGTAACGCTCGGGCTGGCGGCGGCGCAGGCGTGCGGCGAAGGCCGGCAGCGCGAGCGCCTCGAGGAAGCCGAGCGCCGGCACGAACGCGAGGCCGGCGGCGACGAGCGCCGCACCGGCGACGAGGATCGCCGTGCCGCCTCGCGTCCCGCCGCGACGGAGCGCGCCGCGGACGACGGTCGCGGCGCCGTATGCGGCGAGGAGCCCACCGACTGCGCCGGCGACGACGTCGCCCCAGCTCCCCGGCTGCCACGCGTCGATCGCGACGCCGAGCCCGAGGCCGGCCGCGGCCGACACCGCCGCGGCGACGGCCAACCCCTTCGCCGAGACGCCGGCGATGAAGATCCCCGCTGCCGCACCGAGGCCGGCGCTGACACCGATCCAGTACCAGGCGCCCATCGCCGCGCAGCGTATCGCCGGAGGGCTCTTCTCCGTTTCGAACAATGGACATGAGTCACGACCGCCCCCTGCTCGTCTTCTTCACATCGCGCCGCTCGGGCCCGGCCCGCCGGATGGAGAGCCTGCTCGCGCACATCGCGCGCAAGGAGCGGGACACGCTCGTCGTGAAGAAGGTCGACGTCGACGAGCGGCCCGACCTCGTCGAGAAGTTCCGCGTCTCGCAGGTTCCGGCGCTCGCGCTCGTGCACGGCAAGCGCGTCGTCGCGCGGCTCGAGGGGCGGGCAACCGCGCCGAAGATCGAGTCGATGCTGGCGTCGGCTAAGCCTGCAGGCGCGAGATAACGGCCAATCCGAAGTCCGCCGCGCGTTTGCCGTCGATGACGCGGTGGTCGAACGTCACCGAGACGTTGCCCATCCGGCGGACGACGACCGCGCCGTCGTGGACGACCGGGCGATCGCCGACCCGGTAGACCCCGAGGATCGCGACCTGAGGGTGGTTGATCAGCGGCGTCGTGAAGAGGCCGGCGGACTTCCCCGCACTCGTGACCGTGAACGTCCCGCCGCGGAGCTCGTCCGGCGTCAGCGTCGCGGCGTGCGCCGCCTCTGCGAGGCGCTTGATCTCGGCGCCGAGCTCGTCGAGCGACTTCGCGGGGACATCGCGGACGACGGGCAC
>Ga0182008_10002958_pt1 | contig 10453 bp, 8 predicted proteins | sample Sormic07211129_1_FD_120482 | JGI IMG/M metagenome (GOLD analysis project Ga0182008, IMG submission 120482) | Rhizosphere microbial communities from Sorghum bicolor, Mead, Nebraska, USA - 072115-129_1 metaG | ecosystem: Host-associated > Plants > Roots > Rhizosphere | place: USA: Nebraska...
CACAGACTCCTGTACGAGGCGAACACCAGCCCGACCCGGCGGACCACCGCGAGAGGTGGAGGTCCGCCACCGGGACACCCCCGTCCGGCCGACCGCTCAGTCCAATGGACTTGCCCGCATGGCGGGCGCACCGTGCCCGGAAGAAGCTGCTCGGGCGGGCCGGGGGCCGGATCGCCCGGCCCGCTCACGGTCCGAGATCCGTACCGCGCGCTTCCAAGGAGTTCCGCCCGATGTCCCCTCGTCTCGCCAAGACCGCCCTCGCCCTCACCGCCGCCCTCGCCCTCACGCCGGTCGCCGCGCCCGCCCACGCGGACTCTCCCGGCCCGGATGTCTCCGTCCAGCGACAGCTCGCCGAGACGTACGCCGTCACGGCGAAGTACGCCTATGAGCCGAACGCGCTCGCGGACGGCTATGTCGCCCATGACTGCACCGTCGACCGGTCGGGCCAGGGCGCCATGGGCTACCACTACTTCAACCCGGGCCACTTCGGTTCCCTCGACCCGAAGGTTCCCGGTGGCCTCCTCTACGAGGACGACGGGCACGGGGGCCGCAGACTGGTCGGCGTGGAGTGGGTGGTTCCGCTCTCAGGCAAGAACATGCCGCGCCCCCACATGCTGGGGCACGACTTCCAGGGGCCGATGCCCGGTCACTACAAGGGCATGCCGACCCACTACGACCTGCACGTCTGGCTCTACAAGCCCAATCCCAGCGGGCTCTTCTTCCCCTGGAACCCGGACGTGAAGTGCCCGTCGACCACCGCCACGAGCGGCACCAGTGGGACGGGCGGGATGAGCGGGACGAGCGGGACGAGCGGGATGAGCGGGATGAGCGGCATGGGTGGCGCGAGCCACTGAGCACGGACGAAAAGAGCCCCGGCTCCCACCAACGGGAACCGGGACCTTCCCTCGCAATCCTCAGCGCACGAACACTCCGGCCTGGCTGGCCAGGTCCAGGAAGTACTGCGGTGCCACACCGAGCACCAGCGTGACCACGACACCGAGCCCGATCGCCGTCATCGTCAGCGGCGACGGCACGGCGACCGTCGGACCCTCCGGGCGCGGCTCGCTGAAGAACATCAGCACGATCACACGGATGTAGAAGAAGGCCGCGATCGCGGACGAGATCACACCGATCACGACCAGCGGAGCCGCCCCGCCCTCCGCCGCCGCCTTGAACACGGCGAACTTCCCGGCGAAGCCGGAGGTCAGCGGAATGCCGGCGAAGGCCAGCAGGAACACCGCGAACACGGCGGCCACGAGCGGTGAACGGCGGCCGAGGCCGGCCCACTTGGACAGGTGTGTCGCCTCGCCGCCCGCGTCGCGCACCAGGGTGACGACGGCGAAGGCGCCGATGGTCACGAAGGAGTACGCGCCCAGGTAGAAGAGGACGGACGAGACGCCGTCCTTCGACGTGGCGATGACACCCGCGAGGATGAATCCCGCGTGGGCGATCGACGAGTACGCCAGCAGCCGCTTGATGTCGGTCTGTGTGATCGCGACGATCGCGCCGCCCAGCATGGTGACGATCGCGACCGCCCACATGACCGGCCGCCAGTCCCAGCGGAGGCCCGGCAGGACGACGTAGAGCAGGCGGAGCAGCGCGCCGAACGCGGCCACCTTCGTGGCCGCCGCCATGAAGCCGGTCACCGGGGTGGGCGCGCCCTGGTAGACGTCCGGTGTCCACATGTGGAACGGGACGGCGCCGACCTTGAAGAGCAGCCCCATGACGATCATGGCGCCGCCGATCAGCAGCAGCGCGTCGTTGCCCATGGTGTCGGCGAGCGCCGGGTCGACATTGGTGACGGTGCCGTCGACGACCTGCGCGATCCTCGAGTACGACACCGAGCCCGCGTAGCCGTACAGCAGTGCGATGCCGAACAGCGTGAACGCGGAGGCGAACGCGCCGAGCAGGAAGTACTTGACCGCGGCCTCCTGCGACATGAGCCGCTTGCGGCGGGCCAGTGCGCAGAGCAGGTAGAGAGGCAGGGAGAAGACTTCGAGGGCCACGAAGAGCGTCAGCAGGTCGTTGGCCGACGGGAAGACCAGCATCCCGGAGATGGCGAAGAGGAGCAGCGGGAAGACCTCGGTGGTGGTGAAACCGGCCTTGACGGCGGCCTTCTCGCTGTCGCTGCCGGGCACGGACGCGGCCTGCGCGGCGAACGAGTCGACGCGGTTGCCGTGCGCCTCCGGGTCCAGGCGCCGCTCGGCGAAGGTGAACAGGCCGACCAGTCCGGACAGCAGGATCACGCCCTGCAGGAACAGGGACGGCCCGTCGACCGCGATCGCGCCCATCGCCGCGATATGGGCCTTGGTGGTGCCGTATCCGTCCGCCGCGAGCGCGACGACCGCCGCGAAGGCGGCGCAGAGGGCCACGGTGGACACGAACACCTGGGCGTAGTAGCGGGACTTGCGCGGCACGAAGGCCTCGATCAGCACCCCTACGATCGCCGCGCCCACGACGATCAAGGTGGGCGACAACTGCCCGTACTCGATCTTGGGTGCGGGGATCTTGGAGATCGGATCGGCTGCGGTTGCCGCCGTTGTCCACAGGCTGTGGACGGCTGTTGCGCTCACTTGGCCGCCTCCACCGAGGGCTTGGGGTCCTTCTTGTGTACGTCGGACAGGGTCGACTTCACCGCCGGGTTGACGATGTCCGTCACCGGCTTGGGGTAGACCCCCAGGAAGATCAACAGAACGATCAGCGGGGCGACGACCACCAGCTCTCGCGCCCTGAGGTCCGGCATCGCGGAGACCTCCTGCTTGACCGGGCCCGTCATCGTCCGCTGGTAGAGGACGAGGGTGTAGAGCGCGGCGAGCACGATGCCGAAGGTCGCGATGATGCCGATCGCCGGGTAGCGGGTGAAGGTGCCGACCAGGACGAGGAACTCACTCACGAAGGGCGCGAGACCCGGCAGCGACAGGGTCGCCAGGCTGCCGATCAGGAAGGTGCCGGCGAGCACCGGGGCGACCTTCTGGACACCGCCGTAGTCGGCGATGAGCCGCGAGCCGCGCCGCGAGATCAGGAAGCCGGCCACCAGCATCAGCGCGGCGGTCGAGATCCCGTGGTTGACCATGTAGAGCGTCGCGCCGGACTGGCCCTGGCTGGTCATCGCGAAGATGCCCATGATGATGAAGCCGAAGTGCGAGATCGACGCGTAGGCCACCAGCCGCTTGATGTCGCGCTGGCCGACGGCGAGCAGGGCCCCGTAGACGATGCTGATCAGGGCCAGTACGAGGATGGTGGGCGTCGCCCACTTGCTCGCCTCCGGGAACAGCTGGAGGCAGAAGCGGAGCATCGCGAAGGTGCCCACCTTGTCGACGACGGCCGTGATGAGGACGGCGACCGGGGCGGTGGACTCCTGCATGGCGTTGGGCAGCCAGGTGTGCAGCGGCCACAGCGGCGCCTTCACCGCGAAGGCGAAGAAGAAGCCGAGGAACAGCCAGCGTTCGGTGCTGGTCGCCATGTGGAGCGAGCCGTTGGCGCGGGCCTCGGCGATCTCCTGGAGGCTGAAGTTCCCCGCGACCACGTAGAGGCCGATCACCGCGGCCAGCATGATGAGGCCGCCGACCAGGTTGTAGAGGAGGAACTTCACGGCCGCGTACGACCGTTGCGTCGACGCCGCCTCCTCCCCGTGCTCGTGGGCACGGTCCCCGAAACCGCCGATGAGGAAGTACATCGGGATGAGCATGGCTTCGAAGAAGATGTAGAAGACAAAGACGTCGGTGGCCTCGAAGGAGATGATCACCATCGCCTCGACGCCCAGGATCAGGGCGAAGAAGCCCTGGGTCGGGCGCCACCGCTTGCTTCCGGTCTCCAGCGGGTCGGCGTCGTGCCAGCCCGCGAGGATGATGAACGGGATCAGCAGGGCGGTCAGCGCGATGAGCGCGACCGCGATGCCGTCCACGCCCAGCTCGTAGCGGACCCCGAAGTCCTTGATCCAGGCGTGGGACTCGGTGAGCTGGTAGCGCCCGCCGTTCGGGTCGAAGCGGACCAGGATGGCGATCGCGAGGGCGAGGGTGGCGAGCGAGACGCTCAGCGCCAGCCATTTGGCCGCGGTGCGCCGAGCGGCCGGCACGGCGGCCGTGGCGATCGCCCCGACGGCCGGGAGGGCCGCCGTCGCTGTCAGCAGAGGAAAGGACATCGGTATCAGACCGCCCTCATCAGCAGGGTCGCGGCGACGAGGATCGCCGCACCGCCGAACATCGAGACCGCGTAGGAGCGCGCGAAGCCGTTCTGCAGCCTGCGCATGCGTCCGGAGAGGCCGCCGACCGAGGCCGCCGTGCCGTTGACGACTCCGTCGACCAGGGTGTGGTCGACGTACACCAGGGAGCGCGTGAGGTGCTCGCCGCCGCGGACCAGGACGACGTGGTTGAAGTCGTCCTGCAGCAGGTCGCGCCGGGCGGCCCGGGTGAGCAGCGAGCCGCGCGGGGCGACGGACGGTACGGGCTTGCGGCCGTACTGCGCCCAGGCGATGCCGACGCCGATCAGCAGGCACACCATGGTCGCGCCGGTGACGGTCGCCGCGCTCAGCGGGGAGTCGCCCTCGCTGTGGCCGGTGATCGGCTCCAGCCAGTGCAGGAAGCGGTCGCCGATGCTGAAGAACGCTCCGCCGAAGACCGAGCCGACGGCCAGCACGATCATGGGGATCGTCATGACCTTCGGGGACTCGTGCGGGTGCGGCTCGCCCGTCGCGGCAGCGGCATGATCGGACGCGGTCTCGCCGTGGTGCGCGGCGGCGGGCTCGGCACTCGGCGCCTCCGGGGAGCGGGTGGGCTGGTTGCGCCAGCGCTCCTCGCCGAAGAACGTCATCAGCATCACGCGGGTCATGTAGAAGGCGGTGATGGCGGCGCCCAGCAGCGCGCAGGTGCCCAGGATCCAGCCCTCGGTGCCGCCCTTCGCGAAGGCCGCCTCGATGATCTTGTCCTTGGAGAAGAAGCCGGACAGGCCCGGGAAGCCGATGATGGCGAGGTAGCCGAGGCCGAAGGTGACGAAGGTGACCGGCATGTACTTCCTGAGGCCGCCGTACTTCCGCATGTCGACCTCGTCGTTCATGCCGTGCATGACCGAGCCGGCGCCGAGGAAGAGACCGGCCTTGAAGAAGCCGTGCGTCACCAGGTGCATGATCGCGAAGACGTAGCCGATGGGACCGAGGCCCGCGGCCAGCACCATGTAGCCGATCTGCGACATGGTCGAGCCGGCCAGCGCCTTCTTGATGTCGTCCTTGGCGCAACCGACGATCGCACCGAACAGCAGCGTGACCGCGCCGACCACGGTGACCGCCGTCTGCGCGTCCGGCGCGGCGTTGAAGATCGCCCCGGAGCGGACGATCAGGTAGACGCCCGCGGTCACCATCGTCGCGGCGTGGATGAGGGCCGAGACCGGGGTCGGGCCCTCCATCGCGTCACCGAGCCAGGACTGCAGCGGCACCTGGGCGGACTTGCCGCAGGCGGCGAGCAGCAGCATCAGGGCGATCGCGGTGAGCTTGCCCTCGGAGGCGTCGGTCGCCTGGCCGAGGACCGGTCCGAAGGCGAAGGTGCCGAACGTCGTGAACATCAGCATGATCGCGATGGACAGGCCCATGTCGCCTACGCGGTTGACCAGGAAGGCCTTCTTGGCCGCCGTGGCCGCGCTGGGCTTGTGCTGCCAGAAGCCGATGAGGAGGTAGGACGCGAGGCCCACGCCCTCCCAGCCGACGTACAGCAGCAGGTAGTTGTCGGCGAGGACCAGCAGCAGCATCGCCGCGAGGAACAGGTTCAGATAGCCGAAGAAGCGGCGGCGGCGCTCGTCGTGCTCCATGTACCCGACCGAGTACAGGTGGATCAGCGAGCCGACGCCGGTGATCAGCAGGACGAACGTCATCGAGAGCTGGTCGAGGCGGAAGGTGACGTCCGCCTGGAAGCTCTCGACCGGGATCCACGTCCACAGGTGCTGGGTCAGGGTCCGGTGTTCCGCGTCCTTGCCGAGCAGGTCGGTGAAGAGGATGACACCGAACACGAAGGACGCGGTCGACAGCAGCACGCCGATCCAGTGGCCGACGGCATCGAGCCGCCGGCCGCCGCACAGCAGCACGGCCGCTCCGAGCAGTGGCGCCGCCACCAGCAGCGCAATCAGGTTCTCCACGATTCTTCCGACCCCTCAGAGCTTCATCAGGCTGGCGTCGTCGACCGAGGCCGAGTGGCGGGAACGGAACAGGGACACGATGATCGCGAGCCCGACCACGACCTCGGCGGCGGCGACGACCATCGTGAAGAACGCGATGATCTGGCCGTCGAGGTTGCCGTGCATCCGGGAGAAGGTGACGAACGCAAGGTTGCAGGCGTTCAGCATCAGCTCGATGCACATGAAGACGACGATCGCGTTGCGCCTGATCAGCACGCCGGTGGCGCCGATCGTGAACAACAGGGCCGAGAGATACAGGTAGTTGACCGGGTTCACTTCGACGCCTCCTCCCGCTTGAAGGTGGCCGGTTCGATCTCGGTCCGCTCCAGGCGTTCCTCCGCGCGCTGCTCCAGCGCCTTGAGGTCGCTCAGCGCCTCCGCCGACACGTCCCGGATCTGGCCGCGGTCGCGCAGCGTCTTGCTGACGGTGAGCTCGGACGGGGTGCCGTCGGGCAGCAGGCCGGCGATGTCGACCGCGTTGTGCCGGGCGTACACGCCGGGGGCCGGCAGCGGGGGTACGTGCTTGCCCTCGCGGACGCGCTGTTCGGACAGCTCGCGCTGGGTCTTGGCGCGCTCGGTGCGCTCGCGGTGGGTGAGCACCATGGCGCCGATCGCGGCCGTGATCAGCAGGGCGCCGGTGATTTCGAAGGCGAACACGTACTTGGTGAAGATGAGGGTGGCGAGACCCTCCACGTTGCCGTTCGCGTTCGCCTGGCCGGTGCCGTCGAACTCGCTGAGGGAGGCGTTGCCGATCCCGGCGAGGAGCAGGACGCCGAAGCCGACTCCGCACAGAAGGGCCAGCCAGCGCTGGCCCTTGATGGTCTCCTTCAGGGAGTCCGCGGCCGTCACGCCGACGAGCATCACCACGAAGAGGAACAGCATCATGATCGCGCCGGTGTAGACGACGATCTGCACGATGCCCAGGAAGTAGGCGCCGTTGGCGAGGTAGAAGATCGCCAGGATGATCATGGTGCCGGCGAGCGACAGCGCGCTGTGCACGGCCCGCTTCATGAAGACGGTGGCCAGGGCGCCGGCCACGGCGACCGTGCCGAGGACCCAGAACTGGAAGGCCTCTCCGGTGGAGGTGGAGTAGGCGGCGAGTTGCGCGCTCATCGGCCGATCACCTTCTCCGACGCGGGCTCTTCCTCACCGAAGGTCGAGGCGGCCTCCTGGACGACCTCGCCCTTGGAGACGGCGACCTGGCGCTCGGTGCCGGGCGCGGCCTCGGTGACGAGTCCCCGGTAGTAGTCCTGCTCGTCCGTCCCCGGGTAGATCGCGTGCGGGCTGTCGACCATGCCGTCCTCGAGCCCGGCGAGCAGCTGCTCCTTGGTGTAGATCAGGTTGGCGCGGCTGCTGTCGGCCAGTTCGAACTCGTTGGTCATCGTGAGTGCGCGCGTGGGGCACGCCTCGATGCACAGGCCGCACAGGATGCAGCGGGCGTAGTTGATCTGGTAGACGCGGCCGTACCGCTCGCCCGGTGAGTAGCGCTCCTCGTCCGTGTTGTCGGCGCCCTCGACGTAGATGGCGTCGGCGGGACAGGCCCAGGCGCACAGCTCGCAGCCGACGCACTTCTCCAGTCCGTCCGGATGGCGGTTGAGCTGGTGCCGTCCGTGGAAGCGAGGGGCGGTGGTCTTCTGCTGCTCCGGGTACTGCTCGGTCAGCCGCTTCTTGAACATGGCCTTGAAGGTCACGCCGAAACCGGCGACGGGGTTCATGAAGCCAGGCTTCAACTGCTCTGTCTCCTTCGGCTCCTCAGCCATCGGACCCCTCCTTTCCATCCGAAGATCCGTCACTGGCAGTATCCGACCCACCACTGACAATCAGCTCCCGCTCGCGGCGCGGCGTGCGCCTCGGCACCGCCGCGAGTTCCTGTCCCGGCAGTGGCGGCACGGGGAATCCGCCCGCCATCGGGTCGAACTCGGCGGGCTGAGCGGCGAGTTGCTCGGCCTCCTTCGCCTTCTCGCGGAACATGTCGGCGACGAAGGACAGCAGCAGCAGGGCGAGGACGCCGCCGCCGATGTAGAGGGCGATGTCGGCGAAGTCGTAGTTCTCGTTCCGCAGTGCCCGCACGGTGGCGACCAGCATCAGCCAGACCACGGAGACCGGGATGAGGACCTTCCAGCCGAGCTTCATCAGCTGGTCGTAGCGGACGCGAGGCAGCGTGCCGCGCAGCCAGATGAAGAAGAACAGCAGCAGCTGGACCTTGATCACGAACCAGAGCAGCGGCCACCAGCCGTGGTTGGCGCCCTCCCAGAAGGTGCTGATCGGCCAGGGCGCGCGCCAGCCGCCGAGGAAGAGCGTGGTCGACACGGCCGAGACGGTCACCATGTTGACGTACTCGGCGAGCATGAACATCGCGAACTTGATCGACGAGTACTCGGTGTTGAAGCCGCCGACCAGGTCGCCCTCGGACTCCGGCATGTCGAACGGGGCGCGGTTGGTCTCGCCGACCATGGTGACGACGTAGAGGATGAAGGAGACCGGCAGCAACAGGATGTACCAGCGGTCGTGCTGCTGCTCGACGATCGTCGACGTCGACATCGACCCGGAGTAGAGGAACACCGAGGCGAACGCGGCGCCCATGGCGATCTCGTACGAGATCATCTGCGCGCAGGAGCGCAGGCCGCCGAGGAGCGGGTAGGTGGATCCGGAACTCCAGCCCGCCAGGACGATGCCGTAGATGCCGACCGAGGCGACCGCGAGGATGTAGAGCATCGCGATCGGCAGGTCGGTGAGCTGCATCGTGGTGCGGGTGCCGAAGATCGAGATCTCGTTGTCGGCGGGGCCGAAGGGGATCACCGCGATCGCCATGAAGGCCGGGATGGCCGCGACGATCGGTGCGAGGACGTAGACCACCTTGTCCGCGCGTTTGACGATGAGGTCTTCCTTCAGCATCAGCTTGATGCCGTCGGCGAGCGACTGGAGCATGCCCCAGGGGCCGTGCCGGTTGGGGCCGATGCGCAGCTGCATCCAGGCGACGACCTTGCGCTCCCAGACGATGGAGAACAGCACGGTCACCATCAGGAAGGCGAAGCAGAAGACCGCCTTGACGACGACCAGCCACCAGGGGTCGCGGCCGAACATCGAGAGGTCTTCAGCGGCGAGGTAAGGGGTCATGCCTCCACCTCCTCGGGGGCTTCGGTCGCGAGCGTCGCCGGGCCGATGCGGACGAGAGCGCCGGGCAGCGCCCCGGTGTCGGAGGCGACGCCTCCGCCGACGGAGTTCAGCGGGAGCCAGACCACACGGTCGGGCATCTCGGTGATCTGCAGCGGGAGTTCGACCGCTCCGGCGGAGCCGGTGACGGACAGGACGTCGCCGTCCTTGACGCCGACCTCCGCGGCGGTGGCGGCCGACACGCGCGCGTGGGCGGCGTGCCGGGTTCCGGCGAGCGCCTCGTCGCCCTCCTGGAGGCGGCCCTGGTCGAGCAGCAGCCGGTGTCCGGCCAGCACGGCCTCCCCGGCGGCGGGCCGCGGCAGCACGCCCCCGCTCTCCAGCGGTTCGATGGCCCGCGGCCCGTCCCAGGCGCCGAGCCGGTCGATCTCCGCACGGATCGTGCGCAGGTCCGGCAGGCCCAGGTGTACGTCCATGGCGTCGGCCAGCATCTGCAGCACGCGCGCGTCGGTCGGCGCGAGGCGGCGGGTCATCTGGTCGGGCTTGAGTGCTGCGTCGAAGAAGCGCACCCTGCCCTCCCAGTTGAGGAAGGTGCCGGCCTTCTCGGCGACCGCGGCGACCGGCAGGACGACACTGGCGTGCTCGCTGACCTCGCTGGGCCGCAGCTCCAGCGAGACCACGAAGCCGGCCTCGTGAAGTGCTTCACGCGCGCGTGCCGGGTCCGGCAGGTCTGCGATCTCGACGCCGGCAACCACCAGGGCCTGCAACTCGCCGTTCACGGCCGCCTCGACGATCTGGCCGGTGTCGCGGCCGTAGCGGTGCGGGAGTTCGGCCACCCCCCAGGCGGCGGCGACCTCCTCACGCGCGCGTGGATCGGTCGCCGGACGTCCGCCCGGCAGCAGCGACGGCAGTGCGCCGACCTCCACGGCCGCACGTTCACCGGCCCGCCGCGGGATCCACACCAGCTGCGCGCCGGTCGCGGAGGACGCCCGTACGGCGGCCGTCAGACCGCCCGCCACAGCGGCCAGCCGCTCGCCTACGACGATCACGGCGCCCTCGGTGCGCAGCGCCTCCGCGGCCTTGGCCCCGCCCTCCTCAAGGCCGACGCCGCTCGCGAGCGCGTCCAGCCAGTCGGTCTCGGTGCCGGGTGCGGCCGGCAGCAGGGTGCCGCCCGCCTTCTCCAG
>Ga0182008_10002959_pt1 | contig 10451 bp, 6 predicted proteins | sample Sormic07211129_1_FD_120482 | JGI IMG/M metagenome (GOLD analysis project Ga0182008, IMG submission 120482) | Rhizosphere microbial communities from Sorghum bicolor, Mead, Nebraska, USA - 072115-129_1 metaG | ecosystem: Host-associated > Plants > Roots > Rhizosphere | place: USA: Nebraska...
ATTTTCGGTTACCTGATCGCGCTGGCACACACGTTAGGGCTGATCGCCGCCGTCCATGCCGTTTTGACCGTTCGGACCGCCCAGGGCTCGATCGCCTGGGCCCTCTCGTTGTTGTTCATTCCCTACTTGACGCTCATTCCGTACCTGGTCTTCGGCCGCAGCACCTTCGATGGCTACATCAAGGCGCGACGGCAGGCCAACGAGGAGATGCGCAAGGCCATCTCCGAATTGAACTGGCGCCCGTGGGTGGAAGAAGCCCTGACGGCTCGTGCCTCCAATGCATACGCCTCACTGAGGGCGATGCCGAAGCTCGGACGTATGCCGTGTCTGGCGAACAACGAAGTCAGTTTGCTGATCAATGGCCAAGCGACCTTCGAAGCGATTTTCGACGCCATCAATCACGCGAAAGAAGCGGTGCTGATCCAGTTCTTCATCATCCACGACGACCGCCTCGGCCAACGCCTGCAGACCTTGCTGTTGAAAAAAGCCGCCGAAGGCGTCGCCGTTTATCTGCTGTACGACCGCATCGGTAGCCACTCCCTGCCCCACAGCTACGTGCAACCGTTGCGCGATGCCGGCGTCGAGGTCAAAGCCTTCGCGACGCGTAGTGGCTGGCTCAATCGCTTCCAGGTCAACTTCCGCAACCACCGCAAGATCGTCGTGGTCGACGGCGTACTCGGCTTTGTCGGCGGGCACAACGTGGGCGACGAATACATGGGCGAGAAACCACCCCTCGCCCCGTGGCGTGATACCCATGTACGGGTTCGCGGTCCCGTGGTGGCCTGCATGCAGGAATCCTTCGCCGAAGACTGGTTCTGGGCAGCACGCTCGCTGCCCCCGCTGATACTGCCGGACGTTTATCCGGACGACGGCGTGCTCTGCCAATTGCTGGCCAGCGGCCCGGCCGATTCCTACGAAACCTGCTCTCTATTCTTTGTTGAAGCCATCCATGCGGCGACCGAACGCGTGTGGATCACCAGCCCCTATTTCATCCCCGACGAGGCGGTGTTCGCGGCCTTGAGGCTCGCGGTGCTGCGCGGTGTGGATGTGCGGTTGCTGCTGCCTTCAAGACCGGATCATCGCATCGTCTACGCCGCCTCAAGCCTGTATGCCTTTGAAGCGGTGCGCGCCGGCGTACGGGTGTTCCGCTACGAACCCGGCTTCCTGCATCAGAAAGTGGTGTTGATCGACAGCGAAATCAGCGCCATTGGCAGTGCCAATCTGGACAACCGCTCGTTCCGGCTGAATTTCGAAGTGATGTTGCTGACAGTCGACAGCGTGTTCGCCGGCAAGGTTGAGCAGATGCTCAACGACGATTTCGCCCAGGCCCATGAAGTGGCCAAAGAAGAAAGCCGGGAGACCCACCGCCTGCAACAGGTCGGCATGCGGATCGCCCGGCTTATTTCTCCGATACTTTAAGGGGTGTAAATGTCGTCGCGGGTCCAGGGCAGTTCGTGACTGCCATCGGGATGGGCTTTCACCGCGAGGATCTGGTGCAGGTTGATCCAGCCCTTGGCGAACGCGTAGGCACAACCCGCCAGGTATAGCCGCCAGATCCGCAGCGCCTGCTCCGGCACCAGTTTGCCGGCAGCTTCCAGATTGTCCTCCAGGCGCTCACTCCAATGATCCAGCGTGCGCGCGTAATGCAGGCGCAGACTCTCGACGTCAACGATCTCCAGCCCCGCTTCGCTGATCTCGGCAGAAATCATCGCCAGGTGCGGCAGTTCGCCGTTGGGGAACACGTACTTCTCGATGAAATCACCGGCACCGCGTCCCACCGGACGGCCATCGGTGTGCTTGGCGGTGATCCCGTGGTTCATCACCAGACCGCCCTCCTTCACCGCGCCAAACAAGGTTTTACAGTACTCGGCGAGGTTCGCGTGGCCGACGTGCTCAAACATGCCGACACTGACCACCTTGTCAAAGCGACCGTCCTGGGGCAGGTCGCGGTAGTCGAGCAGTTGAAGTTCCACCAGATCATCCAGACCTTCTGCGCTGACCCGTTCTCGGGCCAGCGCCAATTGCTCCTTGCTGAGCGTGATGCCGAAGACCTTGGCACCAAACTCGCGCGCGGCATAACGCGCCAGGCCGCCCCACCCGCAACCCACATCCAGCAGATATTCCCCCGGTTGCAGACGTAGCTTGCGGCATAGATGACGGAATTTGGCTTGCTGGGCCTGTTCCAGTGTTTCGCTACCGGTCTCGAAATAGGCGCAGGAATACGCCATGTCGCTGTCGAGCCACAGTTGATAGAACGCGTTGGACAGGTCGTAGTGATAGGAAATCGCCTTGGCGTCGGTTTCCTTGTCGTGGACGGTACGCTCCGGCTGGCTGTCTTCGTCCTCGTCCAGCAAGGCCAGGCTCCATTCATCAACGACGCGAATCACGTCACTGATGGCCCCTTCCAGCTCCAGTTTGCCCTCGACAAACGCCGCACCGAGGGCATCCAGGCTTGGATGCGTGAACTGGGAAACCATTTGTGGGTCCTTGACCACAATCGTGACGCTGGGCGTCGGCCCCAGATTGAATTCATGGCCGTCCCAGAGTCGCAGGCGAAGCGGTAGCTGCAGATTCTGTAAGGCCGGTGGAAGTTGCGCGAGCATGGAATATCCCCCCTTGTTTCAGACGTCTGATGTGAGGTTAGACCATCCTTGAAAAATAGCAGGCTATCGAATTAATAGCCCTTTTCTATGAGCTGCGGCGCTGGAAAAACACGCCGCAGAGTCACAGAAGTGATCACCCTTCCCTAGGTGACTGCAAATTTGGCGCACAGTTCTGAAAAGTTGATTCCCTCAAACCTCGTCTTTCAGCTTGAGCAACGGCTCCTGAAACCGCAGCAATCGTCCGGCGTTACCCAGCACCAACAAGGTACTGAGGTTATGCAGTAACGCGGCAATCATCGCCCCGGCTGCACCGAGCCAGCCGAAGGCAGCGAAGGCGACAATCGCCAGCGTCCAGCCCAGACCGATGATCACGTTGACCTGCAACGTGCTCCGGCACTGGCGACTCAAACGCACGCAGGTTCCGAGCCGGCGCAGGTCACTGCCGATCAGCACGATGTCGGCCGACGCCAGGGCGATGTCGGCCCCGCCCGCGCCCATGGCGACCCCGACCACGCCCGCCTTGAGCGCCAGTGAATCGTTGATGCCGTCCCCGACCACCATGGGCCGAAAGCCGCTGCCGATTTCCTTGAGCACTCGATTGAGTTTGTCTTCAGGCAACGCCTGGGCTTCGACATCACGGATTCCGACGTCCCTGGCCAAACTGTCTGCGACGCTTTGGCGATCTCCGGTCAGCAACAGCTGCCGGCCCAGTCCGAGTTCACTCAACTCATTCAAAGCAAAACGAGCTTCAGGTTTCACGCTGTCCGCCAGCAACAGCCAGGCGAGGAATTCCCCTTCAAGAGAAAGCCCGGCAATCGGGCCGTCATGTTCAGGAACCGCTGTAGTGACAATCCCCAAGTGGGCAAACAACTCTGGCCGACCGAGCGCCGCTTCGCCCTGCTCCGTCATCGCCACCACGCCAAGTCCCTGGCGTTCGTGGATGTCCGAGAGCAACAGGAAATGTTCCTGCGTGACCAGACCGGCTAGCGCACGGCTGACCGGGTGGCTACTGGCAGAACCGAGGCTCGCGGCAAGTTTCAGCACATGGCTGCGATCTTCAAGCGGGCTGTCGATGGATTGCAGGCGCAAGGTGCCGAAGGTCAGCGTCCCGGTCTTGTCCACCACCAGCGACGTCAGGTCTGCCAGCTCTTCGAGAAACGCCGAGCTGCGAATCAAAATTCCGTGGCGGGCAGCCACGGCCACCCCGGCAATCGCCGTCGCCGGCGCCGACAACACCAGCGCACACGGACAAGCCGCGACCAACACCGCGAGCATCGCCTGCGCATCGTTGGTGACAAACCAGGTCACGGCGGCCAGCAACAACACCAGCACCATGTAACTGCCAGCGTAGCGTTCCAGCAGTCGGGTGATCGGCGGCTTGGAACGTTCGGCACTTTGCATCAACGCGATGACTTTGCCGAGGGTCGATTCGCTGCCCGTGCGCGTCACTTCGATCCGTAGCAGACCATCGAGATTAATCGCACCGCCAAACACCGACATACCCACGCCCGCCTCCACCGGCACCGACTCGCCGGTGATCGAAGCGGTGTCGAGACTCGCTTGACCGGAGACCACGCGGCCGTCGGCTGGCACCCGGTCACCGGCGCGAACTTCGACCTGGTCGCCGGCCTTGAGCATGCCGTTGTCCACCTCGAGGATGGAACCATCGGCCTGAACCTTGCGCGCATGGCTACGCGTCAACTTGCCGAGCGCATGAATCGCCTCCTGCGAACCGATCACGCTGCGCTCTTCCAGCACATGCCCGAAGATCATGATGATTGGCAGCAGCGCGGCGGTGAGCAAATCGCCGGTCGCCCAGGCGCCGAGCATGGCCAAGGCAATCAGTTGATCGGTGATCCCGTGCAAGCTCGGGTAACGCAGGCTGTACCAGGCCGAACGCATGACCGGCACCGCGACCAGCAACGAGGCAAAGCCCAACAGCAATTGACTGACACCCGTCTGCTGCGGCGACACCCAGCGCCAGATCAAACCGAGCGCCAGTAAACCCAAGGCAAGCATGGCCAACGTCAGTTGACGGGCGGCGCTACGTTGTTCGGCCGAGGACAACAGGCTCGGTGCAGCAGCGGATGGCGCGCTCATTGTGCAGCTCCCTGAATGATCAGGCGGGAATCGTCTTTCGGATTGACCGTAGTCACCGAGCCCGCTTGCCCGAGAATTTTCGGCACGCGCTCGCGGTAAATGCGCAGCAGCATCTGCGGGTCGGTGCCTTGTTGTTGCGCCTTGGCGAGGCTCAACACGGTCGCCGTGTCGGCAGAGGCTTTGGCCAGCCGCTCGCTCGCTTGTGCGTGAGCGACCTGCAATGTGCGGTCGGCTTGTTCGTTGGCGGTTTGCGTGAGTTTCTCAGCTTCGGTGCGGGCGTTTGCTACCGCCTTATCGGCCTGCTGACTGGCCGTCAAAACCGCGTTGAAGGCGTTAACTGCCGGCCCTGGCAAACTCGATTGCACATCGACACGCGCCACTTCGATCCCCAGCCCCTGCCCGGTTGTCGCCAATTCGACGAGCCGTTGATTGATGCCTTGCACCAGATCACCGCGCAGACGCTCACGCCTTTCGGCGGCCTGACTGTCGGCGCCGATCAGCTCCGGTCGCGCTACCAGGATAGTGTCCAGATCACGAGCGGCGGTGAGTGCCACAGCACTGCGCGTCACCAAGCGATCAAGTGCCGGCAGCACATGTTCACCTTGCAGGACGAATGCGTAAGGTTCGGTAACTTTGTAAAACACCCGCACATCCAGCTGCACGACGCCGGCGTCACCGGTCAGCAAATAACCGGACCCGGCGAGTGCATCACTGAGCGGCGTGGCAAATGTGGCGACCCGGTCAGCCTGTAATGCGGCATCGCTGCGCAGCAGATTTTCCACCCGCCTTTCGATTACCCGTTCAGCCGCCGGCAACAAAATCACCTGCTCGAACGGACGCGGCCACGCCAACAACAGTCCAGCATTTTGAATGCGATCCAGCGCGCCAAAGTGCAGAACTACCGCACGATTCTGCGGATCGATTTGCCGAACATTGGAAAACGCCCACGCCAACGCGGCCACCACCGTGACCGCATACAAAGCGATAAAAGCCAGTCGCCCGGCTTGAATCCAGGGGCTGCTCAACTCATTTGTTCCACGTGGAACCAAACTCATGGCTGCGACCCGGCTTTGCTTTCGAGAGTCGGCGGACCATCAACCAACACGCGGAACGGCGCTGCATCGGTGCGCAGAATCAACTTGGTTCCTGGCGTAACGATGGTGCCCAAGGTGTCGAGGGAGCGCAGCAGGTTGTACAGCTGCGGCGAGCCGGCATAAGCGCGTCCGTAAATCTGCGCGGCTTCGACGCGGGATTGTGCCTCGATATCGGCGGCTTTTACCGTGGCATCGGCCTGGACGATGCGCGCATCCCGTTCGGCGCCAGAGCGAATTTGCGCGGCTTCGCGTTTGCCGATCGCGGTGCGTTCGGTGGCAATTGTTTCACGCTCGGCGCGCATCCGGTCGACCGTCGCGGTCAGGGTCACCGACGGCAGTGTCAAACGCTCGATGCCGACTTGCAGCACGCGAACGCCATAGGTGGTCAGCAACTGCTGATCGATCTGCTGGCGTAGCTGAGCTTCGAAATCAGCGATGTGCACCTGGTTGGCATCGGTGTTCACCAGATTGGCCAGGTCAAAACTGCTGGCCGTGGTCTCCAGTGCAGAACCTACGAAGGTGCGAATCTGCCGGGCGGCTTCATCAGGCTGGTTCTGCACGGCACGCATGAAGCGCTGCACATTGTCCGGATCACCCTGGACCTGCCACGCCACGTATGCCTGAACGATGATGCGCAAACCGTCGCGTGTGCCGACATCCTGCAAGCCGCTCGATGTTGTGCGCAGACGCAAATCTACCGGGATCGCCGCTTCAAACGGTGCGGGCCAGCGCCAGCCCAATCCAGGCGCCAGCAACACCCGCGATGGATTACCGAAGCGCGTAATCACCGTGGCCTCGCCGGATCGCACTTGCACCAGGCTCGCGGCGGCGATGGCAAACGCCACCAGTAACACAGCCCACCCCATCCGGCGCCACGGGAATGGACCGGCCTCTTGCGGATCGCCATGGTGATGATGGTGATGCCCGTGGTGATGCCCGCCGTGGCCGTGATCGTGCCCGGTGTGGTCAGCATGATCGTGAGTGTGCGACTGGCTCATTTGGCAGCTCCTGGCTGAGCGGTTTGACGCGACGGCGCGGGGTCAGCCGGCAGCGTGAACGTACGGAGGTCGATGGTCGGCGCGTTGCTGCTGCCGCCCAGACGATGATCGATCACCAGCAATCTGGCGTTGGTCAGGCCTTGGGACAGCTGGCTGAAATACTGTTCCAGCACAAAGGCCTGACCGGCACTGGCGTAGGCTTTTTGCTCGGCGCTGAATTTCAGGTCCACCGCTTGCGCAGCCGCATTGATTTCACGTGCGTTGGCCGTCGCCTGATCGCGGGCGATGCTGGCTTGCAGTTGCGCCTGATTCGTCGCCTCTGCGGCCGCGCCGCGTTCGCGCGAGATCAACGCTTGCGCTCCGATTTGCGCCGCTTGCACGCCGTGATAGGCGTTGGCCGCGCCGGCCGGTGGATGGATCGCTTCGACCACGGTGGCGAGAATTTCCACACCGCTGTCGAGTTTTTTCAGGTCCGCTTGTACGGCCTTGCCAATTTCTTCAGCGAGCCCTACCCGGTCTTCTCCGAGCAAACCGTCGAGGGTTCGCGAAGCGAAGTCGTGGACCAGAATCCGGCTGGCGGTGCTGCGAATCAGTGTCGGTACGTCGGCGCTGTTGTAGGTCGCGGCCAGTGCCGCCTGATCCGTCAGGCCGATACGGTAGACGAAACGCACGTCCATGTTGACGATCTGGAAGCTCTGTTTGTCAGCACGGCTGCTGGCAATCACCTGGGACTTGTCATTCACATGGCTGGCGTCCCACAAACGATTGGCCATCGCCGGCGCCGGACCTTCAGCCGGCTCCGGAGTAATCGGCGCGGACACTTCGCCAACGCTGGTGGCCAATTCGTGGACCACACCGTTCTCGACACTCAACACCCGACCCAGTGGCCACGGCAAACCTGCGTGCAAACCGGGCCCGAACACCTCCACCGGTTTACCGAAGCGCTCATAGATACCCCGCCCTTGCAACGGTATTTCGTGAATGCCGGTCAGCGACCAGCCGACTATCGCCACCACCGCCAGCACCGGAACAAACGCCCGACGCATGTAGGTGAAGGCCCAGATCTGCCGCAGATCGATGCCAAAGCGGTTATGCAGTTCGTGTTGCAGCGCCAGCAGCGGTTGCGGCGGCCAGCGCAGCAGGTCGGCGACGAAACTGCGGGCCAGCAGCGTCGGCTCGAGTTGTTCGCGGCGAGGACTGAACAACGACAGCACGGCACGCAGCAACAATTCGATCGCGACCAGTCCCGGCAGCAGCCCGATCAACACTGCCAGGCGCACCGGCCAGATCGATGTTTCGTTGCCGAACAACAAGCACAACGCGCTCAATACGAGGCTGACGATGACCACGCGCGTCAGCTGCGCTAACGCCCCCGCTTCAGGCCATTGCGCCGGATTTTCCTGAGCGAGCTGTCGCTCCAGCACCAGCAAACCGAACGCCAGCAGCAACAGCAACGCCGCGCCTACATTGGCGGAAAAGCCCAGGGCGGCGGCGGGCAAAGCGAGGTTCCATGACTGCTCGACGCTGAACAGCGCCAGCACCGCCCAACCGCCGAGCCATAGCGTCGGCGCGCCAATCTGCACCAGCGTCCGCGACCATCGCTGGCTGATCCGTTCGAGCAGCTGTTCATACCAGCCAACCGGGGCTTCAGCGACCACAACGGCTTCGGGTACCGCTGCGGGATCAGCGTTCATCGCCCGCGCGCGCCACTGCGTCACCCACCCTGCCGATTGCAGCCCGGCAATCAGCACCAACAGCGCGGCGCTCAAATTGCTGAGCAGCGCTGGCCAAAGCGACTGCGGCGCAAACAACCCGACAAAAAACCCCAGCACCAGCCCTGACGCCGCGAGCGTGCCGAGGCCAATGGCCAACTGACGCAATCGTCGCCCCTGAAAGACCGCTTGCTGAAAGCGCGGCATCCCGGCTACGGCTGCTCCCTCAATTTCGAGATCGACTTGCATACCACCCCAGTGTTGTCTTGCTCACGTGGCAATTCGTTACGATATAACGAAAACCGTGAAATTTTTGTACTAAATCGTTCTATCTAAAGGTGCTCAACCTGTCGCTTGCCTGAACCCTTGACCGAAAGGCCGGGAAGCGCACATATTACGCTCGTAATTTTATTCAGGAACTACGTTTACCCAGCCCGATTTCCCATCAATCCAGGAGCAAATCCATGAGCAACTATGATGTCGTGATTCTGGGCGGAGGCCCCGGTGGTTATAACGCAGCGATCCGCGCCGGCCAGTTGGGCCTGAAAGCCGCTTGCGTCGAAGGTCGCGCCACGCTCGGCGGCACATGCCTGAACGTCGGTTGCATGCCATCCAAGGCACTGCTGCACGCCTCCGAACTGTACGACGCGGCCATGGGTACGGAATTCGCCAACCTGGGGATCGACGTCAAACCCACGCTCAATCTTGCGCAAATGATGAAACAAAAAGATGAAAGCGTTGCCGGGCTGACAAAGGGTATCGAGTTTCTGTTTCGCAAGAACAAGGTCGACTGGATCAAGGGCTGGGGGCATATCGATGGCCCCGGCAGGGTGACGGTGACGGACAGCGCCGGTGGCAAAACCGAACTGAGCGCCAAGGACATCATCATCGCCACCGGTTCCGAGCCCACTCCCCTGCCGGGCGTCGAGATCGACAACCAGCGCATTCTCGATTCCACCGGTGCACTTTCCTTGTCCGAAGTGCCCAAGCATCTGGTGGTGATTGGCGCCGGGGTCATCGGCCTGGAACTGGGTTCGGTCTGGCGGCGTCTGGGTGCACAGGTGACTGTCGTCGAGTTCCTCGACCGAATCTGCCCCGGGGTGGATGGTGAAGCTGGCAAGACGCTGCAACGATCGTTGAGCAAACAAGGCATCACATTCAAGCTGAGTTCAAAGGTCACCAGCGCCACGTCATCGGCCAATGGTGTTCAACTGAGCGTCGAGCCCGCCGCCGGTGGCACCGCCGAGTTGCTGAACGCCGACTACGTGCTGGTGGCCATCGGTCGCCGGCCTTACACCCAGGGCCTGGGTCTGGAAAACGTCGGCCTCGCCACGGACAAACGCGGCATGCTCGCCAACAAGGGCCACCGCACTGAAGCAGCCGGTGTCTGGGTAATCGGCGACGTGACGTCCGGGCCGATGCTCGCGCACAAGGCTGAAGATGAAGCCATGGCGTGTGTCGAGCAGATCGTCGGCAAGGCCGGCGAGGTCAATTACGAGCTGATCCCCAACGTCATCTACACCCGGCCGGAGCTGGCCAGCGTCGGCAAGACCGAAGAGCAGCTCAAGGCCGAAGGGCGGGCGTACAAGGTCGGAAAATTCCCTTTCACCGCCAACAGCCGGGCGAAGATCAATCACGAGACCGAAGGCTTCGCCAAGGTACTGGCCGATGAACGCACCGACGAGATTCTCGGTGTGCACCTGGTAGGCCCGAGCGTCAGCGAAATGATTGGCGAATATTGTGTGGCCATGGAGTTCAGCGCTTCGGCCGAGGACATTGCGCTGACTTGCCACCCGCACCCGACTCGCTCCGAGGCTTTGCGCCAGGCGGCGATGAATGTGGAGGGGATGGCGACGCAGATGTAAGGCTTTATACCGCGTTGCGCCCATCGCGAGCAGGCTCGCTCCTACAGGGTGGCGTACACACCCCCCCCTGTAGGAGCGA
>Ga0182008_10002960_pt1 | contig 10450 bp, 5 predicted proteins | sample Sormic07211129_1_FD_120482 | JGI IMG/M metagenome (GOLD analysis project Ga0182008, IMG submission 120482) | Rhizosphere microbial communities from Sorghum bicolor, Mead, Nebraska, USA - 072115-129_1 metaG | ecosystem: Host-associated > Plants > Roots > Rhizosphere | place: USA: Nebraska...
AACCATGCCGCCGACTTGCTCGCTTTGATCCGGGTGGACCAAAAAGATGATTTCGTAATGACGCATGAATGCTCCTTACGGGTTGTAGCCTGCCGCCTATAAGCGGTCAGACAAGGAGTGAATGACACTGGTGTGTCTTGCCTGGTAGTAGGCACATATGCGCCTGCCGTCACGGCAAGGGGCGCAATTGTAGAGAAGGGGGAACAGCGGCGCAAGGCAATTGGTGATTATTTGAACAACCACCTGCGGGAGCCGGCCTGCCGACGATGGACGGCAGCACGCGCCTCGCCGGCAAGCCGGCTCCTGCAACTGCGGGTCAGGCTTTCTTGGCGGCCTTGGCCTTGGCACCGCGCTGGCGCATGGCTTCGAACAGGCACACGCCAGTGGCCACGGAGACGTTGAGGCTGCTGACGCTGCCGGCCATCGGCAGGCGTACCAGGTAGTCGCAGTGCTCGCGGGTCAGGCGACGCATGCCCTTGCCTTCGGCCCCCATGATGATGATGGTCGGGCCGGTCAGGTCCTGGTCGTACAGTTCCTGTTCGGCCTCGCCGGCGGTGCCGACGATCCACAGCCCACGCTGCTGGAGCTTCTCCAGGGTGCGGGCCAGGTTGGTCACGGCTACCAGCGGAATCACTTCGGCGGCGCCGCAGGCCACTTTACGCACGGTCGGAGTCAGGGTCGCCGACTTGTCCTTGGGCACCAGCACTGCCAGGGCACCGGCCGCATCGGCAGTACGCAGGCAGGCCCCGAGGTTATGCGGGTCGGTCACACCGTCCAGCACCAGCAGCAACGGCGCGCCTTCGGTACGGTCCAGCAGCTCGTCGAGCATGGCCTCGCCCCACACCTGGCTCGGGCTGACTTCCGCCACTACGCCCTGGTGCACGCCTTCAACCCATGCGTCCATCTCACGACGCTCGGCCTGGCCAACCGAAACACGGTTCTGCGCAGCCAGGTCCACCAGAACCTGAACCCGTGGATCACTGCGCCCTTCAGCCAACCAGATCTGCTTGACCCGCTTGGGATGGTGACGCAGCAACGCTTCTACGGCATGCACGCCGTAGATCTTTTCCAACTGACTCATGACTTGGCCTTAGGTTTGCGCGCCCCGCCGCTTTTAGCGCCGGAAGCGGAGCCCGCCTTGGGCGGACCTTTACGATGTTTGCTCGGCTTGGCGGGCTTTTCGCCAGCGCGCGAGGGCGCCGGCTTACCGGACTTTCCCGCAGACGTCGCTTTACCACCGCCCTTGGCTTCGGCCAGCAGCGCCCGCTTCATTTCGCGGCTTTTGCGCACTTCGGCGTTTTTCGCGGCAGCGTCGCTTGGACGATAAGCCTCGACCGCCTTTTCCTTGGCGGAGCTGCGACGCCCCGCCTTGGCTGGAGCCGGCTCTTCCACGACCTTGCTGGCAGGTGCGTCCGCGGCGCCACGCTTCTTGCGGCCGATCGGTGCGTTGATGGTCTTCTCGGCCATTTCGAAATCGATCTTGCGCTCGTCCAGGTCGACGCGCATGACACGTACTTCCACAGTATCGCCCAGGCGGAAGCTGCGACCGGTGCGCTCGCCCGCCAGGCGGTGATGCACAGGGTCGAAGTGGTAGTAGTCCCCCGGCAAGGCGGTGACGTGCACCAGGCCCTCGACGTAGATGTCGGTCAACTCGACGAACAGGCCGAAACCGGTCACCGCGGTGATCACACCCGGGAAGGACTCGCCCACACGATCCTTCATGAACTCGCACTTGAGCCAGTTCACTACGTCCCGCGTAGCCTCATCGGCACGGCGCTCGCTCATCGAGCACTGCTCGCCGAGCTGCTCCAGGGTCGCTTCGTCGTACGGATAGATACGCGCCTTCGGAATGGTCATCGCCCCGGCGCGGCGCACGTGCGGCGTGTCCTGCTTGGAGTGGATGACGCTGCGGATGGCCCGATGGGTCAACAGGTCCGGGTAGCGACGGATCGGCGAAGTGAAGTGGGTATAGGCTTCGTAATTCAGGCCGAAGTGGCCCTGGTTATCAGCGCTGTACACCGCCTGGCTCAGGGAGCGCAGCATCACGGTCTGGATCAGGTGGTAATCCGGACGGTCCTTGATGGTTTCCAGCAATGCCTGGTAGTCCTTCGGCGTCGGGCCATCCTTGCCTTTATGCAGGGACAGGCCCAGTTCGCCGAGGAAGGCGCGCAGTTTTTCCAGACGTTCCGGCGGCGGACCATCGTGCACCCGGTACAGGGCCGGAATCTCGTGCTTCTTGAGGAACTCGGCGGTGGCCACGTTGGCCGCCAGCATGCATTCCTCGATCAGCTTGTGCGCATCATTGCGTGTAGTCGGACGAATTTCGGCGATCTTGCGCTCGGAACCGAAGATGATCCGGGTTTCCTGGGTCTCGAAGTCGATGGCGCCCCGGGTATGACGAGCCCCCAGCAAGACCTTGTACAGCGCATACAGCTGCTTCAGGTGCGGCAGGACATCGCCGTATTCACCGCGCAACTGCTTGGCTTCGCTGGTTTTCGGCTGCTCGAGCATGGTGCTGACCTTGTTGTAGGTCAGACGCGCCTTGGAGTGGATCACAGCTTCGTAGAACTGGTAATCGGTCATCTCGCCGGACTTGGAGATGGTCATCTCGCAAACCATGGCCAGGCGATCGACTTTCGGGTTCAGCGAGCACAGGCCGTTGGACAGTTGCTCGGGCAGCATCGGGATCACCCGCTCGGGGAAGTACACCGAGTTGCCGCGCACCTGGGCTTCGGCATCCAGAGCCGAACCGATCTTCACGTAACTGGAGACGTCGGCAATCGCCACATACAGCTTCCAGCCACCACCGAACAGGCGCAGCTTGCCGGGCTTGGCTTCGCAGAAAACAGCGTCGTCGAAGTCGCGGGCGTCTTCGCCGTCGATGGTGACGAAAGGCAGATCACGCAGATCGATGCGCTTCTCTTTGTCCTTCTCTTCCACTTCGGGCTTGAGCTTGCCGGCTTCCTTGAGCACCGCCTCTGGCCAGACATGAGGAATATCGTAGGTGCGCAGGGCAACGTCGATTTCCATGCCCGGTGCCATGTAGTTGCCCACCACCTCCACCACATCGCCTTGCGGCTGGAAGCGCGGCGTCGGCCAGTGAGTGATCTTCACTTCGACGAACTGACCGATCTTGGCATTGGCATTGCGCCCCGGCGTTACCAGCACTTCCTGCTGGATCTTCGGGTTGTCTGCCACCACGAAACCGATGCCACCTTCTTCGAAGTAGCGACCGACGATGCTTTCGTGGGCACGGGACACCACTTCGACGATCACGCCTTCGCGACGGCCGCGACGATCCAGGCCGGAAACCCGGGCCAGGGCGCGGTCGCCATCGAATACCAGACGCATTTGCGCCGGGCTCATGAACAGGTCGTCGCTGCCGTCATCCGGCACCAGGAAGCCGAAGCCGTCGCGGTGACCGCTGATACGGCCGAGAATCAGGTCGAGCTTGTCCACCGGCGCATAGGTGCCGCGGCGGGTATAGATCAGTTGAGCGTCGCGCTCCATGGCGCGCAGGCGGCGGCGCAGGGCTTCCAGCTGGTCTTCCGTGGTCAGACCGAACTCTTCGACCAACTGCTCGCGACTAGCAGGCGAACCCCGGTCAGCAAGGTGCTGAAGGATGAGTTCGCGGCTAGGAATAGGGTTTTCGTATTTTTCCGCTTCACGAGCGGCCTCGGGATCGAGGGACTGCCAATCGGCCATTAGATAAATTTCACCTTGTCTATATGCGGGTTAGTTTGGCATACGCGTATTGAAACGGGAAATTTCAGGCTCAGACAACCTGGGAATAATCCTCGCCATCGCCTCAGAAACATCGTCACGCATACCGCCGGAGACTTTTTTCAAACTTTTTTGAAATCTGGGGTTTACAGCTTAAAAGAGCCTCCGTATAGTGCGCGCCATCGACGACGGAGACGTCAGCGATACTGCCCAGATGGTGAAATTGGTAGACACGCCAGCTTCAGGTGCTGGTGGCCGCAAGGCCGTGGAAGTTCGAGTCTTCTTCTGGGCACCAATTCAAGAGCTTGAGATTAGATCAGTTTCAAGACTCGAACAAAAACCCGCGAAAGCGGGTTTTTGCATTCTAAGTGTTTGATTTAATAAAACCAAAACAGGGGTTTACAGATCAAAACGCTGTCCGTATAGTGCGCTCCATCGACACGGCGACGACGTCGATACTGCCCAGATGGTGAAATTGGTAGACACGCCAGCTTCAGGTGCTGGTGACCGCAAGGTCGTGGAAGTTCGAGTCTTCTTCTGGGCACCAATTCAAAACTTGAGAGCATCGCTTTCAAGTCTCACAAAAACCCGCGAAAGCGGGTTTTTGCGTTTCCACCCCCTGATATTTCCCCGCGCCATCGCCTTCCTCCGCATCCGCAAAGCGCACATGAGAAACGATATCGTTTATGATTGTTACAAGTTTTTGCGGCACTACAGTGAGGAAACCTGCGAATGATGTTCAGAAATACCCTCCTTCCAACATCCCTTCTGCGTGGCTTGACCATCACTTTGCTGGGGCTGACCCTGGCATCCCCCTTCACCCAGGCAGCCGATCCGGTTTCCCTGACCCTGTACAACGGTCAGCACAAGGAAGTCGGCGACGCGGTAGCCAAGGCTTTCGAAGCCAAGACCGGCATCCATGTGAATGTCCGCAAGGGCAGCAGCAATCAACTGGCCAGCCAGGTTGTCGAAGAAGGCGACCGCTCCCCCGCTGATGTGATCTACACCGAAGAATCCCCTCCCCTGAACAAACTCGGCGAGCAGGGCCTGCTGGCCCAGACCGACACCACGACCCTGGCCGTACTGCCCAAGGAATATGTTGCGGGCAACGGCACCTGGATCGGTGTCACCGCGCGCGTACGAGTCGTCGCCTTCAACCCGAAACTGATCGACGAAAAAGACCTGCCCAAGTCGGTGATGGAATTCTCCCAGCCGCAGTGGCAAGGCAAGGTTGGCTTCGTGCCCACCAGTGGCGCCTTCCAGGAACAGGCCGTGGCCATCATCAAGATGCACGGCAGGGATGCTGCCGAAGAATGGCTGACCGGCCTGCGGGCTTTCGGCAAGGTCTACAGCAACAACATGGTGGCTCTCAAAGCCGTGGAAAACGGCGAAGTGGCCACGGTCCTGGTGAACAACTACTACTGGTTTGCCCTGCAACGGGAAAAAGGCCAGCTCGACTCGAAACTGCACTACTTCACGGGCGGCGACGTCGGCGGCCTGATCACCGTGTCCAGCGCAGCCGTACTCAAGTCCAGCAAGCATCCGAAAGAGGCCCAGCAGCTTCTGGCCTACATGGCCAGCGACGAAGGCCAGCGGGTGATTACCCAGACCACGGCCGAGTACCCGCTGCATAAAGGCATGCAGTCCGATCGCGGACTCAAGCCCTTCAATGAACTGGAAGCCCCGAAGGTGACCCCAGCCGATCTCGGCAATGCCGAGGAAGCCCTGGACCTGGAACGTGACGTCGGCCTGAACTGATGAATCCATCGCCATCCGCTTCCGCCTTGCGCACCACCTTCGTGCCGAGGCGCAAGCGGCCTTCGATCTGGCTACTGCTGCCAGTCCTGCTACTGGTCTGCCTGAGCCTGTTGCCACTGTTATATGTCGGCCTCAAGGCCTGGCAGGCCGGCTGGGCTGAAGCCCTGCACCTGCTGTGGCGCCCCTATGTGTTGCGCCTGCTGAGCAATACCCTGCTGCTGATGCTCGGTGTGACCCTTGCCTGCGCCGTGCTCGGCCTGTCCCTGGCCTGGCTGCTGGAACGCAGCGATTTGCCGGGAAGGCGGATCTGGGGCGTGGTGCTGTGCTTGCCCTTCGCCGTACCGGCCTTTGTCAGCAGCTTCACTTGGGTATCCCTGAGCGCCGGGTTCGAAGGACTGGGCGGCGCGATCCTGGTGATGACCCTGTCCAAATACCCGCTGGTGTTCCTGCCGGTGGCGGCCACCCTGCGCAATCTCGACCCCTCCCTGGAGGAGTCGGCGCGGACCCTGGGGCAAAATCGCTGGGGCGTGTTCTTCAAGATAACCCTGCCCTTGCTCTGGCCTTCATTGCTGGCCGGCTCGCTGCTGATTGCCCTGCATATGCTGGTGGAGTTCGGCGCCCTGTCGATCATCGGCCTGCAGACCTTCACCACCGCCATCTACCAGCAATTCGAGCTGGAGTTCAGCAATGCCAACGCCGCCATGCTGTCGGCCGTGTTGTTGGCGCTGTGCCTGCTGCTGCTGGGGCTGGAACTGCGCGTCCGTGGCAAGGGCCGCCATGTACGCACCGGCCAGGGCGCAGCCAGGCACGCCGAACAGGTACGCCTGGGGCGCTGGAGCATCGGCGGACAACTTTACTGCCTGATGCTGGCGCTGATCGGCAGCGGTGTACCCCTGGGCATGCTTGCCTATTGGCTGGCCGTCGGTTCATCGGCAGCCTTCCCCGTCGCGGCAATCAGCGAAGCATTGCTGTCTTCACTGGCCCTGTCCCTGGGCGGCGCCGGCCTGTGCCTGGTGCTGGCAGTGCCGGTGGGCCTGCTGGTGGTGCGCTACAAGGGGCGCCTGGCCATCTGGGCAGAGCGCCTGCCCTATCTGCTGCATGCCCTGCCAGGGCTGGTGATCGCCCTGACCCTGGTGTATTTCGCGCTGCACTATGTGCCGGTGCTGTACCAGACCTCGGCGCTGCTGCTGATTGCCTATGCCCTGCTGTTCCTGCCCCTGGCCCAGGCGCCGATCCGCACCGCGCTGAACAAGGCCGCGCCACAGCTGGAAGAAGCAGCAAGAACCCTCGGCGCATCGTCGTTCAGCGCCTTTTGCCGAGTGACCCTGCCGATCATCTTCCCGGCGCTGGGCGCGGCTTTCGCCCTGGTCTTTCTGGATGCGATGAAGGAACTGACAGCGACCCTGCTGCTCAGCCCAACCGGGCTCAACACCCTGGCCACAGAAGTGTGGGCGCATACGGCGAATGTGGAGTTTGCAGCAGCGGCACCTTATGCGGCGCTGTTGATACTGGTGTCAGGGCTACCGGTCTATCTGCTGACAACGCGGATGTATTTGAGTCGCTGAGAGGTGGCAAGCCGGCTCCTGCAGTAAGGTGGCAGGAGCCAGCTTGCCGGCCAGGCATCAGGCGCGGAACTGACCGAGGCTGGCCTTGAGCTGCGCCGCCAGGCTGTCCAGTACCTTGCCGCTGGCGGTGGTTTCTACCACGGCCTGAGCCGCACGCTCGGCCTGGGCATGGATGGTTTCCACCCGCCCACGCACCGCCTGCGCGCCCTGCGCCTGATGGGCCGCAGCCTGGGTGGCCAGGCCAATCGCGGCGTGCACCTGCTCTACCGAAGACTGCACCGATTGTTGCAGGCGAGCACTGTCGCGCAGCACCAGCAAGCCCTCGCTGGCCTGACGCCCGGCCTGACCGATAGCCGCTACGGCCTCCCGCGCGCCCTGCTGCAGGGCACCGATATGGGCCTGGATATCGCCAGTGGAGCTTTGCGTCTTACTGGCCAGGGCCCGCACCTCATCCGCCACCACGGCAAATCCGCGCCCGGTCTCGCCGGCGCGCGCGGCCTCGATCGCAGCGTTCAATGCCAGCAGGTTGGTTTGCTCGGCAATGCCATGGATCACCGTCAGCACCACCTCGATCTGCTCGCTCTGCTGGGCCAGGCGCTCGATCACCTTGGCCCCGGTATCCACTTGCCCCGCCAGCGCCTCGATCAGGCTGCCGACCTGCTCGGAGGTGCGGGTAGTCTCGTCCGTCGCCTGACGAATCTCCACCACCTGCTGCAGTGCGGCCTGCATCGCCTGGCTTTCCGCCTGGGCTTCATCGGCCATCTGCGACAACGCCCGCAGGCTCTCTGCCACCTCATCACGCTGCGCTTCGGCTGCGGCATCAGCCCCGGCATTACGCTGGCTCATGGCGCCGATCTCGACGCCTGTGCGCTGGGCCACATCCCCCGCTTCCCGCACGATGGGCTGCAACTTATCCACAAAGCGATTCACCGCCGAGGCCATGTCGCCAATCTCATCATTGCTGTTGAGCGGCACACGCTTGGTCAGGTCACCTTCGCCCGCTGCCAGGTCATTGAGCGCAGCGATCAGCAAATGCAGCTTGCTCACCACGCGACGCCCCAGCACCACTGCCAGCAACAGCAGCAGGGCCAGGCCAACCAGCGCCAGGCCGACGCCGATCTGCCAGCGCAAGGTGGCCGCCGCCTCCTGCACCGTGCTCGCGGTATTGGCCTGCATCTGTGCCGCCGTCCCCTGGGCCGACTGCAAGCGCGAGCGCATGGCCGCCGAGCTGTCGGCAGAAGCTCCCTTGAGGCTGTCGCCAACCAACTGATCGCTGCTGGCAATCAAGGCACTGAAACGCTGATCCAGGGCGGCGATATCGGCCTCCACCGACGCGGTGGAGACTCCCATCAGCACCTTGCCGATTTCCACGCCATTGGGATTGATCGAGGCTTCAAGGTAGTACACCGAAGGATCGTTCTTCGCTGCATCCAGGACTTTGTCCAGCGCCCGGTCGCCCTTGCCCTTTTCCAGCAGCGCCTTGTTGATCGGGTTTTCACGATTCAGGTAGCGGGTCAGGTGCTCTCCCGCCGCATCGTCATAAACCACGAACAACACATTGGGGTTGCGCTGAGCCCGTCGGGCGAACTCGGACAAGGTCGGCACATCACTGTCCCACATGGCGCGAGGCGCCACGGAGGCCAGCAACTGAGCCATGTCATTGGCAGAGTCCTTCAGGTCCTTCTCCAGCGCTGCACGCAGCTGTACCTGTTCTTCCTTGAGACGCGAAGACAGGCCGGCCGTGAGGCGTTGGCGGGTACTGCTGGAAAGACTCTCCAGACTGGAGGTGACTTCTTTGCCCGCCTGCTCGAGCTCGCCAGCCAATTTCTGGCTGTCGCCGCCCAGGCGCGAAGCCAGATCCGCCTCGAGGGCAGTCACTGTGCTCCGAGTCAGGGCAACCGCTACCAGCACTTGCACCAAAAGGGCGATACCGAGAGTAACGAACACAGGCCGTAGTAAACGGCTTTGTAACAGTGAGAGAACGGCCGACACAGGAAATCCCTCTACTTTTGACGCCATTATTCTGATGGCACTCTAGAAGTGGATTTCACAGCAAGGGTCGTGCCGCGTGGCAGGCAGAAACGACAAAGGGCCCGATTAAGGGCCCTTTGTTTTTTACATCAACGACTTATCAAGCGAACGGATGACGCAGAACGATGGTCTCGTTGCGGTCCGGGCCTGTCGAAATAATGTCGATCGGCGCGCCGACCAACTCTTCGATGCGCTTGATGCAGGCCTGGGCGGCGGCAGGCAGCTCTTCCAGGGTCTTGGCACCCAGGGTCGACTCGCTCCAGCCCGGCATCTGCTCGTACACCGGCTCCAGGCCGATGTAGCTGTCGGCGTCGGTTGGCGCGTCGATGACTGCACCATCCTGGTTCTTGTAGCCGACACAGATATTGATGGTTTCCAGGCCGTCCAGAACGTCCAGCTTGGTCAGGCACAGGCCCGAGATGCTGTTGACGTCGATGGCGCGACGCAGGATCACGGCATCGAACCAGCCGCAGCGACGAGCGCGGCCGGTGGTGGCGCCGAACTCATGACCACGCTTGGCCAGGAAAGCGCCGATGTCGTCGAACAGCTCGGTCGGGAACGGGCCCGAGCCCACGCGAGTGGTATAGGCCTTGGTGATGCCCAGGATGTAGTCCAGGTACATCGGACCCACGCCCGAACCGGTGGCGATACCACCAGCAGTGGTGTTGGAGCTGGTGACATACGGGTAGGTGCCGTGGTCGATGTCCAGCAACGAACCCTGGGCGCCTTCGAACATGATGTCCTTGCCGGCGCGGCGCAGCTGGTGCAGCTCGGCAGTCACGTCGAGCATCATCGGCTTGAGCAGTTCGGCGTATTCCATGCACTCGTCCAGGGTCTTCTGGAAGTCGATGGCCGGCTCTTTGTAGTAATTCACCAGAACGAAGTTGTGGTAGTCCAGCAGCTCGCCCAGCTTGGCGGCAAAACGCTCGCGGTGGAACAGATCGCCGATGCGCAGGCCACGACGTGCAACCTTGTCTTCGTAAGCCGGGCCGATGCCGCGGCCGGTGGTACCGATCTTCTGCTCGCCACGGGCTTTCTCGCGGGCCTGGTCCAGGGCCACGTGATAGGACAGGATCAGCGGGCAGGACGGGCTGATACGCAGGCGCTCGCGCACCGGCACACCCTTCTCTTCCAGCTTGACGATTTCACGCATCAAGGCATCCGGAGCTACCACCACACCGTTACCGATCAGGCACTGCACGCCTTCGCGCAGCACACCGGACGGAATCAGGTGCAGGACGGTCTTCTCACCGTCGATCACCAGGGTGTGGCCAGCGTTGTGGCCACCCTGGTAGCGCACTACGGCGGCGGCATGTTCGGTCAGCAGATCAACGATCTTGCCTTTGCCCTCATCACCCCATTGGGTGCCCAGG
>Ga0182008_10002963_pt1 | contig 10448 bp, 8 predicted proteins | sample Sormic07211129_1_FD_120482 | JGI IMG/M metagenome (GOLD analysis project Ga0182008, IMG submission 120482) | Rhizosphere microbial communities from Sorghum bicolor, Mead, Nebraska, USA - 072115-129_1 metaG | ecosystem: Host-associated > Plants > Roots > Rhizosphere | place: USA: Nebraska...
TGCATGGCGACGTGGAGCATCTGGAGGAAACGCAAGTCGCGGCCGGGATCATGATCGGCGACATGCTGTCCTTCGGCAGTCTGGTGGAACGTGCCATGGAAGTTTTTTTGGTGACGCTGCTCGGCGTGGTGTTGATGGCGCATTGGGATTGGCGCGCACTGGCCATCGCAGGGGTGTTGTTTTGCCTGATTCGTCCCATGAGTGTCGCGCTCATACCTTGGGGGAACCTGCTCGACGGTCGGCAACGACTGCTGATCGGCTGGTTCGGCATACGCGGGATCGGCAGCTTTTATTACCTGTTCTATGTCCTCAATCACGGGCTGAACCCAGCGGTGGCGACGCTATGCACTGACCTGACATTGTCCGTGGTCGCGCTTAGCATTTTGATCCACGGCATCAGCACCCAGCCGGTCCTTGCCCGTTATGAGCAGCGCAAAAAGCCAGTGGCAGGACCGCGAACTGCATGAGTCAATCTTCGAACTCATGCACACTGCATGACTTCCATTTGCCAGCACTCAATCCTATGTCTTTGATGTTTCAGGTTTTTATAAATCAGTCAGAAACGGCACGACAAATGCTCCATTCCCATGAGCGACCTTCGGCATCGAGACCGTTTGCGCCCTACCCCATCCGTGACGATTTGAGAGACCTGACCATGAATGCCATCGACCTGTTGAAAGCCGACCATGAACGCGTAAAGGGCATTTTGAGCCAATTGAGCGAATCCACCGAGCGCGGCGTAAAGAAACGCACAGAGCTGCTTACCAAACTGGAAATGGAGATTTCCATTCACACCCGTCTCGAAGAAGAAATTCTGTATCCGGCGTACAAAAAAGCCGGCGGCAAAGAACAGGACGTCATGTATTACGAAGCCAAGGAAGAACACCGCACCGTTGATTCACTGGTTTTGCCGGATCTGAAACACACCGACCCGTCGACCCCTGAATTCGCCGGTCGCGTCAAAGTGGTCAAGGAGTTGCTGGAGCACCACATTGAAGAGGAAGAGACTGAAATGTTTCCTCAAGCGAAGAAATTGCTCGGCAAAGCTGAACTGGAAGAACTCGGAACACAAATGGAAACCCTGAAAACCCAGCTCAAAAAGCAATTCAGCGAATCGCACATGGCTGCCTGATGAGCAACGACACACACAGGCCTGGCTTTCGTCAGGCCTTTTTTTGCGCAGTTATTTCATTGCCGAGGCAATCGATTTCACCAGATTGAGCTGGGTGAACGGCTTTGAGAGCCGTGGCAGCCTGGCAGCGAAGCCTTCCAGTCGCTCGGCGTAGCCGGTAGCGAGAATGATCGGTATGTCGGGTTTCACAGCGCGGATCGCATCCGCCAGTTGTGCACCGTTCATTTCTGGCATTGCCATGTCGGTGATCACCAGATCAATGGTCGGATTGACCTCAAACAATTCAAGCCCCTGAGCACCTGACGTCGCGGTGATAACCCGATGACCGAGGTCTTCGAGCAGCAGGCACGTGCTGGTCAGTACCAGGCTGTCGTCATCGACCACCAACACACACAACCGATGGGTCTCTGGCGTTTTGGCTGGGTCGGTAATCTGAACCGCTACCGCTCCCTCCGATGCGACGGGTAACCACAGTTCGGCTGTGGTGCCGTGATTCTTTTGGCTTTTGAGAATGAACCGCCCGCCCAGTTGCTCGACAAATCCATGGACCATCGACAAACCCAGCCCGGTGCCTTTGCCAAGCCCTTTGGTGGTGAAAAACGGATCCATCGCCGATCCCAGTGTTGCCTCATCCATGCCGTCCCCGGTGTCGCTGATGCTCAGGCAGACATAGCGCCCGTCATCGGGTAAAGGCCGGGGCTCATCCCGGGCATCGGCTTTACGGGCGCTGATGATGATCGTGCCGCCGTTTGGCATTGCATCACGGGCATTGGTGACCAGGTTGAGCACCGCCAGTTCCAGCTGATTGACATCCGCCATGACCGGTTCGATCTCTGGAGGAAAGCGGGTTTGCAGAACCACTGACGGCCCGAGCGAACTGCGCAGCAAGCCGGAAATGCCTTGCACCAGCACGGGAATTTCGACCGGCTCGGATTTCAGTTCCTGGCGTCTGGCAAATGCCAGCATCCTTTGAGTCAGTGAAACACCGCGCTGCGCGCCCTGGGTCGCATTGTCCAGCAGGCGAACGATTTTCGGATCATCGGCCAGGCGTTTGCGCACAATCTCCAGATTGCCAAGAATCACCGTGAGCAAATTGTTGAAGTCATGGGCAATCCCGCCGCTGAGCTGACCAATGGCTTGCATTTTCTGCGCCTGGAACAATGCCTCGCGGGTTTGCTCCAGGGCTTGTTGCGCCTGGGTGACTTCAGTGATGTCACGGGTAATCTTGGCGAAACCGAGCAAGGTGCCGGTTTCTCCCCAAATCGGATCGACCACCACGTGGGCCAGAAAACGCGTGCCGTCCTTGCGAACGCGCCAACCCTTGTTTTCGAATCGCCCTTCATTCGTAGCGATGCTCAGCGTGCGTAGCGGTTCGCCAGCCTCGCGGTCTTCGGGCGTGTAGAACATTGAAAAGTGCTGGCCGATGACTTTTTCCGGCAAATAGCCCTTGATGCGCTGGGCCCCCAGGTTCCAGTTGGTCACATGGCCGCGGGGATCGAGCATGTAGATGGCGTAATCGGTGACACTTTGCACCAGCAAGCGGAATTGCTGTTCGCTTTGCTTGAGGGTTTCTTCAGCCATTTTGCGATCGGTCAGGTCGCGGGTGATCTTGGCGAACCCCAGTAACTTGCCTGTTGGATCGAGAATCGGATCGATCACCACGTGAGACCAGAAATACGTGCCGTCCTTGCGTACACGCCAGCCTTCACCTTCGAAACGCCCTTCTCGAATCGCCGTATCAAGGGCCTTTTGCGGCAACCCGGCACGGCGATCCTCTTCGGTGTAAAAACGCGAGAAGTGCTGACCAAGAATTTCGTCTTCGTCATACCCCTTGAAACGCCTGGCACCGGCGTTCCAGCTAGTGATGATGCCATCGGGATCAATCATGTAGATCGCATAGTCAACCACCGCATCGATCAACAAACGAAGTCGCTTGTCCTCGAATCCGTCGGTATTGGTTCGATCTTCGCTCATTGACCCCTCACCCGTTTATGCTTGCTTTGAAGTATGCGACAAACCGCAGGATTGGAAAGCTCCAGTATTTGCGTCATATAGACGCCACGCGGATTTTACCGGTACACGTACTTTTCGATATAGGTATACAGGTCGTTATATACAAAATCCGGCACTTGCCTGGCGTGGGCTCCAGTCTTGAGCAATGCCAAATGGCAGTCTTTCACCATTTCGTTACGCTCCGCCATGGTGTAGACCTTCTTGTCGATGATGGCTTGGTACTCGCTGTAGGTGTATGCCTTTGTCGACTCGCTGACGTTGAGATTGTCCCTGGCATCTCTAGTGTAGGTACTGTGAGCCCGCAAAGTGCGCTCGTTCAAGGTCCCCAATCCGCGTTCATACAAAAGGATCTGTGAACCGCTATGCACTTTGGCGATGGCCTCAAACGCAAGAAGGATGGCCTGCGCGTTACTCATGCTGGCCGTGAGGGCCGAATAGCTGACAAAGCGTTCCAGCTCCTTGTTTTCAAGACTTTTGAGTGCCCTCTTGATGCTGGACACGTGCGCAAACGCCTGGTTGCAACCGACGACATGGGCTTCCAGACGATAGCCATTAGCGATGGACGACAAATCGGAAAAGCGGATGTCATCGAAGGCGCATTCCATGATGAGGTTGTATTTGCGTGTGAGTGCCTCGATAAAGATTTTGCCGCTGAGTTCTCGAACAAACTTCTCTGTGTGGGCATACGCATGCAGGACCCCTTCCTTGATCATGTCCGCGTATTGAGGGTGCTTTTCTCGATACTCGGGCAAGTAAAGCCGAACATAATTGGCGTATTGCCCTGAAGGCAGCAGTTCCTTTTCAAGCAGATAGGTTTTACCTGAGCCCTGTAATCCTGCGGTGACCAACAGTTTGGGCGGGGTTTCGGCGGTTTTACCGGCGAACAGTGTGGCCGTGATTTCGTTGAGTGCTTTGGACACGTCTGCAGGCGTATGGGCGTACTTTGGTGTTTCTGACATGGCTTGATTTCCTTATCAAAGAACCGGGTGAGAGTGATACCCGGTCATTTCAATAAAGTGTGCTTTCGGTGATTGTTCAAATCGTCGTTTGCTTCAAGGTATGTCAATGTTTTTAAAGGTAAAAAATCCTACTGGCCGGGGTGAAAAAGCGTTGGTTCCACAGACCACCATCGCGGCAGCAATTGCTTGACCTTGCCCTCGCCAAAGCGGTCATCGATCAACATCACCACGCCTTGATCCTGTTGTGTGCGAATCACCCGGCCTGCGGCCTGGACCACTTTTTGTACGCCGGGAAACAGGTACGTGTAGTCGTAACCGGCACCAAATATCGCCGCCATGCGCCGTTTCATTTGCTCATTGACGGGATTGAGCTGTGCCAGCCCAAGGGTGGCGATGAACGCGCCGATCAGGCGTGCCCCCGGCAAATCGATGCCCTCGCCAAACGCCCCGCCCAGTACGGCAAAGCCGACACCCTGGCCATCGGCGGTGAATTGATCGAGAAATTGCTGGCGTTGTTCCTCTGTCATCCCGCGCGATTGAGACCACTGATTGATCTGCGGATGGCGTTCGGCCAATAGCTGTGCAACTTGCTGCAGGTAATCGAAGCTGCTGAAAAAAGCCAGGTAATTGCCCGGGCGCTGGCTGAACTGCCGGGCAATCAATTCAACGATCGGTGCGAGTGACGCCTGACGATGAACAAAACGGGTGGAGATGCGGTTGACGATGTGCACCTGCAATTGGTCGGCATGAAACGGCGATTCAACATCAATGCACACGGTGCTCGCCGGTGTTCCCAGCAAGTCGGCGTAATAGTGCCTGGGGCTGAGCGTCGCGGAAAACAGCACGGTGCTACGCGCTGCCGTCAAACGGGGGCCGATGAACCCCGCCGGCACCACGTTGCGCAGACAGAGTTGCGAGAGGTTGCGTTTGCGATCGAGATCACGCTTGCTGATGTCGAACAGGTACTGCTCGTCAAAGAGTTCGCCCACACGGCAAAACTGCAGCATGTCGAAGTAAAAGCTCTGTAGCGCGCTGTCCAGCCCCTGCGGGTGATCGTTCAGAAAGTCGCCGATGCTTGCGCTGCAGGATGACAACGCCTGGAGCAACTTTTCCGGAGGTTTGTCATAAGCCTGATAGACGCCGAGTTGCTGGCTATGCAGGGCGTTCCATTCACGGTTCACCCGTTGCAGTGGCTTTTTCAATGCTTCGGGGGCGGTTTTACGCACGCCATTGAGCGTCGCCTGGTCGAGGCTGGCGCTGTACATCTGACGACCGCGCTCCACCAGGTTGTGGGCTTCGTCCACCAATACCGCGACTTTCAATTGGTTGGCCTGGCATAGCCCGAACAACAACGCGCTGAAATCGAAGTAATAGTTGTAGTCGGCCACCACGACGTCGGCCCAGCGCGCCATTTCCTGGCTCAAGTAGTAAGGACACACCTGGTGCGCCAGGGCGACCTCACGCAGCGCATTCTGATCCAGCAGACGCAACTCACTGGCAGCTTGCCGTGCCGCGGGCAGGCGATCATAAAAACCCCGTGCCAGCGGACAGGATTCGCCGTGACAGGCGCTGCCTGGATGCTCACAAGCCTTGTCCCGGGCGATCATTTCCAGGACGCGCAAGGGTGGCGCATCGGCGCTGTCGAGAATCACCTGCGCGGCATCCAGGGCCAGTTTGCGCCCCGGCGTTTTTGCCGTCAGGAAGAACACTTTGTCCAGTTGCTGCGGCGCCAGGGCCTTGAGCATCGGAAACAAAGTGCCGACGGTCTTGCCGATCCCTGTCGGTGCCTGGGCCATCAGGCAACGGCCGGTGCTGACTGCCTTGAACACGGACTCGGCAAGATGTCGCTGGCCCGGGCGGAAACCGGCATGGGGGAATTGCAATTGCTGGGCGGCGCCATTACGTGCTTCGCGATGAGCCTCTTCCTGTTCAGCCCAGTGTAGAAACAGTCGGCAATGCTGCTCGAAGAACACTTGCAGTTGCCCGGCGCTGAAGGACTCGACCAGACAGGTTTCCTTTTCGCTGACGATATCGAAATACACCAGCGCCAGATTGATCTTCTCAAGCGCCAGTTTCTGGCACATCAACCAGCCGTAGACTTTCGCTTGAGCCCAATGCAGTTGACGGTGGTTGGCCGGTTGCTTGTTCAAGTCGCCGCGGTAGGTTTTGACTTCTTCCAGGCAGTTCTGCGTCGGATCGTAGCCGTCCGCCCTGCCCTTGACCTTCAGGCTTTTGAACAACCCTTCAAGCGCGACTTCACTCTGGTAACCCCCGCTGCGCCGGGACGCTACCGTGCGATGGCCGATAATGCCTTCCAGCGCTGTCGGCGACGGTGTGAAGCGCAGGTCAAGGTCACCGACCTTGGCGGTAAATTCGCACAGCGCCCGCACGGCAATGCTGTAGCTCAAGCGGCTTGCTCCGCCCATTGCACATAGCAAACGGCAATCGGCATGCCGTGCTCATGACAGAACTCCAGCCAGCGCAGCTGGTTATCCTGCAAGCGATCCCCTGGCCCTTTGACTTCGATCATGCGGTAGGTTTTTTGCTGCGGCCAGAACTGGATCAAGTCGGGCATGCCCGCGCGATTGGCCTTGATGTCGAGTAACAGTCGATTGAACCAGTGCTTGAGGTGTTCCGCCGGCAAACAATCCAGTGCCTGCTCCAGCAACGCTTCGTTGAGCGCTCCCCAGAACACGAACGGCGACTGCACCCCCCATTTTTCGCTAAAGCGTTCACGAATGGTCTGCCGATAACGTCCGTCATCGAGTTCTGCCAGGCACGCCTGGAACAGCTCTGCGCGGCGCTCATGGAAATCCTCGTTGAGCAGGTCCACCGGGCCACGCTGGAACGGGTGGAAGAAAGCCCCGGGCAAAGGCGCGAAAATCGCCGGCCAGCACAACAGACCGAATAACGAGTTGATCAGCGTGTTTTCCACATAGTGGACCGGTGCCTCATCCTGCGTGAGGTGCGCCTGCACGTAATGCTCCACCGACAACGCCAGGTCCGTGCGTGGCAATTGCAGGTCCAGGCGCAGCATTTGCCGGGGTGATGCGCGTTTCATTGGCGGCCCGCCGAGCTTGCGCCGCAGCCTTGGCAGCATCCGCAGCAGCACTTGTTGCTCGGCGGCACTTTCCGGTGCCTGTTCGGCCTGGGTGGCCAACGCCAGTGCCAATTCGAATTCACCGCAGCGCTCCAGTACGCGGATCAACCGCAACCGCGCGCCGGGATATCTGCACTGGCGATACAGCGTCAGCGCAGAGGCGAAATCGGCGATGCGCTCGCAATGCTGAGCGATCTGGAACAGCAGTTTCTCGCGGCGCCGTTGCAGCCATGGGTTGCTCAATGTCAGCCCGTTGACCTGTCCGATAACATTCCCCAGCGCTTCACCGGCCTCGAACTGTTGCTGGCAATGGTGCAGGAACATGCAGGCATCCACGTCTTCGCGGCTGCGCAGGCCTCGCGAGTCGGCGCAAAAGTCGACTTTTTCATAGGTAAAGATACCCAGGTCCGCCAGCACGAACTCGGACCAATCCTGGAAAAGATTGCCAAAAAACATCAAGCGCAGGCGATCACACAAGCCCATGATCGTCAGGCTGAACAACTGGTCGTCCAGCGTCGGGCACCATTGCCTGAAGGTGCGAGCCTCGGGAAACTGCTCGCTCAGTGCCGGTAGCCAGTCAGTCTTTTTTCCTTTTGGCTGATCAATGTCCGTACCCAGACATTGGAGAATTTCGGCTTTGAGCAACACTTCGAACAGCGTCTCCACCGCCAGGGGCATTTGTTGATCAACCCACGCCAATGCCAGCAACGGGCTGGCAGCGGCGGCGATGTCGCCAATTTCGGGGTAATGCAATTTACCCGCTCTGAAGTGAATGCCCTTGCGCATGATCAGGCGGACCAGCAAGGCCCGGGACTCGCGAGGTAACCCTTTGAAGTCGGTAATGAAGCGCTGTTCCTCGTCAGCCAGCACATCGGCATAGCGATGTTCAAGCCAATCAATGACTTGCATGAAGTTGTTCAAGTAGTAGAACGGATCGTCGAAGGGTTTTGCTGTCACGGGGAATGGGAGCCATGGGAACGAATACTGGTTATGCGTACAGATACCAGCAACGGCCTGCCCGGTGCAAACGGAAAAGGATAAGCGGCGGCGCTGTCAGGTATTTTTTCCGGCGCGCAGAACTTTCCGCCGATCCACGGCACCAATCGCGTTACAGGCACTGTCTAAAGCAACAGTCGGTCTTTTTTGTGGAGTGTGAGTTATGAATATCAAGACTTTGGGTATGTCCGTGGCGATAGCGGCCTCATTGGCACTCGCCGGTTGTTCTACCCCAACGGTGGTTACCCTGCAGAACGGCACCCTATATTTGACCAAGGACATGCCGAAAACCAAAACCAAGGACGGCTTCTACGAGTTCGAGGATATTTCCGGGGCGAAGGTCAAGGTCAGGTCTGACGAGGTGTCCACCATTCGCAAGGAAGACTGACTGGTGGGGTTCACCTGGTGCGAGCTGCTCACGATGGCGGAGTATCGGGCACCAACAATGTTGAATGTACCGGCCTCATCGCCAGCAGGCTGGCAATGAGGCCTTCAGGTGCTGCCGTCTGACGAATCAGCTACCGGTACGGATCTTGTTCCATAGCCGTGTCCGAATCCGATCGATGTTCAGTGGCATGGCTTCCAGGGCGAACAATTTGCCCATCATTTCCGGGCTCGGGTAGACCTTGGTGTCATTCTTGATGGCCGGGTCGATCAGGTTGTCTGCCTGTTCATTGCCATTGGCGTAATGCACATAGTTACTGATACTGGCCATGACGTCGGGGCGCAGCAGGTAATTCATGAACGCATAACCGGCCTTTTCGTCCGGAGCATCTACAGGCATGGCAACCATGTCGAACCAGATCGCTGCGCCTTCCTTGGGAATCGAGTAGCCGATGTCGACACCATTTTTGGCTTCCCTGGCGCGGTTTTCCGCTTGCAGGATGTCGCCCGAGAAGCCGACAGCCACGCAAATGTCACCGTTGGCCAGGTCACTGGTGTATTTGGACGAGTGGAAGTAACTGACATAAGGGCGAATCTTCATCAGCAAGGCCTCGGCCTTTTTGTAGTCTTCCGGACTTTTGCTGTGATGCGGCAGACCTAGATAATTCAGCGCCGCTGGCAACAGTTCGGGGCCGTTGTCGAGGATGGCCACGCCGCATTTTTGCAGTTTTTGCATGTTTTCCGGTTTGAAAATCAGGTCCCAGGAATCCACCGGTGCATTATCACCGAGCACTGCTTTGACCTTGGCAATGTTGTAGCCGATGCCAGTGCTGCCCCACAGGTACGGGAAGCCGTGCTCATTACCCGGATCGTTGGTTTGCAGTGCCTTGAGCAGCACCGGATTGAGATTCTTCCAGTTCGGCAACTGGCTCTTGTCGAGTTTTTTCAGCGCTCCGCCTTCGATTTGCCGCGCCATGAAGTGGTTCGAAGGAAACACCACGTCGTAACCGGATTTGCCGGTCATCAGCTTGCCATCAAGGGTTTCGTTGCTGTCATAGACGTCGTAGGTGAATGCAATGCCGGTTTCTTTCTGGAAGTTTTTCGTAGTGTCCGGCGCCATGTAGTCCGACCAGTTGTAGATTTTGACCGTTTCAGCCGCCTGGCTGATGGATGCGACCAGCATCAGCGGGGCCAGTGTCAGTGTCTTTCGGATCATGAGCGATTCCTGTATGGGTTTGTTTTTGTTGGCAGGCAATCAAAGGATCAGCTTTTGTTTTTTTAAGAGCTCAAAAAATCAAAACGTAGGTCTTGCGCACGGTTTCCTGGATATCCCAGATACCGAGGCTGTTGGCGGGCAACATCAGTGCATCGCCGGCTTGTATGTGCAGGGTTTCGCCATCGTCCGGGGTGAAGGTGCAGCGGCCCTGGATGAAATGGCAGAATTCCTGGGCAACGATCTGCCGCCGCCAGCGACCGGGGGTGCATTCCCAGACGCCGGTTTCGACGCCGTCGTCGCGCTCGACACTGGTGGTCGAGGCCACCGCCACAGGCGTGCCGAGCGGCACGGCGACCGGGTTCGACTCCTCGAGTTGCAGGGTTGCGGTGTTCTTGAATTGCGTGATGCTCATGGGAATACCTGTGGTTGTAGAACGCGTCGGTTACTGCATGAAACCTTCCATGAACCCCGCCACTCCACTGGCGAGCTTGCGCCGCCAAGGCGCGGTGGCCGGGTTGGCGAGGGTCTGGTCTTCGTGGACAAAGCTGCGGATGATCGCGTTGTAGCCCAGCCAGCGGCAGGGTTCCGGCTCCCAGGTCCTGAGCGTGTCGAGACGTCCTTGTGGCACGACCCACGGCTGGCGGACCA
>Ga0182008_10002964_pt1 | contig 10447 bp, 7 predicted proteins | sample Sormic07211129_1_FD_120482 | JGI IMG/M metagenome (GOLD analysis project Ga0182008, IMG submission 120482) | Rhizosphere microbial communities from Sorghum bicolor, Mead, Nebraska, USA - 072115-129_1 metaG | ecosystem: Host-associated > Plants > Roots > Rhizosphere | place: USA: Nebraska...
GACGCCGCTCTTGGCCAGCGCGGCCATGGCTTCGCCCGCGCCGGCCTTGGGCGGATCGATGAAGGCCGCGAAGCCGGCGAACACCAGCGCGCTCTCGTCGCGCACGTCGGCATGCGGATGGTCTGCGGGCACGTCGCGCCAGGCCACGCCCAGCACGCGCAGGCCCTGGCGTTCGAGCGAATGGCAGCGCTCGCGCAGCTGTACAAGGGCGGCCGCGTCCAGCGGCGCCAGCGACCGGCCTTCGTCGCGCTCGAAGCGGCTGCACAGGGCCAGCACGTCGTCTGGCGCGCCCTTCGCCACCAGCCAGCGCGCATCGCCCCGGTCGAGCAGCACCGAGACACGCCGGCGCTCGAAGTCGAAGGGCACCTCGTCGATCTTCTTCCAGGCCGCGGTGTCCATCGGGTGCGCCAGCACCGCCTCGTCGAGCGGGCTTTTCAGGCCGCTTTCGAAAGTGCTGTTGAGGTGGGCCAGCATCAGCACCCGTGCGCTGTCGCGGCCGTCCGCATCGGCGCATCGGGCGAGGCTGATACGCGCTTCGGTCAGGGTGCCGGTCTTGTCGGTGCACAGCACATCCATCGCGCCGAGGTTCTGGATCGAGGCCAGGCGCTTGACGATGACGCGGCGCGAGGCAAGGCGCATGGCGCCGCGCGAGAGCGTGACCGACACCACCATCGGCAGCAGCTCGGGCGTGAGCCCGACGGCGAGCGCCACCGCGAACAGAAAGGCGTCGAGCAGCGGCCGATGCAGGATCACGTTGACCAGCAGCACGAACAGCACCAGCAGCAGGGTCATCCGCATGATCATCATGCCGAAGCGGTGCATGCCGATCTCGAATGCGGTGGGCGGCGGCTCGGCCTGGAGGCTGCTCGCCACCTCGCCGAGCGCGGTGTGCGAGCCGGTGGCCATGACGCCGACGCGCGCGCTGCCGCTGATCACCGTGCTGCCCATGAACACCGCGTTGAGCGCGTCCTGCAGCTCGGCGGCGCGGCCCCCGGGTGCGCCCGGGTGCTTCTCCACGGGGTAGGACTCGCCGGTCAGCAGGCTCTGGTTGACGAAGAAGTCGCGCGCCTCCAGCACCAGGCCGTCCGCCGGCACCCGATCGCCCGCCGACAGCAGCATCAGGTCGCCCGGCATCACCTCGGTCACCGGAATCTCCCGCACGGCGCCGTCGCGCAGCACGCGCGCGCGCAGCGCCACCGAAGCGCGCAGCTTCTCGGCGGCGCTGCTGGCGCGGTGCTCCTGCACGAAGTCGAGCGTCACGCTCAGCAGCACCAGCAGCACGATGATCCCGGCGTTGGCGATGTCGCCGGTGGCCGCCGAGATCGTGCTGGCGGCCAGCAGCACGAGCACCAGCGGATTGCGCAGGCGGGCGAGGAACTGCAGTGCCAGCGAGCGCTTCGCCTGCGGCTCGAAGCTGTTCGGGCCCCAGCGCGCTCGCGCCTCGTCGGCCTGCAGCTGCGACAGGCCCCAGGTGGCGCCCGCGCCCGCGCCGCGCCACCATGGCTCGGGAACGGAGGCGTCGGGGCTGGCGTGCGAAGGGAGGGTCACTGCAACCGGATGTCGTCGCAACGCCGGGCTGGCGACGCGGAACATTCTTCCATCGAAGCTGGACAAGGCCCAAGACTAGGCATGCCTGCGCGCAACGGCCTTGCGCCCGATCAAGCATCGGGCGCCGCGGTGCGCAAGCTCGCGGGCGGTTGATCCAGCGCAAGGCCGCGCGGGCGGGGCGGCCTAAGGTCGGCCCATCGCATTGCGCAAGCTCCAGGAGCCTTCATGCAGACCCCGAAATCCATCCTGCTTCACCTCGACAGCTCGGCGCGCACGGCGGAGCGCATCAAGGTGGCCGGCGAACTGGCCGAGGCCTTCGAGGCCGAAGTCACCGGCCAGCCGTGCACCCTGTCCGCGCTCGTTCGCTATCCGTTCGCCATGGAGGCCGCGGGGGAAGCCGTCGCGATCATGCAGGAGATCGACAAGGGGGCGCGCGACAGGATGTACGCCGCCTTCATGGCGAACAGCGCGGGCTTGCGGCGCCTGCGCTGGGCCGAGCCGCAGAGCGACGGCCCCCTGGGATTCGCCCGGCGCGCGCTCTATGCCGACCTGATGATCCTGGGCCAGCGCGACAGGAACGGCCCGATGCAGGGCGAACTCCCCGGCGACTTCCTGCCCAGCCTGCTGGTGCAGAGCGGCCGGCCGGCGCTGGTGCTGCCGTATGCGGGGCCGATCGGCCCCATCGGGCGCACCGTGCTGGTGGCGTGGAAGGAAACGTGCGAGGCCGCGCGCGCGGTGAGCGCGGCGCTGCCGTGGCTGCGCACGGCGTCGCGCGTGCATGCCGTGGCCTACGGCGAGGACGCGCAGGCCTCCTTGCAGGAGCTGCAGAACTATCTGCGGGTGCAGGGGGTCCGGAACCTCGAGCTGCACCCCGGCGGCGGCGACGACGAGAGTGCCGGCAGCAGGCTGCTTTCCTTCTCGGCCGACCTGAGCGCGGACCTGCTGGTCATGGGCTGCTACGGCCACGGCCGGGCGCGCGAATGGGTGCTCGGCGGCGCCACGCAGTCGATCCTGCAGTCGATGACGCTGCCCGTGCTGATGTCGCACTGAGCGGGACCCATCGCCATGAGCACCGAATTCACCTTTCCCTTGGCGCTTTGCAAGGCGCAGTGGAGCATCTGGCTGCACACGCTCGAAATGCTGGAGACGGCGGGGGCACAGTGCCTGGCGCTCGGATCCCACGCGCTGCGCGACAGCGCGGCCGAGACCCGTGCCCAGACCGACGCGATCGCCCGGGCCGGGGGCTGGCAGTTCCGGGCCACGCTGCCGATGAATGCGTGTTGGTGCTCCGCGGCGCCACACGCCTCGGCGGCTTGTGCATTCGACCGGCCGGCGATCGGTCCGACGACGGCCGCGGCGCCGCACGTGGTCGCCGCGTCGGCGTCCCGGCGCGCCGTGGTGGCCGACGCACTGCGCACGCTGAACGCCGCGCTCGCGGCCACGCCCTCCCGAAAGAAGCCATGACGCTCTCGACCATCGCCGTGCACCTCGACCACACCGAGCGGTGCGAGGCCCGCACCTTGCTCGCGGTCCGGCTGGCAAGGCAGCACGGCAGCCATCTGCTCGGCCTCGTGCCCACGGGTGTGCCATCCGAGGCGGCGTTCGCACAAACGGGGGACGCCGTCTCCCTGGTGGCTGCGGCCGCGCTGTACCAGCGCCGGCGGGCCGAGGCCGTGGCGCACGTGTTTCGCTGCCGGCTGCGCGAGACGGGCCCGCTGCCCTGCGAAATCCGGCTGGCGGATGGCGACCCGGTGGAGGCCGTGCTGGCCCATGGCCACGCGAGCGACCTGGTCGTCGTCGGACAGGCAGACCGGCAGGCGGCGGTGGACGCCCGGGCCCGGCAGCTGCCCGAAGAGATCATGCTGCATGCGGGGCGGGCCGTTCTCATCGTGCCGCGTGCGGGGCGTTTCGAAGGTGCTTTGAGCCGGATCCTGGTGGCCTGGGATGGCGGCAGGGAGGCGGCGCTCTCGGTGTCGGGCGCGCTGCCGCTGTTGCGCGCGGCGAACACCGTCACCGTGGTGTCGATGCGGGAAGACGGCGGCGCCGACTCGGCCGGCACACCTTCTGCCGGCGAATTGGACGGCTGGCTCCTGCGGCACGGCATCCGGGCCGCTTTCGATTGCAGTGCGGTGGCCGGGAGAACCGGCGATGCCCTGCTGGCCCACGCTTCGGCGCGGAAGGCCGACCTGATCGTGATGGGGGGCTTTGGGCACGCCCGGTCGCGAGAGCGGCTCCTGGGCGGCGTCACGCACGACGTTCTTGCGCGCACTCCCATCCCCGTCCTCATGGCCCATTGAAGCGAAGCCGGCCCGCCAGATGCGGCCGAGCAGCGTGGCCTGCTTCCTGTCGGTGCCCGCGGTGCGCGGCGCATGCTTCATGGCCTCGACCGTCCGGGCGGACGCGTCCGCCGCAGCCGTGGCCGCGCTGCGCGTGGCGATGGACAGCGGCCGGCAGACCTTCGTGCTCGACATACCGCCAGGGTTCCAGGCCGACGTGCTGGCCGGCCGCGCGCCGGCGGCGCAGCTGAACGTGGACGCCACGCCCATGAGCCAAGCCTTCACCGGCAGCGCCTACATCCAGCAGATGGTGGCGGCGGAAGTCGCCGAGTTCGCGCAGCGCTTTCGCGGCGATCCCGTGCTGCCGGCGGAGCTTGCGATGCGCATGCGCTTCAATCCGAACCTCGAGGCGGCGTGGTTCGGCTCGCTTTCCGAGCTCATCAACAACGTGACCATGCTCTCGATCATCCTGACCGGCGCCGCCCTGATCCGGGAGCGCGAGCACGGGACCATCGAGCACCTGCTGGTCATGCCCGTCACACCGGCCGAGATCGTGCTGGCGAAGATCTGGTCGATGGGGCTGGTCGTGATGGTGGCGGTTGGCGTCGCGCTGGCGGTGGTGGTGCGCGGCGCGCTGCGGGTGCCCGTGGAGGGCTCGATCGCGCTGTTCATGGCGGCCACCGCCTTGCATCTGTTCGCGACGACTTCGATGGGCATCTTCATGGCCACCGTGGCCAGGTCGATGCCGCAGTTCGGAATGCTGCTGGTGCTCGTGCTGGTGCCGCTGCAGATGCTCTCCGGAGGCAGCACGCCGCGCGAGAGCATGCCCTCGTTTGTCCAGGAGGTGAGGCTCGCGGCGCCGACGACGCACTTCGTGTCGGCCGGCCAGGCCATACTTTTCCGCGGTGCAGGCATCGGTGTCGTGTGGCCGCAGTTCGCCATGCTCGCGGCCTTCGGCTGCGTGATGTTCGCAGCCGCATTGGCGCGATTTCGCAAGACCATCAGCCTGATGGCCTGAAGAATCCCCGCCGCGCTGGCTTGATCGGCATCAAGCCGCCCGAGCGGTGCGCGCCCGAAGATTCGTGCACCGCCCACATCCCGCGCCGGGGCGCGCGCATCACCGAGCAGGCTGCCTCATGAACTTCAGAACCATCCTCGTTCACCTGGACCGCTCCGGCCGCAGCGCGGCGCGTGCCGCACTGGCGGCCCAGTGGGCCAAGGCCCATGAAAGCCACCTGGTCGGACTGGTTCCCACGGGCTTGCATGGCGGCGTGGTCCCGGCCGGGACCGTCGCCGTGGGCATGACCGACTACATCGCCGATGCGGCCAGCCGCCTGCGGCTGCGGGCCGAGGCCGTCGCTCGGGAATTCAGGGAGGGCATCCACGAGTCGGGCCCGCTGTCGTACGAGGTTTGCCTGGCTGACGGAGGGGCGGTCGATGCCCTGGTCCGGCACGGCCGCGCGAGCGATCTCCTGGTGCTCGGACAGGACGGCGACGGCTCGGATGCGGCGGACGCCACGGCACGCGGCCTGGTGCCGCAGGTGCTGGTGGAAGCCGGGCGCCCGCTGCTGATCGTGCCGTGCGCCGGGAACTTCAACGCATCCGCGAAGAATGTCGCGGTCGCCTGGGACGGTTCGCGGGAATCCGCGATCGCCATCCATGCGGGCCTGCCGGCGCTGCGGCGCGCAGCGCGCGTGACGCTGATCTCCTGCAGCCATCCGGGCGGTGCGGACGACGAGCGGCGGCTCCTCGTTCCAGAAATGCTCCAGTTCCTTCTCAGGCATGGCGTGCGCGCGAGTGCGCAGCGCGAGGTAACCGAGATCGACATTGCCGATGCGCTGCTGTCGCGCACCGCGGAGCTGGGCGCCGACCTGCTCGTGATGGGGGGATATGGCCATTCGCGCTTGCGCGAGCGGGTGCTGGGCGGCGTCACGCGGCGGATCCTCGCGCGGATGGCCGTGCCGGTCCTGATGGTGCACTGAGCCGGCCGCGGGCGCGCGCCGGCACGGCAGGCCCGCTCCCACGCAACCCAAAAAAGATCCCCGTGCGCGACAACCCGCCCCCGGGCCTGGCCGACGCCGAGGCCGCACGGCGCTTGCGCCGCGACGGCCCGAATGTCCTGCCCTCCGTTTCCCGCAAGGGCCTGACCCGCATCGCCTGGGGCGCGCTGACGCAGCCGATGTTCATGCTGCTGCTGGCCGCCGCAGCGCTCTATGCCCTGCTCGGCGACTTGAGCGAGGCCGGCATGCTCGCGGTGTCCGTGCTGCTGGTGGGCGGACTGTCGATCTACCAGGAGCAGCGTACCGAGCGGGTCCTGGAAGCGCTCAAGGACCTGTCCAGTCCGCGCTGCACCGTCGTGCGGCAGGGGCGTCCCGTCCGGATCGCGAGCCGCGAACTGGTGCGCGGCGACTGCCTGCTGGTGAACGAAGGCGACCGCCTGTCCGCCGACGCGCGGCTGGTCGAGGCCGTCGGGCTGCAGGTCGACGAATCCTTGCTCACTGGCGAGTCGATGCCGCTGGCCAAGCGTGCCGGTGGCCCGGGCGGCAGCGAGGGCCGGGCGGACGTGCTCCTCGCGGGCAGCCTGGTGGTGCGCGGCGACGGCGTGGCCGAGGTGACGGGCACGGGCGCCCACACCGCGCTGGGCGCCATCCACCGGTCCATCGCGCAGCTCGCGCCGCGCGCCAGCCGGCTGCAGGACGAACTGCAGCAACTGGTGCGGCGGGTGGCTTGGCTCGCGGCCTTCACCTGCCTGGCCGCGGCCACCGTGTTCGCGCTGCGGGAGGGCTCGTGGACCCAGGGCCTGCTGGTCGGGCTGACGCTGGCGATGTCGCTGATCCCCGAGGAGTTCGCCGTCGTCTGGAGCGTGATGCTGGCGCTCGGCGGCTGGCGTCTTGCCAAGTCGAACGTGCTCACCCGCCAGCCCCAGGCCATCGAGGCGCTCGGCACCATCACCGTGCTGTGCGTGGACAAGACCGGCACGCTGACGCGAAACCGCATGGCGCTGGCGGCCCTGCACGACGGTGCCGGCGAATGCGAGTTGCACGAAGCGGGCGAGGCGGCGGCGCAGCGCTTCCATCGCCTGCTGCAGGCCGCGGTCCGCGCCAGCAACGCGGAGGGCGTCGAACCGATGGACCGGGCGGTGCGCGCGGCCGCCGAGGCTGCGGGCCTGCGCCCCGATCCGGCCTGGGCGCCCGGCGTGCGCCGGGGGATCCGCGAGGGCTCGCCCTACGTGGTGCATTGCTGGCACGCGCCCGGCGTGCCCGGCGAGGCCGTGGCGGTCAAGGGCGCGGCGGAGGCCGTGCTCGGTCTTTGCGGCGCCGATCCGGCGCTGGCGCAACGGTTGCGCGAGGCGGCCGACCGCTGGAGCGCCGCCGGCCTGCGTGTGCTCGCGGTGGCCGAGGGCCGCGCTGCCGCGCCCGGCGACGACGCCGCGCTGCCCGAGGGCCTTCGGCTCACGCCGCTGGGCCTGCTCGGCTTCATGGATCCCTTGCGCGACGAAGTGCCCGCTGCCGTGCAGGCGTGCCGGCACGCGGGCGTGCGCGTGGTGATGATCACCGGCGATGCCGCCCTCACGGCGCGTTCGATCGCGCGGCAGGCCGGGCTCGTCGATGGCGCCGCGGCGCATGTGATGACCGGTGCGGCGCTCGCCGCCATGGACGACGAAGCGCTGCGGGATTGCGTGCGCGAGGTGCAGGTGTTCGCGCGGGTCGACCCGGCGCAGAAGCTGCGCATCGTGCAGGCCCTGCAGCAGTGCGGCGAGGTCGTCGCGATGACGGGCGACGGCGTCAACGACGCGCCCGCGCTCAAGGCGGCCGACATCGGCGTCGCGATGGGCCAGCGCGGCACGGACGTGGCGCGCGAGGCCGCCTCGCTGGTGCTGACGGACGACAACTTCACCTCGCTGGTCGACGCTGTGCGCGCCGGCCGGCGCATCTTCACCAACCTGCGCAAGGCCCTGGGCTATCTCTTCGCGGTGCACGTGCCCATCGTCGGCGTGGCGCTGATCCCGGTCGTGCTGGGCGGGCCGGTGCTGCTGCTGCCGCTGCACGTGGTGCTGCTCGAGCTGCTGATCGACCCGGCCTGTTCCCTGGTCTTCGAGGCCGAGCCCGCGCCGGACGACAGCATGGACGTGCCGCCGCGCCGCAAGGAGGACACGCTGTTCTCGCTGGGCTCGGCCGGCCACGCGCTGGCGCTCGGCGGGCTTGCGTTTGCCGGCGTGGCGCTGGTGCAATGGGTGTGCCGCGAGCGCGGCGCTTCGCCGGAGGTGCTGCGCCTGGCGAGCCTGGGCTCGATCGTGCTCGGCAACCTGTTGCTGCTGGTGTGGTTCCGGGGGGCAGGCTTCGGGCGCACGCACGCCAACGCGGTGTTCCATGCGCTGCTGGTGGGCGTCTGCGTGGTCTGGGTCCTGCTGACCGGTGTGCCGGGCGTCGGCGCACGGTTCGGCCTGGCGACCCTGCCGCCGCACTGGGCCCTGTGGGCCGCGCTGCCGGCCAGTTGGGCGGCGTGGCGCCTTTTCGTTGATTCTCATCGCCATTGAATCGGAAACAGGACAGATGGACACGACACTGGTGCAGGCGCTGCGCGAATCACTGCAGCGGGAAACCGGCGCGCGCGTCGAGCTGGTCGAGACGCACATCTCGTGGGTGCTGCTGACGGCAACGCACGCCTACAAGCTCAAGAAGCCCGTGCGCTTTCCCTTCGTCGACTTCGCAAGCATCGCGGCGCGCAAGCATTTCTGCGAGGAAGAACTGCGCCTCAACCGGCGCTTCGCGCCCTCGCTGTACCTGGACGTGGTGCCGGTGTGCGGCGCGCGCGAGGCGCCGCGGCTCGGCGGCGACGGCGTGCCGATCGACCACGTGGTCCGCATGCGGCGCTTTCCGGAGTCGTCGCTCTTGCGCAACCTGCTGATGGCAGGCCGGTTGGAGCCGGCCTGGCTCGACGGCTTCGCGTGGCGGGTGGCGGCGCTGCAGGGTGCGGCCGAGCGCGTGGTGCCGCCGTCCGCATTCGGCGCGCCGGACGCCATCGTTCGTGCGGCCGTCGATGTCGTGAGCCAGCTGCTCGTGCAACGCAGCGACAGCTGTCTCGCGACCCTGTCCGCATGGATCCGCGAACGCGCGCAGGCGCTGCACATGGCCTGGATCGCGCGCCAGCAGAGTGGCGCGGTGCGCGAATGCCACGGCGACCTGCACATGGCCAATGTCGTCCTGGTGGACGGCGAACTCACCGCCTTCGATTGCATCGAGTTCGACCCCATGATGCGCCGGATCGACGTGATGAGCGACATCGCATTCCTCACCATGGACCTGAAGGCCCATGGCCGCCCCGATCTCGCGTTCCGCTTCCTGGATGCGTGGCTGCAGCACAGCGGCGACCATGCGGGCCTGCAGGTGCTCGGCTTCTACGAGGTGTACCGGGCGCTGGTGCGGGCCATGGCCGCGGGCCTGGGGCCGCAGGCCGCATCGAAGCCCGACTACCTGGCCTGCGCCGCGCAATTGGCGCACGGCCCGCGGGGGCGCGCTCGCCTGCTGATCACGCACGGGTTCTCGGGCTCCGGCAAATCGAGCATCGCCTCGCTGCTGCTGTGCGCTGCGGGCGCGGTGCGCATCCGTTCCGACGTGGAGCGCAAGCGCCTGTTCGGCCTCGATCCGCTCGCCCGCTCCGCCGAGCGGGGCCTGGCCATCTACGGCGCGGAGGCCACGCGGCGGACCTTCGAGCGCTTGCGGGCCTGCGCGCGCGACGCGTTGCTGGCAGGGTATCCGGTGATCGTGGATGCGGCCTTCCTGCGCAGCGCCGAGCGGCGCAGCTTCCAGGTGCTGGCGGCCGAGCTCGGCCTGCCTTTCGCGATCCTGGACTGCCGTGCCGCCGAAGCGGTGCTGCGCCGCCGCGTGGCCGAACGCGGAGCCGCGGGCACGGACGCGTCGGAGGCCAGCCTGGAGGTGCTGGCGCGCCAGCTCGCAGTGCACGAGCCCCTGGAAGCCGACGAGCGCACGCTGGCTATCGAGGTCTTCACCGAGGACGCAGTGGACATCGCGGCGCTCGAGGCGCGCTGGCGCGCGAAGACTTGATCTCCGCTGGCCGAAGCGCAAGGCTCCTGCGTGCAGGGGGCGCTCAGCCGGGCTTGCCGTCCGCCCGGGCCCGCGTCAGCACCGGCCAATAGCGCACCGCGTAGAGGCCGAAGCCCAGGCTCCAGAATGCGGCGGAACAAAGCACCGCGGCGACCGTGTGCGCCGGTGTGGCCAGCGGCACGAGAATCCGCACTAGCGCAGCGAGCAGCACCAGCACGAAGCAGGCCGTGTCGACCTGGTCGGCGCGCAGCACCCGGCCGGTGTGGCCGCGCGCCGTGCGCACCATCATGCCGATGATGAGTCCGCCCGCGGCGCCCACGGTCAGCGCATGGGTGGCGAGCGATGCCGGCACCGCGCCGTGCAGCGCGAGCGCCCGCAGTGCGAGGTGCACCGGAATCCATGCGTAGGCCACGTGCAGCACCAGCACCAGCGTGTTGGCCGGCGCCTTCCACGGCCGCCAGAGCAGCCAGCGCACCAGATGCGCGAGCGCCGCAGCCAAGGCGACCGCCGTGCCAGCGACCGGTGGCAGGCCCGTGGCATCGGCCAGCAGCAGCGCGA
>Ga0182008_10002965_pt1 | contig 10444 bp, 6 predicted proteins | sample Sormic07211129_1_FD_120482 | JGI IMG/M metagenome (GOLD analysis project Ga0182008, IMG submission 120482) | Rhizosphere microbial communities from Sorghum bicolor, Mead, Nebraska, USA - 072115-129_1 metaG | ecosystem: Host-associated > Plants > Roots > Rhizosphere | place: USA: Nebraska...
AGGTCTTCATAAGTTTCCCGTACATTTTTATTTGAAGTTAGATTATAAATCTCACCGCTGGCACGTGCACTATTACCTGCAGCTAGTGTAGCTGTTAATTCTCTGATCGTACAATCTTGGTTATGTGTGGCATTGAATGAGGGTAAAATAGCAATTTCAAGACTGATTGTCCCTGCTGGCAATAGTGTATCAAGTTTATTTACAAACCAATAATCATTATCAGTCACTACACTAGGTGCGGGAATTTTACAAAAATGCGGTGTAGCTCTAAATTCAGATTTATAGACAATTTGAGTTGTCTCGTTCGTATCTCTTTCACAAAACAAATACCAAGTAGCCCTTCTGCTTGTGGTTGCTTTAACCATAAATCTTACATTACCAATATTTGCTATTGTTATAATTAAATTATCATCATCTCTTTTAGTTAAAAAATCCTGTGATCCTTGAAATCCAATTCTTACTGGTTTAATTAAATTAGTAGTGTATGAAATTACATTGTCCTCTGTCTTTGTCAATATCAGCATCGAAGATCCTGACCTCGTAAAGTCTTTCTTTCCAATATTGATATTACCTGTTTTATTCCAGTTAACTGGAAGGCTATTTATTGAATCCCAATTCCTTAAATAGTTATTAGGTATTAAATTACTTGGGTCTTGACTGTTTGATTTGATTTCAACCTTATTGTAGGCAGGAACATACGATAAATTATGATCAGCGTTAATAAAAGATAGATCACCAGTTTTAGTAATCGCACCCCTTATATTATCAGTACTTACAATTACATTATAAGCATCTTGAATATCATCAAAATTGATATTATATGTTCTTCTTTTAATAACCTCATTAAGCTTATAATTAACCCTTTCAATGTGGTATTTACCACCCTTATAATAAATGTAACATTGAAATAATTCCAATATCATCTTTAAAACCTCATCACATTTTAGAGTATTTAAATCGTTCTCTAAGAAGATAAAAGGGTTAACAGTAAGACAATTAAAGGCTTCATTTTTAGGGTCATTACGATCGATTCTAGCTTCAAAAACATCATTCGACGTAATGAGTTGCGAACCATTTTTAAGCTTACCCAAGACGCTTAAAATGACCTCTATAAAGGTCATATCATTTAAGTATACAGCACCAGTTTCACCAGTAAAATCAAGGAATTTTAAATCACCCAAACCATCAGTAGCCCTTAGTGAAATCAAATATGGAGCAGATTGAAATGGCTCTGAGTAATTGTCTTGAATAACATATCCTTGCCAATGTAGGCTATCATTTAACCAAACCTGTACTTGATATTCTTTGGCATCAGCTATCATTATTTCACTGAATTGACCATCAAAATCAGAATAGAGATTTAATACACATTCACTCCCTCTGATTATTTCAAATTTATTCTCACTATTGGAAGTATAATTTATCTCAACTGGCACTACACCCATATTTTTGACTTCAATCTGAGCTGAATCATAGTCTTTTTTTAAGATGTAAACTTGGTATTTAAGACCTTTTAGTGAACTAAAGGCACATTTGTATTTTATTCCGTATGCCATTAGTTAGTCCTTAATTGCTTTTTTTGTTCATTATTCAAAACACCAACTAACGTGTTACCTTGAATTCTGAATTCAACTTGACCACCAAAACCACCGCCCATATCACCAAGCATTCCTTTAAGTGAATTTAATGGAGCAATAACTTCTGGATTTCTTGAAGCACCGGGATATTCACCTACTAATGCATTTGTAGGGCCAAATACAACCCCACCATTTGCAAATGCTGTACGTCCAGAATCCTTTCCTTTTTTACCACCACCAACGGCACCAAATGCACCTGCTGCCAATTTTAAAGCTAGACCTGCTGCTATAGCTGCTGCACCTGCGAAAATACCTGCCCCAGGAATCGTTGTTGCTAGATCTAGTTTCCCCTTCAATACTGCTGCTGCACCATATTCAATTAATAAATCACCAAAATTTCCAAGAAAACCACCAAAGGATTTTATAATTGACTCACCAAATGCTTGTATAACATTCCCACCGCTCATAAATGCTTCACCAACTGCTGAAAATGCATCTCCAATGCCTTGACCAAATCCAGATGTCAAAAGATTGTTGAATGAATCATTAAATTGAATTTGACCCTGTATTATGGCTGCTTGCTCAGTTGTAAGTTGACCTGCTAAATCTTTTAATCCTACTTGACTAGACATTTTCAAAGGTGATTTTTCACCTTTAACTGGAGCAGGTATAGCGGTAACTTTATGGTTATTAGGTTGGAGCAAGTTGAATTTTAACTGCTCTTCTTGTAATTTGCGTACTGCAACACTTGCAGGTTCATATCCATTTTTGATGAGTCCGTTAATAGCCTGTTGATATTCATCAATCTTCTTTTTGGCTTTTTCGTCAAACGTAGCACCAAAAAGGGAATCGATTTGTTTTAGTCCAATCTCTAAATCAGAATAAACCTGAGCAATTGCATTTTGTGATTTAGAATCTGGTTTACCACCACCACCCGTTTTAGTGTCAGTTGTTGTTGAAGTAGTAATTTCACCTGTTGTAACACCAGTAACCTCTTTTTTGAAATCTTTAACAGCCTTAGTAGCTGCTTTAATAGGGATTTGGATTTTGTTAAATAAACTATCAATTCCAGATCCCAAACTTGTAAGACCATTACCGATTGATTCCATTCCCAATAATTTGAAGAAGGCACCTAAACCATTAGCTAATCCCTTTATAGCACCTTTAACAACGTTAACAATACCATTCCATAAAGCTATGGTAATACCCTTAACACCCTCCCAGATTTGACTCCAATTACCAGATAAAACACCATCCCAAACCTTCATCAATCCTGAAATAACTCCAAGGGTTGCGGTAATTATATCTTTGACAAAGTTGAATGCAATTAATACCTGATTAATGATATTGTCACCAAATTTTTTCCAGATTCCTGTACCAACACTAACAATTGTTTGAAATATAGATTTAAGAGAACTCCACATATCTATTGCATAGGACTTTACAGTTTCCCAGAATTTACCACCCTCACCAGATGTGAAATATTCAGCTACTGTAGACCAATTGTATACAATCAATGCTACTGCACCTGCTACTGCTGCTACAACTAAACCAATAGGACTAATTAAGGCTGCAAACCCACCAATTAAAGCAGGTAGAATTGTACCTACAAGTACACCCAATCCAACTAATATTGGTGGTATAACGATGGCTAAACCAGCAAACACTAGTATACCTTTTTGAACCTCTGGAGATAGATTTTTGAAATATTCTGTTACACTTGAAAGACCATCGACTAGTTTATCAATGAGTTTACTGATATCTAAATTCTTGTTAATTATCTCACCGATATCTGCTAAGTTCCCAAATACACCATCTTTAAGATTCTCAAACGCCCCGTTTATTCCTCCTGTTACTGGTGGTAATTTTGATAATCCATCAACGATAGTATCAACTAGCATTGCAGAAGTAACACCCATCTTTTTCAAATCATCACTACGTGCAGATCCAAATGCTTCTTTAAGTAATGGTGTAATCTGTGGTATTGCATCTTTTAGGATATTCAAATCCTCACCTAAGGGAAATTGCGTATTTGCAAGTTGTGCTAATCCATATGTGGCACGTTCAAACTGATCTCTACCACCACCAACTGTTGCAACTGCATTACCGAATGCTTTAATTGATTTCTCTGCTTTTTCAGCAGTAAAACCGATTACTTGTAAGTTGATTGAACCCTTAGTAACTTCTTTTAATCCAAGCCCAGGCATTTTAGCAAGCTCAACTAATCTTACAAATTGTTTGTTTGCTTCGTCAGCACTTCCAGTTACAGCAGTTAGACCATTTTTAAGACTTTGAATATCTCCGAATGCCTTGATAGCAGCACCACCAAGGGCTACCAGTGGCAGGGAAACATAAGCTGATAAGTCAGAACCAAAATCTTTTAATTGTTGTCCTGCACTTCTTAGACTACTCTGGACTGTAGCAATACTGGATTGAAATTGTGTTATATTTGCTCCGAAAACATAGCTTATATTTTGTGTATTTATTGCCAATTTGTTATTATTAAAAAACCCCTTAAACTCTTTTTAAGGTTGTCTAAGGGGTTTCACTATCAAGGTTATTAAACCTTGTCTTTTCCTTTTGGGTCGTATCTTGCAACGGCTTGTAAAAACTCATCCTTTGTAGGGATTGGTTTCTTTTTGATGATTAGATTATCACTTGGTAAACTAAACAACATCTCAGGGCTGATATGTTTGTCTTTAGGCATTTGAACATTGATAAGTAATGATGATAACATTCTAATCTTCATCCAGTGACGTTCATCCTTCATCATATAACCCTTAGCTACCAAATGGTATTCGTGATAGGTTAACCTGTAAAAGTCTTTAAGACTTAAACCAATCTCACCAATGGCCATTGAAAAGACCTCATCAAACTCTAAGCTTTTTTTTTGTCCTTTGGTGCTTTATCCATCTCATCATTTGACAATGATTTACCGCTGATTTGAGTCTCAAGAAATGCTTTGAAAATCTTATCATATACATCTTTATCAACTGTTCCAAAATCTTGATATAACTTGAAATAATTTAAATTCTCACTTACATCATTTATTAGGTTATAATTTGAAATACCTGCATAAAGCAAATCAACTAATAAGTCAAAAGCCTTAATAGGATCTGCATCCACACCTTCAAATAATTCACCAATCTCATTTAAAGTAATACCCCTTTTTTCGGTTAATAATTTGATGGCATACATCCCGAATTGAACACCTTTTTTTTCTTTATTTATTTCTATTTGTAAAAATCCTTTCATCCTCTTCTTATGTTTTAGATTTATACTGTAGCTGTAAATAATAGCTTCCCTGTGCCCTTAAATGATGCACTAAATGAAACTCCATCCTCAAGGGGAGCATCAAATTCTAATGATTCTAGAAATGCAAAACCGCTGTAAGTCATATCACCAGTTACCGCATTTCTCGGTTTAAATTTGATTGCTAATGGTGTTCTGTCGTCAAATGCTTGCATTAATAGTGCAACATTTTCGCCCCAACTTGCTAATCCGTCAACGGAAAGTTCCCAACTTCTAGTCGTAGGGATGCTAGTACTATAGCCCTCATTATCTTTTGTCGTACTATCTGCCATATTTGTGCTCATTGAAATTGAGCAAGATCTTGAAGCTGCGATTGGTTCTGCACCGATGTATACTAGTAGATCACTACCATTAATAAAATTATCTGCCATTTTTATCTATTTTAATTGTTCCTCATTCGAGGTCGTTTATAGATAAATAGGCTGTTAACTCATTGATTTATTGAGATATTACTTAATATTATAGATGTAAAATTCAAGGCATAAAAAACCCCTAACCAATTGAATGATTAGAGGTTCACTATGTATTTTTTTATATTATTTTTATGCTAATCCAAAACCTGTATTACAATCACCAGATGACGTTAAAACACCTGCAACCCATTGATCGCCATTATATGCACCATTAGTTTTAGTACCGTTAAAATATAATCCGTGAGCTAGTCCCCAATCAGATGTTGTTGATCCCGAACTAAACCCATAGAATTTATTATCGTTAACATTTCTTTTAAGTGTTATTTGAAGTCCAGTATTACCATCATTCATATATTGACCCAGATTGATACAAACATTACCCCAGAATGGAGTATCACCTTCATTAGGTGACCTGTGATAAACATAGATAATATTACTAGCTGGATCTGTAAAGTAATCTACTTGTACAGGTGGTGTAGGTGGCGCTACTACCGATGGTTGAGTAATTTTGCTTGTCCCTCCCACAGTTTCAATTTCAACCCATCTAGGATTGGTATCGGATAACATATACCATCCGGTAGGGACTTGAGTATAACTACCTTTAGCCAAACTTAAATTACTATTAGCATCCAATTTGCCATTGGAACTGTAGATTAATTTTCTTCCAGCCAACAAAGTTCCAACCTTAGTAGCAGCTGGACCCCTCATAAAAAAGTTAACTTGATTTTCAAAAACTCCCTCACTGTTATCAGGTAAACTTCCTTTTTGGGTAATTTTAGATTTACCATTAATAATAGCTACTCTGATCCATATATTACTGTTTGTATCTAAGTAATAACCATTTGGAACTGTACCTGCTGGTTGTACTCCAGATATGTGCCTTGTTGGTGTAACATAAGCACCTATGTCAAGCCCTCCTGATCCACTGAATTGACCCTCTGCATTTGTATATATTTGAGTTGTAGTGGTTGAATCTAAGGCACCAGTTAGGTTCACAGATGAAAACCTCATATCAAAATAATAATTATTGAGTAGAAAATTTTGTGCTGGTAATTCTCTAGTACCTTCCTCATTAGTAATAAAAGCTATAATGTTAATGGTATTTGGGGACGCATCAATAATGAATGGTACAAGCTGATCCGATAATACTGAACTCTGTTGTGATGGTAGTGTCCCTCCATCTAAAGTAGTCCAGACACTACCACCTTCTGGCTTATATCTGATCCCAAAATTACTTGTGGTACTGTAATAACTTGAACCAAAAGACCCAAAAACTACCGACATACCGCCAATACTTATGGCTTGAACCTGTTCCAAATTACCATAGGTATTTAAACCAGCATCATTGAATAACACACAATCACCACCATCATACAGCCTTAAATTGCTGTGTCTAGCGGTATTATGCATTTTGTAATTGGTAGAATCCAACCTGCAGTATCCAACCACCCCATCACCCTCACCACCTAGATTAGCATTAAATAACCCATCAAGATGAAATCTTGATAGCATTGTTGCTTTATTTATTTGCGGGATTGCCGTTAGTGTCTGAATATCAGCTGTATTTTCTTTATTTCTTGTATAAATTGATTTGCTTCTGTAAGCATTAATTGGTGCTGCCATTTATAATTGTTTACCTATAAATAGTAGTGGTAAGCCAATATCTTGCTGAATGTAACTTAACTATATTAAGCTATCCAAATATCCCCAGCGGTTCTTGTTGCTGGTGCTGATGTTGGGATTGTCATTTTTGCGGTTGCGTTGATTACACTTGAAAATAATCCATTACCACCCCAAATTAAAGATCCATTTACATCCATATAAAGGGAGGCTCCGTACTTTCCGGGATAATGGAAAGAATAACCCGGATTAGTACCTTGAGCTTCAATTTGAGCTGTGGTATAAGAAGCACCGTTTAATCCATTAGCTATACCGATACCTCCAGTTATTTTACCATCAAACCAAGCACTACCATTTCCTAACCCAATAGAAGCCCTTATTACTCCATCCTGCCTAAATACCATTTGGTGAAACTCAGTTTGGTATTTAGTATTAAAAGAATACCCAATCCCGTACATATTAGCTAGAGTGTTCCAAGCATCTCCGATTGTCCAAATTATTTTATCTACACTTCCGTTTTGATCGTAGTCACCTACCATACCTTTGTAATTCAGAGATTTGAATCCTACCGTAGAAATAATCTGACCATCAAAATACCCGTGACCATTAACAGCGAATTTTACGCCTGTATCTGTAGTATATCCAATACTAACATTACCACCAATGGGGTTGAGATTTAACAGTCTACTTCCCGTCTCCGCCTGTAGGGTTATGCTATTAGGGGTAAACTGTAAATGTCCTTGTCTAACAGTTCCTGCAGTATTCCAAGCTGAAAGATATCCGTTATCATTTTGCATTTTAAAAGCCTCGGTAGCAGTTGACGTTATAGCCCCACTCATAGTACCACCTGTAAGTGGTAGATAAGCTGTTGAGTTATAAGCATTACTACCTAAACCTAACCAAGTTTTTACACCACTCACCCCAATAGGGTGCCATTTATTATCAGCACCATACCCCATTATATAAGAACCAATAGCTGTATCAACTCCAACATACTCCATACCGACCCACTTAGTAGCACTTCCTGTTATATTCAATGCTATTGTAGCATCAGCAATAACGGTATCTAAGAAGGCTTTATTAGTATGGGTATGATTGTTTGTGAATGCGGTATTCCAATTGGTTGAATTACCTCCTGTGGCTGTGATGGTACTTCCAACTGTAAGTGAACCACTAAAACTACCATCAATCATTATCATTTTTCTGTTGGAATCCCAATCATAAGGCAACTCGTACTCCTTCATAAGACCTTGTGAGCCTATCCTGTTAGTGAGTAGCCTTATAGCACCAATATTAAGTGTTTCTGTGGTTTGGGTTAAATTAGCAGAATAGATTGTGATCCTGTAATATGGGCTTGTTGATATAGGTGGGGCATAGAAGTAGTTAGGAGAGTTTGTAAGAGTAATATCAATACCACTGGTATGAACATTTGTCCAAGTTAATCCATCTGGACTTGATTCGGCAATTACTCGATAACTGCGGGTAGAGTATCCACCCATAATTTGAATCCATTTAATGGAGCTATATTGAAGATTACCACTATTAATCGTGAGTCTTACTGCTGTGGTTGTACTGGTTAAACTGAAAGCTGTATTTGCTTTTTGAATAAATAAATTCATAGGTGTTGATCCCACAGTCCAAGATGTTCCATTATTTGTACTTGTCTCCCAAGTTAATGTTGCACCACCCCTATTGAATGCCATCCAATCGTGCCAAGTAAAAGGATTGTTTAATGGACTCATATCCAATAAAGTACTAGAAATCTCACTTGTTGTTGCGAAATTAGTACTTGCACGAATAAAATTACTGGTATAAACACCATTAGTTACTGTTGAGGCATTACCATTTAAAGATCCACTAAAAGTAGGTGCTGTAATAGTTCCAGTTGCTGTTAAATTAGTGACACCAGTTAATGCACCAGTGACATTACCACTTCCATCAAAGTTAACACCCCATAAAGTTCTAGTTGTCTGCAATTTACTTGCTGTTGCAACATTGCCAGTAATAGATGCTAGTCCTAAATCACCAATTATTTGTGCATTCGTTCTAGTTGAGATTGATTTTCCATCAACTGAATTCAAAGTTAAGAGTGTACCTGTTTGGTTTGGGATTGATGAAATTGATAAACTACCATTAACTTCTAGATCACCGTGTATTTTTTGTTTTGCCATTATGTTATTGTTTATTATAAATAGTTCATTTTTGGTGAAATGACCCTATTTGAAATAATAAAACCCCATATCTCTATGGGGTTCTACTATTAGATATTCATTATGTTATTTTTTGATGATAACTCTGTATTGATTAGCAGTAGGTGCAATGTTGCATTGAACATTCACAACATTAGCAGATGATCTACGTGATTGCATAATAACAGTCTCACCTGTACTCACCTCTACCACTTGAATAGTCACATCAGTTGTATTTAAGTTGTGAGTGAAATCAAAAGTAGTTAAAGAACCATTTCCAAAATTAGCAGCATAACCACCAACATAACCAGTAATATAGGTTTTCATCGTCAATGGTGTGATTGCTCTGGAATAGTCTGTCCCTGCATTTGCTTCTCCTTGTGTAGCTATTTCAATTAAACCTAATCCTGTATCAGTAGATACTTTAGACTGTAATGTAGCTGCTGTAACTGCCTTATTTGGATCTGTACCTGTTAATACCTCAGCTTGGGTTGCTAATTGAATTATACCTTGTGATCCTGTACTAGCTGTTACAATGTCAGCAATGTTTTTATTTACAATTGTCCAATGTGCTAAGGTTGTTGGATTATCTTGTTTAGATATAATCATATCACCAACCTGTACCGCCTCAGTGAAGAAGTTACCTGCAACTGTAATTACATAAGTCCAACCGTTTTTAATCCCTGCGATTGGTGTAGCTGCTAATTTAGGTGAATTGGTTGTTGCATCGTAACCGCCTTTGTTCACCAAACCACCTGTAATAGTTGAGTTAATATCACCAATAGCAGTTTGAATTTTGCTTGATGACCAAGTCTGAGTCGTGTTAGTCACTCCATCATTCACTGATGTAACAACTCGGTTAACCCAACTAGTACCATTAAATACTAATGCTTGATCAGCTACTGTTGAACTTAGAGTAACATCAGATAAACTGCCTAATGTATTTGCTACGATAACACCCGCTGATGCTCCATCACCAACCCACAATGAACCTGCATTAACTCCTGCTGATTTAGCTACTGGAATTCTGACATCTGTTGCACCAGATAAAGTACCAGACATTGTGATGTTAGTAACACTTGATAAGGCACCAGTAACATTAGCTGTACCATCAAAATTTACACCCCAAAGTGTTCTACCAGTTTGTAATTTAGTTGCAGAACCTGCGTTACCACCAATATTAAAAGATGCTGCTGTACCAGTTAAACCAGTCCCTGCTCCAGTAAATGTAGTTGCTGTAAAAGGTAATGTTGAAGTAATTCCAGTAGTATTAATGGTAAACCTATTAACTCCACCAGTTGTAAAACCTAATGTATCTGCTGCGCCACCATTC
>Ga0182008_10002968_pt1 | contig 10442 bp, 9 predicted proteins | sample Sormic07211129_1_FD_120482 | JGI IMG/M metagenome (GOLD analysis project Ga0182008, IMG submission 120482) | Rhizosphere microbial communities from Sorghum bicolor, Mead, Nebraska, USA - 072115-129_1 metaG | ecosystem: Host-associated > Plants > Roots > Rhizosphere | place: USA: Nebraska...
TCCGCTTTGCCGGCCACATCATGATTTTTGAGGCACGACTATGAGTTACGAAAGCATCGGGGAAAACACCACCACTCCTGAATCGTCAAATCAATTTCGTCGCACTGCGCCAAAACATAGATTCCTCGTTCTTATAGCAATCGCGATCTTCTTGGTTGCCGGCGCCGCAATTGCGTTCGCGCTCCGCCTGGGCGAGCGGCGCTCTCTTGCACGGGAAACAGAAGATCTGGCTGTCCCAACGGTCATCGTGATTCAGCCCAAGCCCGAGCCGCCAAAACAGGAAATTGTGCTTCCATCAACACTGGAGGCCTACACAGAGTCTCCAATTTACGCGCGCACGAGCGGTTACGTAGCCCGTTGGTATAAGGACATCGGAAGTCGAGTGCAGAAAGGGCAGTTGCTAGCCGACATCGACACTCCTGAGGTTGATCAAGAACTGTTGCAAGCACGCGCCGCGAAAAACCAGGCGGACGCGCAACTTAATCTGGCGAAAACCTCAGCTGCTCGATGGGAAACCTTGCGGTCCATGGACGCAGTCGCTCAGCAAGAAACAGACGAACGTTCAAGTGCATACACACAGGCACAAGCAGCGCTCGCATCCTCGAGTGCCAACGTACGTCGACTCGAACAGCTCGAGTCTTTCAAGCATGTTTACGCTCCGTTCGCCGGAACGATCACGAAACGGAACACAGACATAGGTGCTTTGATCAACGCTGGGAATAGTGGAGCGAACCAGGAGCTGTTTGTGCTGGCTCAGATCAGTCCGATTCGTGTCTACGTCGATGTTCCCGAAATCTATGCTCCATCGGTCCGTCCAGGTCTGGACGCGAGCATCGAATTGCCTGCTTTCCCCGGCCAGCGATTCTCCGGAAAAGTCGTGCGTACCGCAGATGCCATCGATCCCGCGACGCGCACTCTTCGTACGGAGATTGACGTACCGAACCGTGATGGTCGACTCTTTCCCGGCTCCTACGGCCAAGTTCATTTCGGCGTGAGTGTCGCGGTCTCTCGCATGTCTGTTCCTGTCAATGCACTTTTGTTCCGAAGTGAAGGACCCCGGGCAGCAGTAGCCGGCTCAGATGGGAAGGTACACCTTAAAAAAGTTGTGATTGGTCAAGACTACGGAACGGAAGTTGAAATCCTGGGTGGCCTTGATCCGAGCGATTCGATCGTTCTAAACCCAAGCGATTCCTTAGACGAGGGTCAGCAGGTTCACGTAATGAAAGTGAGCAGCCATTCATGAAGCTGAAAGTGATGGCAGTTCTCTTTCTTTGTACCGTAGCGGCTCTCTCTGAAGGGCCGAAGTACAGGAAGCCTGATGTTCCAGTCTCGCAGAGTTGGCAGTCGCCGATCCCATGGCAGCCCGCGAGGCCACTCGATGAATTGCCGAAAAGCATGTGGTGGAAACTGTTTGAAGACAGTCAACTCAATCAATACGAAGAGCAGGCCATCAGCAATAACCAGACTTTGAAGGCAGCAGCAGCACGTTTAGCCCAAGCTCGTGGATTTGCCAGGGTCACTTCCTCAGGCTTGTATCCGGAGCTCGATGCTGGAATATCAGGTCAAAAGCAACGAATATCGTCAAATCGACCCACGAACGGCGCGAGCTTCGTTCCGGCAGCAGTCACGCAAAATACGTTCAGCATTCCGTTTACCTTGAGTTACGAGGTGGACTTGTTCGGTCGCGTACGACGCAGCCTCGAAGCGGCCAACGCTTCTCTACAAGCTTCCGCGGCAGATCTTGAAAATGTACGTTTATTGGTCAGCTCCGAGTTAGCGGCGGATTATTTTCAGCTCCGAGAGCTGGACGCCGAAATCGCAGTCATCCAAAAAGCGATAGATTTCGAAAGTGAAGGCTTGAAGCTGGTTGAAAAAAGGCACGGTGGCGGTGCCGTATCTGGGCTTGATGTTGCGCAGCAGCAAACTGTGCTGGATTCTTCGTACACGCAGCTTGCCCTTCTTCAACAGCAACGAGCCCAATTCGAGCATGCGTTGGCGGCTTTGCAAGGACTACCTGCGTCAGGATTTAAGGTTCCGGTTCGAGCGCTCGATGCACAACCTCCGCAAATTCCAACTGGTGTTCCGTCAGAACTCTTACAACGGCGTCCCGATATTGCGTCGGCAGAACGGCAAGTCGCGGCCGCGAATGCTCAGATTGGTGTCGCAAAATCGGCTTTCTATCCAAGCATTTCGTTGAGTGGCGGTGGCGGCCTGCAAAGCACCGACATCACGAAGTTGCTTGATGGTCCAAGCGCCATCTGGTCGATCGGATTAGCAGCTTTGGAACCGATCGTGGCTGGTGGCCGCAATCGGGCACGTTTGGAAACAGCCAGAGCTGCTTACGACGAAACCGTGGCGAATTATCGTGAAACGTCTCTCATTGCCTTCCAACAAGTCGAAGATGCTCTGGCGGGATTGAACGCTTTGGCAACAGCCTCTGATTCTCAGCAGCGCGCCGTGTCTGATGCTGAGCGTTCTTTGACACTTGCGAATGCGCGCTACACTGGAGGCCTTGTCACGTACCTGGACGTCATCACTGCACAAGAGCAAGTTCTAAACAATGAGAGACTTTCTACCCAGATTCAAGGTCAACGTCTCGTTACAACGGTCCTTCTCGTGAAAGCTCTCGGCGGTGGATGGGATTCGTCCAGTCTCGATGCTGTCGGGGTGAAACCAAAGCTGAAACAGCTGCTGCAACAGTGATTTACTGCTGCTGCTTCTTTGCGGAAGCGTCAAAGTTTTTGTGGACAAGTTCGCGTACGGCAGCAAGCGTAGCTTCGGGCTGATCTTGGTGCGGAGCGTGCCGGCAATTTTCGAGAATCGTTGTCGAGGCGAAAGGGATTGCCGCTTGAATCGCTTCCAATTGTTTCAGCGTGCCGTACTGATCTTCCCTTCCCTGCAAAACTATCGTAGGGCAGCAAATCGTATTCAAAAAAGATTGGATGTTCCAATCACGAAAATTCGGGTCGAGCCAGATATTGTTCCAGCCCCAGAACATTGAATCCGCATGCATGTGGTAGCTTGCCAGGCGCCGAGGCATGTCGCTTTGCTGGTACAACAGTCGCGCGGCGGCAATGCTAGAGACTGATAGATCCTCGACAAACACATGCGGAGCTTCCAAGATTAGGCCTGACGGGGACTGAGGGAACGTCCCAGCATAGATAATGGCAATCGACCCGCCATCACTGTGGCCAAACAACAAGGGCGAGTTGATTCCTGCCTTCCGAAGCACTTCGGGCAAAACAACCTGCGCCTCGTGATGCATGAAGGAAACCGAACGGGGCTCTCGCAATTGGTCTGAGTCGCCATGCCCGTAGCGCGAATACGCGAACACCGCAGCGCCTGTGGTTTCAGCCAGTTTAAGGGGAAAGTCTTTCCAGTACGCGACGGAGCCGAGGCCTTCGTGAAGCATCACGATAGTAGGAAGATTTGCGACTTGTGCCTCGATTTTGATCACTTCGAGTGAGTGACCATCGACCGATAGTCGATCTGTCATGATTCGCTCAATCATCTGATCACATTTCCCGACCGCTCTACCACAGTACTTCGAAGCCTGGCCCATGCTCGCGCGGAATTACTTAAGATAACGCTCGGTGAATATCTAACGCGCTTCGGCCGACTTCTCAGGGCGAATGAGAAGAGCAAACCTGGGAAATAGGAAAGAACCCGCGCTGTCATCGATAACGTTCACTTGTGCGGTATAAAACCCGGGCACAAGCGAACTCAGTGGAAGATCGAGTTTCGCTCCTGGAATAGGCGAGTTGCCGGCCCTCACGAGGCCACGAATGGCGCCAATAGGTTGATTTTGGTTCGTGGCTGGCTGTTGAAACGCAGGCTTCGATGTCTGGGCTTGGCAGAGTCCGAGGTGTAACGACGAGATCAGGATCCAACACCCGAGCAGGTTATGGAAGCGTGCTTCGCCCATAATCACCATCTTCCAATTGACTCCTCGGCGGCATGCAATCTTTGATGCTGATCATAGGCATATTTTCCAAAGCATCCTGTAAATTTTTGTCTGTTCCCGACAATGCGTGCCGTTCAGCCGCGTCGTTGAATCGCCAGCACAGTCAAGTCGTCGAAGCGGGACCCGCTTCCAACAAAGGTGCGCAAATCATCGAGGCAAGCAGAAACCAGTTCGATGGGAGCGCATAACGATTTCATGCGTAACAAATCCATCAGGCGCTCGATCCCATATTCTTCGTCCTGACTGCGCGCTTCGGACAGGCCATCGGTATAAAGCAAAAGGGTGTCACCGGCCTGAAGATGCAATCGCGTCCCTGAGAACTGGGTTTGCATAAACATTCCTAGAGGTAAACCAGTTGATTCGATCGATCTAACACCATTTGGCCCAACCACGATGGCTGGTAAGTGACCTGCGTTGTGAATTTCAACCTCTCCCGATGGCAAGGCCTGTCCACACACTAACGTCGCATATTGACCGGCTAATGCGCTTTCACAAAAGACCCGATTTGCCAAGGTTACGATTTGATCGAGCGGCAGAGCCATGCTGGTCAAACTGCGGAATAAAGCATGAAGTTGCGTCATCAGCATTGAGGCCGCGACGCCCTTTCCGGAAACATCGCCAAGGACGAAAAACAGCCGACCATCGGAAGAGATTAGGTCGCAGTAGTCTCCACTGACCGGTCCTACGGGCACGTACTGGTAGCTCGTTTCCCAACCACCGGCAGACAGGCCGACCTGAGGCAACAAGTTCCTTTGTACTTCGGAAGCAAGATCAAGGTCGCGTTGTAGCTCCGCGCGTTGCGGCTGAGTCAAGTGATCAAGGCAATAACGAACTAATGGGTCCGCCATGAGGCGTTGTTGTTCGACAGGTTCGTGGCACTCCAAACAGAGTCCGTAGGTACCCCTGTCCATCCGCTCCAGGGCGGAATCCACCTCACGGAGCAGTCCAGCTAAGCCGGAGTTATTTGGCGCTAGCGCAATCGCTGTCTCTAGCCGCTGTTTGCGTATCGCCAGCTCATTTTGCAGGAACGTAATCTCTCGAGTGGCCATGACGACCTCACGTTGAAAGGTGTACGTATAGATTCTAGCCGTTCTGTTTCCGATGCGGATTTATGCCGGATTTGTCTTTGGGCAGTCTTTTGTGGACTTTATCAACTTAATCCACAATCATGTAAAATCCCTCGATCTTGAGTTCTACTTAGCACTTCGTACGATGATTCTTGCAGGCGATATTGGTGGCACCAAATGCACGCTGAAGCTCTTTTCAGAGTCGAATGGCGCGTTAAAGAGCGTTGCGTCCATGCAGGCGCGAACACGAGAATTCGCGTCTTTGATTAGCGTGATCGATCGTTTTTTGGAGCAGGCATCTCCCGGTCTCCGGCATTCTGAGACACTCAGCGCCGCAGCCTTCGGATGTGCAGGAACCGTTGTACATGACCACCTCGTCACCAACAACCTGCCATGGGATGTTCACGCAGGCGCACTGGCGCAGCATCTAAAACTGCCGCCTGAAAAAACTTTTCTACTCAATGACCTGGTTGCAACTGCGGCCAGCCTCTCGCATCTTCCTGCGGAAAGTCTGCTACCCCTGAATAACGCTTCTCCACAGCCCCGCGAACCAAAGGCATTGATTGCAGCTGGGACTGGTCTCGGCGAAGCACTTTTATTCTGGGATGGCACGCGATATCGCGTCTTTCCCTCCGAAGCCTGCCTGACTGATTTTGCCCCGCGCAACGAGCGAGAGTTGTTGCTGGTGCAGTCCTTGCGGCAGCGAATGCCGCATGTATGCACAGAGGAGATCGTGTCTGGTCGCGGTTTTCGCGTGATTCACCAGATTATTTTTCCCGGCGTGCAGCACCCGTGGTTCGACGATCCTCAGGTGGACCCAGCCGCACGCATCACGCAAAATGCAGTCGATGAAAGTTGCTCTGCCTGTATCGAAACACTTCAGATTTGGACGGAAACATATGCTGCCGAAGCTGGAAACATGGCTTTGCGAGTACTCCCATTTGGTGGAGTCTTTGTAGCTGGCGGGATCGCGTTGAAAATTTTGTCCAAAATGAAGGATGGGACTTTTGTTCGCGTGTTCAGCGACAAAGCAAATTTGAGCCACGAATTGGCAAGGATTCCGATCTACCTGGTGCTGGACGAAGCTGCTCCTGTGCTCGGAGCCGCTTACGAAGCACTTGAGCTCTCAAAACGACTATCGTGATTCACTCGCCTTCCACTTCTGCTCGCCTTCCGCGATCACGATGTAACGATCGATGGGCAAATCTGTAAACCGCTGAACTAGAGTACTGGGGCGAGGCCATGCAATCTCCAGCCAATCTAGTTTGCTTCGTGATCCTAGACCTAGCACAACTCTTGGATCGTGGTATGACAGATAACTCCCCCCGCCAACTTTGAGTACGGTACGTTTCAGATCTCCAGCCTGATAAGTGATACGAGCACCGACCGCATCGGGATTACTCTTCGTGCCCGATAACTTGAGACCGAGCCAATGATTTGCCTTCCCGATCTCGTTGCGCAGCAAGACGGGCGCGCTATTGTTGGTCGATATTAAAACATCTAAAGCGCCATCATTATTGAAATCCCCAATCGCCAGCCCACGGGCCGTGAGTGGCTTTTCGAATATGGGGCCGCTGCTTGATGTGACATTCGTCAATTGCTTGCCATCATTCCTGAAGAGCAAAAGAGGTTCCGCATACTTCACATCGGTGTAGATTTTTTCAATCAGGTCATCAGGGTGTCCATTTGCGATCAGCAGATCCACATTCCCATCATTGTCATAATCGAAAAACTTCAGGCCCCAACCACTCATAAGTTTGGTTGCGTTGCCAATGCCCGACGGCGTCGAGATATCCTCAAATGCCTCGCTGCCTTTGTTGCGGTAGTAACCGTAAAGTTCGTGGTTTAAATTTGTGATGAAGACGTCCATCTGACCGTCCTGGTCGACGTCGGCAGAATCGACTCCCATACCGGAGCGAGCTTTGCCGTGTTCGCCATAGGCCACACCCGCGGTAAATCCGATTTCTTCAAATCGCTGACCTTCCCGATTCGCGAAAACGAAATTCGCAACCGTGTCGTTTGCGACGACTAGATCAAGCCACCTATCATTATTAATGTCCGTCGCAACGACACCCCACGACTTCCCTGGATTATCCGAAATTGCTGTCTTTTGGCTTACGTCGGTAAATGTTCCATCGCCATTGTTATGGAATAGCCAGCTGGGCATCGCTGCATACACACGGGGATAGCAGTACTCGTTGAGGCCGGCAAGGGCAGGGATCTTGGGCGCGCCGCAGCGATGATGTTTCAGCTTGTCGAAATCGACGAAGCGACAAACAAACAGATCCAATTTTCCATCACCGTCATAATCAAACCAGACTGCGCTCGACGCCCAGCCTGGTGCGGCGACACCGGCTTTTTCCGTGACATCGGTAAATGTACCGTCACCATTGTTTCTGTAAAGAATGCTGCGACCATATTGCGTAACGTAGAGATCTGGGAAGCCATCAGCGTTGTAGTCTCCGACCGCAACTCCCATTCCGTAACCGCCTCCAGCGACCCCAGCTTTTTCGGTGACGTCCGTGAACGTTCCGTCACGATTGTTGTGATAAAGAGCGTTCCGTAGAGGCTTCTCAGGTGTATAGAAGTCGCATTTACCGCTATTCACAAGATAGATATCCATCCAGCCATCATTGTCGTAATCGAAGAACGCGCACCCGGCCCCGGTGGACTCCGGCAGATATTTTTCGGATGAATTGCCAGCCGTGTGCACGAAATTGATTCCGCTCGAAGAAGCGGGAACTTCTGAGAAGGGGTACTTATTCGGCTCTTCACTAACAAGTTCGAACCGGGAGAACAGTCCGGCCGCAGCCGACCCGAGAAGGGCTTTCAGGATGTCTCTCCGTTTTATTGATTTGAAGTCCGCGTTCGCTGGCAAAGATGTCACTCTGAAGGGTTAGTGCGGCTCCGATGACTGTGATCCTTGCCCCTGTTGTTGCAAGAGCCCTTCCGCAACTCTGCGGCGAACCTTTTCGAGGCTCTCGGCGGTTTCGCGCTGTAATGCGGCTTGCCGGTTTGCGTCTTCTTTTCTTCCAACGCCAGTGTAGGCAAGAGCCAATTGGTAATGCCCTGTCGGGCTGTCCGGTGCCATCTTCTCGTAACTTTCTAAAGGGGGAATCGCTTCGGCAAATCGTTTGGCGGAAACCAGGGCAGTGCCGAGTCCCAGGTAGGCTTCGCTAAAGCCGGTATCAATCTTCGTCGCACGTGTGAAATGCCGAATCGCAGAGGACAGATCATTCGCATCTTGTGCGAGCTGTCCTACAACATACTCTGCAGTTGCGTTACGCGGATCGATATCCAGTTCTTGTTCGAAGTTTTTCTTGGCTTGAGCAACGATCTCAGGCGGCGGCTGTTGACGCGATAACAGTGCCCGGCCTAATCGAGCGTGAATACCCGGAAGGAGCGGATTAATATCCAAAATTTTTCTATATTCTGTGGCCGCTTCATCCCACTTTCCCTGAAGCTCCAAGGCCTCGGCATTTAGCAGGTGAACCTGGTATGAAAAAGGCGCTTCGCGCGCCAAATCCTGGGATGCGCGCAAAGAAAGATCCGAGTACGCATGGGTGGCAGCGTAAAGAGCTTCGGGATCACGTGGGAAATCTCTACTGAGAACTGTCAGAAACTCTAACGCGTCGTAGTGCGCATTGTGAGTCATCGCGCAATTGACTCCCGTTAACGCCGCTTGTTTCCTGAGATCCGCGTTGGGAATCTGGCGTATCGATTTCTTGAGCAGGGGCAATGCTTCATCACAGTGACCCGATTGCGCAAGCGTGATCGCTTTTTGCGCCATAGCGGCCCCGCCCGCGGACTGCGGCGCTCGTGCGGCCGTCTGTCCAAATACCAGTGATGACAATGCCAGGAGAGAACCCCAGACTCTCAACATAGGGCACATTATAGTCCGTAGATCCGCGAGTGTTTCGTTGAACGAGAGCACAGTAGAAGATTGGACGGGGCAAGAAAATAGGGGCAGGCATTGGCGATACCTGCCCCGCGTGGGGTGTGCTGCGTCAGAAGATGAATCTCAAAGCAAGCTGTAATTGTCGAGCACCTTGGGACCCAGTGATGTTTCCGAAGTTTGGATTCGTCGAGCCCTCGCCCTGAACGGGAGTTCCGGGATCAAATGAGCCCCCGGCTGGACCGCCTGAGAACGTGAGCACGCGTCGATTGAATGCATTGATCGCTTCGAGGCGAAACTCCATTCGTGTTCGCTCGGTGAATTGGAAGGCTTTGTGAAGATTGAGATCGACTGAAGCCAGTCCCGGGCCTCTCCCATTTCCCACAGAACAGGTTCCGAATTCATTAACGGGGTGAGAAACATTTGATGTATCGAACCAACGAATGAATCCGGGGGTACCGGCGGTCAAATCACCGGGCACGTATTGATTGATGGTTTTGAGCGGACCGTCGCAGTTGGGACGCGCACTCAAGAAGTATGCGCCGATTCCGTTAGTGTTGGATGGATCACCATTGAACGCGCCCCACCCACCGAATTCATTGAGTGTAAGTGCGTTCCCGGAGTGCAGACTGATAATTCCACCAATCTCCCAATTGCCGGCAACGGCGTTTAGCACCGGATTCATGTCACGACCGAACTGCTTACCGCGTCCGAATGGAAGCTGGTACGTCACATAACTGCTGAGAACATGTGTCTGATCCCAGTAACAGGGTCCCCAATCTGCCTTGCCATCGTATGAATTTTGCCAACCAGGCTGGCCACCGGAACTCAAGGCATTGGCGCTCCCCCAACCGGTGCCGAAATAGCCGGGAGAATTGCTCATACATTTGGACCAGGTGTATGCGACCTGGCCTTGTAATCCGTTCGAGAGCCGCTTTTGCAGTACGGCCTGAAGTGCGTCATACCTCTGGCTCGAGTTCGACATATTCACACCGGCAATTGCATTTGCTCCGCCAAGAGCACTGTTGTCGGCTGAATATAAAACAGAAGCAGGATCGCCAGCTCCTCCGAGGAACGGACCGGCAACTCTCGATACAATCTGCTCGCCAGGTCGCGCAAGCGTTCCCGCAGCGTTCAGCCCAACCAGTTGAGTAGCATCGAAGAAGTTCAGCAGGTGCGTACCGTGTTGCCCTACGTACCCCACCTGCATCGTGGTGGAGTTATTGAATTGGTATTGGAAAGTTAAGTTCCACTGCTGCGTGAGCGAAGGCCGGAAATGCTGATCGAAAACGCGGATACGTTTTCCGGCATAGCACGCGAAATCGATTGCTGGACAGGGAGGGATGGAGGGACCAAACCCTTGGGTAATATCACCAGCGCCTGCCTGCTCTGCAGCACCATAGAATGGAGGATTTTGAGTGAGCTCCTCGTTCGCACCGCCACCCTCAAGATATTCGGAAATGCCATAGCCAGCTCTGATCACGGCACGTCCATCGAAGCTGGAAGGCGACCAAGA
>Ga0182008_10002971_pt1 | contig 10435 bp, 7 predicted proteins | sample Sormic07211129_1_FD_120482 | JGI IMG/M metagenome (GOLD analysis project Ga0182008, IMG submission 120482) | Rhizosphere microbial communities from Sorghum bicolor, Mead, Nebraska, USA - 072115-129_1 metaG | ecosystem: Host-associated > Plants > Roots > Rhizosphere | place: USA: Nebraska...
CCATAGAATGCCGGATCAATGCGGAAGATCCTTTTAATAACTTCCGCCCTAGTCCGGGTAGAATTACTAATTTCCATTCTCCGGGTGGTCATGGCGTAAGGGTGGACACGCATGTTTATGCAGGCTACCAGATACCATCACACTATGATTCGATGATTGCTAAACTGATCTGTGTTGCACAAACCAGGGAAGAAGCCATCAGTACTATGGAAAGAGCATTGAGCGAGTTTGTGATCGAAGGTGTTAAAACAACCATCCCTTTCCATTTAAAACTAATGAAAGATCCTAATTTCAGGGCTGGTAATTTTACCACCAAGTTCATGGAAACTTTCGTTTTTACGGAATAATAAAAGTTTTTGTAATATTTAAAACGTAAATACCATTCATATAGAACAGAATGGTATTTTTGTTTTAACAAGCAATTTACATGAGTGAGAATAAAACCCAGAATCTAATTGATTCCATTAAAAATAAAGGCAAATCCCTGGAATCAGAAATGTCCTTTTTTGACCATATAGATGTATTAAGAAAGCATCTTTTAAGGGCGGTATGCGTAATTATTGTATTAACTATTGGTGCTTTTTATTTCACCGATTATATTTTCAACACCATTATCATGGGGCCGAAGAACGCAGATTTCTGGACTTACAGGATGATGTGTAAACTGGTGGAGAAGTTCCCTTCTATAGGACCTGAATTTTGCATTACTGAAATTCATGCAAAAATTATAAATACGGAAATGGCCGGACAATTTACGCTGCAATTAAACTCCTGCGTAATGGTTGGTATCATATTAGGTATCCCCTATCTGCTATTTGAGATATGGCTTTTTGTTAAACCAGCCTTACTTGAAAATGAAAGAAAGTCGGCCAGCGGGTTTGTATTCTTTGCTTCCATGTTATTCTTCGCAGGTATTTTGTTCGGGTATTTTATCATCTGCCCGCTTTCAATCAACTTTTTGACCAACTTCACCGTAAGTAAGGAAATAGAGAACACTTTTACCATAGACTCTTACCTGTCATCTGTGATGACCTTAACATTGGGTGCAGGAGTAATTTTCCAGCTTCCGGTTATCATTTACATCTTGTCAAAATTAGGAATGATGACACCTGCATTTATGCGGGCCAGCAGAAGATATTCTACGGTAATTATCCTGATTGTGTCGGCTATTGTAACACCTACAGCAGATCCTTATACGATGTTAATCGTCGCCATGCCGTTATTTTTGCTTTATGAAGGAAGTATTTATATCTCCGCCCATATTGAACGCAAAAGAAACAAGGAGATCTATGGCGTAGCTAAAGTTCCGCAAGACAAAATTTAATTAAATTAATTTTTATATTCTATATCAATCTGAACATGTCATCTAAAATCAAAGTAGCCATTGGCGCAGACCATGCTGGTTTCGAATACAAAGAAATGATAAAAGCTCATTTGGATGCTTATGAAGTTAAGGATTTCGGCACCTATAATGTAGCATCTGTTGATTACCCTGATTTTGCTCATCCGGTAGCTGAGGCTGTGGAAAGTGGTGATTATACTTTTGGCATCCTGATTTGTGGCAGTGCAAATGGTGTGGCTATTACCGCCAACAAACACCAGCAAATCCGTGCGGCCCTTTGCTGGGAAAATGAAATTGCCAGCCTGGCCAGAATACATAACAATGCCAACGTACTATGCATTCCAGCAAGGTTCGTATCTGAAGAACTCGCGAAAGAAATGACAACAACCTTTTTAAATACTGCCTTTGAAGGTGGCAGACATAAGAACCGTGTAGATAAGATATCCTGCTAATCCAATACTAACTATTATACTATTATTAATGAAGAGACAATTTATCTACACCAGCCTGGTGCTATTTCTGGGTTTTAGTGCCTGCGCGCAAAATAAAACCGCAATTAAATTTAGCAAGGGTATCACCAAAGAAGCATCATATAAACATTTATCAATTTTGGCTTCTGATGAATTCGAAGGACGTGAGACCGGAAAAAAAGGCGCATGGCTAGCCGCCGATTACATCAAAAAACATTTTAAAGCAATAGGCCTGAAAGGTCCGGCGAAGGGAGATTATTTTCAACCCGTTGATATGGCGACCAATAACCTGGTACAAAGTATCGTTACCATTGATGGTACAGCTAAAGAACTGTTAAAAGATTTCATCATTACCCCTTCAAGCGTAACTGGCGAAGGTTTCACCTTTAATAACAAAGCAGTGGTATTTGCCGGTTACGGCATAAACGCCGATGGCTATAATGATTTCGCTGGTTTAAACCTGCAGGATAAGGTAGTCATGATCCTTAAAGATAACGCAACGGGAGACCGTACAGTGATGCGCCAGCAAATGAGAGCGCAGCAGTCTAAAGTTGAATTCCTTGCCGATAACAAAGCTGTGGCCGTGTTGATCGTTGATCCTGCTTTAGACAATGTTACTGAAGCCATGAAAGCACGTTACAACAATGGCGAAGGTCCACTCATCATGAAATCCAAAGAATACCTGGAGGGATTGAAAACTAAAAAATCATTGCCTGTTATTTCGATTTCAACTGCAACGGCTAATGAGATATTAAAACAAGGCGGAAGCGATCTAGCAAGCCTGCAAAAGCAATTGGCTGAAACTAAAAAGCCGGCTTCCAAGGAAATCGATGTGGCTTTTTGTGCCAGTGCTGTCAGAAAAGAAGTTCCTGTTCGCGCAGAAAACGTGTTGGGTTACCTGGAGGGTTCTGACCCGGTGCTAAAAAAAGAAGTACTGGTTATTACTGCTCATTATGACCATATTGGGTTAACGACTTCGGGAACGGATAAGGTGAACAATGGTGCTGATGATGACGGTTCAGGTACTACGGGTGTACTGATGCTAGCAGAAGCATTTGCCAAAGCAAAAAAAGCGGGTAAAGGACCAAAAAGAAGTATTTTATTTATGGCTGTGGTCGGTGAGGAAAAAGGTTTGCTGGGTTCTGAATGGTATGCTGAAAATCCGGTTTTCCCAATGGAAAATACCATCACCAATTTAAACATTGACATGATTGGCCGCGTAGATGCAGAGCATGTAAATAACCCTGATTACATTTATATCATTGGATCAGATATGTTAAGCTCTGATTTAAATAAACTGGGTATTAAAGCGAATGAAGATTATGTAAAAATGAACCTGGATATGCGTTATAACAACCGCACCGATCCTAACCGTTTTTACTACCGTTCAGATCACTATAACTTTGCCAAGCATAATGTTCCGGTGATCTTTTATTTCAATGGTGTGCATCCTGAATACCACCAGCCTGGCGATGAAATTGATAAGATTGATTTCCCAATGATGACCAGGAGAGCTAAACTGGTATATTTTACAGCATGGGAACTGGCAAATATGGCCAAACGCCCGGTAGTTGATAAAAATGAAGACGGAACGCCTAAAATTTCACCCAACTAAAAGATAAAGAAAATTAACAAAAAGTCCTGGTTTGAAGCCAGGACTTTTTTTGTGAGATCTAATTCATAATTTCCATTTTTTCCTATATCCGGTTCTTCAACAGTGATGAATTGCTGGTAATCATTACCTGCTCAAGCAAACAAGAAACGAATAACCCCATTTAATTCTTTTTGCTCTTGCCTATTTAATTATATTTGAACATACCGTAACGATGATAAGGATTTAGCATTTACCATCGTTAGCCCATAAAATAGATAAAGGATGAATACAGCAGAGGAATTTTTGGTAAAGGCTGATGAGAAGGCTTTCGATCTTGACCATCGAAAAATAATCAATCACAACATCGGTAAATACAATGTTGCGGTGGAAAACGGATTGTCAAAATTTGAGAACCTCGAAAATTCCAAAAAGAAGGCTCATGTGATCAAATGGCGGGTAATGGAAAACCTGGATAAATTTCTTCCGGAGTTTGAATCCAATTTTCAACGCAATGGCGGAAAGGTGATCTGGGCGAATGATACGGAGGAAGCACAGAAAGAGATTCTGAACATCATCAAAAAGAAAGGTGGAAAGTCGGTCATCAAATCGAAGTCCATGACCACCGAGGAAATCCATTTGAATGAATTTCTGGAAAAGAACGGCATAGAATCTTTGGAAAGTGACTTAGGGGAATACATTGTGCAACTGTTGGGGCAGCCACCCTACCACATCGTGACCCCAGCCATGCACCTCAGCAAAGATGATATTGCCAAGCTTTTTAATCAGCACTTTGGTACACCCCTAGATGCCACCGCTGAACAACTTACCCAAAAAGCGCGTGAATTACTCCGAGAAAAATATTTAAAAGCCGATATAGGCATTAGTGGCGGTAACTTTTTAGTCGCGGATACAGGAAGTGTTGCCCTTACAGAAAATGAAGGCAATGCCAGGTTATGTACCACTTTCCCAAAGGTACACATTGCTGTTGTCGGTATCGAAAAGATTATTCCATCGATGGCCGACCTCGATTTGTTCTGGCCATTATTGGCTAGCCATGGTACCGGACAAAACCTTACTGTGTACAATACACTTTTAAGCGGGCCGCGGAAAGCAACGGAAACCGACGGACCTGAAGAAATGTATGTAATCCTCCTGGATAACGGACGTACCAACCTGCTGGCACAAAAAGAACAGCGCCAGGGCTTGTATTGTATTCGTTGTGGTGCTTGTTTAAATGCTTGCCCGGTTTATAAAAACATTGGTGGCCATACTTACAATACCACTTACAGTGGACCAATTGGATCGATCATTACCCCGCATTTAAAGGGAATGAAAGAATTTAAGCACCTGAGTTATGCCTCCAGCTTATGTGGCAAATGCTCTGAAGTATGTCCGGTAAAGATTGACATCCATAAAATGTTATTACTGAACAGAAGGGATGCTGTTGTAGAACACGACAACAGCAAAGCTGAAGATATCGGCTGGAAGATCTGGAAAGCAGGCATGCAGAAGCGTTCAAGAATGGACATGGTTGGTGGAAAGATCAAGAACTTTTTTCTAAAAGTACTTTTCAAAAAGATCTGGGGAAATTACAGGTCCATGCCGGAAGTGGCACCTAAATCCTTCTCCCAGCTTCATGAAGAAAGAAACAAGGTTTAAATGAGGGCATCAACAGCTTACAAACAGCAATGAACGGGGCTTGCGGGTTATTGAACACAAAAGCAGATTGAATTGTAAGAGGGCGATTAACCATTTCGGCATTTAAGAATTGTAATAACTTATGAAAAATAAGCCGATGATGGTGTCACCATCGGTAAAAAACAAATCATATATTAACGAAAAACGGATTGTATACATAAGTAACCCTTTCAACATGCACTTTGACAGAAAAGATAAGAACGATACAACATTATTAAATCTGTATAAACAACTCCTCTATCCCCGAATGATCGAGGAAAAAATGCTCATCTTACTTCGTCAGGGCCGCATCGGAAAATGGTTCTCTGGCATAGGCCAGGAAGCCATCGCTGTGGGCAGCACCTTGGCCATGAACAGTACTGAATATATATTACCCATGCACCGCAACCTTGGTGTGTTTACCGCAAGGCATATTCCCTTAAGAAAGCTAATGGCGCAATGGCAGGGAAAGGTAACGGGTTTCACCAAAGGTCGTGACCGCTCATTTCATTTCGGCACACAGGAACACAAGATCATTGGAATGATTTCCCACCTGGGACCACAAATGGCCCTTGCAGACGGTATCGCTTTAGCAGATCTGCTGGCGGGAAATCCTGCTGCAACCTTAGTTTTTACCGGCGAAGGAGGCACCAGTGAAGGCGACTTCCACGAGGCCATCAATGTGGCTTCCGTATGGAACTTACCTGTCATATTCTTAATTGAAAACAATGGTTATGGACTCTCCACTCCCATCAGCGAACAATACAATTGTAAATACCTCGTAGACCGCGCATTGGGCTATGGCATTGAAGGTATACAGGTTGATGGCAATAATATCCTGGAAGTTTTGGATACCATCAGTGCTGTTGCAGAAAAAATGCGGAATGACCCTAAGCCCGTGCTGATCGAATGTTTAACCTTCAGGATGCGGGGTCATGAAGAAGCTTCAGGCACTAAATATGTTCCTCAGGAATTATTGGAAGCGTGGGCAAAGAAAGATCCTGTCAAAAATTTCGAGGCCTACCTTTTCGAGCAAGACATCCTCAGCGACACTTTGGTTACTGAGCTTAAAACTAAATTTAAAAGGGAAATTGAAGAAGAAATTGAAAGTGCTTTCAGCGATCCTGAACCAGTGGCCGATCCGCAAGCTGAACTGGCCGATATGTATGCCCCTTTCCATCAACAGGTGATTGCACCTGCTCATCAAAAACCTGTTGATCAAAATCCCTCTAATCAAAGTCTGCCTGATCGTGACTCATTTAATCAGAATTTTTCTAATCAAAGCAGAGAATTAAGATACCTGGATGCCATTTCTGACGGTCTGCGCATCGCCATGACCGAACATCCGAACCTGGTTTTAATGGGACAGGACATTGCTGATTATGGTGGTGCTTTTAAAATTACAGCGGGTTTTACAGAAGCCTTCGGCAAACACAGGGTCCGGAATACCCCAATCTGCGAATCTGCCATTGTAGGTGCTGGATTAGGTTTGTCTATCAATGGCTATAAAGCGCTGGTTGAAATGCAGTTTGCAGATTTCGTGACCTGCGGGTTTAACCAGATTGTCAATAACCTGGCCAAAACTCATTACCGCTGGGGTGAAAAGGCCGATGTGGTAATCAGGATGCCAACCGGTGCTGGTACCGGTGCCGGCCCTTTCCATTCGCAAAGTAACGAAGCCTGGTTTACCAAGACCCCCGGACTGAAAGTCGTTTATCCTGCTTTTCCTTATGATGCCAAGGGACTATTACTGGCTGCGATCGAAGATCCCAATCCTGTCATTTATTTTGAGCATAAATATTTGTACAGGAGTTTAATTGGACAGGTGCCGGAAGGCTTGTACACGGTTGAAATCGGTAAAGCCAATGTATTGAAGGAAGGAACTGAGTTGAGTATCATTACCTACGGACTGGGGGTTCACTGGGCATTAGCATACCTGGATAAACATCCGGAATTAGCAGTGACATTGATCGATCTTTGCAGCTTACAACCCTGGGATAAGGAAACCGTGGCCGCAGCAGTAAAAAAGACAGGAAAAGTATTGGTCCTTCATGAAGATACGCTAGGCTCGGGATTTGGGGCCGAAATAGCCGCCTGGATTGCCGAATATTGCTTTGAACACTTAGATGCACCCGTGATGCGTTGTGGTAGTCTGGATACAGCAATACCGATGAGCAAGCCCCTTGAAGAAAGCTTCCTGGCAAAGAGTCGCCTGGCGGAAACGATTGAAAAATTGAAGGCTTATTAAACCGCCATTGCCTGTTTAAGGTTATTCCCTGTTACAGTAATGTTTAGAATTTCACTTGTTTAACCTTCAAAAAGTATAAAAATACATACCTGTTTAAATTCCCTGTTAAGATCAGGTACCCGTTGCCGGCAAGGTGACTTCAGCCAAAGGATTGAACAGGTAAATATGCCCATTATCGAGGCAGGTGCAACGGAACCGCTTACGCAGCCGCTCGCCTTTCTTGAATTTCCGGCCGTCTTTTATCGTGAACACCGCATGCAGGGGAATTTCTTCCAGCCGTGATCCTTTACTTTCCATGTCGTATTTCTTCAGGGCACGGGATAAATGAAGATCTGTACAGCTGGATGCTGAAGGATTTAAAAGGTATTTCAAAATGGCCTGATGGAGGTCCTCCGGAAAAATCTGCTGCTCCAGAAAAGGATTCATCATCCTTTTATAGTTATGCTTCCATTCTGTGCCATGAGGCTTCACTTTGTTTTTATGGTCGTTCCAGGTCAGCAGGTGGGCAAACTCATGAATGGTAGTCACCAGGAAGGCATAATTGTTTAAGTCGTTATTCACAGAGATCCTGTGCCCGGCAGTTTTAAAAGGATGCCTGTAATCACCCAGCTTGGTTGTTCGGTTTTTTGAGATTTTAAATTCACACTGAAAATAATCTATCCAGCGCGCAATGATAGGCGCTGCAGCTGCCGGCATATATTGCGCAAGAACCTCCTCTTTTTTCATCAATAAATAGTTTGTTCCTTAATCGTGATGATGCCACCGTAACATTCCTAACGAAGATAAGCTTTTACTTCAATAATTGGTAAGCTATTAAACTGGCTACGTAGGCCAGCGCTGTCATATAAACAATCTGAATGACCGGCCATTTCCAGGATTTTGTTTCCCTGTATACCACAGCTACGGTACTCATACATTGCATGGCAAAAGCGTAGAATAGCATGAGTGAAAAGCCGGTGGCGAAAGTGAATATCGGCAACCCGGTATTTACATCTTTCGCATCCATCATTTTACCTCGGATGGTAGTCACATCTTCATCTCCACCCTCCACACTATATATAGTTGCCATGGTTCCAACAAATGCCTCTCTGGCAGCAAATGAAGTAATAAGGGCAATGCCGATTTTCCAGTCAAAACCAAGTGGCCTGATCATCGGTTCAATAGTTTGTCCCAATATACCCGCATAGGAGTTTTCCAACCGTTCGGCAGAGCGGTCCCGCTCTAACGTTGCGATCCTCACACTGTCTTGTCCGGCTTCAATCTTCGCATATTTCTGGTCAATCGCAGTAAAGCGCTTTGGCGGACCATAAGAAGCGAGCACCCATAAAATAATGGAAATAGCGATGATCACCTTACCAGCCTCCATTACAAAAGTCTTCGACTTTTCAAACATGGTATAAAAGACATTCTTCCAGCGGGGCATCCGGTAAACCGGGAGCTCCATGATGAAATAAGACCTTTCTTTGGCCTTGATAAGGAATTTCATCACATATGCTACTAAAATTGCAGCCACGATACTGATGACATACATGCCCATCAGCGTTAATCCCTGCAAGTTGATAAAACCAAATATATATTTATCAGGAATAATCAGGGAAATGATTAAAGTATATACCGGCAAACGGGCAGAGCAGCTAACCAGGGGAGCAACCATGATGGTAATGATCCTGTCTTTCCAGCTTTCAATGTTACGTGCGCTCATGATAGATGGCACCGCACAAGCTAAGCTACCGATCATGGGTACAACAGATTTACCGCTTAAACCAAATTTGCTCATGATCTTATCCATCATAAAGGTAACACGGGACATATACCCCGTATCTTCCAGGATGGAGATGAAGGCAAATAAAATAGCAATCTGCGGAATAAAGATAACAACACCTCCCAGACCGGCGAGTATACCATCCAGAAACAGGTCAGTTAAAATCCCTCCTGGCAAATGCTCATGACCAAAGGCTGTTAACCAGCCAAAGCCAGATTCAATAAGATCCATAGGATAGGTTGCCCAGGCAAATATTGAATTAAAGATGAAAAAGAGGATAAAAATAAAGATAACAAATCCCCAGATCCGGTGTGTAAGGATAGAATCGAGCTTATCGCTGAATGCAAATTTCCTGTCAGCACCAGTATCTTTAATTACCCCCGAAAGTATAGTACTTAAATAACGGTAGCGGGAAACGGTTTCTGCAGCCTGCTGTTTAGAAGATTCAAAACTTGTTTCAGTCTTTATCTTTTCCAAAGTTTCATGCGTTCCCACAGGCATATTATTCACATGCTGGTGCTGGTGAAGCATTTGCAGTGCATAATAATTATTATCGGTTTGCAGTACGTCTTTAACTTCTTCTATGGCTTCAGGCGCCAAAACGTTCAGGTCAGCACCTGCCAGTTGGGTAGCAAGGGTCGAACGGTTAATGATAGCTGTTTTCAGGACATCAAGGCCTATGTTTCCACGGGCAGAAATTGGAACGACCTGTATGCCCAATCTTTTTGACAATAAATCGATGTCAATATCGAGCCCGTCCTTTTTCGCCATGTCGATCATGTTCAGGGCAAGAATAACAGGCAAGCCAAGATCAGCAACCTGTGTATACAGGAGCAGGTTTCTTCTCAGGTTAGTCGCATCAGCTACTAAAATGACAAGGTCTGGATGATTGGGGTTCTTCTTATCGGCAAGCACCTGGAAAACGATGCTTTCATCTTTACTTTTTGGGTATAAACTATAAGTGCCCGGAAGATCCGCGATCTCCGCCACTTGATTGTTGGATAATTTGCAGTAACCAATTTTCTTGTCTACTGTGATACCAGGAAAGTTTCCTATTCGCTGGTTTAGTCCGGTTAATAAGTTAAACAGGGTGGATTTTCCTGTATTAGGATTACCAACCAGGGCAATTTTAATATCAGAAGCCAAATTTATTCTATGAGATTATAATAACGGATGCTTCGTCTTTACGCAGACAAAGCTGATAACCAGCAACACGTATAGCCATGGGATCGCCAAGCGGCGCAAAACGCTCCACTTCAACAACTTCCCCAGGCAGACAACCCATCTCCATTAGTTTAACAGACATTTCTAAATCTGTAAATGCAACAATAGTTCCTCGTTC
>Ga0182008_10002972_pt1 | contig 10434 bp, 10 predicted proteins | sample Sormic07211129_1_FD_120482 | JGI IMG/M metagenome (GOLD analysis project Ga0182008, IMG submission 120482) | Rhizosphere microbial communities from Sorghum bicolor, Mead, Nebraska, USA - 072115-129_1 metaG | ecosystem: Host-associated > Plants > Roots > Rhizosphere | place: USA: Nebraska...
GGTGCTGGGGTTCTACTGTTTCTTCGGCGCGGTGTTGCTGATGCGCATGCGCCTTGAAGTACTCAAGCGCGAGGCCCGCGCCAGTTGGGTCAAGGCCGAAGTACAAAGCTGCCTGGGGGCGCGGGGATGAGTTTCAGTTCTTTCGGCGATTTTCTCGCCATGGGCCATCACGGCCTGTATGTCTGGACGGCCTATGGCATCTGCCTGGCGGTGCTGGCCCTCAACGTCGTCGCGCCGATCCTGGCGCGCAAGCGTTACCTGCAACAAGAGGCGCGTCGTCTGCGTCAGGAGACCGAAAAGTGAATCCGCTGCGTAGAAAGCGTCTGTTAATCATCCTTGCCATCCTGGTCGGCGTCGGCATTGCCGTCGGCCTGGCTTTGAGCGCCCTGCAGCAGAACATCAACCTGTTTTACACGCCGACCCAGATCGCCAATGGCGAAGCGCCGCTGGACACGCGCATCCGCGCCGGCGGCATGGTGGAGAAGGGCTCGCTGAAACGCTCCGGCGATTCCCTGGACGTCACCTTTGTAGTCACCGACTTCAATAAAGCCGTGACCATCACCTACCGCGGCATCCTGCCGGACCTGTTCCGCGAAGGCCAGGGCATCGTCGCCCTCGGCAAACTCAACGCCGACGGTGTGGTAGTGGCCGACGAAGTGCTGGCCAAGCACGACGAAAAGTACATGCCGCCGGAAGTCACCAAAGCCTTGAAAGACAGCGGCCAGTCCGCCCCTGCACCCGCAAAGGAGGGCTGAACCATGACGTCCGCATTGTTTATTCCGGAGCTTGGCCAATTGGCGATGATCCTTGCGCTGTGCCTGGCTATGGTCCAGGCCGTGGTGCCGTTGCTCGGCGCCTGGCGCGGTGATCGCCTGTGGATGAGCCTGGCGCAGCCGGCTGCGTGGGGGCAATTTGCATTCCTGCTGTTTGCATTCGGCTGCTTGACCTACGCCTTTATGACCGACGATTTTTCCGTCGCGTATGTGGCGAATAACTCCAACAGCGCGCTGCCCTGGTACTACAAGTTCAGCGCCGTGTGGGGCGCCCACGAAGGTTCGTTGCTGCTGTGGGCGCTGATCCTCGGCGGCTGGACCTTCGCTGTGTCGGTGTTTTCGCGCCAGTTGCCGCAAATCATGCTGGCCAGGGTGCTGGCGGTGATGGGCATGATCAGCATCGGTTTCCTGCTGTTCCTGATCATGACCTCCAACCCGTTCAGCCGCATCCTGCCGCAGGTGCCGGTGGATGGCCGTGACCTCAACCCGCTGCTGCAGGACATCGGCCTGATCGTGCACCCACCGATGCTGTACATGGGCTACGTGGGCTTCTCGGTGGCCTTCGCCTTCGCCATCGCCGCCTTGCTCGGTGGGCGCTTGGACGCGGCCTGGGCGCGTTGGTCGCGGCCGTGGACCATCGTCGCCTGGGCCTTCCTGGGCATTGGTATCACCCTCGGTTCGTGGTGGGCCTACTACGAACTCGGCTGGGGCGGCTGGTGGTTCTGGGACCCGGTGGAAAACGCCTCGTTCATGCCCTGGCTGGTGGGCACCGCGCTGATTCACTCGCTGGCGGTCACCGAAAAACGCGGTGTGTTCAAGAGCTGGACCGTGCTGTTGGCCATTGCCGCGTTTTCTCTCAGCCTGCTGGGCACCTTCCTCGTGCGTTCGGGCGTGTTGACTTCGGTGCACGCGTTTGCGTCCGACCCGGCGCGCGGCATTTTCATCCTGATATTCCTGCTGTTCGTGGTCGGTGGTTCGCTGACCCTGTTCGCCCTGCGCGCGCCGGTGGTCAAGAGCCAGGTGGGCTTCAACCTGTGGTCGCGGGAGACCCTGCTGCTGGGCAATAACCTGGTGCTGGTGGTGGCCGCGTCGATGATCCTGCTCGGCACGTTGTACCCGCTGGTGCTGGATGCCTTGAGCGGCGCCAAGCTGTCCGTGGGACCGCCGTACTTCAACGCCTTGTTTATCCCATTGATGGGCCTGTTGATGGTGGTGATGGCGGTCGGGGTACTGGTGCGCTGGAAAGACACCCCGGTGAAATGGCTGCTCGGCATGTTGATGCCGGTGCTGCTGGGCAGCGTGGCTTTGGCGGTGATCGCCGGCATCGCCTACGGCGACTTCAACTGGGCGGTGCTGGCCACGTTCCTGCTCGCGGCCTGGGTGCTGCTGGCCGGCGTGCGCGACATCGTCGACAAGACCCGCCACAAAGGCCTGATCAAAGGCTTGCCGGCGTTGACCCGCAGCTACTGGGGCATGCAGATCGCGCACCTGGGCATTGCCGTGTGCGCCCTCGGCGTGGTGCTTTCCAGCCAGAACAGCGCCGAGCGCGACCTGCGCCTGGCGCCGGGCGAGTCCATGGACCTGGCCGGTTACCACTTTATCTTCGAAGGCGCCAAACACTTCGAAGGCCCGAACTTCACGTCAGACAAAGGCACCGTGCGCGTCGTCCGTAATGGCAAGGAAGTCGCCGTGCTGCACCCGGAAAAACGCCTCTACACCGTGCAGAGCTCAATGATGACCGAGGCCGGTATCGACGCCGGTTTCACCCGCGACCTCTATGTGGCGCTGGGCGAACCTTTGGGTGACGGCGCCTGGGCGGTGCGGGTGCATGTCAAACCGTTCGTGCGCTGGATCTGGTTCGGCGGCCTGCTCACCGGTTTCGGTGGGTTGCTGGCCGCGCTGGACCGGCGTTATCGGGTCAAGGTCAAGAGCCGCGTGCGTGAAGCGCTCGGCCTGCAAGGAGCGGCGGTATGAAGCGTTGGTTGATGGTGTTGCCGCTGGCGGCGTTTCTGGTGGTGGCGGTGTTCCTGTACCGCGGCTTGTACCTCGACCCGGCCGAACTGCCGTCAGCGATGATCGGCAAGCCGTTCCCGGAATTTTCGCTGCCCACCGTGCAGGGCGATAAAACCCTGACCCGTGCCGACCTGCTGGGCAAGCCCGCGCTGGTCAACGTGTGGGGCACCTGGTGCATCTCATGCCGCGTGGAGCATCCGGTGCTGAACAAACTGGCCGAGCGCGGTGTGGTGATCTACGGCATCAACTATAAGGACGACAACGCGGCGGCGCTCAAATGGCTGGCCGAGTTTCACAACCCCTATCAGTTGGATATCCGTGATGAAGACGGCAACCTCGGTTTGAACCTGGGCGTTTACGGCGCCCCGGAAACCTTCTTCATCGACGCCAAGGGCGTGATCCGCGACAAATATGTCGGCGTGATCGACGACGTGGTATGGCGCGAGCAACTGGCCGCCAAGTACCAGGCCCTGGTCGATGAGGCCAAGCCATGAAGCGCCTGTTAGCCGCTGCCGTATTGGCACTGGGGTTGGCCGGCGTCGCCCACGCCGCCATCGACACCTATGAGTTTGCCAATGATGCCGACCGCGAGCGTTTTCGCGACTTGACCAAGGAACTGCGCTGCCCCAAGTGCCAGAATCAGGACATCGCCGACTCCAATGCGCCCATCGCCGCCGATCTGCGCAAAGAGATCTTCCGCATGCTGGGGGAGGGCAAGGACAACCAGCAGATCATCGACTTCATGGTCGACCGCTACGGTGACTTCGTACGTTACAAACCGGCGCTGACCGGCAAGACGGCGCTGCTCTGGTTTGGCCCCGCCGCGCTGTTGCTGAGCGGTGTGGTGGTGATGGCCGTGATCGTCCGCCGCCGCCGCGCCGCACCTACCGATGGCTCCGACGCGCTATCCCCGCAAGAGCGCCAACGCCTCGACCACCTGCTGGACAAAACCACTGATGATTGATTTCTGGCTCGCAGCAGGCTTGCTGCTTCTGGTTGCCCTGAGTTTCCTGTTGATCCCTGTGCTGCGCGGCCGTCGTGCCCAGCGCGAGGAGGATCGCACCGCACTGAATGTGGCGCTCTACCAAGAGCGCGTGGCCGAACTGCAAACCCAGCAGGCCGAAGGCGTGCTCGACGCCGCGCAACTCGACACCGGCCGCGCCGAAGCCGCCCGCGAATTGCTGGCCGACACCGAAGGCGTGGAAGCCCCCCGCGAATCGCGTCTGGGCAAACCGCTGCCGTTGCTGGCCGCGTTTCTGGTGCCGGTGCTGGGCCTGGGCTTGTACCTGCACTTCGGTGCCAGCGACAAGGTGGAACTGACGCGCGAATTTGCCCAGCCGCCGGTGTCCCTGCAAGACATGACCCAGCGCCTGGAACGCGCCGCCGCCGCCCAGCCGGATTCGGCCGAAGGCCTGTACTTCCTCGGTCGGGCCTACATGGCCCAGGACCGCTCCGCCGATGCGGCCAAGGTCTTCGAGCGTGCCGTCGCCCTGGCCGGTCGCCAGCCGGAACTGCTCGGCCAGTGGGCTCAGGCCCAGTATTTTGCCGACAACAAACAATGGTCGCCGAAGGTCCAGGCGTTGACGGACGAGGCGTTGAAGCTCGACCCGAAAGAAGTCACCAGCCTCGGCCTGCTGGGTATTGCCGCGTTTGAAGGCCAGCGCTATCAGGAAGCTATCGACTACTGGAGCCGTCTGCTGGCGCAACTGCCGCCCGAAGACAATTCCCGCGCTGCGCTGCAAGGCGGTATCGACCGCGCCGCGCAAAAACTCAAGGAAAGTGGCGGCACCGTCGCCCAGGCGAAGCAGGCAGCGACGTTGAAAGTGCGCGTGGCTGTGTCCGCCGAGGTGAAGGCCAAGGCCCTGCCAGGTGACAGCGTATTTATCTTCGCCCGTGCCGTGAGTGGCCCGCCGGCGCCGTTGGCGGCCAAGCGTGTCACCGTAGCGGAGTTGCCGATCACCGTCGAACTGGGCGATGCCGATGCGATGATGCCGCAGTTGAAACTGTCCAACTTCCCCGAAGTCCAACTGGTTGCGCGCATATCCCGGGCCGGTCAACCGACCGCCGGCGAGTGGATCGGCCGCAGCCAACCCCTGGCCAGCTCCACCACTGCGCTGCAGCAGCTGACCATCGACAGTCCGGACAAGTCATTCGAGGAAACGCCATGACCGCATTCGCACGTATCACCTTGCTCAGCCTGGTATTGGGCCTGAGCGCCTGTGCGGTCCACCGGCCACCGCCTGGGCCGACCGGGCCGACCATCCCACCGTCGGGCCCGTCGACCCAGCCCAGCACCAAACCGTCCGGCCCGGTCACCCCTCCGCCGAAACCGCTGCCGACCAAGTCGCCGACCTTCGCCCCACCACCGGGCGCCGCCAGCCATTGGGACGGCAAGATGCAGGTGTATGTGCTGGACGAACAACCCGACACCTTCTACCGCCAGCGCACCTACTACCGCTGGAGCAATGGCTGGAGCCGCTCCATCAGCCCCAACGGGCCGTGGGAAGAAACCAATGTACAAGGCGTGCCGCCGGGGTTGAGTAAGCAGTACGCGCAGTGACAAAAGGCGACCTTCGGGTCGCTTTTTTTTATCTTGAAATCCATTCCTCCAAACACCTGAGATCCATTGTGGGAGGGGGCTTGCCCCCGATCACGGTACGTCAGTGGTGGGCTGACTGACCCACCGCTATCGGGGCAAGGATCCTGGCAAGGTGCGCTCTCGTATCGCCGGTTTACCTATCCGTTCGGTCAGTACTGACCTGCTTGCTGTTTTGTTAAGTTGAAGCACTTGCTGCCTCCCAGGTGAAGTGCGATGCAAAAGCACGGTGTTTTTCTCGGATTGCTGTTCTGCCTGCTAAGTGCTGCGTTCGATGTATACGTGGGCTTCGTCACGCAAAGGCTTAACACGTTGCTGGTGATTTTCTATTGCTTTATAGCGTCTGCTGCGTTGTTCCTGGCAGTCGCGCTGTTTCATGACTCGGCTTCTTTCTGTTCCAAAGTCAAAGCCGATTGGAGGCGCGTACTGCTAGTGAACGTCGCAGTTTTACTCAACTGGGGCGGCCTGTTTTACGCCCTGCGTTATCTGGAGCCGGCCGTTGTCGGTGTCGCTTCGGTGGCCTGCGGGCCGGCGCTTACGTTGATTATTTCCTGGTTCGATAAACGCAGTGCGAAAGTTGCTTTTGCGGATGCGCTGATAGCGTGCCTGGTGCTCGCCTCAGTGGGGATCATGCTATCCAACTCGTTGGCGGGTGTGAGCGGTATAGAAACCGCCACGATCGGGCAGCGTTTGCTCGGGGTCGCCAGTGTATTGATGTGCGCGCTGGGTACGGTTATGTATACGGTGTTTTCAAAGCGGATGTTTGCTCTGCAGTGGTCGGTTCATGAAATCCTGGCTGTCAGAAATATTGCGATGATCGTGGTGTGCCTGCTGGCGCTTCCTCTGACCGGCACAGGTTTTTACCTCGAGTCCGGGTTGATCGCGCCCATGGTGGTTCTGGTCGTCGCTGGGCATTTGCTGCCGATCTACCTGATCCAGAAAACCATCTATTGCCTCTCGCCGATCCACGTTTCCCTGGTGTTGCTGACCCTTCCTGTGTTCGTGCTGTTACTTCAGTACCTGGACGATCGCGTGTTTTTTTCGCTGGCCAGTGTCGCGTCCGTCTGCATCATCGTGTTGTTGCTGTCGGGCCGGGCCTTATATGCAATGAGGAGGGAGGCAGCATGATCACGGTGGTCGTCGTGGATGGTTTTTCATCCGGGAAATGTGTAGCAAAAGGCTTGTTCGAGAGAGGCTGCAGGTTGATGCATGTGGCGTCGTCAGCCAGTCTCGATGATTACTACTACAGGGGCTTCGATCACTCGCTGTATGACCGCATGATTGTGCATACCGACTTCGCCACGACGCTCGCCAGCGTTGAGCATTTCGCGCCCCAGTTCATCATCGCCGGTGCCGAAACCGGTGTGCTGCTCGCCGATCAGTTGAACGAGCGCCTTCAGTTACCGTATCGCAATGACTTCGACAACACCCATGCCCGTCGAAACAAGTTCGCCATGATCGAAACGGTTGCCCAGGCGCACTTGCCCGTAGCACGACAGTGCGTTGCCGACAGTTGGGCGCTTGCACATGCTTGGATCAACGCCCACGGGCGTTTTCCTGTGGTGGTCAAGCCGCTCGACAGCGCGGGGGCCGATGGGGTGTTTATCTGTGAGGATTTGCCGGCCTGCGAGGCGGCGGTACAAACGCTGCTGGGCACGGTGAACCGGTTGAACGGCCGCAATACCCAGGTGTTGATTCAGGAGTATCTGGCCGGCCTGGAGTATGTGGTGAACATGGTGTGCGTCGATGGCCAGCAACTGGTCACCGAGGTGGTGCGCTATCAAAAACAGCGGGCCCCGGGCGGCGGCATTCTTTATGACATCGATGAATTGATCGGGCCAGACTCGCCACTCTACTTGCCGTTGGTGGAATACACCCGCGCCGTGGTGCAGTGCCTTGGCATCCGCAACGGCCCCAGCCACGCGGAAGTCATGTTCACCGACGAAGGGCCGAAACTGGTGGAAATCGCCGCGCGTACCGATGGCATTCTTCGTCCTGGCGTATCCCGCCAGACCACCGGGCTGGGGCAGATCGAGGCGGTGGTGTTGTCCATCACCGAACCCCAGGCATTCGCGCAGTTGTTGGCCAGGGACTTCGATTATCAGCGCCTGCAGCGCACCTACAATGTGTGCCTGATCAATCGCACCGACGGCTACTTCCACAAGGCGCGGTTTGTGGAGGAACTGCTCAAGCTGGCGTCATTCTTTGAGGCGGTGTTCTACGTTGAGGAGGGACAACCCCTGGGCGTGACGCAAGATGTATTCAGCCAGCCAGGGACGGTGTACCTGGTGCATGCTGATCCAGCAGTGATCGCTGCGGATTATCAGCGGATCCGATTGCTGGAGGCCCAAGGTATCTACCTCACCGCACATTGATGCGTTGCTTTGAGCCTCTGCGCACCCTCTATACTGTCCCGCGACAATTTCCCAGGTGCTGCCAGCCGCTCAATACGGCTGGAGATAAACGCAGAGGCTGTTTCAATGGCAGGCAGGTTGATCTATCTCATCGGCCCATCGGGCTCGGGCAAGGACAGCCTGTTGGACGCAGCGCGTGCGCGTCTGGCCGAGCGTGGCTGCCGCATTGTGCGTCGCGTGATTACCCGCTCGGCCGAAGCGGTGGGCGAGGCCGCGCAGGGGGTGAGCCCCGAGCAGTTCGCCGCGATGGAGGTGCAAGGGGCATTTGCGCTGAGCTGGCAGGCCAATGGGTTGTGGTATGGCATTCCAAAAGTGATCGACGACTGGCTGGCGGCGGGAGAGGACGTGCTGGTCAATGGTTCGCGCGCGCACCTGGCGGTGACCCGCGAGCGTTATCCTTCTTCGCTGGTACTGCTACTGACGGTTGATCAGGCGGTGCTGCGGCAGCGTTTGAGCGCGCGCGGGCGTGAGTCTCTGGTTGAGATTGAAGAGCGGCTGGCGCGCAATGCACGGTTTACCGAAGAATTGATCACCGGCAACAGCGCGCCGTTATTCGTGCTGGATAATTCAGGGCCGCTCGAGCATACGGTCGAGCGTTTACTGTGCTGCCTGGCGCATGGCTATTCAGGCTGTTGCGACGGCTCCTCGGCGTGAGACGCTCAGAAACCGCAACAACGCCACCAGTGGAAACGCGCTGCCCACCAGCATCACCCCCAGCCAGCCGCCGTGTTCGTACACGCTGCTGGCAATCGCCGAGCCGAAGGCGCCACCGATAAAGATGCTGGTCATATACAGCGCGTTCAAGCGACTGCGGCTGTTGGCGTCCAGGGCGTAAATGGCTCGCTGGCCGAGGACCATATTCATCTGCACGCAGAAGTCCAAAACCACGCCGGTGACCGCCAGGCCAATCACGCTGTACAGCGGATGTACGAAGGCCGGCAGGAAGCTCAGCGCTGCGAACAGCATGGCCAGCAATGACGCGCGATGGGTGTGACCGGCATCGGCCAGGCGCCCGGCGATCGGCGCGGCGATGGCGCCGATGGCACCGACCAGCGCGAAGATCGCGATCTGGGTCTGGCTCAGGCCGTGGTTGCGCACCAGCTCCAGCGGGGCCGCGGTCCAGAACAAGCTGAAGGTGGCGAACAGGCAGCCCTGGTAAAACGCGCGTTGACGCAGCAGCGGTTGTTCACGCAATAAGGTGCCCAGCGAGCGCAGCAGTTGGCCGTAGCTGGCGCTGTGATCGGGCTGACGCTTGGGGATGGTGAGCATCAGCACCACGCTGATAAACGCCATCAACGCCGCTGCGGCCATAAACATCGCGCGCCAGCCGAAGTGGTCCGCCACGACGCTGGACACCGGCCGCGCCAGCAGAATGCCCAACAGCAGCCCGCCCATGATGCTGCCGACCACCCGGCCGCGGGACTCGGCGGGCGCCAGGTGCGCGGCCAGGGGAATCAGGATCTGCACCGACACCGAGCTGAAGCCGATCAACAGCGACACCAGCAGGAACAGGTTCGGTTGCTCGGTAAACGCCGCGCCCAGCAGGCTGGCAATGGCCACCACCGTGGTGGTGATCATCAGTTTGCGGTTTTCCAGTAAGTCACCCAGGGGCACCAGGAAAAACAGGCCCAAGGCATAGCCGATTTGCGTGAGCGACACGATCAGGCTGGCCATCGCAGGCGTGAGGCCAATGTCCGGCGCGATCAGTTCGATGATCGGCTGCGCATAGTAGATATTGGCGACGATGGCGCCGCAGCAAAACGCAAACAGCATCACCATGCCTCGGGTCATGGTGCTCGTTGGGTGTGGGGTAGCGTTCATGGTGTTCTCATAAAGCGAAGGAAGATGGCCTGCGAGGGTAAATGCAAGGCTTAGCGACGAGTAGGCCGCTTGGGATGATAGTACTTATGTCGGCTGATGATACATTCAGAAACATCTACCCAGCCCCCGCGCAAAACCAATGTGGGAGGGGGCTACACAAGTCTCAAAGGCTGAAATAACTGCGGGAGGGGGGCAAGCCCGTTCACCACAGCAAGCCCCCTCCCACAGGTTTACTGCATGTGTTCAGTTATTGACCGGAGTAGATCTGGTCAAACACACCACCATCATTGAAGTGGGTTTTCTGCACGGTGCGCCAGTCACCGAAGGTCTTTTCCACCGACAGGAAGTCGACTTTAGGGAAACGGTCGGTGTATTTGGCCAGCACCGCCGGATCACGTGGGCGCAGGTAGTTGCTGGCGGCGATTTCCTGGCCTTGCGGCGACCACAGGTACTTCAGATAGTCCTCGGCGGCGGCACGGGTGCCTTTTTTCTCGACCACTTTGTCCACCACCGACACCGGCGGCTCGGCTTCGGCGGACACGCTTGGGTAGATCACTTCGAACTGATCGCGGCCGAATTCACGGGCGATCATTTCCGCTTCGTTTTCAAAGGTCACCAGCACGTCGCCGATCTGGTTGGTCATGAATGTGGTGGTGGCGGCGCGGCCGCCGGTGTCCAGCACAGGCGCCTGTTTGAACAGTTTGCCGACGAATGTCTTGGCTTTCTCTTCATCGCCGCCGTTCTTGAGCACATAGCCCCAGGCCGACAGGTAGGTGTAGCGGCCGTTACCCGAGGTTTTCGGGTTGGGCACGATCAC
>Ga0182008_10002973_pt1 | contig 10433 bp, 13 predicted proteins | sample Sormic07211129_1_FD_120482 | JGI IMG/M metagenome (GOLD analysis project Ga0182008, IMG submission 120482) | Rhizosphere microbial communities from Sorghum bicolor, Mead, Nebraska, USA - 072115-129_1 metaG | ecosystem: Host-associated > Plants > Roots > Rhizosphere | place: USA: Nebraska...
CCTCGTCGTCAACTTCGACCAGTCGCTCGTCGACCGCGGCCTCGACGCGGTCGCCTTCGTGCGCGAGCTCGGGAAGCACATCGGCGGCGGCGGCGGCGGCAAGCCGACGCTCGCGGAGGCGGGAGGCAAGAGACCGGAGGGCGTGAGCGCCGCCCTGGAAGCGGCGAAAGAGCTCGTCACCGCGTGAAGGTCATGGCGCTCGACTTCGGGGCCGCACGGACCGGCGTCGCCGTGTCGGACCCGACCGGCACCATCGCGCGGCCGCTCGGCGTCGTCCAGCGTGCGCAGTCCGACGCCGGCCTCGCCGAGCTGAAGCAGCTGGTGGCAGACGAGGACATCGGACAGGTTGTCGTGGGCCTGCCGCTGACGCTGCGCGGCGAGCGCGGCGAGCAGGCGCGGGCGAGCGAGCAGTTCGCGGCGCGGCTGCGGAAGCTGCTCGACGTCCCGGTCGTCCTCTTCGACGAGCGGTTCACGACTGACCTGGCGCAGCAGACCTCGTCCGGCGCGGACCTCGACGCCCGGGCCGCGGCCCATCTCCTCTCAGGCTTCCTCGCGTGGTCGAACGGCGCCCCGGCGTGATGCCGCCGAGGCCGGGGCCGCCGCCCCGGCAGGTGCCGCGCCGGACGATCCTGCTCCGGCGGCTCGTCGTGCTCGGCGCGCTCTGCGCAGCCCTCGCCGTCGGCCTGATCACGCTGCTCCGGCACCACGGCGGCTCGACCGCCGCGCCGACGACGACCGTCGTCCCGCCGCCGAAGCCGTTCCGGATCATCTTCCCCGAAGGTTTCACGCGCGCCGACATGGCCCATCGCGTCGCCGTCGTCGCGAAGATCGCCGAGAACAAGTCGCGGAAGCACGTGCAGCTGAGCTCGAGCGGGTACCTGCACTGGTCGCAACCGCGCTTCATCGCCGGCTTCGGAACGAAGAAGCGCCCGCTCGAGGGCTTTCTCTTCCCGGCGACCTACGACTTCCTGAAGGGCACGACGTCGCGGCAGCTCGTGGAGTCACAGCTGCAGGCGTTTGCAACAAACTGGCACAAGCTCAACCTCCGCTACGCGCGCACGAAGAACCTCACCCCGTACGACGTGTTGATCATCGCGTCGATGATCGAGCGCGAGACGCTCGCGCCCGACGAGCGGCCGCTCGTTGCGGCGGTCATCTACAACCGCCTGCACGCGCACATGCCGCTCGGAATCGACGCGACCATCCGGTACGGGCTGCACGTGCCGGGCACGAAGCCGCTGCTCGAGTCGGAGCTGAACAGCGACAACCCGTACAACACGCGGAAGTTCGCCGGCCTGCCGCCGACGCCGATCGGCAATCCCGGCCTCGCGTCGCTGCAGGCGGCCGCGCACCCCGCCCACGTCGACTACCTCTACTTCGTCCGCAAGCCGGACAAGGTGCACCACTACTTCACGGCGAGCTTCCAGGACTTCGTGAACCACGAGATCGCCTACGGCTACAAGTGAGCACGCGCGTCGTCGCCCTTCTCGGGCATCCCGTCTCGCACTCCCTTTCGCCGCGGATGCAGAACGCGGCGTTCGCCGCCCGGGGCCTCGACTGGACGTACGTCGCGCTCGACGTCGAGCCCGACCGGCTCGAGGACGCCGTCCGGGGCCTCGAGGCGCTCGGCTTCGCCGGCGCGAACGTGACGGCGCCGTACAAGCTGGACGTCGCGCGGATCCTCGGCAGCGACCTGCCGTCGGTGAACACGATCCTGGCCGGCGGGGGCGCGGCCTCGACGGACACTGCGATCCTCGAGCTCGTGACGAATCGTCACACGGCGGCGATCCTCGGGGACGGCGGCGCCGCCGCGGCCTTCCGGCACGCGCTGCCCGAGGCCGCGGTGTTCTCGCGGAAGACGGCGTGGCCGCCCGACGTGGCCGGCGCCGACCTCGTGGTCAACGCGACGCCCGTCCGCGACGAGGTGCTCGTCGAGCTCGGCGCAGGCCAGACGCTGATCGACCTGCCCTATCCGCGCACGGCGACGGCGGACGCGGCCTCCGCGAACGGCGCGACGGTGCACGACGGGCTCGACGTGCTCGTCGCGCAGGGCGCTGCGTCGTTCGAGCTCTGGACCGGCGTGCCCGCACCTGTCGACGTCATGCGGCGCGCCGTAGGGTTGCCGGAGTGACGTTGGAGCTCGCAACCGCCGGCGAGTCGCACGGGCCTGCGCTCGTCGCGATCGTCGCCGGCCTGCCCGCAGGGCTCGTCCTCGACCGCGACGCCATCAATGCCGATCTCCGCCGCCGGCAGCAGGGCTACGGCCGCTCGCCGCGCCAGCAGATCGAGACCGACGAGGTCGAGGTGCTCGCAGGGCTTCGGCACGGTCGGACGCTCGGGACGCCGCTCGCGCTCGTCGTCCGCAACCGCGACCACAAGAACTGGACGTGGGGGATGAGCCCGTGGCCCCCCGAGGGCGAGCCGGAGGGGAAGGGGACGAAGGCTGTGACGCTGCCGCGGCCGGGCCACGCCGACCTGGCCGGCGTCCAGAAGTACGGGCACAGCGACGTCCGCGACGCGCTCGAGCGTGCGAGCGCGCGCCACACCGCGGTGCACGTCGCCGCGGGCGGCGTCGCGAAGGCGCTGCTCGCCGCGATCGGCGTCGAGGTGCACGGTGAGGCACTGGCGGAGCACGGCGCCGACGCGACGACGGTCGACCAGGCGCGGAAGGAGCGCGACACGCTCGGCGGCACCGTCCTCGTGCGCGCGCGGAACGTCCCGCCGGGCCTCGGCTCGTACGCGCGCAAGGAGGACCGCCTCGACGCGCGGCTCGCGACGGCGCTGATGGGGATCCAGGCGGTGAAGAGCGTCGAGATCGGCGACGGCAAGGACCTCGCCTCGCTGCGCGGCTCCGAGGCCCACGACGAGATCAATCCCGACCGGACGCGGAAGACGAATCGCGCGGGCGGGATCGAGGGCGGGATGTCGAACGGCGAGGAGGTCGTCGTCCGTGCGTCGATGAAGCCGCTGCCGACCCTGATGAAGCCGTTGCAGTCCGTCGACCTCGCGACGGGTGAGCCTGCCGAGGCGCTCGTCGAGCGGAGCGACGTCAGCGCGGTCGAGGCGCTTGCGGTCGTCGCCGAGGCGGCGGTCGCATTCGAGCTCGCGCGCGCGGCGCGGGAGAAGTTCGGCGGCGACGCGCTCGACGACTTCGTCGCCGCACACCGCGCGTATCTCGACCGCCTGTGAAGAAGCACGTCGCGCTCGTCGGCTTCATGGGCGCCGGCAAGACGACGATCGCGCGCTCGCTCGGCCTGCCGACGGTCACCACGGACGACGACGTGCCGATCGAGCTCTTCGACCTGGGCGAGCCCGCGTTCCGCGAACGAGAGGCCGAGGTCGTTCGAACCGTCCTCACGCGGACGGAGCCGGTCGTCGTCGACCTCGGCGGCGGCGCAGTGACGACGCCCGCGGTGCGCGAGCTGCTGCGCGAGCACGCGACGGTCGTGTGGCTCGACGTCGACGTCGACACGGCATGGGAGCGCGTCAGGGGGAGCGACCGCCCGCTCGCGCAGAGCTACGAGGACTTCAAGCGCCGCTACGAGGAACGGCGCGCGCTGTACGAGCAGGTCGCGGATCTGACGGCGCGCGACGCCGACGACGTCGTGCTGGCCGCCGCGGGGATCGTCGTCGAGCCCGGCGCATTGCGGAAGCTCGGCACCTATGTGACCGGCCCCGCGGCGCTCGTCACCGACCCGCGGGTCAACGGCATCCACGGTATGGACGCGCAGCTCGCACTCGGCGCGAAGCTCGTCGAGACGCACGAGCTGCCCGCCGGGGAGGAGGCGAAGACGCTGACCGTGCTCGACCGCCTCTGGCAGGAGCTCCGGCTCGACCGCGCCGGGACGATCGTCGCGCTCGGCGGCGGCTGCACGACCGACGCGGCAGGCTTCGCGGCGGCGACGTACTTGCGCGGCGTCGACTGGATCCCCGTGCCGACGAGCCTCGTGGCGCAGGTCGATGCCGCGATCGGCGGCAAGACGGCGATCGACCTCCCGCAGGGAAAGAACCTCGTCGGCGCGTTCCACTGGCCGGCCCGCACCGTCATCGACGCCGACCTCCTGCACACGCTGCCCGAGCGTGAGCGGCAGGAGGGGATGGCCGAGGTCGTCAAGACGAGCTTGCTGACGGGCGAGAACCTGCACGATCCGCTCGACGTTCGCCGCTGTGCGGCGTTCAAGGCTGCCGTCTGCCTGCGCGACCCGCACGACCACGGCGAGCGGAAGCAGCTGAACCTCGGGCACACGTTCGCGCACGCGCTCGAGGCGGCGGCGCACTACGAGGGCGTCACGCACGGCCGTGCGGTCGCGCTCGGCCTCAAGGCGGCCCTGAAGCTCTCCGGCCGCGACGCCTCCGCGGTCGACGAGATCCTGCGGCCGAAGCCGGTCCGCGTCGATCGCGAGCGCGCCTGGGCGGCGATGCAGCGCGACAAGAAGAACGTCGGCGGCGAGCCGCGGCTCGTTCTGCTCGGTGAGAACGGCCCGCAGTGGGACGTCCCGGTCCCCGCGGCGGACGTCCGGCGGGCGCTGGACGAGCTGATCGCCGGGTAGCATCGCCCGACCGTGCGCATCTCCGTCCTCAACGGTGTCAACCTGAACATCCTCGGTCGGCGCGACGCCAGTGTGTACGGCGGCGCCTCGATCTCCGAGCTCGAGGGCCGCATCTACGAATGGGGACGCGAGCTCGAGCTGATGGTGCAGTGCCGGCAGACGAACGACGAGAGCGAGTTCATCAAGTGGTGCCACGACTCGCACGACACCGCCGACGGGCTCGTCGTCAATCCTGGCGCGTGGACGCACTACGAGTGGTCGATCCGCGACGCGCTCGAGCCGCTCGATATCCCGATCGTCGAAGTCCATCTCTCCAACGTCGACGAGCGCGAGGAATGGCGCCGGATGTCGGTGCTCGAGGACATCCGTTCCGCCCGCTTCGTCGGGCACGGCCCCGACGGCTACCGAATGGCCCTCGAATACCTGAAGGAGCACGATTCGTGAGCGATCGCGTCAGCAGGCTGCAGGAGCGGCTCGACCAGCCGCTGCTCGTCACCAATCCGGTCAACGTCAAGTACCTCGTCGGCTTCGAGAGCTCGAACTGCGCGCTCCTCGTCGAGCGCGACCGCGTCCGGCTGTTCACCGACTTCCGCTACTTCGAGTCGGCGCGCGCCGTCGCGGGCGTCGAACCGGTGCAGACGAAGCGCGACACGATCGCTGAGCTCGGCGAGCTGCTCGGCGGACAACGCGTCTCGTTCGAGGGTGTGCTCCCGTTCGTGCTCTACGAGCGGTTGCGCGGCGCCGGCGTCGAGCTGACCGTCGCCGACCCGGTCGTGGAGGAGCTGCGTGCGGTGAAGGACGACGGCGAGCTCGCGATCCTGCGGAAGGCATGCGCGATCACCGACCGCGCGTTCGAGCGCCTGACGGAGGTGCAGTTCACCGGCCGCTCGGAGCGGGACGTCGCGTGGGAGCTCGTGCAGATCTTCCACGAGGAGGGCGCGGAGCAGCCTGCGTTCGAGTTCATCGTCGGCGCGGGGCCGACCGGTGCGCGCCCGCACGGGCGCGCCGGCGACCGCGTGATCCAGCGCGGCGAGCTCGTCGTGATCGACGCGGGCTGCACCGTCGACGGCTACTCGTCGGACTACACGCGCACGTTCTCCACCGGCGGCGTCAACGGCGAGATGCGCGAGGCATACGAGGTCGTGCTCGCCGCGCAGCAGGCGGCGCTCGGTGGGATCCGCGCCGGCCTCAGCGGCTTCGATGCCGATGCGCTCGCGCGGACCGTGATCGACACGAGCTCGTTCAAGCGGACGATGGGGCATGGGCTCGGCCACGGCCTCGGCCTCGACGTGCACGAGGCGCCACGGCTCTCGACGGAATCGAACGACACGCTCGTCACCGGCAACGTCGTCACCGTCGAGCCGGGGATCTATGTCGAGGGCTCGTTCGGTATCCGCATCGAGGACGACGTCGTCGTGACCGAAAGCGGCATCGAGAACCTGACCGGCTTCCGCAAGGACTGGATCGAGGTCGCATAGCTATATTGGCGCGCCGGTATGGCTGAGCAAGTCGACACCAACAGCTTCAAGAACGGGATGCACATCGAGCTGGACGGCAAGGTCTGGCGCATCCTCGAGTTCCAGCACGTGAAGCCGGGCAAGGGCGGCGCGTTCGTCCGCACGAAGCTCCGCGGCCTCGAGAACGGCGCCGTCGTCGACCGGACGTTCCGTGCGGGCGAAAAGTTCCCGCGCGTGCACACGGAGACGAAGAACGTGCAGTACCTCTATGAGGACGGCAGCGAGGCGCACTTCATGGACGCGGAGACGTACGAGCAGTTCGCGGTGCCGCGCACCGAGCTCGAGGAAGAGCTGACCTTCATGCAGCCGAACGCAACCGTGCAGGTGCTCGCCGTGAACGGCAAGCCGTCGAGCGTGCAGCTTCCGGCGTCGGTCGAGCTCACCGTCGTCGAGACCGAGCCCGGCGTGAAGGGCGACACGGTCAGCAACGTCACGAAACCGGCGACGCTCGAGACCGGAGCGGTCGTTCAGGTGCCGCTGTTCGTGAACGTCGGGGACAAGCTCAAGGTCGACCCGCGCGAACGGCGCTACATCTCACGCGCGTAGGCGTCCTCTATCGTTGATCCATGGGGACAGCGGTCAAGTGCTTCCGGCCGCCGAGGAGCAGGCGCGGCGGCGCGGAATGAGCGAGGGCGAGATCGAGGAGAAGGAACGCCGGCTGCGCGACGAGCTCCCGATTGCGCCCGACGGCGAGACGCTCGAGCCCGACGGGACGATCGTCGACCGCCGAAGGCACGTCCTGTAGCGCAGCTGGAATGCGCGTCGCGATCGCCTACGTCTTCTGGGCCGCTGCGGCGCTCTGCCTCCTGGCGATACCGGTCACCGGCAGCCGGATCTTCTACTCACGGACGAACCTGCCGGTCGTCGAGGGGTGGAAGCTCGTGGCCGCCGCCACGGTTCTCTGCGTGATCGGCGCGTTCTTCGACGTCGTCTAGGTCGCGATAAGGTCTCCGACGTGCCGACCCTCGCCGACACGACGATTCGCCTGCTCGGCCAGGACCCACTCGCCGGCACGATGCCGACCTCGGCGCAGCTGCAGCTCGTGGAGCTCCTCGACCGCGCGGGGTTTTCGTATCTCGAGGTCTCCGGCGGCGGCTGCTTCGAGTCCGCGGTCAAGCGCGGGGTCGAGAGCCCATGGGAACGCATCCGCGCGCTCAAGTCGCGGACGAGGACGCCGCTCGGGCTCGCGCTCCGCGGCCGCTTCCTCGTCGGGTCGCGCCCGGTGCACGCCGACTTCGCGCGGCGCTTCGTCGCTTCGGCGGCCGAGAACGGCATCGACGTCTTCCGGCTCCACGATCCGCTCAACGACGTCTCGAATCTCCGCGAGGCGGCCGAGGCGATCGTCGCCGCCGAGCGCGACTTCGAGGCCGGGCTCGTCTACAGCCCCGGCCCGACCGGCGACGTCGACACGCTGATCGAGCGCGCGAAGGCGCTGCCGGAGCTCGGCGCCGTGCGCGTGCTGCTCCACGACCCGACGGGCTCGCTGCAGCCGCACAAGGCCGCCGACCTCGTCCGCGCGCTCGCCGACGCGAGCAGCCTGCCGATCGGCATCTACGTGCAGGGCTCCGGCGGCAGCGCACTGGCGGCGAGCCTCGAGGCGGCGCGCGCCGGCGCGCAGCTGATCGCCTGCACGGTGTTCCCGCTCGCGCTCAGCCTCCATCGCGTCTCCGGCGAGGCGCTCGCCGAGGCGCTCGCGGGCATGGGCCTCGATCCCGGCGTCGATGTCGCGACGCTGTGGGAGGCGACCGACCTCGTCGACGACCACATCGGCGACGAGCCGGTGGCGCCGCTGGCGCCGCGGATCGCGGTCCGCGCTGCGCAGCACGACGTGCCGGCCTCGCTCGTCGCGGGCATCGACACGACACTGCGCGCCCAGGGCGCGTCCGACCGCCTCGAGGAGGTGCTCGAAGAGCTCGACAAGATCCGCGCCGAGTGCGGTTGGCCGCCGCTCGCCGCGCCGATCGGGGCGGTGCTCGCGTCGCAGGCCATGCTCAACGTCCTCAGCGCGTCGCGCTACTTGACGATCGTCGACGAGCTGCGCGCACTCGTCAGCGGCCGCTTCGGGACGCCGCCGGAGCCGATCGACCCCGCCCTCGAGCGCGCCGTCCAGCTCACGCACGACCCCGAGACGGAGGAGGACGTCGTGGCGCCGCTCAGCGAGCTCCGCGAGCAGGCGGAGGGCGTCGCGTCGAGCGAGGAGGAGCTCCTGCTGCTCGGCCTGTTCGGCGACGACGCGGAGCAGCTGCTCCAGGCGATCCGCGGCCGCGCGCGGCGCGACGAAGACGACCTCGCCGGTGTCGACAAGACGCGCGCCGACCGGATCCGCGAGGTCGTGGAGATCGTTCAGGAGACCGGCATCGGCGAGCTGACGATCGAGGAGGCGGGGATGCGCATCTCCGTCCGGGCGACGCCCGACCTGCCGGCCGCGCCCGCCAACGGCGCGCCGCTCGCGGTGCCGGAGCCGGAGCCCGGGCCGATCGTGCGTCCCGCGAACGGCATGGTCCACGTCGAGTCGCCGATGGTCGGCACGTTCTACCGGGCGCCGCAGCCGGGGGATCCGCCGTTCGTCGAGGAGGGCGACGTCGTCGGGCCGGGGCAGACGCTCTGCATCCTCGAGGCGATGAAGCTGATGAACGAGGTGAAGTCCGAGCTCGAGGCGGTCGTGCGGAAGATCCACGTCGACAACGCCCAGGCGGTCGAGTTCGGGCAGGTTCTGTTCGACCTCGAGCCGCTCGCCGCCCCGCCGACGCTCTAGGAGGGGCTCACCCAGACCGAGACGTGCGATCGGCTCTCGGCCGTGAACGGCGCGCGCGTCCAGTCGGCCCAGCGGTCGCGCAGCGTCAGCCCGGCGATGCGCGCCATCAGGTCGAGCTCGCTCGGCCAGACGTAGCGGAACGGCATGGACAGGCGGCGTCCGGTCGACTGATGGTGCGAGATCAGCCCCTGGTCGAGGACGTCGTATTCGTCCACGCCGACGTAGTCGTCGCTCACGGCGAACGCGACAAACCGCTCGCCGGGCGGGAGCAGCTGCAGAGCCGGGACGCCGACCTCGATCACGAAGCTGCCGCCCGGCTCGAGATGCGCGGCGGCGTTCTCGAAGCACGCGACCTGCGCGTCCTGCGTCAGGAGATTGTTGATCGTGTTGAAGACGAGGTAGACGACGCGGAACGACCCCTCGACCCGCGTCGACGTCATGTCGCCGATCGTGACGGGAACGGCGTCGCCGCCCGGCTTCGCGCGCAGCTGCGCGACCATCGGCTCGGAGAGGTCGATCCCGTGCACCGGGACTCCGCGCGCCGCCAGCGGCAGCGCGATGCGGCCGGTGCCGATCGCGAGCTCGAGCGCCGCGCCGTCGCCGGCGAGCTCGGCCAGGACGTCGACCGTGCGGGCGATCGTCTCCGGCTCGCCTCGCGAGCCGAGCCCGGCGTCGTAGCGGTCGGCCCAGTCCGCGAACCAGTCGGTCATCCGAAGATGCCGTCCTGGACGACGAACCAGCCCGGGCCCGTGCACACGAGCCCGAGCTCGGTCGCCTCGATCGGAGCGGCCGGAACTGCCATGCCGCGGGAACGTAGCCGTTCGCTACGCGCGGCTCCAACGCCCACCGAGGGCGAATCGCCGTCGCGCCCGCACGCGGTCGCCGGTGATCTGCCCCGCGCGCAGCTCGAGCAGCGGGACGAGATGCGCCGCCGCGATCCAGTCGCAGAGCGCGCGGCCTCCGTCGAGCGGAAGGGCGGCGACGATCGTGCCGCGCACCTCGGCGACGACGTGATCTCCCGTCGGCAGCGGTTCGCCGTTCAGCACGGCGAGCCGGGCGAGGCCCTCTTCGTCCGCGACACGGTCGAGCCGGATGACGACCGGGTCGCGGTCGGCGAGCGTCGGCCGGCGCCGCGCCTCGCGGACGCGGAGGTTGTGCTCGATCTCGCGCTGGTGTTCCGAGATCAGCGCCTCGTACGTGTACTCCGTCGGCGGTCCTCCGATCATGCCGCCGCCGCCCGTTCGGCATCGGGCCGGACGATCCAGCGGCGGAGAATTGCGTACGACTGCACGGTGCGGCTCCTCTCGTCGGAAGGGGTTCTCCGACGGGTACGGCGCAACCTCAGCCGTGGATATCGGCGATCTTGCCTATCTTGAGGACGCCGAGCCGCATCGCGGCCGCCGCCGCCTCGCCGCGCGTGCGGACGCCGAGCTTCCGCAGCACCGCGGAGACGTGGTGGTCGACGGTGCGGCGCGACAGCACGAGCTCCTCCGCGACGTCGGCGTTGCGCAGGCCGGTCGCGACGAGCTCCAGCACCTCGAGCTCCCGGGCGGTCAGGGAGCCTGGATTCGCGCGCGTTCCGGGCCGCGGTCCGCGTGGGACGGGCGCGCC
>Ga0182008_10002974_pt1 | contig 10432 bp, 10 predicted proteins | sample Sormic07211129_1_FD_120482 | JGI IMG/M metagenome (GOLD analysis project Ga0182008, IMG submission 120482) | Rhizosphere microbial communities from Sorghum bicolor, Mead, Nebraska, USA - 072115-129_1 metaG | ecosystem: Host-associated > Plants > Roots > Rhizosphere | place: USA: Nebraska...
CGAGGATTTCGCCCACGTGCTGATCTCCGAATACCGGCCCGGCACGCCGCTCGGCTGGCACCGCGACGTGCCGGACTTCGAGGACATCGTGGGCGTTTCGCTGCAGGGCGACGCGGTGATGCAGCTGCGGCCCTATCCGCCGGCCAGCGCCTCTGCACCTGCGAGCCTGCAGCTGCTGATCGAGCCGCGCTCCATCTACATGCTGCGCGGCGAAGCACGCTGGGCCTGGCAGCACAGCATTGCACCGACCGAGGCGCTGCGCTATTCCATCACCATGCGCACGCGGCGCCGCGCATGACTTGCGGCGGGCCTTGCGGCGGACTTTTCCGCGGCGGGTTGCTTTTCAGCCGGGCGCTTGGCGCCGGCTTTCTTCATGAGCTCCGAAGCCGTCGACAGGTCCTTGAGCCAGGCTTCCCAGGCCGCTTCGCGCTGCAGCGGATCGCCGCGCAGCAGGGCGGAGGGATGCAGCGTGACCAGCACGCGGCGGCCGGTTTCGGCATCCTCGATCCACTGGCCGCGCTCCTTCATCACCGCAACCGGGCGGCCGAGCAATGAACGCGCGGCCGTGCCGCCGAGCGCGATGTAGGCGCGCGGCTGCACGAGCTCCATCTCGCTTTCGAGCCAGTGGTGGCAGGCCTCAGCCTCGCGCTGGCCGGGGGTCTTGTGCATGCGGCGCTTGCCGCGCAATTCGTACTTGAAATGCTTCACCGCATTGGTCACGTAGAGCTTCTCGCGCGACCAGCCGAGCTCGGCCACCGCGCGGTCGAACAGCTTGCCGGCCGGGCCCACGAAGGGGCGGCCGACCAGGTCTTCCTTGTCGCCGGGCTGCTCACCGACCACCATCAGCGCCGCGCCGACCGGGCCTTCGCCGAACACCGACTGGGTGGCATGCGCGCCCAGCGGGCATTCGCGGCAGGCATCGGTCGCCACGCTGAGCGCCTTCAGCGCGGCCGTGGCCTCGTTGCGATGGGACATGTTGCCGGCTCCGGCAGTTCGGCGGCCTTCAGGCCGCTCTCGTCAGTGCGTGGAACCGCCGGCGCCGCCGCGCCGGGACTGGCTCTGGTTGCTGCCGCCGACGTGGCTTTCGCGGTCGTGGCGGCTCTCGGTGGTGCGGCGCGGCTCGTTGCGCGGTGTCGGGCTCTGGTGGCCGGCCTTGTTGTGCTGGGGAGGCAACGAACCACGCTCGTCGGGCGTGTTGGGGTTCGTCTTGGACATGGGCTGCTCCTTCGAATGAATGATGAATGGATGGACATTCATTTGTCCGCGCGGTGCCTGCTCGGCGGTGTCGGAATTGGCCCACCGCGGGCGTCGTCCAAGCCTCATGCGCAGGCACGGCGGGGCGCGGAATTTGCCGATAGCCGATATCTGCCATCAGGCTGTCCGATCACGCCAACCGCCCCCTCGATCAGGGTAAGAACTCGATACTCTGCAAAAATCTTTGTCGCCGCCAAGACAACTTGCATTGGCCTTGCGGACCCGCCTCCGTACACGATGCCGCCCTGTTGCGCGGCCTTGGTCCGAACGGGCGTGCTACCCCGGCCAACGTCGTTCAAGTGCCCGCATTCCGGCGCCCGCACCGGCGGTTTGCCGCGCCGCATGGGCGCCGATACGATCCCGCGCCTTGCCCCCAAAGGAATGCGCGGATGCCGCCAACGATTGCTTCTTCCTCGATGCCCGCAGCATCGAACAACGCCGGCTGGCAGCAGCGCAGCCGGCGCCACGTCTGGCATCCGTGCACGCAGAGCATCCGGCTCGAAGCGGTGCCGCCGCTGCCGATCGCGCGGGGCGAGGGCGTCTGGCTGTTCGACCACGACGGACGCCGCTACCTCGACGCAACGAGCTCGTGGTGGGTCAACCTCTTCGGCCATGCGCACCCGGCCATCAACGCCGCGCTCAAGGACCAGCTCGACACGCTCTCGCACGTGATGCTCGCGGGCTGCACGCACGCGCCGGCCGTCGAGCTGGCCGAGCGGCTCGCCGCGCTGACCGGCGATGCGCTGGGCCACTGCTTCTATGCCTCGGACGGCGCCTCGGCCGTGGAGATCGCGTTGAAGATGAGCTTTCATGCCTGGCGCAATGCGGGCCGCGCCGGCAAGCAGGACTTCGTCGCGCTGCGGCAGGGCTACCACGGCGAAACGCTGGGCGCGCTGCATGTGACCGACGTGCCGGTGTTCCGCGATGCGTACGCGCCGCTGCTCGCGAATGCGCACCTCGTGGCATCGCCCGACGCCCGGGCCGCGCGGCCAGGCGAAGACGCCGCTGCCGTGGCGCGCCGTGCCGCGGCCGAGCTCGAAGCGCTGCTGGCCGAACGGCATGCATCGATCGCCGCCGTGATCGTCGAGCCGCTGGTGCAATGCGCCACCGGCATGGCGATGCACGACCCCGACTACCTGCGCCTCGTGCGCCCACTGTGCGACCGCTATGGCGTGCACCTCATCGCCGACGAGATTGCGGTGGGCTGCGGGCGCACCGGCAGCTTCTTCGCCTGCGAGCAGGCCGGCATCTGGCCCGACTTCCTTTGCCTGTCCAAGGGCATCAGCGGCGGCTACCTGCCGCTGGCGCTGGTGATGACGCGCGATGCGATCTACCAGGGCTTCGTGGACGACGACGTGGCGCGCAGCTTCCTGCATTCCCATTCCTACACCGGCAACGCGCTGGCCTGCCGCGCGGCGCTGGCCACGCTCGACCTGTTCGAGCGCGAGGACGCGCTGCGGCGCAACCGCATCCGCGCCGAGCGGCTGATCGGCCGCTTGCGCGAGGGGCTGCACGGCATGCCCGTCGATCACCTGCGCCAGCGCGGAATGATCACGGCCTTCGACGTGCGCGAGCCCGGCGCCCGGTTCGCGGAACGCTTTCACCTGGCCGCACGCGCGAACGGACTGCTGATGCGCCCGATCGGCGCGACCGTCTATCTCATGCCGCCCTACGCGATCGGCGACGACGACATCGACCGGCTGGTCGACGGCACCCTCGCCACGCTGGAAGCGGTGGCCGTTTCCGCCCACGCAGAGGAAGGAGGCCGCGATGCCGCGCTTGCTTGAACGCCTGCAGGACGAGATCACGGCGCTCGACGCGCAATCGCTGCGGCGCCGCCGGCAGATCGCCGAAACCGCCTGCGCACCCGGGCAATCGCTGACGCTGGCCGGCGCGAGCGCGCCGCGCACCATGCTCGGCTTCAGCAGCAACGACTACCTCGGCCTGGCCGCGCATCCGGCGCTGGCCGCCGCTCTGGCCGAAGGCGCGGCGCGCTACGGCACGGGCAGCGGCGGGTCGCACCTGATCCTCGGCCACTCGCGCGCGCACGCCGAGCTCGAGGAGCGGCTGGCCGGCTGGATGGCACCGTTCATCCCCGAGGCGCAGAGCCTCTTTTTCTGCACGGGCTACATGGCCAACCTCGCGGTGCTGTCGGCGCTCGGCGGCGCGGAGGCGGTGATCTTTTCGGAGTCGCTCAACCACGCATCGCTGATCGACGGGGCGCGGCTGGCCAAGGCGCGGGTCGAACGCTATCCGCATTGCGGCGTGGCCGCGCTCGACGCGCAGCTCGGCGCCTGCGATGCGCCGGTCAAGCTGATCGTGAGCGATGCGGTCTTCAGCATGGACGGCAACATCGCGCCCGTGGCCGAGCTGCTCGCGCTGGCCGAGCGCCACGACGCCTGGCTGGTGCTGGACGACGCGCACGGCTTCGGCGTGCTGGGCGCCACGGGCCGCGGCGTGCTGCAGGCCATGGGGCTGCGCTCGGAGCGGCTGGTGCTCGTCGGCACGCTGGGCAAGGCGGCCGGGGTGTCGGGCGCGTTCGTGGCGGCGCACCGCACGGTCATCGACTACCTGGTGCAGCGGGCGCGGCCGTACATCTTCACCACCGCCGCGCCGCCGGCCATTGCGCATGCGCTGCTCGCGAGCCTCACGCTGATCGAAGGCGAGGAAGGCGACCTGCGCCGCGCCCGCTTGCAGGCGCGCATCGCCCAGCTTCGCCGCGGCCTCGAGGCGATCCTGCCGGCGGACGGCAGTGCCTGGCTGCCCGATTCACCCACGGCGATCCAACCGCTGGTCGTCGGCGACAACGCACGCGCGATGCAGGCGATGGCGCAGCTCGATGCCCGCGGTTTGCGCGTCGGCGCGATCCGCCCGCCGACCGTGCCCGCCGGCACCGCGCGGCTGCGGATCACGCTGTCGGCCAGCCACAGCGAGGCCGACGTGGCGCGGCTGCTCGATGCCTCGGGCGATGCGTTGGCGCGGCCGTGGAAAGAGGCGGCATGAGCGCCGCGCCGGGTGCGCCGATGACCCGCCGCCGCTGGTTCGTCACCGGCACCGACACGGGCGTCGGCAAGACGCTGGCCAGCAGCGCGATGCTGAGCCTGCTGGCCGCCTCGGGCCTGCGCGCGGTCGGCATGAAGCCCGTGGCCGCGGGGCTGGAACTCGTCGATGGCGCCTGGCGCAACGATGACGTCGAGCAGCTGTGCGCGGCCGGCAATGTCGATGCGCCGCTGGCCCTGCGCTGCCCGTATCTGCTGCGCGCGCCGATGTCGCCGCACCTGGCGGCACGGGAGGAGGGCGTGCGCATCGAATTGCCGCCGCTGCTGTCGGCCTTCGCGGCGTTGTCGCAGTGCGCCGACGCGGTGGTGGTCGAAGGCGTGGGCGGCTTCTGCGTGCCGTTCGGCGACGACATCGACAGCGCCGAGCTGGCCGTGGCGCTGGGACTGCCGGTGATCCTGGTGGTCGGGCTGCGCCTGGGCTGCCTGAACCACGCACTGCTCACGGCGGAGGCGATCCGCGCGCGCGGGCTCGTGCTGGCGGGATGGATCGCGAGCACCGTGGAGCCGGGAATGCTCGCGCCCGAAGCCAATCTGCAGACGCTGCGCGGCCGGCTCGGTGCGCCGCTGCTCGGTGTGGTGCCGCACCTGGCCGAACCCTCGGCGGCCAGCGCCGCGCGGCACCTCGACCTGCGCGCATTGCGCGCCACCGCGGCCTGCGCCGCGCACCGGTCAGTGGAGCTGGCCGAGTTCAGCCGCTCGGCGGCGCCGACCGAACTCAGCCGCTCAGCCGCGCTGGCCTGATTCAGCCAGCCGCTTCGCCCGCGCGCCGCCCTGGCGCTCGAGCATCCAGCCCGGGTACTCGGAGGGCAGGGCGCTCACCTTGCCGAGTTCGGCCAGCTCATCGGCCGAGAGCCGGATCGCGGTGGCGGCAATGTTGTCGTCCAGCTGCGCGACGCGCTTGGCGCCGACGATCACGCTGGTCACTACCGGCTGGTGCAGCAGCCACGCAAGCGCGATCTGCGCCACCGACACCTTGCGCGCTTCGGCCAGCTGGCGCATCACGTCGATGCAGTCGTAGGCGCGCTCGACGTTCACCGGCGGAAAGTCGAAGCTGGTGCGGCGGCTGCCTTTCTCGGCTTCGGTGTCGCGGCCGTACTTGCCGCTCAGGAGGCCACCCGCCAGCGGGCTCCAGACCATCAGGCCGAGGTTTTCGCTCTGCAGCATCGGCGCCAGTTCGCGCTCCAGGTCGCGGCCTGCGATGGTGTAGTAGGCCTGCAGCGATTCGAAGCGCGCAAGCCCTTGGCGCTCGGCGATGCCCAGCGCCTTCATGATCTGCCAGGCCGCCCAGTTGGAAACGCCCACGTAGCGCACGTGGCCCTGCTGCACCAGGTTGTCCAGCGCGCGCACGGTTTCCTCGATGGGCGTGACCGGGTCGAAGCCGTGGATCTGGTAGAGGTCGATGTGGTCCAGCTGCAGGCGCTTGAGGCTGGCCTTCACGCCGTCCATGATGTGGTAGCGCGAGGCGCCGGCCGCATTGGCGGTCTTGCCGGTCTCGCCGAACACCTTGGTGGCGACCACCACGTTCTCGCGCGGCACCTTGAGGTTCTTCAGCGCCTGGCCGGTGATGGTTTCCGACAACCCTTCGGAATACACGTCGGCGGTGTCGATGAAGTTGATGCCGGCATCCAGCGCGCGGCCGACCAGGCTTTCCGCCTCGGACTGCTGGAGGTTGCCGATCTGGCCCCAGATGCCGCTGGCGCCGCCGAAGGTCATGGTGCCGAGGCAGAGTTCGGAAACGAACAGGCCGGTGCGGCCGAATTTGCGGTACTGCATGAGAGATGTCCTTTGGGTGGGTGGCGCAAGAAGGGGGCCGGAAAGCCCCGCCGTCCGCAAAAGTATCCGGCCGCGGCGCCGCGCATGGCGAGCGCGTTCCTGCAAAGTCCTTGCCTATTTCTCCAGACCTCCTGCACGGGCCGTGCAGATTCGTTGGCGTGGCGCTAAGCTTTGAACCACCCGATCCTCCACGCCGGCCGCCACCGCGGCCCCATCCGTGACAAGGCCCCCCGAACATGCCCCAAGACACACCCGAAATCGCTGCCGCCATTGCCCAGCCGATGCCGCTGGAGCCCGAACTCGACGAAGCCAGGAAGGAACTGGTCGCGCTGATCAACCGCATCACGCGCGGCCAGGACGGCACCGTGGAAACGCCGGTGGCCGGCCTGCAGGTGTTCTGCATCAGCAAGCCCGACGGCCCCAAGCATGCCTTCGCGACCCCGGCACTCGGGCTCATCGCGCAGGGCTCCAAGCGGATCATCGTGGGCGACGACATCTATGTGTACGACCCGATGCACTACCTGGTGACCTCGGTCGACCTGCCGGTGTGCGGCCAGGTGCGCCTGACGAGCGACAACGAGCCCTACCTGGGCGTGCGGCTGGAGCTGGCGATCGACGAGATCGGCAAGCTCATCGGCGACGAGAAGCTGCCCGCGAAGGCCAATGCGCCTGCCTCCCGCGGCATGTACGTCAACCGCATCGGCATGCCGGTGCTGGAGCCGGTGCTGCGGCTGCTGCGGCTGGTCGAATCGCCCGAGGACGTGCCGATCATGGCGCCGCTCATCAAGCGCGAGATCATGTACCGCCTGCTGGTGAACGGGGAGGGCGCGCGGCTGCGGCAGATCGCGCTGCAGGACAGCCACACCCAGCGCATTGCCAAGGCGATCAGCGCGCTGCGCATCAACTATTCGCAGTCGCTGCGGATCGAGGACATGGCGCGCGCGGTGCACATGAGCGTGTCGTCGTTCCACCATCACTTCAAGGCCGTGACGGCCATGAGCCCGCTGCAGTACCAGAAGCAGCTGCGCCTGCAGGAAGCGCGCCGCCAGATGCTGATGGCTGGCGCCGACGTGTCGAGCGCGGCGCACAGCGTGGGCTACGAGAGCCCGTCGCAGTTCGCGCGCGAGTACAGCCGCATGTTCGGCGCGCCGCCGCTGCGCGACAAGCGCCGCTGGCTCAGCGACGCCGAGAACGACGCGCTCGGTGCGGGCTCGATGCAGGCCGCCTGAAGCTGAGCCCCGCCGCGCGGTCAGCGCAGCACCAGCACGGGCAGCGTGGAGTGCGTCAGCACGTGCTGCGTCTCGCTGCCCAGCAGCAGCCGCTTGATGCCCTTGCGGCCGTGCGAGGCCATGACGATCAGGTCGCACTTGTGCTTCTTTGCGGCGGCGACGATCGATTCGGCCACCAGGTCCGAGTTGGCGATGGCGGTCTTCAGCTGCACGCCGCTCGCCACCGCGCGCGCGGCCACGGCGTCGAGCATGTCCTGCGCCTTGTCGGCCCATTGCTTCTCGACCCGGGCGATGTCTTCGGGCGAGAAGGACATCGCGCCGTCGAAGTAGCTCTTGGGGTAGCGCGGCACCACGGTGAGCGCGACAAGGTCGGCATCGTGCCGGCTCGCGAGGGCGATCGCGCTCGTGACCGCCTTCTTCGAGAGCGTGGAGCCGTCGGTGGCCACGAGAATGCGCTTGTACATGGTTTTTCTTTCCGGGAACGTGTGCCGCGAGCTTAGGCAGGCAGCCACCCGCGCCGCTTGATGCAGATCAAATGCGCGCGACCGGCCGGCGCTTAGCCTTGCCCGATGCAAGCCGCGCTCGCCTCCTTTTCCCCGGCCGCCGCGCTCCCACGGGCACCCCGTGAAGCGTGGCAGGTGCTCGACGATCCCGCCGAATGGCCCGCCTTCGGCCATGCGCTCGATGGCGGCGATGCGGGCACGGGGCGCTGGGAATCGCAGGTGGCGGTGGAAGGCATGCACTGCGCGGGCTGCGGCCTCGCCGTGGAGGCCGCGCTGCTGCGCGTGGCGGGCGTGCTCGAGGTGCAGGTGAACGCCGCGAGCCAGCGTGCCCGCGTGCTGTGGTCCGCCGCGCAGACGCGGCCCTCGCGCTGGTTCGAGGCTTCAGAGGCCGCCGGCTACCGGCTGGTGCCCGCCGCCGACGGCTCCGCACGCGAGCGCCGTTCGCGCGAGCTGCGGCTCGCGCTCTGGCGCTGGCTGGTGTCGGGCTTTTGCATGATGCAGGTGATGATGTACGCCTACCCGGCCTACATCGCGCAGCCCGGGGAAATGACGCCGGACGCCGCCCAGCTGCTTCGCTGGGCCTCCTGGGTGCTGACGCTGCCGGTGCTGTTCTTCTCCTGCGGGCCGTTCTTTCGCAGCGCGTGGCGCGACTTTCGCCATGCGCGCATCGGCATGGACGTGCCGGTCGCCTTCGGCATCGCCATTGCGTTCGCGGTCAGCACCGCGGCCACCTTCGACGGCACGGGCGCGCTGGGCCACGAGGTCTACTTCGACTCGCTGACCATGTTCGTCTTCTTCCTGCTCACGGGCCGCTGGCTCGAGGCGCGGCTGCGCGACCGCACGGCCGGCTCGCTCGAGGCCGTGATGAACCGCCTGCCCGATGGCGTCGAGCGGCTCGGGGCCGATGGCGGCTGGCAGCGCGTGGCGGTGCGGCGCCTGGCCGTGGGCGACGTGGTGCGGGTGCGCACGGGCGAGGCCTTTCCGGCCGACGGCGTGCTGATCGACGGCGGCACCAGCACCGACGAAGCGCTGCTGACCGGCGAATCCCGCCCCGTGGCGCGGGCGCGCGGCGAGCGCGTGCTGGCGGGCAGCCACAACCTCTCGGCCACCGTGCAGCTGCGCATCGAATCGGTGGGCGAGGGCACGCGCTTCGCGCAGATCGTGCGGCTGATGGAAAGCGCCGCGCTCGGCAAGCCGCGCCTGGCCCAACTGGCCGACCGCATCGCGCGGCCGTTTCTCGTGCTGGTGCTGGTGTCGGCTGCCGGCGCCGCGGCCTTCTGGTGGCATGCCGACCCGGGCCGCGCGCTGATGGTGGCGGTGGCGGTGCTGATCGTGACCTGCCCGTGCGCGCTCTCGCTCGCCACGCCGGCCGCCATGCTTGCGAGCGCGGGCGCGCTGGCGCGCGGCGGCGTGCTGACCTCCAACCTGCAGGCGCTGGAGGCGCTGGCCTCGGTCGATACGGTGATCTTCGACAAGACGGGCACGCTGACCGGCGACACGCCGCGGCTCGAACGGGTCTACTGCCGCCAGGGTTTGCGCCCTGGCGATGCGCTGGAGATCGGCGCCGCGCTCGGCGCGCACTCGCTGCATCCGGGCGCGCGTGCACTGGTGAATGCATGGAATGCGCAGTTCCGCGCGCCGCCCGGCTGGGAGGTCACGCAACCGACTGAGCTGGCCGGTCTCGGGCTCGAAGGCCTGCTGCGCCGAAGCGGCGATGCCGGCGGCCCGGCGCGGCGCGTGCGGCTGGGCTCGGCGAACCATTGCGGCGTGGCGCCGCTGCAGGTCGAGGCGCCGCAGGTGCACCTGAGCGACGAGCAGGGCTGGATCGCGAGCTTCGTGCTGGCCGAGGAGCTGCGCCGGGACGCCGCCGCCGCGGTGGCGGCGCTGCAGGCCGAAGGCGTCACGGTGCGCCTGCTGTCGGGCGACCGCGACAGCGCCGCGCGGGAGATCGCCGCGCGCGCCGGCATCGAATTCGCCCAGGGCGGCTGCACGCCCGAGGACAAGCTCGCGGTCCTGTGGCGGCTGCAGGCCGAAGGCCGGCAGGTGGCGATGGTGGGCGACGGCCTGAACGACGGGCCTTCGCTGGCGCGCGCGAATGCCTCCTTCGCCTTCGGGCGCGCCGTGCCGCTCGCGCGCGCACGGACCGACTTCGTGGTGCCGGGCGATGCGCTCGCGGCCATTCCGCGCACCATCGCGCAGGCGCGGCGAACGCTGCGCGTGGTGCGGCAGAACCTGGCATGGGCGGCCGGCTACAACGCGCTGTGCGTGCCGCTGGCCGTCATGGGCTGGCTGCCCGCCTGGCTGGCCGGGCTGGGCATGGCGGCGAGTTCGCTGGTGGTGGTGCTCAATGCGGCGCGGCTCGCGGCCCCCGCAGCTTCCGAGGCCAGGGCGGTGCGCTGATGGACATCCTCTTCCTGCTGATCCCGCTGTCGGTCGTGCTGGTGCTCGCCATACTTGGCGGGCTGTGGTGGGCGATCGAGCGCGGGCAGTTCGAAGACATCGAGATCGAAGGCGACCGCATCCTGCGCGGCGATTGATCTGCATCAAACCCTCGGGAGGAGGGCGCGGGGACACTGCCCGCAGTCCATCAAGAGGCACCACGATGCAAGAACCC
>Ga0182008_10002975_pt1 | contig 10429 bp, 9 predicted proteins | sample Sormic07211129_1_FD_120482 | JGI IMG/M metagenome (GOLD analysis project Ga0182008, IMG submission 120482) | Rhizosphere microbial communities from Sorghum bicolor, Mead, Nebraska, USA - 072115-129_1 metaG | ecosystem: Host-associated > Plants > Roots > Rhizosphere | place: USA: Nebraska...
ATGCGGGTTTTTTGTTACTTGATCATGTGCTGTCGTTCAGCCTTTTGATTGGGCGCTGGTTTCAGAGGATTGTGCCAGGCGACAATCGGCCACAGTTGACGCTCGAGCTACGACTGCTTTCGGCCAAAAGCAGTCGGTGGAGGGATCACTGGACTCGTAGCGCTGATTGGGAAATGACCACATCAAGTCGCTGTAGAGTGCGGAGTTGCCCTAAGATTCAGCGCTAAGCCCGAGCCCGAGCCCGAGCCCGAGCGATTAGATGTTGCTGTTTTCGATCCGAATAGAGGATTCTGAGAAATTCAGCTTCTCGTGCGTTCATCCGTTCGTTAAAAGTACTCGGATCTGATGGATTGGCGAAGGAGTATCGAGGTAGCCGTCATCAGGACTGGTCGTATTGATATGGAAGAAAGGCGACAGTGAAAAAAAACAAACAAAGCCCATGCTTAGATAAATTGATACAAGCGCTTCATTGCCTGCATTGTATAGCCTAGGATGCAATAGGGTGTCGTTGACCAGGATGAAACGCCTCTAATTATGCTTAATTACATGGAGTCTGATATGCACTCTGGCTTTTCTTTTGACAAAGTGGTGATAATTCAGTCACTAGGTGGAGCTGATATCCTTACTGGTGATATCTTATCGAAATACATACCTCATATTTGCGAGGAAAAGGGATTTACTATTCCTGTTGAGTTGATCAACTGCGAGAGCGGATCACAATTTCTGCAGATCATTCATGAACTAGTCACCGAAGCGTCTAATGGGACTATTCCATTGCTCCACGTTGAGTGTCACGGCGATCCAAATAGCGGCTTGGATTTTAAAGATGGTAGCGACCTCAGCTGGCAGCAAATCTCTGATGCGCTGCTATCTCTGAATGTAGCTACTCGCTTCAATTTAATGGCTATTTTTTCGGCATGCTTCGGTTTTTATTTTGTTGAACGAATGGGAGCAATAGATCGCGCTCCATGTTGGTGCTTGGTTGCTCCTACCTCAGTTGTGTATGAAGATGAAATCATGGGTGCTTTTAGGGATTTTTACCGAGACCTATTTCTAACCAACAGTGTTTCGATGGCATTTCGATCCTTATCAAAATGGAAATTGAGGCACGGCAGATGGATTTGCACAGTAGCTGAGGACTGGTTTGAAAAGCTCATCGTCGGGTACATCGAGCGTCATTGCACTATCCATTCTAGCGACAAAAGAATTAAGCGATATTATCGTTACGCTAAATCCAAAGGACTGCGATGGAGCAGAGGATATATAAAGCGATTATTCTCTAAACGAAATAGATATCACATCCTAAATAAATACTTCAATAAGTATTTTTTGATACAAGACATACCGGAAAACTCCAGTCGCTTCAGTAGCGTACATGTGCGCATTAACAAGCGCCTCGCAGATCTAAGATCCACACGAAAATATTATATATAATCTAACGCACCGAGAATTTTACTGTTCGAACAATATCGGAGGCATCGTTCTATGCATTTCACTGACTGACGCAGGCCATCACACGGGGCAGTTTGTTGCATCGACCGGTTGAATCCACGGTCGATTGCTGCCGGTCAGACCCAGGAACATCAGCTTTTCTGAGATGGATTGGATGTAGCCAACCACCGCAACCCCGGCTAGCCCGGGTTCGCCCTGAATTATCCGTTCACTATGTAGCAAATTTTTAGCAAGCTGTCACACGGACCCATTACGGGCACTACCGGTTCTTGATGGGTGAGTTTGGCGAGTCGGGATTTGCTTAAGTAAGACCACCGTGAGTCATACCCAATCATTCGACTGCTGCGCTGAATGCTTAACGGAGGATTGGCGATGCCCAATGCCGAACTGCTCCCATCTCTGCTGTTCAAGCTCAACGAAAACCAACTCGTCTTGGAAGCTGCCATCATGGAGCTTACGCTTTGGGCTGAGAAACGTGGAGCGACCGAGGTCGGTGGCAACGTTCGCGGAGCCCTGGCAGCGATCAACCGTAATGACGAATTCATCAAGCTGACGCTCGCGGTGCTGATAACGTCAGAATGAAAATAGTTAATAGATTTCGACCCGAATACTCGTCTGGGAGCGAAACAATTCGGTAGAATGATAATTAGGCCTACCTATACAACAGTCTAAAAAAAACCGTTTCAATTTAAGACCAGCTAAAATTCACAAAGCCAGCCCCCCAAAAATCCGAGAACAAAAACTTGATCAACGAAGAAGTAAACAACGAAATAAACAAGCTAAACTTTCAAGGAAAAAGCAACGAAGAACTAAAAAATCTATATATAAAAAGAAACTCACTCAACGTCAACCCCGAGTCATTTATCTACAGAACTTGCCGAGCAGACTTTTTAATTAACGACATAAAAAATTCAATAATTACATTTACCAAAATTTGCTCCGACACTTACGGCGATATTCTAGAAAACCCTCTACGCAACAAAGAATTTATCGATAACAACGAAAAATTCACACTTGGCTTTCTCGATAACTATTATGCCTTATGTTGGACCTACGACGCCACTGACAACAAATGGCGCTGGGATAAGTTTCTAGAAGGAGGAACCGGTGTTCGCATAAAGGTTTCCCTTTATAAACTTATGGATAGACTAATGAACACAAAAGACAACTACTTTATGATGCATTATTTTGCAGTCAAAGTAAATTATAAAGATTTCAAAGAGATCGATGACTTGACATCGACTAATGACTACACTCAATTCCTCGACTCACTCGGACAGAGAGCCGCTCTATCTGTTGCTACATTAAGTGACAGCCTAGAAGACGAAAAAGAAATCAGGACGATCTACTCATACACGCCGGAAAATAGATTCATTGTTGACAATGTAAAAATTGAAAACAATCGCTGCAAATTACCCTTTGACTGGAATGAAGTAATTGAAGAGGTTCTGATAGCAAGCTATTTACCTATCGATACGTACAACTCTATAGTCTCAGAACTAAAAAACTTAGGAATTAGTTGCGCAATTGAACGAAGTCAAGCAACGAGCTAACACTAATAGTCTTTAGTATGCTGAGCAAAAATCCGCTGCGGCACACCAATGCTATATCTTCAAAACTGCGCCCCCATTGACTCGCTGTACGATAAATGGTTGCATCACACCCATTAACCCATTAACCCATTAAGGCGCGAGATAATGCCTGACGCTTTTTACAAGTACATGACTTATAGCACTGCAAACATCGTGCTTGAAAACCAATCGCTTCGCTGGAGTACTCCAGCCACTTTAAATGATCCCTACGACATCCAGTTCGATCTTCGCATTAACTTTGACCGTGAAAAAGTACTTTGCCTCTCTCTAGAGAAACTATGGAAGATCTTCACTGGCGAACTAACAGGCCATCCTGACAACCAAACGTCAATCGCTATAATTAGACTGAGACCACATCTTCAAGGAATACCAAAAAAACATTTCATTAAAAAAATGGAAGAAGGCATCAAAAAATCATTTGCATCACTCGACAATAATATCCAACAAATATACCAAGCTACGAGAGAGCATCTTTCCACAGCCAAAATACTATGCTTAACAGACTCACCTATCAATCAACTTATGTGGGCATATTATGCCGACAGTAATAGAGGCGTGGTGTTACGATTCCAAGATGAGCCAGGGGCAAGCAGCCCATATCAAATGGCGCAGCAAATGTCCTACATGCCTGACATCCCAATGCTATTTGAGGAAAACGAACTTTCGGATTTCTTGGCTGGGTTAGTGACTTTCGATCAGGCCAAACGAGTCAACACGTTGATTTACACCAAGTCAAACGCATGGAAGCATGAGAATGAGTGGAGAATTTTTGCTGGTCACGGGCGCAACAAGTTTGCTCCTCATGAAGATAAACCGTTTGGCGCTAAAGAACTTACAGGTGCAGTATTTGGCTGCCGCATGCCACCTGAACAGAAAACGTCGTTATCGTTAACAATCAAGCGTCTCTATCCACATGCAGAAATCTTTCAGGCAGTGCCGGCCAATCACTCCTTCCAGCTTGAACTTCTTCCCTTCCGCGAGATTTGAGGATGCACGCTATCCGTCCTCAATACTTCTCAGCTTCCCAAGTTGATAATGAGGGTTCGATTCCCTTCACCCGCTCCACTATTTTCAAGGGCCCCAGCTTGCCAGGCGTCAACTAGGTGTCTGTTAAGGTGTCTGTTTCTGATTTTCGCAGAACGGAAAGTCCACTCCGTACCCGGCGGTCTGCCAGTAAGGCGGGGCCATGTAGTGAAAGGTATGGGCACGGTCGTAACGTTCGGCGCATTCCAACCAAAGTAGGTGTTCGACATAGGTGCCGGATAGGCGCTGCCACGCAGCCGAGATATTTTCCTCGATCCGCAGCAGGTTGATCGCCGGATCGCCGGGCCGGTGGTCGCGGTACCGAACGTCTGCCCGGTGACCTTGACGGCGAAGGCATGGTGCTGCAGGTAGAAATATCGTGCGGCACGCTGGATGTCGGTGAGGGTTTCGGGGCGGGTCATCTTCTGCCACTCGAACACTTGGCGCGAACTCAGCGCCCATTTGAATTGGCGCACAAATTCTTCCAGGTGGTTCTGCACGACGCGGTACAGCGTCACCAGGTCGCCATTGATGTCGTTGAGGACTTCAACCGGCGCGGCCTGAGGTCGCATGAAGTACAGCGCGGTACCGCCGGCAAAGACTTCGACGTAGCATTCGCACCAAGAAAAGTCGACTACGTTGATTCCACTCATTATTGAGATTGCGGTGGTTGGCAAGAAAAGCGTGCCAAAGCGGTTTCACCAGATGCAACTCTATTAACAGGGCTTTCCAGTTCGCCGGAACTCACTCGCCAGACTGAAATATCCGGAAAGAAGTTTATAGCAGCAGCGCAAGTTATAGCAGTAAATATTTTCGGCCCAAATGGAAGCATAAGTGGGCGAGTCTCGCTTTTAAGCCCCCATAGCAATGAATGAATCTGCATATATGCACTAACTGGATCATCCAGTCGGTAATCTATTACACGGCTGGCTCCGGTTTTTTCTATCAGGGTTTTATTTGCTTTATTCAGAGATGCAAGGAAACGTTTATCAAAACCGATCGGTCTAAACAACCAAAGCTGAGCCGCTTCTAAATACTCTGCAGCACCAATCGCGCGCCCCTCATCATAACCAAGCCCAATCAGACAAGAAATGGGCTTGCTTGGATCGCTAGGCCAACCCGCCAGCGACAAAGTTATCGGCCCCACATTTGTTATTGGCGGAAAATCCGAAGAAGGGGCAGTGTACCTAGCTACTGAATAGGCGACATCAACTTCTAATTGGCTTGAGTTTGCCTTGGAAAAGCTGTATATCGCCCAGACTAGCTTCGCAATTCGAAGTCTTGAAAAGGATGAAATATCAATAAGGATCTTAGTTGGGCGGGACTCAGCAAGAAGATGATCGACATGAGCGTCAAATCTATCATCGCCAAGTTCAGTGAGTTCCCACTGAGAGTCTTTATAGAAAGCCTCAGATTTAGCATGACCGAGCACATGTCCGAAGTTGAATCCTAGAGCGACCTTTTTAGAGGCCGTTATTTTGAATTTTTTGACAACAGCTGTGCATCTAGACTCATACCCATATGAGCTTATAAATAGATCATAGGAGTTATCTTCAATACTCTTCAAATTAGATACAAGTATAGTCATGATCAGCCAAATACCAAATCTGCTTGCTGGGATGCCTCGCTAAGCGAGAGGATTCGTTTGAGCTTTACATCTTTCATGAGTTGTAGCGGGATTCTGTATTTTGGAGCCAGCAAATAACAAATACGGAATCTCTGGTTGTCCAAGCTTCTTAGGAATGTGGCCTCGGTAAGAGTGCTGGCAAGCACTATGGCTCCAGCATTGAGAGCTGCACCCAGGCTCTTCTTGAGTTCGGGTGAGAGATCGCTATCAACAACAAAAGAGCCTGCAGGCTCTATGATTAACTTTTCACCAAGGACCTCAGATTTGAAATAGTTACCAATGGTATCAATTGCTTTATCGACCCCCACGGCCGAAATAGAGGAGGACTTAATTGGACATGGAATTGTTTTCAAAAGCGAGAGGAACTTCGCGGCAGCTTTCTCGATCTCGATTACTTGCCTCTTGCGTGGAACACTTTTCTTGTTAGTAATGTATTCTGCAATGAGAGGCTCAAACACCCCAATAAACCACCGAGGATTAGCTTCGACCATATCGAAAAGAGCATTCGCACCGGAATACATAGTGGGAATGGACTTTCGACTACGTTGTCCATCAGTCCCTTCCCTTAGGAACTCATAACGCGCGCGAAGTATAGGGATCGCCTTCCGTAAATGCTGAGCTCTTTTTATGCCTTTGAGCTGAACTAGATCGGAGGCTCTAATATTATTTTCTGCGAGATAATTTATAGAGGCCTCATCATCTTGCTCTCGAGCAATTCCATCGAGTATCTCATCGTAGCCATCGAGCTCAGATTTCCCGAATATTTGCTCAGCTGTGGTATCGACAACCCCTTTCTCGGTGAGCATGGAATCAAGCAAATCTATACAAAATCTCCTAGCTTCGCTGGTCTTTTTTGCACTCCAAAGGGGGATGAGATCGAAGTCGTTCCCGTCTGTGGCAGAGAAGATATTACTTTCAATGTCGAAGTTTGGGTTATACGGAGCTAGAGATAGTTTTAATAGGACCTTATCTCCGCCGCCACGCATTGATTCCATCAGTCGTTTAACAATAAATGCCGGTGCAATTTCAAGTTCGTCAAATAGTAAGGCCCAAGTTTGGTTATCCTGCTTTGCGAAGCTGTTTACTATGTCAATAAAAGTCTCAGTGGCCTTCAAGAAATCTAAGAAGAAAAATTCTTGATCGGCAATTCTTGATACTCTACCCGCCTCTCCCAAAACGCGCTCCTTTGCAATAAAGGCCGGGATTTCACATTTTCTGGTAGCAAGTTCTGATATGAGAGAATTAAACGTATACGTCGATGGCTTAACACGCCAGCCTCTCGAGATCTCTTTTACAAGCTCATACTCCTCATTGTTACTTATTTCAATCTTCCAGTTGATGGAGGAAGATTCTCGGCACCTGTACTTTATGCACTCGGCCAGCCTATGAAGAACCTGAGCACAAAAAAGAGAAGAAGTAAATATCTCAGAATGTTCGCTTGTGAATCCGAGGCCAGTCAGAGTTTCAACCTGCTCATTCCAAAGGCGGTCGGTGGGTATGAATACAGCACAGAAATCAATGTCTGTTAGATTCTTCTTGCTCTCAATCCATATGTCTTGAGCTCGACATTCTAGCATTTTAAATAGTGTAGTTTTTCCACTTCCGCGGGGTCCCAAAACCACGCTGTGGCGTTTTTTGGAAATTTTCTTATAATGCTCAGACGGAACAAATGTTTTCGCTACTTGTTCAGGTCGTAGGTTCCTGGCGTTAAAGGAGTCGAAGGCAGATGGGGCTTGGTTAGTAATTGATTCAGTCATCTGCAGAAATCCCCATCGAAGTGATTCTTCCTTTAGTTATATCTATGGTTATATTGTGGCTTTCCCTAAGCTTTTCTTTCACTTTCTGGAGGTCAAGTGGGGTGACGTATATTAAATCTTGATAATGGTTATAAATGTCATTTTGCTGGGCGAGTTTTTGGTTAGTGAGGAGCTTTGCAAGCTCAGTAGCGATCTTCGTGGAAGACGCCCGATGGCCAAAACCTCCTTGATGTGGCAAGCCCTTTTCATCAGGTGCTGCTATCCAGCCTATGCCGTTCGACCAGTCCCAAGTTTTGAATGTCCCGTGGCAATGGCCTTCGTCATTAGTCTTTTCAACATCAATTTCAATAACATGGAACTGATTTCCCACTCGAGCTGATATTTCTTGATGCAAATAAGCTGAGAAACTAGCAGCTGAGAATATTACTGGCGAATCGGAAGTTCCCTGTGCATAGAATATTTTGGGGAAGTGCTTGTGGCCATGGATAATTAGCCAAGGTCCGGAGTTCGAGCTGTCTAGCTTGCTTAATAATAGCTCGCCGTTGACCATGGACTCATAATCACCCAGTATGTCTTCGTTTCTAACTGGATGGTGATGGCAGACCAATACGTTTATTGGATTTTTATTTCGGCTAACATAGTCTGCTATCATGTCAACGGTTCGCGGAGCTACTCTTCCATGGCAAGACTCCTCTTTTATGCCATGGTATGCGCTAGTGTTTAATACAATGAATCTACACTTTTCAAGTTTCGACTCAGCCCAGTGCCATGCCCAGAAATGTGTATTCTTGTCATGCTCAGAGAATGGAAAACCTGGCTCAAGGCTTTGGAGAAAATATTTTGGGTCAAAATCTACCTGAGTCCCTCTTGAGTCATGATCATGATTCCCCGGCGAGGTAATGACGGCGCTTGCGCATAAGTACTCTTTGATCTTATGTATGCTTTGCCAGCCATATTTTATGCTCGCCTGATCAGATCTATTTCCAAAATCTCCAGGACATACCACGACGTCTACTTTGAGCGCAGAGCTTTGTGCTAGTTTTCTAATGCCACTGACAGGGTGAAATGCTTCATTTTCTTCAGCATCTGTATGCAGATGTGATCTTTTCTGATCAGAAGATACTGTAGGATGAAGATCGCTCAGAACGGCTATAGTTATCTTGGTCATAGCGATGCAAGCTCGTAGTTTGCAACTAATACTTCTTTCGCTATGCTGCGGTGCTGCTTGAATCCAGCAACATGCCTATTTACACTTAGCTCGAGTTTATACCATCTACTAGGTAGTAAATCTAATAGAGCGCTATCACAACTGTACGACAAAAGAAAGTAAGCGCCTTTTTCATCAATTTTTTCCAGATAGCTTATAAGCGTTGGTATATCTTGGTAGTCAAAGGAGCCATGGCCATATTCCCCTCTGTTTTTCGCTCCCTCCTTTGTGTAAGGTGGGTCAAGATATACAAAGTCGCCTTGCTCAATATACTTTAAGGTTTTCTTGAAGTCGCCATAAATAAGACTGGCGCCCTTTAAAGCCTTTGCGCAATCTGAGATTTTTGCAGGGGTTGGTAGATTCCCTGTTTTGGTTCCCATGGGGACATTAAACTTCCCTTCCCTGTTTGTTCGATATACACCATTAAAGCAAAATCTATTCAAATAAATGAATCGATATGATCTTTCAACTTCATCAAGAGTACTCGGATCTAACTCTCGCAGCCTGAGATACTCAGTTTTACACTTTTCAACACCTAAAAGCCGTTCAGCTATCTTTTTTGAGTCTTTTTTTATTGTTTTATAGCTTACAATTAGTTCTTTATTAATATCGCTAAGCACGGCTTTAGTGGGGCGAAGACTGAAATAGAGGCATGCTGAGCCACAAAATGGTTCAATATATTTATTGAACGTTTTGGGTGTGTTTGCTTTGAGCAGGGGAATTAGTTTTTTCTTACTCCCTGCCCATCTTATTAGGGGCTCTAATGGCCGCCTTGCAACTTCTTCTTTATATTCCGCGCTGGCCATTTTCATTCAAATTAGATAATAGTGAAATTTTCTCGATTCTACTGTATACGCGGTCGCTCGACTAGCTGTACTGGGTTTGTGATGTCGTCAGGACGTATTGAGCTTTTTGGGCGAACGAAATGAAGACCGTCGGGTGGTAAGAGAGCGGCTATCCACTCTAAGAGCCTCACTAGGCGCGCACCGATTTCTTGCTCGCATTGCACGGCGATCCCGTGGCCTGCGATTGGCTGAATCAGTGAATCCCTCTCCACCAGTGATCATCGGCGCAATCAATACGCATTGCGTGGGCATCTGCTGCTCGTTAATCCGATGACACATGTCAAGTGGAGTGCTTGGCTGCAAGAATGGATCGAAGCTGAGGGGCCTCTGTCGTTAGCCAGTGTTAGTGCTGGTCAAGCTTGAAATTTTGATCCAAAGAGCCATGACCTAGGCTGGAATGATTGCTGAAAGCTCGAGCATGGACACTTTGCTCATTCTCCCCTGAAATCAGTTACGACATTTAAGGTAGAACCAATACAGCTTTCGTAATCTCAACCTTGTCTGGTTCTGAGCAACTCCGAATCTCCGAGAAGCTTCTAGGTCTCTTATCCAGGCCTACCTGAACGTCCAGTTCTGGCCGATTTCTGCCCGTCATGTCAGGCACTAGTCGACCCTTGGCAGCCGCTCGAGGGGCTGGATGGGTGGTGCAGTTATAAAATGAAGTCCATTTACTTTGAAAACCCTGTACAGCGGCTTCCATTTGGCAGTGGTGTTGGCCGCGGACGCAGCCTTCGGCAGCTGCTACAGGGTTGCGTCCGTATGGAGGTTAGAAGTTGGCTGGCGTGTTAGCACTGATGATTTCCGCTTCATCCTGGCCGATATTGCGAAACTTGTGCGGCAGGGTTGTCGGGAAGTAGTAGCCATCCCCAGCATTCAGCACACTAATCTGCCCATCAACCGTCAACTCAACCGTCCCCCGCGTAACC
>Ga0182008_10002978_pt1 | contig 10428 bp, 9 predicted proteins | sample Sormic07211129_1_FD_120482 | JGI IMG/M metagenome (GOLD analysis project Ga0182008, IMG submission 120482) | Rhizosphere microbial communities from Sorghum bicolor, Mead, Nebraska, USA - 072115-129_1 metaG | ecosystem: Host-associated > Plants > Roots > Rhizosphere | place: USA: Nebraska...
TACTGAACTTAGGATGCCGGAATTTAAGCTTAGCTGAGTGTGAATCAGTATTCATATAATTTGATACAATTTATGTGTTGTTCATGGAGCTCGTATTATTAGATTATTAGTACTACCTGTAATGTTAATATGAATTGATTAATTCATATATAGCTGATAAGGTATTGCTCTGTAAGTGTGCAAAAAAAGAAAGTTGAGAGAAAGTATACATTTTTGATTTCAGTTACACTATTAGCATTTTCTTTTGGACCCTACTCTTCATCAATAATATTCTCTATACCATCATACTATAATTCTGCGCAACAAGCAAATACGAAGACGATGAATGCAGAATTAGAGTCTATAGGCAATCGGCCTTATTCTTCTCCTCAAAGGCATGCCACAGACGGTGCAAGTTTAACGAATACTTTTACGATGTATGAAAATCCAACCTATGGAATAACAATACAGTACCCATCTAACTGGGAAAAAATTGAATACCCTAGAATAGGCTTAGCTGCTGTTGGTAGTGATCTAGTTGTTAATTTCGCAGCACCGTTAGTGAATGCTTCCGATCATTGGCGAGAGCATCTTATGATACAGGTGTTGAAGCAGACTCAAGCCAAAAAACTTATCCCTGAAAGCATAATCACTCTTGGAGGCCGGCACGGCTATACACGGCTATATAATAGCACTATGGAAATATCCAACCTTGACAGCAATACTGAAGTAAGACTTCATCTCAAAATATTGGAAGTTTGGGTGACAATTGGTAATGGTGACTCATATCTGCTGACATATAAGGCAGTTGCCGCAAGATACTCCCACTACTTACCGACGATACAGAAGATGCTCGATTCATTTAGGATCGCGGTTCCCAATAATTCTACTATACAATGAAAATCAAAAACCCTTTCTGGAAAATTTGGAAGCAGCATAGCTGGTATGAGAAAGATATTCGGTAGTTGTGTGGACACACTTGCAGGCAGCCAGGTTTCATCATCTTTTGCAAATATGTCGAAGATAATGGTAGCTATCGAAGGAGAAGCGCTGTGATCTATTATTATCAATCAATACATTATAACAAGCACGGTGCAAGTGCTCGTATCTGAATTTGTCCTGTGGGCTGAAAAAATCCAATTGTCAGTTAACTTGTGTATGTGGCATAATACAATTATAGCCAATTAAAAATAAAGAATCCTTGGTATTATCGTTTTTTGTGTCGATTGCCTTTCTTTTGGCTTGACTTCTTATTACTTACCTACATACCTACAATCATATAATAACAGTTTTATATTTACAAGTAGATCTATATACTTACAAGGAAAAAATACGTTGGGCCCTTGGTTCCCTGCGCGGGCGATTCATCAATCTCCGTAACTAGCGCAAACTATTACCTGCCTGGAGATTGGATCATGCCTGACCATCCATTTTAATTATATATGATAGGTATAAGTATTTGATCAAATATCGGCAAGGAATCCCGCATCTTTTAAGAGTGGGTAGTTGACATAATTATTGACTAGCTCAATAACGAAACTTTTCACAATCACAATTGTCGCATCGACCAGTTGTTATATGCGCTAATCTATGATGTCCACATTGACAGATTGCCTATGATGTGTTAATAATATAACATCACTCTGTTTCAAATATATGTCAAATGGAAGCAGCTAAAAAGGATCGTTTTGACGGTGCATTTGCACCCTCATTTTAAAACCTATGATCTTGTTTGCTGCTCTCAACTGTATCAGTAGATACATGGCCATGAGTGGATACGAAATAACTCCTGCTCCATAACGTAGGAAGTTTGGACTTTAACTCTGAAAACTCTTGGTTTAGTATCCTTGATGTATACCCTTTCAATATAGCAACAATTCTATTAGGCGCTATAGTTGGCTGCGATCTTACGAAAATGTGGACATGATCAGACATGGTTATCCTCAGTATAAATCTCCTCTCTAGCTGTTACCATGCTCTTCTGCATTTTTGCCATTTTGTCAAAAATAGTGACTGTCGGTTTGTTTATGAGATTTCTTGCGACCGTCCCACTCCCTTGAGGGGAGATACACTTATTTCATTCTATCTTCTTATGTTTAATATGTACAAGATTCTTGATTTCGGATTCGCCCTCTCCATCATCATGATGATTGTTTGTGGTATTTCAATCATCATCCCCTCTTTTGCCATAAATCATGATAGTAGGAATGCTGCAGCGGCATTTGTGATTGTAAGCGGGAATACAAATAGTCCTTTAACTCTGACTAAAGGCTCCGCATATAATTACAATAGTATTACCGCTAGAAGCACTAGTGCTGTTGATGGCGCTCACATAATCACTATGATTCAACCTATAAGTTTTGTAGAGGATACGCTATTCCCCCAATCTTTTGTATCTAATCCATCTGGAAGCGATATCAGGTTAGGTAATGGCACGACACTAGCAGATAGACCAATCACTTTAACTGTAAACAAGATTCAATCAAACAATACCCTAACCCTTTTGCTGCATAGCTTAAATGACAAATATTTGCTGACAGGAGATTTGAAAGGACCTACCAAACTTATAGCGAATTCAACTGCAGACAATGCACAATTCTCTCTGAAAGGAAATATTAACCTCAATAAGAATACACCCTATTCTGTAGTTGGAATCTTGGCTGAAACTAAGACCAAAGGTTTGACACTTACCATTAACGACGCAAAGAACCCGAACAACTTTAAAGCAACAATTGGATTTGCGCCACCGCATTCAGCAGGTTCATTAGCAGAATAATTAATCTTTCAAGGATGTCGTTGATGCTTCCAACAACATTGTTCAGAAAAAAATGGCTGGTTTGAAAGGTATCTGGCTGAATAGCTAATGGTAAAAGCGTTACTTTACTCTTTCAAATTTTCTTCTTATAGTAATGAAGGCAGTTCCTAACATTGGTATATTTAGTATCCGCTCAACAGGCTCTGTTCACTTAGCAAATATAGTCATGCTATTATTATATACTTCTACAAACAGATTAAACCAATTTCTAACATGTTCTAATGTACAGTTATCTTTTTGACATGGAAAATAATCATCAAAGCATTCTGTTCCATCTTTTATATATTGAATAGTTCGTTCTCTATAATGATACTTTTTTCGTAATATGAATGAGTATGATGACGTAATTTCAAAAATCTACATGCTTGTGGATACCATACCATGTACCACCACCACCATCATCAGTATAAACTGGATTTTTTCCATACTTTTTAATCAATTCTTGAAGAAACCGTTCAGCAATAAGTATGCTCCTTTCTAGAGAAATACGCATACATATCCAGAATTGATTTACTTTTAGGTTCAATTGCAATCCATCCATCTATAACCAGACTACTACTTCTTCTTCTCTCTACCTACCTACTCTACTCAGTGTTTCATCTATATAATGAATTGCGATATTCTCGTTCTCTTCTTCTGCCATATCTTTGTTGGTCGGTTTATAATAATGCTGTATCCAATTCCAGATTGATTGATACATGATTTCTTTTGACAAATGGCAATAATAATGCTTCTCTGATGTTTTTCTAAGCGAAAGACCAGAAAAGTACAAGTAAGTGTAGGGGGTAGTAAATATACTTTGAAGGAGTTCTGCTTCTTTTGAATATGACCATTTAAAGAAGTAGGGCGTCTTAAGCTGTAGATTTATCGTTAACTGAACAGAGCCGTTTGATCTATGTTTATAGCCAATTAAACATATGGGATAGACAGGAGTACAGAGAACATTTGTCAGATGATGAATATCGGAAATTATCACAACAAGAAATTGAACTTAAAGTTGGCAAGATTCACGGATGGAAAGTAGTTGATGGCAAATTAAAAAGGACTTTTGAATTTGAAAACTTTGTTCAGGCGTTTGGTTTTATGACGCAGGTAGCAATAGAAGCTGAAAAGATCAACCACCATCCGGAATGGTTTAATGTTTACAATAGGCTTGAGATTAATCTCGTAACACACGATGTTAACGGAATAAGCAATTATGACATTAAATTGGCAGGGACTATTAACCATCTTTACGATAAGGAATACGATTGAGCTGTCAGAGAATACAGCGCTAGCAATTATGATGGATCTAAACTTCTGTAAGTTAAAACGCAGTCAATTAGATATGATGGTTAACCTATAAAACTGATTGAGGTGTAAAACCATTAGACACTAAGCCACCTAGATGTAACTTGCATTCTTATTATTCTTCTTCTTCTGGCTTAAAACTTCAACATGAATGCACGTATGGGATTATTCAATGGAACACCTACACAGAACTGAATGTAGACTGAGGGTATGTGCCGCAATCCACAAGAATACCCACATTACCAACATACGACAATAGGGCCTTAGATTCTGCTTTTCTACGTAATATCTAGAATATAGTAGAGAAAGGACTGATGGTATGAGTACGCGTTACATAAAGTAAAAATGAATGCACGTGTTCCGTTGGAATCGCTATATCTTTTAGTTCTTCATTAGCAGATCAAAGGATATTTATGATTTACTAGTTCTGCTGAAACAACTTCATATGTATGGATATAACATCCATATGCCATTCCTAGGTAGTACTCTAGTTCATACCCGCGCGAATAATAATACATACATTAATTCATAGAGGCAGTCTTGTCTAACTATTCTTTTTCTTAATCGTTAGATTCTAATGAGTATTTAGTGCGTCTAGATTACAAATGTCATTATAATGTATTGGTATAGAAATTATAGAAATATTCTTGCTTGAACATGTGGGACAAGCACTTATGACTTTGTTGTTCCTTTTTCCAACCGAATTAAAATGGTTGCACTCCAGTTGCAATTAATATTGTTATAAGTCCAACTCTGGTTTAACGAAGAATGAGTAGCAGTATTATAAGAAATAACAGATATTTTTTCTCGCCTTCATCCAAGATGTTTCATAAAGGTGTCGTCGGATGTGATCTTGTAGATTGCCTTGTTCAATGGTGAGATCAAATTATGTTCTTATTTCATATTGGATAAGACTTTATTCTTCATATGATAAATCAAGATTTAATGGCCCACTTCAGAGATTGATTGGAAAACGCTATTACGAGTTAATGCCCAATTGATATGTCTCTGTGCATCCCCAATGCTTTTGCACGGGGCCACATTCGCATATGTGAATTTATCGTACCTGATGATATTGCTAAGTGTATTAACCTAGCTCATCTAAGATTAACATACTGTATTATGTAGCATAAAAAATGAAAAGATAGTTTTTATCCCCTCATATTCAGAAGAAGTCGGCATAATAGAAGAGCTGATATATTTATAATGATTGACTCTAGCAGTATTCTAGTATGACCTCGAATGGCATGTACAACAAATTTCTTATATTTTGAGAGGATGAATGAACTATACAATGGATATGTCAAAAGACATGGGAAGGAACAATTAGTTATACGTTGAATCTATTAAAAATGTAGAGAAGACATAGGATGAACGACATGAGTAAGAAATGCTACAGACTGGCCTCTGATTTGATAATATCCAGAATAATTAACGGCATGTGGCAGGTTGCAGGCGGACATGGATATATCGATCATGAATTGGCAATAGCAGACATGATGAAATATCATGATGCGGGCTTTACAACTTGGGACCTTGCAGATATTTACGGCCCTGCGGAAGAGTTTATTGGGCAGTTCAGACGTAGGTTATCTGAATTAAAAGGAAATGAGGAACCCGATAGAATTCAGGCATTAACAAAATGGGTGCCACAGCCAGGGAGAATTACACGTTCTATCGTTAAGGAAAATATACAAAGATCATTTCGCAGAATGGGCGTTAGCTCGTTAGATTTACTTCAGTTCCACTGGTGGGACTATAATAATCCGTACTACATGGATGCTCTCAAATACCTGTCAGACCTCCGGGATGAAGGAATAATCAAGCACATTGGTATTACAAATTTTGATACTGAACGTATGCAGATCATGGTAGATTCAGATCTACAAATTGTATCGAACCAGGTCCAATATTCGATTATAGATCGCAGGCCAGAGGTAAAGATGATACCATTTTGCATGAAACATAACATCCGTCTCCTTTCCTATGGAAGCCTCTGTGGAGGACTTGTGTCAGAGCGCTACCTAGGAAGAGTACAAGAGCCATCTGCTGCTGAGTTAAATACGTTAAGCCTACGAAAATACAAGCAGATGATAGATGCATGGGGTGGATGGAATCTGTTCCAAAACCTTTTATCTACTCTGAAGGAAATTGCACAAAGGCACAACGTAAGCATTGCAAATATAGCAGCCAGCTATATTCTTGCCAACTCTGCAGTAGCAGGTGTTATTATCGGTGCTAGACTCGGAATATCTGATCACATAAACAGTAACGCGCAGATATTCAGCTTCAGTTTGGATAAGTCAGATTGTGACGCTATAGATGCTGTATGTACAAAGTCAAATAATTTGTATCAGATAATTGGAGATTGCGGAGACGAGTATAGATGACCTGTGAAAAGTGATTTTTCTAGCTATGGGTTACCCTAATTCTGGGTCTGACCATGCTACAGGGAACGATTCGTAAAGACGTTGCAGAATAATGCGGTTGAAACTCTACCTAGATTACGGGCGAAGCCCAAATTATTAAATGTAAAAATTGCAGTTATCGCAAAATTTGTTTTGATCAAGACATGGAGACATTGGATGCGATGACTTGGGGTGCCGATCAATATCGCAAAGATCCGCTTGGTTTGGTAAGACTCGCCACATATCAAATTCAGCAGCATACAAACGCTTGCCAATCTCCCAATCCTCCGGCAGGTCAGTGAAACGTGATGTAGAGCTCCATCGGCCTAGACGGCAAATATTTCAATTGTCCCGTTATATCAAGTTGGCTAACAAGTTCACTGAGTTAGCACCTAGTTTAGTAAGAACAAGGTTTCGAACTTGTGAATAGACATCCTCATCAAGTTCCATGACCTGCAAGGCAGTAAAGAGCGTTATATTGGAACTGGGCCATGAAAACCAGAGGAAATCCGAATTTATCTGGGAAGCGCTGAAATATAAGCCGATTATGGACATCACTACGTAGCCGCCGCTCAAGGTAGCAACCCCAATCTGAAAGTTGGCATTCTGGGCGGTGTGTGTCGTTGAGTCCCAAAGATAAAAACCTCTTTCCTTACCTGGTAGACTGCGGAGGGCAGCCATGGCACTCTGAGCAAGAGTCACCTCACCACCACTAGCAATTATCTGCAGCAGTTGCAGAACGGCTTTGTCAATTTCGAAGGTTGATCCACTCGCCTGATAGGGCGTGATGTTAAAGTTCGTAATGGCCCAACCCAATTGACTCAATACCTTCACATAGGATTTGTACCAATTAGATGCATCAGTAAATCTGTCATACTGATGGCTTGCCGCTAAGCCTGCAAACATGGTGGAATAATCAACATCCTCTTTGAGTTGAGGATCTGTTATATTATTAGCGTCGAAACCCAAAATGGCGCCATTGTCTATAACTGTGGTTGCTGCTGCAGGCGCAGCCGGTGCCACCGCCACAAATTTGCTCATGTCTAGAATGGGAGCCAATTGAATCTCTTGAACGAATGATTGTCTCTGTTTGATTATTTCTGGGCCTTCCTGAGGCGTTCTAGACATATTATTCATTAAAATACTAACTTATCCTAGTATCTAAAGTTTTTAATGATCAATTTATAAAACTTCATATTCATCACCGATGTAACAATTCTTTTTGTTACATTCGAAATATATTCAGTGTCTCCGACCAGCTCTCAAAGACATGTGGCTTTCCTTTTAAGACTGCATTCACAGGTTCCAAAGCAGCCTTCTGGTTTGCCCTTGCCACCATACGATTAGACTACTCCTATTCTCTCGCAGTAGAGGAATTACCTATTATCAGATACGGCGGCAGTTCATCATTTCTATGGACACAACAGGCCTTTACCCATTGCGCAGATTCTGAATGATGATAGATTGTTCCTCTCTTTTGACTGGTCGGCTGATATCCTATGTATATTCAAGATTTAAGATTAATCCTTATTTTTTGGAGAATATGGATAAAATTTAATGACGGGAAGATTGTTATTTATTGGATATATAGAGGTTTATGATATTATATCTCTATATATCGTGATATCCCCCTCCCTCTGTGACTAGTGTTCCAATGCTTTTTAATAATAATCCAAATTTGCTAGTTGTTCTCTAAAATGGTTTGTCGTAACATATGCAGGAGGTTAGGCAGTAAACCTAGCTTTGAATACAACCAATACATTCTTGGAAAGAAATACTGTAGGCGGTGTGAGGTTTACATTTATCATCATGGTCTATTCTGTCCATGCTGCGGAATGCAGTTAAGGAGGACACCATCCAGTAAGAATGGTAAGGAGAGGCTTAGAAGAAAGAAGAAGATGTTAATTACAAACAGTCAAAATTGGTTGACAGCAAATTCAAATTATTGACTATGTTATCCTCCTGATCTGAAAGAACCACTCATTTGGTCTGCTAGTGGTAGATTGAAGAATGACAGTACTAAAATCAAATTCAGAACTGATTTTAAAAGTCCCATCTTGTTTGGGAAGTCACTAACGATACTATCGTATTATCCTTATGAAAACTAAGACTTGGCGGACAGCAGGATGCATACCGGCCCAAGTCCCAATACACCCACCAATAATAGGTGCCTAAAACATGGGTACATTCAACTATGCAGACGATCCGTCACGGATGAGCAAGACCGTCAGGCTATTCAAAACTTTAGCGCAGAATCCCCACGTACCGGTAGATGATATTGTCTACTAGGGACCCCAGCTGCAAACAAGCCGCAATACATGCTATGAGAGGATCTATGATTTCCGTTCGATTTTCGACAATGACTACATAAGGAAAAACGATTATCAGCAATTTATATATATGATTTATTTATTTTTCCCAACAGTTTATGCAATACGGTTCCCCATAGTCTTCCATTCTATAGAATCATTGCGCATTTCATTTCACACATATGCGTACGATAGAGAAGTGATATATTTGCTTGTTCTTTCTTTTATTATCGTGTCATGGCATTGGTATTCACTTCGACATCAATCTTGCATAAGCGAGTAATGCTGCAATTGTCTTGCAATCTTCAATTTCCCCATTAACGCACTTTTCAATTGCAGTGGTCAGGTTCATGCGCTTCACTTTGATATTTTCATCATCATCCAAATTTTCCTTCTTATCTATTTTTCTTAGACCTGTTGCAACAAATACATACATTAATTCAGTATCGTATCCTGGAGCTAGGTACCATTGCATTAATGGAGATAATTTACCCGTGTAACCTATCTCCTCACGCATTTCCCTAAGAGCAGCCTGTTTTGGACCCTCTCCTTTCTCTATTTTACCGGCTGGTATTTCCAACAAGGTCCTCCCTGCAGCGTGGCGATATTGGGTTACGAAAAGTATGGAGGCTCCATCAACAACTGGAATCAAACCTATAGACGGTGAATGCTCGACAATTTCCTTTTCAATTGTCTTGTTATTTAGTTTAAACGCGTCTACCCTGACCGAGATTTCGCCTGAATAAATTTTCTTAGTAGACAAAATGTTCGGCCTTTTGTCGTATTGTATTCTGTTTTTCTTTACTAAAACCACGTCGGTTCATCATATCGTACCAGCTCGATGGTATAATTACCATGTGAACACACCCTCATTTACACGTCATGTTGTTTTTTAATAAAGTGAAAAAACAAATCTGTCCTCGATACATCCCCTTTATACCAAGTCTGCATGTCAAAATCGTCCCCAACCTAATCGCAATAAGATTGCCATTTGGTCTGTATCTATAAGAAGGCGGCAATGCAGAAAGCTATTAAATCATCATAGAATGGCCAGCACAGCGTTTCAAAAGCTTTGATTTGTTTTGGTGGGTAACATTGGAGGGCTAATGTTCATTCATCTACAGGTTTAATACTAAGTGAAGAGCCGTTGGAAGAGATGTATGATATAATAAAGTTAATTTTATATGCTATATGTGACATTGGCACCATGTGCATTACATTGACGGTGAAGGCAATATTATCATACCCAGATCCGTCAGACCAATAATAGATTATGATCAAACACATCTTGGAGATAAGAAAGGGGCCAGAAGGCAATTTCGCTCTGGTAATCTTCACATTCGAGAATATGATAATCACTATACTGTTCATAGGGATAAAATAGATCCAAGAACGGATCCATTGGCACATCTGTTATTGGATGCTCCAGAGTATTTGATAGCTGTTTTATCAGCGGTTTCTGTCGGAAGCAAAGTCGGTAATGCTGTTTATAAAAGCAGAAAAAAGGAAGGCAAGAACCAAGGAGCTGCTTTGTCTGATGCGGTAATGGCAGGCTTTATTGCAGGCTCGGCAGCAAGCGCGGTTTGTTACATTGCAGGCAATCTTATCAAGAAAATAAAGAGGAGCA
>Ga0182008_10002979_pt1 | contig 10424 bp, 13 predicted proteins | sample Sormic07211129_1_FD_120482 | JGI IMG/M metagenome (GOLD analysis project Ga0182008, IMG submission 120482) | Rhizosphere microbial communities from Sorghum bicolor, Mead, Nebraska, USA - 072115-129_1 metaG | ecosystem: Host-associated > Plants > Roots > Rhizosphere | place: USA: Nebraska...
CTCTTCTCTTTCTATCAATAGGTATTAACACCACCTGCACCAAGTCACCTTCTTCAATATTTAGCGCTTGTCGTTCTGCTTCAGGAATAGAAATTCTACCACCACTCTGGACAGTTGTTTTAAACATTGCATTATAGTATGTAAGTCCTTGAAGCATGGAAAAGTAATTTTCCAAAGTGTGTTGTTGAATAAACGAAAACTGCTTTATAAAATCCCTCTGAGCTTCAGTCCCTTTTTCTAATGCCTTTTTAAAGGCAGTTTCTAAATCTTCTTTTTTATCTCCTTTATCATTCATTCAAGTGGGTCTTGTACTATCATTTATTTAACGGTACTGCCATAGTCCCTAAGGTTTATGCTGTTCATTTAGAAATCTTAAAATTGTTTGATTAAAGAGCAATGGCTGTTCTACAAATGGAACATGACCACAATCTTTTATCACAGCTAGCTCGTGATATGGAATCCTAGTGTATTCTTTAGAGTATTGTAACGGTATCATATTATCGTTGTCACCCCACAGCAGCATTGTTGGGGCTAGGACTCGTGATAATCTATCAGGAAGCTTTGGCGAGTCTCTTATTCCTAGTAAAGTAGACATAAAGGCATATTTAGCATTAGGTAATTTCATTCTATTTATAAAATCTCTAACACTATCCTCTGTAACCACGCTGGGATCGAATGTCATATCCATAAAAGCCCTTAGTGCATTTTCATATGTTGGGTATAATGCAGCCATAATGTATTGATCAAGCGCACTAGTTGAAGATCGCATCACACCGGCAGGTGCAGCTAAAACTAATTTTTCTACTCTGTTATTGAATCGAATAGCAAATTCTGTTGCCAAATAACCTCCAAATGAAGAACCAACTATAATTGGGCGATCAATCTGAAGATGGTTCAACAGTGCTTGGAAGAAATCTACAAAAAAGTTCATAGTATACTCTACTGTGGGTTTATCACTATACCCAAAACCAACAATATCTGGTACTATTATTCTAAAGTATTTAGATAAAGTCGGCGCTACGAGAAGCCATCTCTCAGCTGACGCTCCAATTCCATGCAGCAGAACCAGAAATCTGTAATTATCCGAGGTATGAGTTATATCGTCATAATCAAGATATCTTATGCTATAACCGTTGATATACATCATTTTCTGCCTAAGAGATTGCTCGAGGAACAAATCTGCTACGCCTATAGTAATAGTTCTTTTTAATTTAATGTGTACTATTTAAGATTTAAATAGAAGATGTCTATAAATGAATATCTAATTTAATATATCTAGATAGATTAGTCAACAAGTCACACATGTGGTAAATCTGTTCTTCTTTTGCCCAGTGATTTGCAATAAAACGCATGAAACAAGCGGCCATATTGATGATTGAAGGCACTATTTTCCTCTACATATAAATAATATACCACATATAACAATAATAAAATGATACATTGACTCAAGTAAAAGGTGTTTCAATTTTCTTCCCTCAAAATGAAATACCGATGGGCCATGACATTCATGGCATAATAAGTGTCTATTATCTTGGACGATTTGATAGTATAGTAATTAATTCGCAGATAGAGAATTCAAACGACATTCTCAGATTTACCTCCCTGAACGAAAGAAGAATTAACTACCCGTACGGAAGACTTGCCATATTGAAAGATGATATCGGAACGACAAAGACTTTAGAATTTATAGCCAATACAACGCATACTCCAAGAGATAAATACTCAAATGTTAAATTTCGCGTCGCAATTATACAAGAACACAAAGAAGTTGCTTACGATGTGAATTATATAAAAATAATTAAATAGATTACTTTATGTACAAGCATATACCAGGTGGCTTGTATAAAATGTGCACTATTAAGACTAAAACTTCTCGTTTGCAACTTTTACTACAGCCTGCATCCATGGATGTGGTTCACAATGATAATGATATTCCCCCTGGGCTGTAAAGGTAAATTCATATGTTTGTTGAGGTGGGATCAATCCACTCTTTGCGATCGAATTAAATGGACCACTGATCTTATCTTTATAATCCGTATCTGATGTAACAGAGTGAGCAACGGAATCGGTGTTTTTCCATACAAATTTGTTTGACAGACCTAATGCACCGTCAGCTTCTTTTGGTGTAAAGTTTTTTGTCTGGGAGGGAGAAGACGAACCTGGTACAATTACGATATTAGTAGTCTGAGGTGGATTTAATATTTCTGCTGAAACTTGAGGTTTCGCATTTGCTTGTGGAACATAAACAAATTGATAGTATCCTAAACTAACAGATACTGCAATTATAAATGTGATAATGCTGATACCAGCAGCATGGTTATCCAGAACTTAGCCCTCCAGTTATCTTTAATTTAATTTTTCACATATAAAGTTTATTTGTCATCACGGTGTCTTTAAGCCTGAAAGTATATTGATATTATATGGTATATTAGTAATTTTCTTGAATAGGGAGCATTGTTATTGTCGTGAATCTCCCTCTTTTATGGTAGATGATATGTTCTGTGTATTCGTAGCTTTTGTTTCAGCAGTTGTCGAGGATCCGCTACTTGGTCTAGATTGAGTTGTTTGGCTTGAAGATTGAGCCGATGTAGTCTTTTGTACAGGTGGGGCAGATAATGGTCTTTCCGTGGTTGAGGCCACAGGTGTAGGTTTTGGAGGAAGCGGAGATGGTTTTGCAGTTGCTGGAGGAATTGTGGGTCTTGCCTGGGGTGGTGGTGCCTTTGCCAAGCTTCTACCATGCCTATAAATATGAAACATACCTGCAAAGACTAACATTATGATGCCGATTATAAACAGTGACAGGTTCTTCATTCCATTAAGTACGGCGTAATATGCTGAAATATTCAAATAAACTTGAAAGGCCAACAATGCTATAAATATTATATAAATCCATTTTTGCGGTAGATTTATTGAACTCTTGCCACCCGGTTTCTTTGGTTTAAGTTTTGCATTAGCTTCTGCATTCTTGGCAAGCTTTATCATCATGTAGGTAAATCCAAAAGAAAGTGGAACTAGGAGCAACATTACAAGATAGAAGAATATAGGGTCAATTACAAGTCTTTCTAGCAGAGCTTTTTTAATGTCAGGATCAATGTAAAATCCCCAATAAGTAGTAACCATAATTTGGGCAATACTTGTTATGCCTATTGCTGTAATTATTGGTCTGTCCTTCCACGAAAATTTCTTGTACCTATCTACAAAAGGTATTACTAATAATGCGAATATGAAAAGTCCTGGCCATGCGACACCTGTTACAAATTTATCAAACATAGTTCTCAGGAATGCGTAAAGACCGGTCAGATACCATTCTGGTACTGTAATACCTGGCGGCGTTGCAGGATCGAATCTTGTTCCAAGATCCACTGGAAACACCCCACCAGTTAGCATAATAGCGCCCGAAATTGCCATGACCATAGGTACATCAAATACAAGGAATCTCGGAAAATGAACTACCATCAGTCCTAACAAAAAGATGGGAAGGAAGAATACGTGGAAAGCATAGAATCTCAAGACGAAATCATGAAAGCCACCTCCAAAGAATGCATCCCGCATCTGAGGACCGAGAATAGGTATCGAGTTAGTTAAAGAGGCTGCAATAGAAATAGCCAACTCTGCTCGTTCACTAAAGATTATATCATAGCCTGTAAATGCCTCCAAGATTGTCAGGACACCTAGAATAATTCCAGTAACCCAAAGAATTTCATTTCTGATCTTGTATCTGCCACTAAAATACTGATAGTACATATGAAGAAGAGCCAACATTACCATGGCATTTGATGCATGATAGTGGATATTACGAATATGAAAGCCGTACGGAATTACATCATTTATAGTCTGAACGCTTTTCCATGCCCTATCCAGCTCGGGTTCATAAAAAAGCATTAGCAATGCACCAGTGATGCCTAAAATAATGAATAGAACAAATGTAAGCATACCCAGGAAACCGAGGGGACTTACGAATCTGCCAGGAATAGTAAATTTTAAACCCATAAAGATGGTACGCTCTAACCCGGCGTAAACCCACCTGAGAAACCTTACTAGGCTGTTTTCACTTTCTAAGGAAACGACCATATCCCACTACCCCATTCCCATTCGGACTCCAATTTGGAGGCTTTATCCATACACTCCCATCGTTATCTATTTCTAGGTCAAGTCTAGCGAGGACATTAGATGGAGGTGCCTGTAATGATGCTGGACCAGCAAAGGCTTGGCCTGTAAGAGGATCATACATACTACCATGACATGGACATTCTCCTCTTTTTCTGCCTGGGTCAGGCCAGTATTTCCACAGACACCAAAGATGCAAGCATACCATGCTGTACATTCGAAAGGCTGATACATCATTTTTGCTTCCACCCAACTCCTCGGGTAATCTTATAAATTGCCATATTCTGAACGATTCTTTATTCAAAACTGGATCATCGGTTTTTGGATAAATAACAGATTCTGAACTATTAACTGGAAATGTCTTAGCATTAGCTTGGGCACCATTGGGCAGCTCTACCTTAGCTCTTGCAGAGATACTGCTCGTGGGATTAGGCAAGAATTTACCCCAATCTACAAATGGTACAAAAGTCATAACAGTACCTGCAGCCGCCATTAGCTTCAGAAAGTCACGCCGCGATACCTTACCTCCACGATTTGGAGGGGTTTGCTGCGTCATAATGAAAAGACAGGGTCAGAAGATATCTATAAACCTTATCTTTTTTTAATTTTGCCATGTCAATTTTACATGCCTCTGCATGTGAAACTCAACGTACAAGGTCTAAATTATATTATGGAATTATATGCACTGTTAAACAAGACAAATGATGTAATTATGAACTACTTTGATAACCGAATTCTTGCAATCCCGTTTAATATATGAATATATGTAATTTTCGGACTAATGACAGTATCAGGCAGTTTTACTAGCAAATTATACTTACGCGATCCATTTGCTACAATCCGTACGGTTCCACTATCGGGTTCATAATTAGCACGTATATCAGATGAATTTGAGACACCACGAATGTCTGCAATGATCTCGTAGAAGTCTGGGCCTTCTATAACCTCTGGCGCAACATGAGTGGCAGCATCCTCTACACGTGGTCTTTCTTTTCTAAGTACTCGACTTTTCTTCATAGATGAGAGGCCTACTCCATAGCGAGGTGATAAAAGTTTCCATGCATAACCAGTTGCCATCCCGACCACGAATCCGCCAATATGAGCTAGATAAGCTACGCCACCTCCCGCAGATCCAATGAGTGCAAAGATAATTTGTAAAATGAACCAGAATGGGATAAATGCTAAAGCAGGTATACGAACAGTGGTAATAAAAAAAGCCATGATAATAGTGAAAATTTTCGCTCTAGGGAACATTACTAAATATGCACCTAATACTCCAGAAATAGCTCCTGACGCACCAACTGCAGGTATTACCCCGCCTCCAGTATTGACTGCATATATGCTGTGAACTAAGCTGGCCAGTATTCCCCAACTGAAATAAATTAACAAATATTTGACGCGACCGAATCTGTCTTCAATATTGTCCCCAAATACAAACAAAAAAACCATATTCCCAGCAATATGCGCTATGCCACCATGTATGAACATTGATGTTACGGCGGAAATCCAATCACCAGCTAAAAAGAACCTCGGAATAACACCATAGGTTGAAAAAATCTCGGTTACTGCTTGTTCGTTAGTGAAAAAAGCACTTACCACCATTTCCCAGACGAAAATTATAATGTTAATTGCGATTAAACTATAGTTAACATATGGTCTGCCATGAATACGCTCTGTATCATCATGGATAGGAAACATATTATTTATTCTTACTGGGTAAGAAACATATTACATAAGTCTTGTCATTAATTAAATGCTATCACTATTAGCCACATATATTCATCCTCTTTCTCAAGAATTTTTTTGTCCTCTCTGGTTTCGGTATGCATATTCTAGTCACACTTCTGCATTCAACTAAATTCACTTTTCTGGAGATGGAGTAATCATAATGGTTGAAAATATAGTTGGTACAGCCGTAAAATTTTTTATTTATACTACACAAGGCCCACTATTATTAGAAGAAAATTTGACATTATTCATAAGCGGCGCTAGTCATTGATCGAATTAAGAGACACAATTTTTCATTCCATCACAATCATTGTTAGGGTTGATTTAACTCCATTTAGCTTTCTTAATTTCCACGTAATAGTTTCCTTCACCCTTTCCATTGTATCTGACTCAACCTGAGCCACTATATCATAAACGCCATAAACCTGATACACTTCTTTTACGCCGTCTAGTCTTTTCAGCTCGCCTACAATTGCATCTTCACTTCCAAGCTCAGCATTCATCAATACAAAGGCTTTTGGCATATGACTTAATAAAAAATCGGATATAAAAAGATGATGCGATACCAAATACGTAATAATAACAATAGGATATAAGAAGATAGATTATGATCTTTAGTGTACCGAGTTCTCGGTTTTGAGTTACATATTTTTAGATAGATAGAACAATTCTGTTGCATGTAATCATTGTGTTAAAAATTTGCAGTGGGCATAGGCGTTTAATTTTTTGCTGCACATACGATCTTGATGTCGTCAATATCGTAGATATGTTGACCAGTTTTTGCTCTGCTCTAACAAGAGGATCTTTGATCTAGAGGATGTGTTCTATAGCTTTTTGTATATCTCCTGCGTCTATTACATCTCCCGCAATCATCGCCTCAAGCAATCTTAGAACTATTAGTTCTCCAGTGGCTCCAGCGATTGTTTGCGGTATTACAACACACACATCATCTACTATCACAGTCACTTCGTTATCGCGAGAACCGTTCCAGTCTTTTGGTATGCCTATGTAGTAATATGCCGAGTCTGACTTAGTAAGATTTTGATACAGGATTTGAACCATTAGTATGATTATTCTTAGTTACTTAAATTCTTAATCCTTAAATGTGATATATTGTGGATACACATCGAAGAAATTATGATGGAAATGAAACAATATTACATGTATATGAAATGCAAACAAATGATACCCAATATCAAGCCCTAGATACAATAGCTTAATTTAAAAACCCATATTTTAACGTCATTTTAAACTTCAGGCTTAAGTTTAGCCTCATCAAATGGTTCAGCCTCTTCCCACATGTATTCATAAAAATCTTCGCACCAATAGTGAAATTCTACATCTTCGCTGTAAAACATTACATTTAAGTCCGGTTCACCCTTTAGATTGGGAAACATCACACACGACTGCTCTTCGTTAAAAATTGTCATTATCTGCACTTCGTTGAGCATTCGTCTCTCCACCAGTCCTTTAGAAATTAGATTGCGCCAGCCGATTTTGTGCAGTATTTGACTTCGTCCTTTTGGTATAATCGCATTACTGGAAAATATATAAGAAAATCTGACTCCATTCTGTACCCTACTGCCTATTGTTTCTATAAGATCAAGAGGTACTTGTGACATAATTTCTTTAATGTATTTATCAGAATTGTTGTAAAGCATTTTCCAGCGCTGCAGTATTGCCATCACGCCATGGACAACTTCACAATTATGAAGTGCACCTATCCGTTGTATGAATTTCAGAGGCAGTTTGTCTAAGCTGTGTTCCAGAAAGTATGTCCTCTGATCAAATAGAAAGTCATAGCTCGGGATCAGCGAAACAATTATCTTACCATACGGTGTCAGTATTAATTCGCCTTCACTATCCTTTGACACTAAGCCTGAGTCTGTCAAGCGTAGTATGTTTCTGTGAGCTTCCTGCAATGTTGCGTCAAGCTCTGTTGCAATTTGGGAAAGTCGGTACTGTTTTTGGCTTAGTTTCATTAACATTGATAGTCTAAGATCACCGGCGAGTTCGAAGAAGAGGGAGCCAGCTCCTTCTTCAGGCTGTCCTGACATTGAGTTGACATTTTACTTTCTTAAATTTAAACTTGTTAATCAAGATTTAAGATAAGGTTACGGAATTTTTGGAGAAAACAAGCAGTACAAGTATTCTGAAGTTTAGGTATCGAACAAAAAGCCATTTGTTATAGGTATAGATGTTTGTATTGTGCTTAAAGGATAATATCTTTAGCTTAAATTGCATTCACATACATATTCCGAGAAAGCCGAAGCCTCAGGCAAGAGCCTTCGTTGTTGTTATTATTGTTATTATTGTTATATAAGATACTATATATTTGTAGAATGTATTTAGCATTTCACTTTTAGCCATGCTTTATCGAGTTTGTAGTAGCGATGAGATAAACAATAACTCTGTGGCAGTTTTTACAATCAAACATATTGATATCCTAGTAGGACGAAGACAGGGAAAATTATTCGCATGTAATAATTCTTGTCCTCATAGAGGTGCATCCCTTTCCAAAGGTGAATTTAGTAATGATAACATCATTTGTTATATGCATGGATATGAATATAATGTTTTTACTGGAAAATTGGAACATATGAGATCATGGAAAAAAGAAGAAGCATGGATTGAACAAAGTGCTGAATGGAGGAAGTCAGGCGACTTGGTTTTGTATAGGGTAATAGAGAAAGGTAAAGACGTATACATCGAGATAAATTAATTAAATCAACAGGGTATGTAAATCAAATTTTTTAATATATGTTGTGTGGCTGCAGAACGATCAGATTTGATTGTTGATCGTAATGACATCCCCTTGTGATAGAACTGCAACCTGAAGTTTTTTGTTATTGTTGATAAGTTGATATGCGTGGGTGCTACTATATTTTCGTTGCATAATCCAAATAGGTATTCATATCGCATAATCCAAAATAACGAACTCCGTTAGCTGATGACTATGAGGTGATATTTTGAAATTTGCACTGTAGTTTGATCATGTACTTTACAGGCTTTTTTTGACCATTCACAAATAATAAAACTCATCACCACTATTATTCTGGTACAGAGTCACAAACTAATCTCCCATCACTGATCTTTATGAAAAGGAATCGGTTATCCTTGAAAATCAGTGTAATCTCATCCTTGCTCTCCTCTATGTCTAGAAGCTCCTGACCTTTTATTCCATCAAACTTTGCCATGCCTAAGGTATTGCTCAATAGGCTATTTAGCGTATACTGATATTTATTGGACGAATTGGACAAAACTTTTGCATTGTCACCATTTAATGCCACGACATCTCTAAATTGCCACTTGTTTTGTTCTGAAAAATTCAGAATCCAGTAAAGTAATTAACTAAGGCAAATAGCCACAGACAGCCTTCTATAGAGAAGGCAAGCTCATAAACAGAAGGCTTGTGGTACCTATTGCTAGAACTTGTCGCTTCATTATCTATGGTAATATATGTATCAATCCATTGTTTTTTGTCTTAGAGCAGAGCTCAGTATTACACATGTTATTTCATTTTCTACAGGTTACTTCTATTACATTTGACTTTGCGGCAATTACCATGGGTTCAGTGTACGTATGCTTGCCCCATGTTACTTCAACGTCAGCAAATAGTTTATGAACTCCGGAACCTAGGTTTTCTACATTCAATTCGATTATTTTATTAACATCGAACAGGAACGACCTCGCTTCTTCAACTGTCTTTGGATAAATTAACATGTCATCTTTAATTACTGAAATCCATATTCTATTAGTGATCTTTGGACTTCGAGTCCAAAACATTATAGCTTTCCTCACAAATTTGATTGGAACTATTACTTTTCTACCCGACTTTAAGTCAACCTTTATTATCATCCGAAATGCATTGTCATGTCTATCATATGCTCTTTCCCAACTTTTTGGGTTAATAGCTTCCCTAATATCTCCAATTATCTTGAAGCCTAGGCTTAATGTGAGAACTTCACCTATTCTTACTTCATCCAGGGATCTGCTCAATACAGCATCTGTGATCATACTATGGCCTTGTGTCAACAATATTGCTCACATGGTATCATTTATATCCTCAATAAGTAGTTGTCTGTATAATGCTTGCAGAGATTACAGATTTTAATCAAAATGAACTCGAATTAAAACTTCAGGAGGAAGATATCTCAATTATGTACATTATACAACATGAGCTTCTAAAAGAGCGAAATGTTGAATTCGCAGGTGTAACGCTTAAGCACCCGCTAATTAGAGACTATACTCTGCGGATCGTAACGAAGAAGGGTAGTCCGATCGAGTCAATACGAGATGTGTCTACTACCACATCAAATTATCTCAAGGAGATAGCAAGCACATTAAAGACAAATTTGAAAAAATAAGAGGTAAAGGTATTTTTGAAGTTCTGTCCAAAATGCGAAACACGGATGAAGCCGAGGATTGAACAAGGCATTGTATTATGTCCAAAATGTGGTTTCACTGCAGACAAAGAGGAACAGGGATCATTGTCTAGACAAGTTTCATCCTTGCAGCAAAGTATTTCCAGAAGTTCCCTTAAAGTTATGGATACGGACAAGAGTCCTGATGCACTGCCTACAACAACA
>Ga0182008_10002980_pt1 | contig 10424 bp, 9 predicted proteins | sample Sormic07211129_1_FD_120482 | JGI IMG/M metagenome (GOLD analysis project Ga0182008, IMG submission 120482) | Rhizosphere microbial communities from Sorghum bicolor, Mead, Nebraska, USA - 072115-129_1 metaG | ecosystem: Host-associated > Plants > Roots > Rhizosphere | place: USA: Nebraska...
AAGAAAAGAACACCAATAGCAAATCCAAAGGCCGAAACAATAGCTTCTATATTACCAACAGTAGTTATGGTTAATCTCGATAGCGAATTTATTTCTGTGTTGGTGCTGCTATTATCAAGGAGCAGGTCATCAGCGGTACCACCACCACCACCGCTTGCTAAAGCCATCAAGAATCCTATTAATGCTAGGATAATACCAATAATCTGAATTCTGTATAATTTCTCGCTTAAGAAGATTCGGGCGAAAACAACTACAATTACGATTTCAAGAGGCCCAGCAATAACGACTTCCTTTGAAGCGCCTATTCTGCTAATGGAATCATACCATGTAAATATCCCAATTGCCAGCAAAAAACTAGCCAATGTAAGATTCTTCCACGTTTTTGAGAATAACGTTAGTATCCGTTTCTTTTTTATAAAAAACGCTACAGCAAGGAGCATCATACCTGCCAACGTTATGCTTATGGAAGAAAGAATAATTGAAGAGATTTCTTGAAATGTAGCAGTTAAAAATTCAATCAGAATTGACTCTACAGAGATTGTAATAGCGTAAACAAAAACTACCCATGATTTATGTATTAATAATGGCAACTAATAACAACAGCAAAGAAGCTTACATTACATATAATGTGAACACTCGTGTTAAAGCAAGTCAATCCTTTCGTGATAGTTCTAATAAAAGCAGAATTCATGTGTGTAAACACAATGTTGGACGGTTAACATAATTCTTGATCTGAGATATGAAATTAGAATATTAGTTAACAGGAACTGATTAGAAATAAATTTTATTGATAATTTGGAAATTACAATAAATATGGATTACAGCATTCACAAAATATTAAAGGAGACTTTGAACATCGTTTTCACATAAGTTAGCGGAGAAATGAATTAAAGAACGTCGCCATCTCAAAACTGTCTTATACTATCAATTGAGATTGAATAAATATAAATAGAATAGATCGAACTCTAATTGCAGCCTGTTTGATAACTCAGATTTTTTTATTAGTATATAGAAATCTGATAGCTTCAATCGACAAGCTGTTTTTAATTTGGCAGGTAGTCTTCCCTGTTGTCTATATATTTGTAGCAGGGTATGCATATTCAGCGTTAATAGGAGGACATGGAGTGAAGTTTAATGACATCCTGGTTACATACCCCTCCTATTTAACTGCAGGAATGATTGGTTTTAACGTGATGAACGGAAGCACAATAGCTGGAAGTATTATCTGGAATGATAAAAGAAACGGCATGTTTCAACAATTACTAGTCATGCCATTTACCAAAGTTCAGTATATCATTAGTAACCTTGTTACTATCATAATCATAGGTTTGGCTAGCGCGATACTTATTGTAATAGTGGGTCTTCCGACTATGCTAGGCAATATAGATATTACATTGGTCGGTGTAACTTATACAGTCTACTCACTAGTTATTGGAGCAATATTTTTTGGTTCGTTTACAATAATTATATCTACTAATCTTAAAAGTAGTGAAAGCTTCAATGTGATCAGTAATGGTGTCTTTTTATTTTTTGCCTTTGCCAGTTCTGCTTTTTATCCTGCGCAAACACTTCCTGAACCATTACATACTGTATTCTACCTTAATCCACTAACCTATATAGTGGATATTAGTAGGGCTGGAATGTTTTCACAAATAATTGCATTCACCAATATTCAGCTTGTACTTATAAGTGTCCTTTCTATAGGAGCATTTTTATTGGCAACAATATCAATGATGAAAATGAAAATTTAATATCTGTTATCATGCATGCTTGTTATTTAGTATAGTTAGGAAGACTTCCTCCAATGATGGTGGATTTATAGCAATACTGTCTAGTTGTATGTTATTTTTAGAAAGGAGTTGAATTATTCCGATAACAATCCCCTGAGCATTATCTGCTCTAATGGTAAGTGTACGTGTTCCAGTTATGTTGATACTCGACTGACTAATAATAGTCGAAAGTAAACGTATAGTGGATTTATCTATTACACCTCTAAATCCAAGTTCAATAGTCTTGGAGTCACCATATTTCTGCTTTAATCCTGATGGTGTATCGAAAGCAATTATCTTTCCTTTATCTATAACAGCTATTTCATCACAAAGATACTCCGCTTCTTCCATAATATGCGTGGTAAAGAAAACGGTTAGCCCATATTTTACCTGATTTTTGATATAATCTAACAGCAGGCGTCTGGCCGAAGGATCCAAGCCGACCGTTGGTTCGTCAAGAAAAAGCAAATCCATATCATGTATAAATTCCCGTGCGACCTGAACTCTCCTTCTTTGTCCTATAGAGAGTTCATCATTCTTTGTATTTCTAATGCTATTCAGATCAAAAGCATCAATAATCTCTCTAACTTTGTCTTTTCTTCTTTTACCTGCAAGTCCCCATATCAAACCATAGAGGTCCAGTGCTCTTTCTACAGTCAAATGTGCCTCAAAACTAGGTTGTTGGGATACAACTCCTATCCTCCTTCTAATTTCAGATTGATGCTTAACAACGTCCTTTCCAAATATGCATACTTTTCCGGAAGATGGCCTAATTAAAGTAGTAAGAACCTTTATTGTAGTCGTTTTACCTGCTCCATTTGGACCAAGAAATCCAAATACCTTTCCATATTTTATATTAAATGAGATTCCATTTATCGCATGGACCTTTTTGTTGTATTCTCTTTTGAGCTCATACACAGAGATACAGGATCCATTTTCATTATCAATCAATATGTTATGTCATCTCTCAAATCGTCATCTTGATTTCAGGACAGTATTTTATAGGCTTTATTATACATTAGTAAAATAAGTGTACTTTCAATCTTGTTCAGGACGTTCAATTCCTTTAGTTTCATGTAATGCGCTATTGTAAATCCTCTATCTTAACTTTCGATTTTTCATTTATAAAGGATGAGATTACGGCTTAATATATAATCCTAATAATCGTATCAAAATAAGCAGCGATTTCCTGTCTGTGCCAAATGCAGCAGCAGAAACTGCAGAAGGCGTCTGGCAATATTGAATTCTAAAGCTTGGTCATCCAGGGGCATACTCAAGTGAACGATGATAAACCACCATCGTCTCTTTTTTTCATAATCGATCAAGGGTAAATCAAACTATTTTAAACATGTACATTGCAAAGATTCTATTTCAAATCTAACTAAGAGATTTAAAAACTATCTTAAAGAGTACTTACTGATGCAACGCAGTCAGAAAGCAAGCTACTTCCTTCTCTTGAACACCCTAATACTAAAGAGCTGAGCCATCTTTAATAGAATGATGTTATCTTGTCAGGTAGAAACAGGTATTGTGTTAGATTTAATTTACTTTGATTAGAATAAACCTGATTCTGAATGATAAGTTTCTATTTGAATTGTCGCATGAGCTATGTTGAACTTGTTTTCAAGGACAGAATTTATCTCTTTAAGGATCGCTTGTGATTTATTGGGATCAATTATAACTACATGAGCTGATAGATCATTGAGTCCAGATGTTATAGTCCATATATGAAGATCAAAAACTCCTGTTACACCTCTTATTTGCAGTATTGATTCTTTTACTTCGTCATGTGATATATTTGACGGAACTCCTTGCATAAGTATGTGAAGAGCCTTTTTTAATAGAGATGATGTCCTTGGAAGTATAAATACTGCCAATCCAATACTAATAATTGGATCTGCAAGATAAAATCTAGTAGATAGAATTATTATACCAGTAACAAGGACTCCCGCTGATCCCAAGGTATCACTTAGAGACTCCAAATAAGCGGCGTTAATGTTTAGATCTTCGCTATGATCTACAGCCAGATGATGATGATTTCCCAGCCTATGGGAATGTTGTAGTCCATTGCTTCCAAGTAGTCGCATTCCAATTAAATTCATCACTAACCCAACAGCTGCTACAACTATCATTGGAAAGCTTATGATTTCAGGAGGGGCAAATATACGTTTAAAACCCTCATATAAAATGTATAAAGAAATCAGCACTAGCACTATGCTATTTGCAAGTGAAGCTATTATTTCCATTCTATAGAATCCGTATGTTCTTTGTGGGGTAGCCGGTTTATGGGTATAATTAATAGCGAATATAGTCAAAGACAGGCCTCCTACATCTGCCACCATATGTCCTGCTTCTGAAATTAATGCTAAACTATGGGTCAAATAACTAGTTATAACCGCCGCAGCAAGATAAAAAGCGCTAAGTAAAAGCGCTATTTTCAGCTTACCTATTCGTTGTAGCATTATGAATTCCTTCATCCCTTTTTTTCCTTTTTACAGCGTGTCATAATGAAATTACCAATAAGCCTTGTTCTATTCGACCAGAAGGCATGACCCCCCAGCTATTAAGCATATTATCTTTTAAGCTATATATTACTAATTCCTATTCGATAGGCTTATTAGAGTCATATTTCAAGAGAACTCTTGATTACTAATAGTCATTTTTTTGCAAATTATGAATAAATTTACTTTTAATTCTGTCCGGTGACCATTACGTATTTGCCATATTTTAAGGCTTTTTCAGTATTTCCTATTTCCGACTTTTATTTATCTATGTAGATTAATTATACCTCACTTGCTTTTCTCTAAATAAGTAATTTCTTGGCATTGTGCCTCTTTGTTTGTATCTTGAGCTTATTACTTGACTTCCTCATTTCCACAGATAAAGTATGATAGATAACAGAATAGATTCTAGTAAATATCCTTTGTACATCAACGATTTATCCCTGCATTGAGAGCAAAGATATTTGATTAAATGTGTGTCAGAAATTCATGTAAAACAATAACCTTCAGTGCGCTGGTTATATGCAGCATATCGCAATAATAGACTGGTTTTATGGTGCTGAATATAGGTGCTTACGGATCAATACCTCATTCTGAAGAGAGAAAATATTTACGAAAACAAATAAATGAAAACGTAGGTTCATTCGATTCTATTTTGATGTCACTCTACGTTTATCTGCCTACCTTTTTGCTTTGCTTTCTTATTAAATACTATCTCTAGTATTCCGTTCTTGTATGTGGATCTAGCTGTTTCAATATCTGCCTCTTCTGGAAGTTCAATTACTCTTCTATATTTTCTCTGTGCTGTGTCTGTAGTTGAGATTTCTACTGAGCTATCGTGTGCATTTATTTTGATATCCTTTTTTTCTATACCAGGAACTTCTACTACAACTTTGACTTCTTTATCTGAAGTCATTACGTCAGACAAAGGTTCTATCTCACCAGAGATCAAAGGTCTGTTAGTAAATCTGCCTCCGAGTCCACCCATTGGCGATCTTACATTTCCAAATTCTTGAACTTTTGGCTTACCGTCAGGTCCTACAGTCATCGAATAACCATATACTATCGGTCCTACTTCACGTACTTTGCTGCCTTCCGGTGTTTCATATTCTCTCACCATTTCCTTTGGAACCTTTGTTTCGATATCTCTAAATTGTTCTTCAAATTCCTTTTCCATTTCTCTTCTCATCTGCTCGAACTGCCTAGGCATATCGCTAAACCAGTCTCCTGCTCCTCCTCTCCTAGATATGCTACTAGCAAATAGTCTTCTAAACCAGTCGTCTGGCTGGATTCCCCAAATACTCATATCTCATTTCTCACCTGTAATATTTATTACATATTGTAATATTTATTTGTTTCTGATCTTATGTTTTACAACATAATTTAGCTGAAGAATATCTAAAGTAAAATTCGAATAATGGAACATCGTGTAATAAGAAAAGCCGATCGATATAGACGGTATCTGCCATTATTAGGATGGGTAAATATTAATCGATTGTAGATCCACTCTAATTTGACTCCCTGAAAGGATAAGAGATAGATTGTATGTAAGTTATTAGAAATAGTAGCATAATGGTAATTGCTGAGGTGAACTCATTTCGATAACAAAAAAACCCTTGTAAATTGTGTTAAGGATCTTTATAAAATGGGCTTTACATCACCTGTATCAGGCAACCATAGTATCAGAATACCAAAGAACGAGAGTTGGATGTGGATAACCCCCTCAGGAATTCCTCGCTATCATCTAAAAGAAAAAGATTTGATAAAAGTTAATTTAGAAAATGGAAGCACCATCAGTAATGGAGTGAAGCCTAGTATAGAATGGTATATGCATGCTTCAATTTACAATAAGAAAAAAACGATCAAAGCTATTGTGCATACTCATAGTCCGTATACACTAGGTATTGCTATTTCAGAAGAGAAATTCTATCATATAATAGAGGAATCTAAGATTGTTGTGAGAAATCCTATTATAATACCAAATAAACCATCGGGTTCTATTGAATTGGCAAAAACAGTTTCGAAAGCGTTCGAGCAAAGAGATAATTCTAGTGAAGAGACAAGAGCCGTCATAATTAGAAACCATGGAGTGGTAACTGTAGGAAATAGTATTCACCAAGCACGGGCTGTAGTTGAAGCCCTTGAAGAATGGGCCAAAATATTAACGATATCAAAAATTTTCGGTGGGCCAAAGTACGTAATTGATAAATAATGTGTTTCTCTGGTATGTAAATGTATTAGACCATAAACTCAATAGGTAATAATAATTATCATAAGCTCTACTCTTGCAAATAGTATAATGCTAGAGATTGGGGTATTACAATATGTTCAACTGCTTGTAGATGCTCAAATATTCTATACGAACCAAATCATTGTTCAACCTTTAGTTATCTAAAATCGAATCTATTACAAATGTTCTCATATGAGTCTTGGATAGGGTGAATCGAATTACCATCGTTATTGTCATGTGAGTGGTTATTAATCCATTGAAGAGCCTCATATTTCGTTTTCATTTAAGGCATCCATATGAGATTGTTAATCCATTTACAATAATGCCTCTAGTCATTCACGTAGTCATCTTCTCCATTTCTATCATACAAATACTTTATATGGTAACGAATAGCACACTCTTCTTTTCTTGTAATATAACGTTAGCAACTATATATTGGTAAGTATATATAAAGTAGTGAGTGTTGACATCGATATCAGGTATGATCTAGCAATTGACACAAGATCAGGAAAACTCCAATCTATGGAACATGAATGGTATGAAATGTTGTCCAATCGACACCACTTTCAAATTAATAGGTAAAAAGTTTAGTATCTTGATAATTCGTGATATGATAAAAAATAAGACAAGATTCAACCAGTTTCTTGATTCTATAGAAGGAATAAATCCGAAGATACTTTCTGCTAGATTAAAAGAGATGGAAAAGAGTGGCTTAGTAAAACGTAAGGTATACTCTGATATCCCAGTAAAGGTGGAGTATTTCCTTACGGAAAAAGGAGTAGCACTGAAGCCTATTCTAGATCAAATGGCCTCATTTTCTATGCAGTATTGCGCAAAAGATGTATTTAATGACAGAAAACCACGAACTTTGCAATATATTGAGAGACAATCCATTTGAATTTTGGTCTAAAGAATCCAATTTAATTCCAAGCATTTTATATCATGGTCCTTTAAGGGATATTATTAGACTATTTTCCATCATATTTTTCCAATTCCTCACGCTTTGAGATGCCCGATTTGAGATCAAGCAAACTTGCTCTAATCGAGGCATTTTCGATGATGATGCCTTTTGGACTTTACCATATCTGGCTATACGTTTGGTAAAATCAGTTGTGTCTACCCACATTACGTTCATCATAACTTTAGTTGCTGTGACGTTATGCGATCGATACGGGATAACCCAAATCCATCCCAGGTATATATCCCTCTACGGTTACAAATATCCATAAATGATGACACATGCAATATCTGCAATATCTGTAATGTCTACGCATCCTTTCTAGGACACCTTTAATTTGCTGAAAATATGCTGCAATAGTATAGCGGAGTATTTGTAAGCTGCCAGCAGGCATATTAGCAGCAGTAAAGATACGTTTATCCATTCAATTTTTTTATATACGTGAAATATGTCAAGAGGAAAAGGGTGAAATATGAACAACTACCGAGCATGAGGACAAACGAGAGCATACTGTGCCCATTGTATATCTATACCGACTATGATGGAATACAAATTGACATTAGATAGTGAACAGGACTAGAGGCAAAAGTAATACCTGTTAAAATTAAAATAAGGCTATTAATAGCTACTCTGCAGATTAAGAAGAAGAGATGGTTAATGGTTAATTATGACTTTTCACTATTGTGAACATAGTAGTACAAGTATCAAAGGACGATTCATAGTTTGACGGAAAACAACTTAATTGATATGCTTATTTGGCTTGGCGAATTAATTCTTGCCAGCTGGGCTCTTTCTTATGGTGCTGAGCACCTATCTATTAAATACGGGGCTAAATTTATAGGCAGAACAGTATTAAGCGTAGCTACAACACTTCCAGAAATTGCAATAGTTGTATACGCTGCGACTGCCGGAGACTATGGAATCGCTTTAGGAGCGGGACTAGGAAGCAATTTACTAATGATGACTCTTGGCTTTTCGATTATGTTAATTATAGCTACAACAAAACTCTCAAAATCTCCTTTAAAGGGTATCGATGTAAGAGCCTTTAAACTAGACAAAATATTTCTTATTATAACTGCTGTACTAAGTGCCGTATTATTTATTGATGGATATAACTATCTTGACGGATTCATATTTGCAGGAATGTTTGTTGCATATATCATAATGGCATTGCATGAAATGCAAACAGAAAAGAGAAGAGAAACACCCGCTCTGATGTCAAGTAATGCTTTTAAAAAAAACAATAGAAACCAGAAAAATAATAAGAAGAAGAATAACCTCGAAAGAGCAGCATCAAAGATAACACCTATTGACAGTAAATTAGAACGAGACTTAACAGAAGACAAAAAAGATCATCAGCATGCACCACAGGGCTTTAAATTAATGCTTAAAGCAGTTTTGATTTTTATCGCAGGAACAGTGGGTATTTTGATTGGTGCTGAACCATTCATACACTCGTTGGAGGGCTTATCAGTTGACGTTGGCATTTCGGCAATCATTCTGGCTGTTATTATAAGCCCAATAGCAGGAGAAATGCCAGAAAAAATATCATTAATGATTTTAGCAAGGAAAGGAGCTGATGGAGCATCTATTGCTATATCGAATGTTCTTGGCTCTAAGATATTAAACAACACACTATTACTCGCAGTTGCTGTCTTTGGATCAATGTATCATGGCGGTTTTTTTTCTGCAATAGGCGTTAACACATTACTTTCCTATCAAATGATTCTAGTCACTGTGGTAACTATTGTTGCATTGATACCAATGTTCAAGAGAGAGATAGGTTTTAAATTAGGAATAATGTTAGCGGGATTATACGTGATTAGCATAATTTTTCAGTTTTTTATACCACATGAAAGTATCCCTGTGGGCGAAACGAATAAAACATGATTACTGGGTATTAGATTGTTTAAATTAAATCTAGTCCCACATATAGCAGTATGTATCCAAGTCAAAGCTACCATAGCATACATAGAATGCTTTAATAAAAATAGTTTTATCAAGACCATGCTCTCCTACTTGTAATCAAATCTGATAAATTACATTGTTTCTTTACATTCTATTCATTATGCGTGGATGAGATTAAATTATGAAACGTTTTTATTTGAAGATGCGATCGCTAATGATCAAAATATTATGCGAACTAATCTTTCTAAAAAAGCTAAGGTTGTTATTATAAGTGTAGGCATTATATTTACTTTCATTATCGCGTCTACCGTGGCTTATTATACAGCGTTTTCACAAAAATCTTTAGCAATAGACGGAATTCAATGCAACACTATGGAACACGCAGATTTCCATATTCATGCGCATCTTGATCTATTTATTAATGGCAAATCATTTACTGTGCCTGAGTTGATCGGCATTAAACCTGAAGAAAGATGCCTTTATTGGTTGCATACCCACGATGATAGCGGAATCATTCATATAGAATCTCCAGTAAAGAAAGAATTTACTTTAGGGCAGTTTTTTGATATATGGAACAAGAAATTTGATAACACTCATCTACTCAATTATACAACAAATAATAAAAGCAGTATAATGTTGAGTGTATATGTAAATGGCAAAAAAATAGATAACAAGACAAATTTCAGAGATATCAAACTTAATTCGCATGATGAGATTGCAATAGTCTATGGTAGCTCTGCCCATAATATACCATCAAGATATGAATTCCAGCAGGGACTGTAATTTGCTTATGGCAATTAATTTTTACTGAATTATACATTTGTAATGATATTGCACCATTACATCCTTAATTCAATATAGTCAGGCGCCCAATCGTTATGACTTATTTTGTAAAGAGATTGCTCCTCGTGTTCATTATCCTTTGTTATGGATTGGCGATGTTTGTTTATTCAGCTGATATCTCTTATGCACACATATTTGTTTCAAATGATGATAATTCTTCATTTCTTACATTAATTGAAAGGGTAAGGATCGAGTCGCAACTAGTCAATAATACT
>Ga0182008_10002981_pt1 | contig 10424 bp, 8 predicted proteins | sample Sormic07211129_1_FD_120482 | JGI IMG/M metagenome (GOLD analysis project Ga0182008, IMG submission 120482) | Rhizosphere microbial communities from Sorghum bicolor, Mead, Nebraska, USA - 072115-129_1 metaG | ecosystem: Host-associated > Plants > Roots > Rhizosphere | place: USA: Nebraska...
CAATCGCCTCTGGGGCAACCGTTGGCGGGCTGGTCTTTGACTTTAGCGGCTATCGAGCGACCTTCGAGTTGAGCGCAGCCTTGCTGGGCGTGGCAGCCGTTCTTGCCTTCCTGGCTGCACGCGCAGCAACGCGGGAGTCTTCTGCATTGGCGAACATTGCTTGAAAACAACCACAAGACACGCCAACGCATGTCTTGTGGTTTCGGTTGAGCATACGCTCGGAGGTTGGACGTGACTGTCAGCGTGCGCTGTCGATGATTTGATCTTCATCCGGAGTAAGGCTGTAACCCGTACATCAGCCTTGCATAATCGAGCTCCACGCAGCCTTCGCAAGAAAATCGCGGTACGCTTTCGGACTTTTTTTGACCCTCCCGGAAAGCCAGGCACGTGAATAGCTTTCCGTCGATCCGATGATGAGAGACGGTATAAGCTCTGTGGGAAGGTGACTGAACTGCTCTTTTCGGCCCTCGATACTCATCCAGTCCAGCAGTTGCTTGTTGCGTTGTTTATTGCGTTCGAGCAATTCGTCTTTGAAAGGCCCGCTTGAAACCGCATAGCGACTTTGGAACATAAAGCGAGCCCAATCCGGTTGCTCATCCACCCATTCAACGTAGCTATAAATCAGTGCCGCGACACCAGTTTGAGCCGTCTGCGCGTCTTTTAAAAAGCTATCCCGGAGCGCTGCTTGATCTTCTAAAGCAGCGAAAAAAAGAGCTGCCACTAGACCTTCTTTATTGCCGAAGTGATGGTAGATAGCCCCCACGCTCGTTTCGCATTGAGCCCGAATTGTCTCAATGTTTGTGGCCTCGATTCCTACCTCGTTAAAGCAAGCAAGCGCTTGACGCATGATGGTGCGTTTGAGCTCACTGCGCCTTCCGGGATAGATACGCTCGATTAGATCAATGGAATGCATAAGAGAAACGCCAAATAAACTTAGTTTATAGGTTGGACGCCCCGCAGAGAAAGCGCAGCTTGACAGACTTCAGAAATACAGAATATTGTTCCGTTACAGAATTTTATTCTGCAACCTGACCAATGAGGTATCTCATGAGCCAAGCTCTAAGCATGTTCAATAGCGTAGGCCCTGCCGCGTTCAGCAATATGGCCTGCCAGATGGCGCCTTACTTCAGCACGATCGCCCCTGAAATTTCTGAGCTAAGCCCAGGCCATGCAGTCGTCAGCGTGCCGTTTCGCAAGGAAATCACCAACCATCTGGCGTCTGTGCACGCGATTGCCCTGTGCAACGCAGCCGAGCTAGCGGGCGGAATGATGACTGACGCTTCGATTCCTTCAGGCGCCAAATGGATTCCGAAAGGAATGACTGTTGAATATCTGGCAAAAGCAAAATCTAGCATTCGCGCGGTTGCTGATGGCAGTGGTATTGATTGGGAAACCGCCGGCGACAAGTTCGTCCCGGTTGATATCTTCGACGAGGGCGGCGTGAAGGTTTTCACTGCCACAATCACGATGAATGTAAAAATCGTCTAAGCTGTAGCTGCCGTTCGCGATGGGCAGCTATGGCCAAATGCACTAGCAGTAAATCCGAGCACCTGCTGCCCTTCCCTCACATTTCTACCTGAGTTCCCAATTCAATCACTCTGTTCAGTGGCAATTTGAAATACTTCAAATTGCTGTTGGCGTTCTTCAACAGAAACGCGAACAGGCTCTCTCTCCAGCGCGCCATACCAATGCGCTTGGTGGGGATCACCGTCTCCCGGCTGAGGAAATAGGTCGTGCGCATCGGGCTGAAATCCAGCTCATTCAAGTGACAGAGACTCAAGGCCAAGGGTACGTCAGGCTCTTCCATAAAACCGAAATGGAGACTGACACGGAAGAACCCTTCGCCATAGGCTTCTACCTCAACGCGTCGATCAGCGGGTACCCGAGGGCTGTCTTCGGACACTACGGTGAGCAACACCACCTGCTCGTGCAGCACTTGGTTATGCAGCAGGTTGTGCAAGAGTGCATGGGGAACCGCATCGGCCCTGGCCGTCAGAAAAACCGCGGTGCCTTGCACCCGATGCGGAGGCTGTGAACGAATGCTGCTGATAAACAACGGCAGAGGCAGCGCGGTCTCGTCCAGACGCTCGACGATGATCTTTCGCCCCCGCTTCCAAGTGGTCATCAAGATGAACAGGCCGATACCGGCAATGACCGGGAACGCGCCCCCCTGGAATATTTTCGGCGCATTGGCCGCGAAGTACAGGCTATCGACCAGCAGAAAGCCGAGCAGCATCGGGATGGCCAGCCAACGTGGCGTTTTCCAGAGGAGCAGCACGACAGCCGAAGACAGAATGGTGGTGATCAACATGGTGCCCGTCACAGCGACCCCATAGGCAGCTGCCAATGCACTGGACGACTCGAAACCGATCACCAGCAGCACCACACCAACCATCAACGCCCAGTTAACCGTGCCGATGTAGATCTGCCCCTGCTCCTGGCTTGAGGTGTGCTGGATAAACATCCGAGGGACGTAGCCTAGCTGGATGGCCTGGCGCGTAAGGGAGAAAGCGCCGGAGATCACGGCTTGAGAAGCGATAATGGTCGCCAGTGTGGAAAGCGCCACCATCGGCAGCAGTGCCCAGCTCGGCGCGAGCAGATAGAACGGATTGCGTACAGCTTCCGGACTCTCAAGGATCAGGGCACCCTGGCCAAAATAATTGAGCACCAGCCCTGGCAACACCAGAAGGAACCAGGCACGGGAAATCGGCTTGCGGCCAAAGTGGCCCATGTCGGCATACAGTGCCTCTGCACCGGTCAAAGCCAGCACCACAGCACCCAAAATCGCAACGCCGATGCCTGGGTGAACCATGAAAAACTGCACGCCCCAAGCAGGATTGAGGGCTTGTAGCACTTCCGGGCGTTGCAAAATCCCGTAGATTCCAAGTGCACCCAACACCACAAACCACAGCACCATCACTGGGCCAAAGAGGATGCCGATACGCGCCGTTCCATGCTTCTGGATCAGGAACAGTGCCACCAGCACGATCACCGACAAGGGCACCACCCAGTGCTCTATTCCGTCAAACGCCAGCTGAAGCCCCTCAACCGCAGAAAGCACCGAAATTGCCGGGGTAATCATGCTATCCCCGTAGAACAGTGCTGCCCCGAACAGACCGAGCAGAACCAGCACCTTACTCATGCGCGGAATCGGCGCTGCCGCACGGCGAGCCAAGGCGGTCAACGCCATAATGCCGCCTTCGCCCTGGTTGTCTGCTCGCAGAATGAATAACACGTATTTGATCGAGACGACCCAGATCAGCGACCAAAAGATCAACGACAGAATGCCTAGCACGCCGTCGTGATTGACCTGAACACCGTAGTGACCGGAAAACACTTCCTTAAGCGTATAAAGGGGGCTGGTGCCGATGTCTCCGTAAACGACGCCGACAGCAGCGACGAGCATGCCCACGCCTGACGTTTTGGTTGAAGAGTTTTCGTGTGCAAGGGTCGCTGTTTCACTCAAGGCGGCATCTCTCAGTTAACAGGGAATAACTGCACGCCATCCTTGGGCAATAGACTTTTCCACGGCCCTTGAAAAAGCCAGGCTCATGGACGTTATAAAAAACGCCGCCAGTATCGTTGCGGGCAGAAATGCTGACCGTAAAGAAAGCGTAAAAAAGTTGCAGCACCACAGCAGGAATCTGGCTTTATGCGCTCCCGGTTCGCGGAACAAAACCATCGCGTAGGGTTCATTTTCTCAATGGCAGATGTCACGCCGCGTCGAGGAAATCCATGCAGTGGCTAGGCCGGTGAATTTCTTCAGTTGATCGCGGTACGCTGATTGCCGTTGCCCCACAGACCAGATGTCCACTCAAACTAAATGAGGAAGTACGGGGATGCGAATTATCGGGTTCATGGCGGTTGTGGCGCTCTTCGGTGCGACCTGCGTGGTTGCCCAAGGTGTTCACCAGGAACCCCGGCAAACCAAGGCGGACATCACGACCGACTACGCTGACGGGTTTTCCGGTGGCCCCGATTATTGGGACGTCGCAAACCTCTCAAGCGGCGAAACTCTCAACGTGCGCAGCGAGCCCGGTGTCGGCAAGCAGATCGTCGGCGCGCTAGTGATCGGCGACCGGGTACGCAACCTGGGCTGCAAACCGGTGGGTTCCAGTCGTTGGTGCCAAATCGAGGCTGGCCTCAAGCAGAAGTTTACCGGTTGGGTAAACGGCAGGTATCTGCGCGAAGCCGCCGGCCCACCATAAGGTGCCACTTCCAGCAGCGCTGCCACGGGCTCGCTGCCTTGCGCGACAACGCTCGGTCAGTCGAGCAGCGTTTTGCTCTTCGTCATAGTCAGGCTCAACAGTACCGAAACCAATATGATGCCGCCGACGGTCGCCAGCGACCATTGGATCGGCACGTGCCACCACGGCGCGACCAGCATCTTGCCGCCGATGAACACCAGTACGATGGCCAGGCCATATTTGAGCAAGTGGAAGCGGTAGGCCAGGTCGGCAAGCAGAAAATACAGTGCGCGCAGGCCCATGATGGCGAAGATATTGGAGGTGAATATGATGAAGGGGTCGGTGGTGACGGCGAAGATAGCCGGGATGCTATCGACCGCGAAGACCAGGTCGCTGGCCTCGATAAGTACCAACACCAGGAACATCGGCGTCGCCCAGCGCAGGCCGTTCTGGCGTACGAAGAAGCGCTCGCCATGAAAGCCATCGGTGATGCGAAGATGGCTACGCAGCCAGCGCAGCAAGGGGTTCTTTTCGAGGTCTGGCTGCTGGTTGGCGAAGATCAGCATCTTGATGCCGGTGATGATGAGGAAAGCACCAAAGACATAGAGTAGCCAGGCAAACTCCCGCACCAGCCAGACACCGGCGAAAATCATACCGGCGCGCATGATGATGGCGCCGAGCACGCCATAGAGCAGGACGCGGCGTTGCAGCTCTGGCGGCACGGCGAAGTAGCCGAAGATCATCACGAAAACGAACATGTTGTCGATCGACAGCGACTGCTCGATCAGGTAGCCCGTCAGGAATTCGAGCGTTGTACGCTGGGCGATTTCGGCGCCGAACATGCTGCGCAGATACCACCAGAGCAGGACGGCGAAGACCAGCGCCAGACTGATCCAGGCGATAACCCAGGCCAGCGCTTCGCGCACCGAAACACGATGCGCCTTGCGCCCGCCGAAGACGAACAGATCGAGGGCCAGCATGGCAAGGACGAATACGATGAAGGCGGCCCACATCCAGGGTTGGCCGACGCTGATGGCGGTCATTGACTGTCTCCGCAGGAAGCAGCAATAGGCTGGAGGAGTCATGCTAACGAGCCTGTTACATCAGCAAAAATCGTTTATTCATTGCCAATAGTTCGTTTTTTACGAAGTGTTGATTCAGGTGCTCAACTGCCGGCAATCGCATTGGTTGTGCTCCATGGTCAAGGCGGGTGGCATGGCCCGCGGTTCCAGCAGCCCCGTTTACTGCGCGGTCGTGATGAAAAGGTCTGCTATATCCTTCACCAGCCCTGGCAACTGGCAAGCCGGTGATGCAGGCGTATATTGACAGTGTCGATCCAGGTAGTGAGGCGATAAAAGATCGCCAATGGTGGGACAAGCGAAAGTGCTGGGGGCGCTAGCCAACAACCCAGAACGTTTGGAGGTGTCACATGAGGCAGTATCAACGACTCTTTCTGATCGCAGGTCCGACCATGCGTCACTCGCCGGCGATGGAGCGGGCAATCGCACTGGCCGACGCCACAGGCGCAGCGCTGCACATCGCGGTGTTCATCGAAGACTTCGACCTTATGCGGTTAATGAGCAACAGTGAACAACTTCGCGAGAGTTGCCGGCAGGAGAACCTGCAGTGGTTGGAGGATGAAGCCGGACTCATGCGCAGGAAGGGCATCAATGTGACCACCGAAGTTGCATTGACCCGTGACCCGCTGCAAGAGATCCTTGGGCATGTGGCTGAAATGCAGCCGGACCTGGTTATCAAGGACGTACATCATGAATCAGCGCTCAAACGCGTATTCGTCACGCCTTTGGATTGGCAGTTGTTGCGCGAATGTCCCACGCCCATACATCTGGTCAGCCAAGTCAGGTGTCCGCTTCCTCGGGTAATCGTGGCAGCGGTTGACCCATCGCATCCAGAGGGTCAGATCAGCGGAATCAACGACAGTGTCATTCAGGCGGCGAACGAATTGGCGACGCAGTGTGATGCTGAATTGCACCTGCTGTATGCCTATGAACTGACACACACACATTTCTCTGATGCAGGTGCTGGCGCCGTGACGATGCCAGGCTTCAGCAACGACGTGCGCCGGTCACTCGAAAAATGCTTCATTGCCTTGGCGGCGCGCCACGGCGTGCCACCTGAGCGACAACACTTCATTGCAGGACCGCCAACCAAAGCAATGGCCGACTTTGCCACTCATACTCGAGCGGACGTCTTCGTGATGGGAAATACCCATCACAAAGGCGTGGACAAGCTGGTTGGCAGTACCACGGAGCATGTTCTGTATCAGGTGCCTTGCAGCGTTTTGGCCATCAAGGGAGAAACGGATGCCTGAAGAAAAAACCGCCACTATCGCAGCCGGCTGTTGGTGTCGATGTGGTTTTGACCCAAGCTGCTGACTTCAGCTGACCCTGGGGCGGTCTCCAGGAAGACACGCAGATCGAGCCTTCAGCGGCCGCTGCTGAGTCGGGAGATGGGCCAGCGATAGCGCGGCGTGCGGACAATTCGCGCCTCTGGTTTACGCCCTGGCGCTGCATCGCTGTGAGCGTCGATAACCAGGAACCTGCGTCGCTTCGGCAGACTCGGCCGGTCGTTTGGCGACGTACGGCAACTCACCTTTTAGCGTCCACTGCCGATAAGTTGGTGTGCAAATGAGTTGTTCTCACCGACTGCCGGGAATTTATGCCTAACGATCTCCCCACTATTTCTTGTTCCCCAACCAATCGTTCAAGCGTGGCCCTGACCCGCGCTTCGCTGTTCAAGTTTGTTGGTCTTTTGGCAGGCGTGTTTTTGCTCGCGTGCGGCTCGCTTGTTTATCTTGCGCAAAAACTGGATGGAGCGGAGGAAGTCAAGAGTGCGTTCTACACCAGGAAGGCCGTGCAATCGTTGGAAAATTCGCTGCGCTCTACCGTCAAGGATTACGCATTCTGGGGCGATGCTTACAAGCACTTGCACACTGAAGTAGACACCGACTGGGCGTATGTACGACAAAATATCGGCACCACTCTTTACACGGACTTCGGATTTCGCGGCTTGTTTGTCGTCAATGATCTCAATCGCACCGTTTATTCCGTGGTCGACGGGGAGAAGGTGTCAGTTGAAGCAGAACAATGGCTCGAGCAGTCCATCGACGCAATTCTCGACAAGGCCCGCGAGGGAGCCGAATCCGAAACGCCTACCACTACGTTCGTCAATATCGGAGGGATACCCGCCCTGATCGCTGCAGCAGCGATTACCCCGGGAACCGATCCGACGGTTAAAACTGATGACAGATCGGCGTCGGTGCTGATTTTCGTGGATCCGTTGGACAGCGCCAAACTTGCAGCGATGGGTCGGGACTTCGGAGTGGAAGGCCTGCACTTGGCCACTGCCGATGATATTCACTCGCAATCTGTGTACCCCTTGGGTGAAACCGGTGCCGCAGGCAGTCTGCACTGGAGCCCGCACAGGCCAGGTCTGCAATTGCTCGCGCTCGGGCTGCCCCTTGTGGGGATCGCTGCGCTGTTGGTGTGCCTGATGACGTGGGTTATCTTGCGTCGAACCACCGCCGCTGCGCAGGCACTTGATGCCAGCTATTTATCGCTGCAATGCAGTCAGGCCGACCTCGCCACCAGTGAGGCGCGCTTTCGCGATGTCGTTGAGGCCAGCTCGGACTGGGTCTGGGAAATGGACGGTGGCTGGCACTTCACTTATCTGTCAGAGCGGTTTGAAGAGGTCACAGGCCTTTCCCGGGAGGCATGGATTGGTGCGGCGATGGATGATCTGTTGCGCACTGAGCTAGGCACGGTCTCTCAGTGGCTCAGTATTCCGAATCGTCGGCCGGACATTAGCGTGCAGTGTCGTTACCTGGATACAAATGGCCAGGAACGAATCACCCGTCTATCAGCGCGAGCAATGGCGGGAGGAGGATTCCGGGGAACGGCAACCGACGTTACGGAGGAAGTCAAAGCTCGCCGTCGAATCGAATTCCTCTCACAGCATGACGCCCTGACCGGCCTGCCCAACAGGACCCGTCTCCAAGAGTTTCTGGATGGCAAACTCAAAGCTGTGCCGACGGTGGAACAACCCTTGGTCATGCTCAGCCTGGACCTTGATCGATTCAAACCGGTCAATGACCTGCTAGGACATGCAGCGGGCGATCTGGTGCTCAATCAGGTCTCGAGCCGTTTGGCAGAATGCGTTCGCCACGGAGACCTTGTCGCCCGTATTGGTGGGGACGAGTTTGTTCTGATACTCACCGATGTCGGTTCCCAGGAGGAAGTCGAGACCCTTTGTCGCCGTCTGATCGAGTCCGTCGAGCAACCGATAGAGGTCAGTGAACAAGAGGTGTTTGTCAGCGCCAGTATTGGCATTGCCATGGCACCCAACGACGCATGCGAGGCGAGCGAGTTGCTACGTTATGCCGATATCGCGTTATACGAAGCAAAGGCCGGGGGACGTAACACCTGGCGTTTTTATGCGGGAGACATGAACGCCAGAATTATTGAGCGGCGTCGTCTGGAAAGTGATCTGCGCTTCGCGATCAGGAATGGAGAACTTCGACTGCATTTCCAGCCGCGCTATCGGATCTCGGACGGAGAGATGGTCGGCGCCGAAGCGCTGGTACGGTGGCAACACCCTGAGCGCGGTTTGATAGCGCCGGATACTTTTATTCTCATTGCTGAAGAGTCCGGGCTGATTCTTTCCTTGAGCGACTGGGTCATCGACACGGCCTGCCGTTGCGCCGCAGGGTGGCCGGAACATTTGTTTGTATCGGTCAACCTTTCACCTAGCGAATTCAAGCGAGGCAACTTGGTGGAACGCGTGCAGAAAGCGCTGCACGACTCCGCAATCGACCCTACCCGGGTGGAGTTGGAGATCACTGAAAACGTCATGCTCGAAGATGCCACCGGTGCACTGGAACTCATGCGTACATTGAAGCGCCTGGGCGTGCGAATAGCCATGGACGACTTCGGCACGGGTTATTCATCACTGAGTTATTTGCGCACATTCCCCTTCGACGGCCTGAAGATAGACCGCAGTTTTCTGAGCAAACTGGTAGAAACAGATGATCAGTCCATCATCCAGGCGATCGTGGGATTGGGCCGCGCCTTATCGCTCACCGTGACGGCAGAAGGGATAGAAACCGCCGAGCACTTGAAGTTGCTCAAAGCGGTATCGTGCGATGAAGGCCAGGGCTTTTTTCTGAGTCGGCCTCTTGAAGCCGACGACTTCAACGTGTTGGTGAAGGCCAGAAAAAGTACAGGCTCCCCGAGCAGGGTTTGAAGCGCGGCCCTGCGTCGGCGAGCTCGCTCCTTCAGGGTTCGTCGTGCTCAGGGCTTGCTCATTTTTCTGCCTTGCGTGGATCATCATGGCTATCGATGTATTCAAGCCCCAGCGGCCCCGTGCCGTAAACCTGCGAGATGTACTCTCCTGACTTCGCCCAATGAAAGTGCGGCGTATTGGCCGGCAATATCACGACGCTTCCGGGGCCATAAGCAACCAGTTTGTCCGGATCAAAAACAGTGCCAAAGCCGATATAGAACACCCCTGACATGACGGTATAGATACGATCTTCAGGATGGGTATGGGGCATCAACCGGGTGCCATTCGGCACTTTGACTCGCACCACGTAAGGTGCCGGCTTACTGGGGTCGCCAGCCACGACAGCGAGTTTCACTTCTTTCGGGAATGCGGGAAAACTGCGCCATTCCACCTCTTCATTGTGTAACGCAGCCACTTTATCGAGTGGCAATGGTTGTGCCTGAATAAAAGGCGCGCCTGCGCTTGCGACAAAAAGTGCCGCCAGAGAAGCCGTTTTGAGAATGCTCTGAATCATGAGAGACACCTTGGCGATGCAGTGGACATATCGACGGGCTGACTCTATTCGTGATTGGCATTGCTGATAATGGCGCGGCCGCGCAATACAGATGATCCACGATGTAATCAATGTGCCGACGAAACCGCGTTTGCCAGGGCGCGCCTCATCATCATGCTCAGCGTAGTCACGCCGTACGCCCTATCAATACTGTCGATGTTCACCATCACGGCAATGAAGTTCTCTTAAAAAATCCGCGGCGTAACATTGGCTCCATACCAACCAAATACACCCCCGGAGCACACGATCATGAAACGCCAAACCATCCTCAGCATCGCTTTCTCGGTTTTCGCAATCAACGCTTTTGCCGCGACTTCTGTTCAACCCGTCGTCGCTGAAGGCGGCTCGGATCGTCTGATCGAAAGCCGTGTGGCTGAAGGTGG
>Ga0182008_10002982_pt1 | contig 10421 bp, 8 predicted proteins | sample Sormic07211129_1_FD_120482 | JGI IMG/M metagenome (GOLD analysis project Ga0182008, IMG submission 120482) | Rhizosphere microbial communities from Sorghum bicolor, Mead, Nebraska, USA - 072115-129_1 metaG | ecosystem: Host-associated > Plants > Roots > Rhizosphere | place: USA: Nebraska...
CAAAGACGGTTATGTCGATGCCCAGGGTGATGTGCTGAAAAACAACGCGTATCAGCACCTCTCCATCGCCAACCCGAAAGCTGCACCTTATGGCCTCGCCGCCACGCAGGTTTTGGCCAAACAGGGCCTGACCGACAAGGTCAAGGACAAGATCGTCGAAGGCCAGAACATCACCCAGGCCTTCCAGTTCGTATCCACCGGCAACGCCGAGCTGGGCTTCGTTGCCTTGTCGCAGATCTACAAAGACGGCAAAGTCACCCACGGTTCGGCGTGGATCGTGCCGGCTGAACTGCACGACCCGATCAAACAAGACGCGGTCATCCTCAACAAAGGTAAAGACAACCCGGCCGCCAAGGCACTGGTTGACTACCTCAAGGGGCCGAAAGCCGCGGCTGTCATCAAGTCCTACGGTTACCAACGCTAAATGACCCTGACGAGTGCCGATTTTTCCGCCATCTGGCTGACCCTGAAACTGGCGTCCCTGACGACCGTCATCCTGTTGATCATCGGCACTCCGTTGGCGTTATGGCTGTCGCGAACCCAATCCTGGTTGCGCGGCCCGGTCGGGGCGATCGTCGCCCTGCCCCTGGTGCTGCCGCCCACGGTGATTGGTTTTTACCTGCTGCTCGCGCTTGGCCCCCACGGGTTTGTCGGCCAGTTCACCCAGTCACTGGGGCTCGGCACCCTGACGTTCAGTTTCGCCGGGCTGGTGATCGGCTCGGTGCTGTATTCGATGCCGTTTGTGGTTCAGCCCTTGCAGAACGCGTTCTCCGCCATCGGCACTCGACCGTTGGAGGTGGCGGCGACTTTGCGCGCCAATCCCTGGGACACCTTCTTCAGCGTGACGCTGCCGCTGGCCCGCCCCGGCTTCATCACCGCCGCGGTCCTTGGCTTTGCCCATACCGTGGGTGAGTTTGGCGTGGTGCTGATGATCGGCGGCAACATTCCCGACAAGACCCGCGTGGTTTCGGTGCAGATCTATGACCACGTCGAAGCCATGGAATACGCCCAGGCCCATTGGCTGTCCGGGGCGATGCTGGTGTTCTCTTTTGCGGTCTTGCTGGTGCTGTACTCCAGCCGTAAAACCAAAGCGGGATGGAGCTGACCGATGATTGACACGCGCCTGAAGTTGAATTACTCGGGATTTGCCCTTGATCTCGATTTGCAGCTGCCCGGCCGCGGCGTTACGGCGCTTTATGGCCATTCCGGTTCGGGCAAGACCACGTGCCTGCGCTGCATCGCAGGGCTGGAGCGGGCTGATCAGGGTTTCGTCCAGGTCAACGACGAAGTCTGGCAGGACAGCGCAAACGACCTCTTCGTCGCGCCACACAAGCGCGCCCTGGGCTACGTGTTTCAGGAAGCCAGTCTGTTCCCTCATCTGTCCGTGTTGGCCAACCTGGAATTCGGCCTTAAACGCATCCCCAAACAACAGCGCCGGGTCGACATGGCCCATGCCACCGAGTTACTGGGTATCGGTCAGCTGCTGGATCGACATCCGCAACATTTGTCGGGCGGTGAACGGCAACGTGTGGGCATTGCCCGCGCCCTGCTCACCAGCCCCAGACTGTTGCTGATGGACGAACCGCTGGCGGCGCTCGATGCCAAGCGCAAAAGCGAAATCCTGCCTTATCTGCAACGGCTGCACGATGAGTTGGACATTCCGGTGCTGTATGTCAGTCACTCCCAGGATGAAGTGGCGCAACTGGCCGACCACATTGTATTGCTCAGCGAAGGCCAGGCATTGGCCAGCGGCCCTATCGGCCAGATGCTCGCGCGACTGGACTTGCCGCTGGCAATGGGTAATGACGCCGGTGTGATGATTGAAGGCCGTGTCAGCCGCTATGACGCCGATTACCAATTGCTGACCCTGCAATTGCCCGACTCGGCGCTGACGATCCGCGTAGCGCATACGCCCATGACCCCGGGTCAGGCATTGCGCTGCAAAGTGCAGGCGCGGGATGTCAGCCTCAGCCTGCACGGTGTCGAGCAAAGCAGCATCCTCAACCGCCTGCCGGTCACCGTCGTCAATGAAATGAATGCCGACAATGCCGCCCATGTACTGATTCGGCTGGACGCTGCGGGGACGCCATTGCTGGCGCGGATCACCCGGTACTCCCGTGATCAGATGAACATCCATCCGGGCCAGCAACTCTGGGCACAGATCAAGGCCGTAGCCGTGCTGGCATAACTTCTCGGCACGACTGCATCGGCGTGGGGTCAATGGCTGTAACGGCCCATGATCACCTGCCAAGGACAATCGCCATGCCCGATGCGCTGCCTGCCGACCTGCATTACGTCGATGACACTCAACCCGGGATCACCCGCAAGAAGCTGCGCGGTAAATTCTGCTATTTCGATCCGGCCGGTCAACGCATCAGCGACCCGGAGGAAATCCGGCGCATCAATGCCCTCGCCGTGCCACCGGCCTACACCGACGTATGGATTTGCACCGACCCGCGCGGCCATTTGCAGGCCACCGGGCGCGACGCCCGTGGTCGCAAGCAATATCGCTATCACCCGCGCTGGCGCGAGGTGCGCGATACCGACAAATACTCGCGTTTGAGAGATTTCGGCCAGGCATTGCCAAAACTGCGCAAGCAACTGGAAGCCTTACTGGCCGCTCCCGGCTTCAGCCGCGACAAAGTCATGGCCACCGTCATCACGTTGCTCGATGCCACGCTGATCCGTGTCGGCAATACACAATACGCACGGGACAACCGTTCTTACGGTTTGACCACCTTGCGCAGCCGGCATGTGGAGGTCAACGGCAGTGCGATCCAGTTCCAGTTCCGCGGCAAGAGTGGCGTGGAACATCAAATCACCGTGAAAGACCGTCGCCTGGCGCGGATCATCAAGCGGTGCCAGGAAATCCCCGGGCAAAACCTTTTTCAATACCTCGATGAAAATGGCGAGCGACACAGCATCACCTCCGCCGACGTCAACGCTTACCTGCAAACCCTGACCGGCGCCGACTTCACCGCCAAGGATTACCGCACCTGGGCCGGAAGCGTGCTGGCACTGGCGGTATTGCGCAAGTTGCAGTGGCAACCCGAATCCGAGGCCAAACGGCACATGGTGGAGATGGTAAAAAACGTCGCCAAACAGTTGGGCAACACCCCGGCAGTCTGTCGCAAGTGCTACATCCATCCCGGTGTGCTCGACGGTTTCTTACTGGGCGCATTGGCCCAGTTGCCCAGGCCGAGAACGCGCAAGGGCCTGCGCGCCGAGGAAGTCGGGCTGGCGATGCTGTTGGAGAAACTCGCTACTGAACCGACGAATTGACCTGCCTGTTTTTTGCACGATTACAAATGACTTCTATAGTTGATCTGTACATGAATCAGCTGCGGTGAAGCCATGGAAGACATATTCGTCGTCAAGCGATGCAACAAGATCATCATTCACGGCCGTCGGGCCGGAGAAACCGCTCACCCGCCACCTGTTTCCGCTGTCTGGTACCGCATCGCCGATAGCCGCACCAACGGTTTCATCGGTGACGGCTACGATCTTGAAGAGGATGCGCGGCGTGTTTGCCGACAGCTGAACGCTCGATCAAAAATCACGGCCCAGCAAGGTTGATGAGCTTCGCCGGGCCTGTTACGGGTCTATACTGAAGAGAGCTGAAGGACCAGCGCCCATCGGTAGAAAGCTCGCTCCCCGCGGGCTTTTTACTGCCCTGCCAGGTGTCTTCAACGGAGGTGTTTCCCATGTCCGAAAAAGAGTCCATCACCACCCTGCTCACTCTGCTCGATTCCCGCCAGGTTCGCTTGGCCGCAGCTTGCAAGGAAATCGCCGATTGGGTCGACCATCAAGGCGGACATCCGACTGCCCTCAGAATTCGTGATCGCCTGAACGACATCGAAAAGGACACGCCGCTGATCCGCAATACGCTGTCTTCGCTCAAGCCTGTCGATCGGCCACTGCCACGGTTCAGATGATTTGATCCGGACATCCGATGCGCAACACAGCCTGATGCAGGACACATGATCGGCGACAACCTCGTCACCGGGCATGTGCCTGCCTGACTCTTTCGTGCAACGCCCACCCGGCCACTCGCCGGGATTTTTTTGCCCAAGCGAAGCGGCGAACGTCAATGTTTACACGCGGTCCAACGATCACACGTCGCGAAGGAGACGTTTGATGGTTACCCACTTCAAAATCAGCGGGCACCTGGCCTGCGGTCACAAGGGCAGCAACCTCACCTCGACCCGAGAACTCAACCGGGTCAAATGCAGAAGTTGCCGCAACACCGAAGCGTACAAGGAAGCACGCAAATCCGAGCGCAACGCAGCCCGTCGCGCTGCACGCAAGGCCAAAACCGTACACACGGTGAACGACTGGCGCCAGGCATGGACAGAACGACTCACCGCCATGGCTGGCCTGCAACGGTTACCCCGTGGATTTACGGGTCAACCTTTCGTTTAGCTCATCCGTTTGGCGGTTGAATCGATTGGATCAGCCGCCAAGCACCTCCAATCAACACCGATTGAACGCGCCAGCCGATTGCATTTCAAATCCTGTAGACCCCTGCATCAAGCGGGCTATCGGAGAGGAAATTCGCATGAACAGTCGACTTCTGCTGCTGATCGTCAGTCTGTGCCCTGCCCTGGCAATGGCCCAAGGCTGTGACGTCATCACCCGCTCACAGAGCCCTTCCGTTCCGGTCATCGAATCCCACACCTGTTACGAATACGAAAACATGCCGGTCGACGCCATCGATTGGTCGTGCAGCAACGAAAGCAAGGAAATGCTCAGCAGCACCAAGAAAAAAGTCGCTCAGTGCGGCGATCAGTACAAAGCCACATGCGTGGGCACACTGACCCCGGAATCGCTGGCCAATCCGCAGTCGACCAGCAAAGACAAGAGCAGCAAAGCACTGAACATCCCCGCCAACGCGCAGATCTCGACGTATTACTACAACGCCGAAAACCTGGCGCAAGCGAAGATCGATTGCGAGACGGGCGGTGGCAGCTGGAAAGCCAAATAGCTGAACAGGCCGAGCGGGTTCCGGACCAGCGAAACCTCAGTCCGACGTACAGCATTGGCGGCATCAGGCAGACTCGGCTAGCGTCTCTTTCGTATCGAACTGCAACGCCTTCAGCAGAGCAAGCCCTATCATGGAGGAAACGATGTCATCCATTCGTAGTGCCGAACAAACCTATCGCCAGTGGTCCAACCCGATCCTGCTTGAGCTCAAGGAGCGAGAACATCAACTGGCCCCCACAGACCGCCAGGCGTTGCAAAATATTTTGCTGGAAAGACGGCTGATCAACAGCGGTAATCCTTGCGGGGCAGATCGACGCAAGCCGGGATCGTTGGCAAATGACAAATATTGCTGAGTAAACCAAATCCATTGAGCTGATCAGGTTTTGCAGAGCAAAAAATAAGGGCTTGCATGAGAAATCTCATGCAAGCCCTTGATATTCATGGTGCCCGAAGCCGGAATCGAACCGGCACGCCCTTACGAGCGGGGGATTTTAAGTCCCATGCGTCTACCAGTTTCGCCATTCGGGCGGTAGCGCGGTGAATCAGAGGGTGGAAATATATACATCCCTTCCCGGTGAAGCAAGGACGCATTAGTGTTTTTCCAGACAAAATCGTACCGCCACTGAAAATAAAAAAGCTCCGTAAATCATGGGTCTACGAAGCTTCTCTATGGCACTCACGGAAGTCGCCGTTGAAAGAGCGCCTCAGAACTGAGAATCGTCGATAAAACCCTGCATATCGGGCTACCGCGCCCTTGGGACGCCAGTCGCGAATGACCGAGAAAGGCAATCTTCGACTAGGCTGATCTATTATCAGAGTTGGGCTATTGTGGTTTCGCAATGCACCTCCAAGCGCATTATCCTTGTCCTGATATGAAATCCGTTCGGCCTGGTGTCGGCATTTGTGCTGCAGCATTTAAGGTTTGTTAATGAAGACGTCTACGAAGCCCTCACCCAGTATTCCACAGCGCGGAGAGCTGACACCCAGCTCCCTGGACTTTCCCGTGGTTGGTATCGGCGCGTCTGCCGGCGGCTTGCAGGCGATCAAGTCATTTTTCGAACACATGCCCCATAACAATGGCATGGCCTTCGTCGTCATCCTTCATTTGTCGCCTGACCATCGAAGCATCGCCGACCGGATCATTCAGGAGGTCACCAAAATGCCGGTGCGGCAGGTGACTGAAACCGTTGCGATCGAAAAAAACACGGTTTACGTCATTTCCCCTGCCCACAGCCTGGCCATGAACGATGGCTACATTTGCGTGACGCCGTCCGCTCGCAAGCCCGGGCTGCACACCGCTATTGATCTGTTCTTCCGAGACTTGGCCGACGTGCACAAGGAGCGCGCCTTTTGCCTGGTGCTTTCGGGCACGGGTTCTGACGGTGCGGTGGGCCTTTCGAGGATCAAGGAGCAAGGCGGTGTGACATTGGTCCAGGCGCCGGAAGATGCCGAGTTCGACGGTATGCCCCGCGCCGCCATCGACACGCAAATGGTCGATTTGGTGCTGCCCGTCGTAGAGATGCCACAAAAGCTCATGGAGCTATGGCGCAACTCGCAGGCCATCACCCTGCCCACCAGCAACGACCCCGATTTCAGGATTATCGCTCCTCCTACCGAACGGGATGCCGTTGTCGCCGAGCAAATGCTGCAGGACATATTGCTGCAATTGCGTGCCGGAACCGGCCACGATTTCAAGCACTACAAACGCGCAACAGTACTGCGTCGAATTGAACGCCGCCTGCAAGTCACAGCACAGCCAGACCTGGCCTCGTACTACGAATACCTGCAAGCACACCCGGAAGAAACCAAAGCCTTGCTGGGCGACATGCTGATCGGCGTGACCAATTTTTTCCGCGACCGCGAGGCATTTGAAGCACTGGAACGCGACGTTGTGCCCAACCTGCTGAAATCGCTGCAAGACGAACTGCCTCATCGAGAAGAAATTCGTGTCTGGTCGGCCGGTTGTTCCACCGGCGAAGAAGCCTACAGCCTGGCGATTCTGCTGGCAGAGCAAATGACACTGGAGGCCAGCGCTGCCAAGCTGCAGGTTTTCGCCACCGACATCGATGATCGGGCCATCGCTTTCGGTCGCAATGGCGTCTATCCCGAAGCGATCATCACCGATGTTCCCCCTGCGCGCATGCGCCAGTATTTCACCCATGAAAATCAACACTATCGTGTCCGCAAGGAAATCCGCGAAAAGGTGCTGTTCGCCAAGCACAGCCTGTTGCTCGACCCGCCGTTTTCGCAAATTGACTTGATCGTATGCAGGAACCTGCTGATTTATCTCGATCGCGAGGTTCAGCGAGACATCATGCAGATGTTTCATTTTGCCCTTCGACCAGGCGGCTATCTGTTTCTGGGCACATCGGAATCTGCTGACGGCTGTCTGGACCTGTTCACCCCCGTGGACAAGCGCAATCGCATTTTCCGCGCCAAGAGTGTCTCGACCAATACGCGTCGCACGCCGACCATGCCCCGTGGTGGCTACGCGCGGACCACCGTTGCCACCAGTCCGGTAGAAACGGTGGTCAAGCGCAAGGTTTCTTTCGCTGACATCCACCTCAGAGCGCTGGAAAAAGCCGCCCCACCGAGCATCATTGTCGATACCAACGCCAATATCCTGCACCTGAGTGAAGGCGCCGGGCGTTTTCTGCGCTATGTGGCCGGGGAAATATCGCGCAATCTCCTGACGCTGGCCCACCCCGACCTGCGCCTGGAAATTCGCACCACATTGTTTCAGGCCCAACAAACCGGCGTGGCGGTCACTTCGCGCAAAATCCGGATGGAACGCGAACAGCGCAAGTTCCTGGTCGACCTGACTGCGCATCCCTACAAGGATGATGCAACCGAAAACGAGTATGTGTTGGTGATCTTCGAAGAGCGCGAGGTCAACCCGCATGAGCCGGTCGATGTCGCCGCCGACCCGATGAAAAACCAGGTATTGACCAACCTTGAGCACGAACTGCAGCGCACCAAGCTGCATTTGCAGGAGACGATCGAACAGTCCGAAGTGTCCAGCGAGGAACTCAAGGCCTCCAACGAAGAAATGCAGGCCATCAACGAAGAACTGCGTTCGGCCACCGAAGAGCTGGAGACCAGCAAGGAAGAGCTGCAGTCGATCAACGAAGAGTTGCTGACGGTCAACTACGAACTCAAGACCAAAGTTGAAGAAACCGACAAGATCAACGACTACCTCACCAACCTGATTGCTTCGACTGACATTGCCACGGTGTTTGTCGACCGCAACATGCGTATCCGCTGGTTTACACCGCGGGCCACGGACATATTCAGCATGTTGCCCGTCGATACCGGGCGCTCGCTGATGGACATCACCCACCGGCTGGACTATCCGGAGATGGCCGAAGATGCAGCGACGGTATTCGACTCGCTAAACATGATCGAGCGGGAGATCAGCAGCAACGACCAGCGCTGGTACATCGCGCGCCTGCTGCCCTACCGTTCCAGTGAAGATCATATCGACGGTACGGTACTGACCTTCATCGACATCACCAAGCGTCGTGCCGCCGAAGACGAACTGCGCCTCGGTGAAGAGCGCATGCGTCTTGTGGCTGAAAGCACCCACGATTTCGCGATCATCCTGCTGGATATCAACGGGATGATCACCGACTGGAACACCGGTGCCGAGCTGATTTTCGGCTACAAGAAAAGCGAGGTGCTTGGTGCTTTTTACGACCTTATCTTCACTCCCGAGGACCGGGCCGAGGCAATCCCCGAATCGGAACTGCGTGCAGCGCGCGAGCACGGGCGCGGCGAAGATGAGCGCTGGCACCTGCGCAAGGATGGCAGCCGCTTCTATTGCAGTGGTGAAGTGACGTTACTCATGGGAGACAGTCTGCAAGGGTATGTGAAAATCGCCCGCGACCTGACCGGCCACAAACGCATCCACGACGAGCAAAGTCAGCAATTGGCTGAGACCCAAACGAACAGCCATCTCAAGGATGAGTTTTTCGCGGTGATGTCCCACGAACTCAAGCATCCGCTGAACCTCATCCAGCTCAACGCCGAACTGCTGCGTCGACTGCCAATGACCAAAACCGCCGGCCCGGCCATGAAAGCGGTCAACACGATCTGCGACGCCGTCTCCAGCCAGGCGCGCATCATCGATGACCTGCTGGACGTCGCCCGGGTGCGCACTGGCAAACTCAAGCTTAAAAGGCAGGCGGTGGACCTGGGAAGAATGCTGCAGGATGTGCACACCGTGGTGATCAACGACCAGCATCCGTGCACCGTTACCCTGAAAGTGCCGCAGCCACCGGAACCGCCGCTGGTGATTGATGCCGACCCTACTCGCCTGGAACAGATCATCTGGAACCTGGTGAACAATGCGCTGAAATTTACGCCCAGGGATGGTTGCGTCGAGCTGATTGCCCAGCGCGTCGAAAACATGGCACAACTGGACGTGATCGACAGCGGCGTTGGTCTTGAGCAGGGCAACCTGCATAAGGTTTTCGACCTGTTCAGCCAAGCGCAGAGCCAACATAACGCCCATCATCGCGAAGGCCTCGGCATCGGTCTTTCGCTGGTGCGACAACTGGTTGAGGCCCACGGCGGCTCGGTGAGCGTGCACTCCGAAGGCATGGGACGCGGCTGCACCTTCACCGTCCGCCTGCCACTTTGCCAGCCTCACCAGCACACTGACGACCAGCCCAAGGTGTCGAATGAGTCAGGGCGCCTGCTTGGCCAAAAGATCATGCTGGTAGAAGACTCCCAGGACGTGATGGAAGTCCTGCAAATGTTGCTGGAGATGGAAGATGCGCATGTGGAGGCCTTCAGCGACCCGTTATTGGCGCTTCAGGCGGCGAAGGATGGCAATTATGACGTGATTATTTCGGACATTGGCATGCCGGTCATGAATGGCCACGAATTCATCCAGGCCATTCGCCAGATCGCTCATCTGAAACACACACCAGCCATTGCCCTGACGGGTTATGGCACCGCCAATGACCAGAAAAAAGCCAGGCAATCGGGCTTCAATTATCACGTCAGCAAACCGGTTTCACATGATGACTTCATCGACATCATTGGCGAAGCGTGCACGGCGCGGCCTTATTGAGTGACCCGCGGATTGGAAACAACCTGCAGCAGTCGACATCACCGACTGCTGCAGGTCGGCAATAACCGGCTTTCTCGCGGACAATAAAAAACCCCGTAGATCATCGATCTACGGGGTTGATTATTAGTGGAGGCCGAGGTCGGAATCGAACCGGCGTAGGCGGATTTGCAATCCGCTGCATAACCATTTTGCTACTCGGCCTCAAAACATTTGCTGTCAGTAGCGCGACATCAAATGTGTACAAACTTGGAGCGGGAAACGAGACTCGAACTCGCGACCCCGACCTTGGCAAGGTCGTGCTCTACCAACTGAGCTATTCCCGCGTCTTGGTGTGGCGCATTCTATAGAATCCAGAAGCCCC
>Ga0182008_10002983_pt1 | contig 10420 bp, 10 predicted proteins | sample Sormic07211129_1_FD_120482 | JGI IMG/M metagenome (GOLD analysis project Ga0182008, IMG submission 120482) | Rhizosphere microbial communities from Sorghum bicolor, Mead, Nebraska, USA - 072115-129_1 metaG | ecosystem: Host-associated > Plants > Roots > Rhizosphere | place: USA: Nebraska...
ACATGGCGATGATCTTCCAGAACTACGCGCTCTACCCGCACATGAACGTCTACGACAACATGGGTTTCGGCCTGAAGATGCGGAACATCGACAAGGCCGAGATCCGCCGGCGCGTGGAGCGGGCAGCGCGGATCCTCGGCCTGTCCGAGGTGCTGAAGAAGCGGCCCCGCCACCTGTCGGGCGGCCAGCGGCAGCGCGTGGCGATGGGCCGGGCGATCGTCCGCGAGCCGCAGGCCTTCCTGATGGACGAGCCGCTCTCGAACCTCGACGCGAAGCTCCGCGTGCAGATGCGCGCCGAGATCGCCCGGATTCAGCGCGACCTCGGCGTCACGACGATCTACGTCACCCACGACCAGAGCGAGGCGATGACGCTCGGCGACCGGGTCTGCGTCCTCCGGAACGGCTACCTCCAGCAGGTCGCCAAGCCGCAGGTCCTCTACGACCAGCCCGCCAATCTCTTCGTCGCAGGGTTCATCGGCTCGCCGGCCATGAACCTCGCCGAGGCCGAGCTCGTCGACGTGAACGGCGCCGTCAGCGTCGGGTTCGGCCCGCACACGCTGCCGCTCGAGGACGATGTTCTCTGGGCGAGACCGGCCCTGCGCGAGTACGTCGGGCGGAAGATCGCCCTCGGCATCCGGCCGGAGGATCTCGAGGACGCGTCGCTCGTTCCCACGTCGCCGTCGGACCGTCGTCTGCGCGTCCGCGTCGACATCAAGGAGGACATGGGCTCGGAGGTCTATCTCCACCTCGCGAGCGAGGCGCCCACGGTGCAGGCGGACGAACTGCGCGAGATCGTCGGCGAGGAAGCGCTCGAAGCGGCCGAGGAGCAGACGCATCACCACGGCGGTGCATGGACGGCGCGCGTCGACCGGCGCACGCTCGCCCGCGAGGGAGACGAGATCGAGCTCGCGGTCTCGACGGGGCACCTGCACTTCTTCGACCTCGAGAGCGGTGCCGGCATCTACGGCGGCGATCGCGCCGGCATGGCCGTCGTCTCTACAGGTCCAGCAGGCGGCTGAGGAGTCGCTTCGCCTCGGACCGGTCGCGTCGCGACAGCCCCGCCTCGAGCTCGGCGACCACCCGCTCGGCCACCGGGCGCAGCCGCTCGGCCCGGGCGGTCAGGTAGAGCCTCGTCGCGCGTGCGTCGCCGGGATCGGGGCGCCGCTCGACCAGGCCGTCCCGCTCGAGCGCCCGGGCCATCGTCGTGAGCGTCTGCTTGCTGAGTCGGGCTCGCCGCGCGAGCTCCCCCTGGCGGAGGCCGTCCTCCTCGAAGAGCGGGACGAGCACCGAGCCGTACGCCGGGCGCACCTCGGGGAACCCCGCGGCGACGAACGCCTCGTAGAGCCGCTCGTTCCAGCGCTGGCCCGCCTTTGCGAGGAGGAACCCGAGATTGTCACGATCGAGGGGCAAACCGGTTGCGAATGTTGTCGAATTCGCGCAGCAGCGACCGGTACTGCGACTCGAAGAGGTCGTCGGCCATTCCCGGCGCCTTGAACATCGTGAACGTGTAGGCGCTCTGCTCCGGGCCGAGCGAGACGACTCGAGTGGGGAAGAGCGCACCGTCCGCGTACATGTCGATCACGCCGGTGTCGTGGTCGGCGTCGATCGAGAAGGCGAACTCGCCGAGGCCGTTCACGACGACCGTGCGGGCACCCTCGCGTCGCAGCTCCCGGGCGAACTCCGTCGCCCAGAGCGGCAGGTTGTCGACGTCGGAGAGAAAGGCGAACACCTCGTCGCGGGGCGCGTCGAGAACGGTCGTGACCGTCCGGCTGAGCATCGTCGGCACTCCTTTAGTCCGATTACGGACTAAATAGTACGACTACAGACTAAATAGGTCAAGCGCGAGGCGTTACTTCGTCGAGCCGTGCGTGACGTCCTGGACGACGTACGTCGCGACGTCGTCGATCTGCTTCTGCGTCAGCTGACCCTTGAACGGCGGCATGCCGCCCCCGCCGTTCGACACCTGGCCGATGACGGTCTGGAGGTTCTTGGCCGACGGGATCGATGTCAGATCGGGTCCGCCGTTGCCCCCGTGACCGCTCGCACCGTGGCACGGCGTGCAGTTCTGCGCGAAGACGGTCTTCCCCGCTGCGGCGTCGCCCGCCCCCGTGCCGTTGCCCTGCTGGCCCTGTTGGTTCTGCGGCGACTCGCCCGCATGACCGACGCCCTGGCCGGAGCCCGGCGCGGCAGCCGGCTTCATCGTCCCGTCCAGGCCGAGCAGCCACACGTTGTCGCCGTGCGGTGACGCCGCGAGCGCGTTGCCGCCGGCGTAGAAGAGGAGGTACTCCTTCCCGTTCCGCTGGAAGATCGTGGGCGCGTCGTTTGCGCCGGCGCCCGTCTGCCAGCTCCACAGCTGCTTGCCGTTCCGCGCGTCGTACGCGAGCAGCCGGCCGTCACTCCGCCCGACGAACACGAGATTCCCCTTCGTCGTTGCGGAGCCTGCGTAGCACGATTCGGGCCACCGCTTCTGCCAGGCGACCTTCCCCGTCGTGACGTCGATCGCGCTGAAGGTGCCGACGTTCTGGCCGAAGCCGCCGGCGAGGTTGAGGGTGCTCCCGAGGGCCACCGCCTGCGGGCCGGCCTTCTTCTGCTTCGCCGGCAGAGCCGTCTCCGCCGTGTTCGCGCTCGGCCCGCTCTGCGCGCACACGTACATCATGTGCGTGTTCGGGTTGTACGACGACGGCTGCCAGTTCGTCCCGCCCTGCGGCCCCGGCGTGAACGCGACCGGCGTGTGCCAGTACGGCGTGTACATCTGCGTGGCGCGGACGACCTTCGTGACCTTCCCCTTCGCCGCGGCCTTCACTGCCTTCACCAGCGCCTCGTACTGCGCGTTCGAGAGGCTGTGCGGGACGAACGGCGCGTAGCTCGGGGTCGGCTGCGTCGGGTACGTCTTCTGCTGCGCGTTCTGGGGCACCGGTCTCTCGGGCATCGGGAAGAGCGGCTTGCCGTTCGTCCGGTCGAGGAGGTAGAGCCAGCCGGTCTTCTCGGCCTCGCCGATCCCGTGCACGAGCTTGCCGTGCATCTTCACGTCGAACAGGACGGTCGGGCTCGGCGCGTCGTAGTCCCAGATGTCGTGATGGACCATCTGGAAGTACCACCGCAGCTTGCCCGTGTGAATGTCGAGCGCGACGAACGACGCGGCGTAGAGGTTCTTCCCCGGGCGCTTCGAGCCGTCGTTGTCGGGGTTCGCATTCCCGGTCGTGAAGTAGAGGAGGCCGAGCTTCGGATCGGCGGACGGCGTCTGCCAGATCGGCGCGCCGCCGTGCAAGTACCCGTTGCCGCCCCAGCTGCCGGGCTCCGTCGTCCAGAAGCGCCAGCGGATCTTGCCGGTCTTCGCGTCGAGCGCGGTCAGCCGGCCGCGGATCCCGAACTCGCCGCCCGAGATGCCCGTGATCACCATGCCGTCGATGTAGAGCGGCGCTGCGGTGATCGAGTAGCCCTTCTGCCACGGCTCGATCGTCGTCTGCCAGTCGACTTTGCCGGTCTTCTGGTCGAGCGCCACGAACTTGCCGTCCAGGCGGCCCATGAAGACCTTGCCCTCGCCGACCGCGACACCGCGGTTCAGCCAGCCGCAGCAGACGGTGCTGATCGACTGGTCGAGGTTCCCGGTGTACTTCCAGAGGGCCTTGCCGGTGTCGACGCTCAGTGCGAAGACGTCGTCCTGCCCGGTCGAGATGTACGCGACGCCGTCGTAGACGATCGGCTGCGTCTCGGCCGAGTACTTCGCGGCGGTCGCCGACTTGTCGAGGTGCGTCTCCCAGACCCCCTTGACCTGCCCGATGTTCCCTGTGTCGATCTGGTCGAGCGGCGAGTAGCGATCGTTCGCCAGCGAGCCGCCGTTCGTGATCCAGTTGTCCGTCGGCTTCGCCGCCAGGTCGTCGGTCGAGAAAGCCGGCGCCGGCGTGATCGCACTCGTCTGCTGCACGGCCGTCTGGCCGGACGCGACCGTCACCGTCTTCGTGTGGCCGGGTGTGGCGAAGTGGCCGATGAACCACCCGGTCAGACCGCCCAGGAAGATCAGGCCGAGGATCAGCGTCATCATGAGCGCCTCGGCCGTGTAGACGGCGGGACCGCGTCTCCTGCGTGATGCCATGAGCGGCACGTCCCCCGGCGTCTACGTGCGAAACGCAGTGAGTGCAAACTGCAATGCAGTCGGCACCGTCGCGGTCCAGAAGTGTCCTACGTCGGCCGGCGGGAGCAGCCACAGCTCGTGCGACACGCGGAGCTGCGTGAGCTCGCGCGCGAACGCGGTCGAGCCGCTCGTCCTGATGTCGCCGTGGTTGCCGCCTGCGGAGACGTAGAACCGCGTGCCGTCGCTCCGGAGCGTCGCCGCCTCGCGACGGGCGAGCACGACGGGATCGTGCGCACGCAGCTCCGCGTGCGTTGCACCGGCGAGCGGCCCGTCGCGAAACGGCGTGAAGTAGCCGTCCCACGCCCCGAGTGCGCCGAAGACGCCCGGATGCCGCAGACCGATGTCGACCGCCCCGTAGCCGCCGGCGGACAGCCCCTCGAGGACGCGTCCGCGCGGCGAGCGGATCGTCGAGAGATGCGCGTCGACCCAGGGGACGACGTCGCGGACGAGGTCGCGCTCCGACGGTCCGGCCCATTCGCCGTCCAGCGGCCCCCCCGGCGTGACGACGACGAACGGCGGAGCGCCGGACGCGATCAGGTCGTCGAGCCGCTGCGCGAGCTGCAACGAGTGCCAGTACTCGTCCGGGCTCCCGGGGAGGCCGTGCAGGAGGTAGAGCACCGGTTCGCGTCGAGCGTGTGCGTAGCCGGGCGGCAGGTAGATCGTGCTCGCCTGCGCGTCGCCCGGAAGGCGGCCGCTCCAGACCGTGCCGCCGTCGGGCCCCGCGCCGACCTGCGTCCACCCGGCGAGCACCGCTGCAGCAGCGAGCGCCGCGATCATGCGACGAAGGAAACCGACAGCCTCTAAGCGGCGGGTGAGAGCGCCGCGATCTCGCGCCGCTCGGCGAGCCGGGCGAGCGCCTGCGTCTCGATCTGGCGAACGCGCTCGCGCGTGATGCCCATGCGCCGCCCGATCTCCTCCAGCGACTTCGGCTCCATCTCCTCGTCGAGGCCGTAACGCATCCGGATCACTTCCTGCTCGCGCGCCGGCAGCTCGTTGACCGCGTGGTGGAGCGCGGACTCGTCGAGCGCGACCTGTACCTCCGCGGCGACGTCCTCCGAGGCCTGCGCGACGAGATCGCCGAACTTCGTGTCGGTGTCGTCGCCGACCGTCTTGTCGAGCGAGGCGACGGTGCGCGCGGCGTTGCGGGTCTCGCGGACGTGCTTCACGTTCAGCTTCGCCCGCTTCGCGACCTCCTCGTCCGTCGGCATCCGCTCGAGCTCCAGCACGAGCTCACGCTCTGCGCGCGCGATCTTCTGCTCGCGCTCGACGATGTGGACGGGGATGCGAATCGTCCGCGACTTGTTCGCGACGCCGCGCTGCACGGCCTGGCGGATCCACCACGTCGCGTAGGTCGAGAACTTGTAGCCGCGGCGCCAGTCGAACTTCTCGACGGCGCGGATCAGCCCGATGATCCCCTCCTGGATCAGGTCGAGCAGGGACAGCCCGTGCCCCTGGTACTTCTTCGCGATCGAGACGACGAGCCGGAGGTTCGAGTTGACCATCTTGTCCTTCGCCGCCTGGTTGCCGCGCTCGATCTGCTTCGCGAGCTCCACCTCCTCGGCGGCGGTGAGCAGCGGGTAGCGGCCGGCCTCGTTCAGGAAGAGCTGCAGCGAGTCGGTCGTCATCGCGGCGACCTGCTCGTTCACGTAGGTCGCCTCCTCCGCCTCCGGAAGGCTGCAGTCGTCGGTCAGGTCGATGCCGCGGTGCTCGATCTGCTCGTAGAGCCCGTTCAGCTCCTCGTCGTCGAGGTCCAGCTCCTGGACGAGCTGGGTGAAGGCCGACATATTGATGCACCCGATCTCATCGCCGTGCTCCATCAGGGCACGCAGCTGCTGTTCTGCGGTCATATGTGGAAAACGAGGAACGTGCGCCACCGGTTTCGCGGGTATCCTTTCCAGATGGCGCCCGACTCCGTCTGGGAGATCGTGTTCCTGATGGTGATCCTCAAGATCCCGATCGTCTATCTCTGCTGCATCATCTACTGGGCGATCAAGGCCGAGCCGAAGCCGGAGGAGGGGGCGGCCGTGACCGTCGAGGCAGGGCCCGAGGGCGGCGGCGGCTCGCCGCGCCGGCGGCGCCTCCCGCGCTTCCCGCGGCCGCACGGCTCGCCGACCCGGCGGTACCCGCGGACCCCGTCGCCTGCATTGGCCAAAATGAAGGCCGATGAGCGCGACGCCTAGCCCGGTCGAGGACCATCGCCCCGCCTACACGGTCGCCGGCTTCCTCAGCGCAATGGCGATCTTCGCGGCGCTGATCGGCCTCGCCTGGCATCCGCTGCGGCTGATCGCGCCGGCGATCATCCTCTCGATGATCGGCGCCGCGATGGCGCCGAAGGGGAACCGGCTGGCGTTCGCCGCGGTGTTCGTCGTCGCCGGTTGCTTCTTCCTCGGGCTGATGATCTCGGTCGTGACCGAGCGCCCGCTCTGGTAGCGGCGCCGTGATGGACGGCCTGAACGCGGGCTACGCGGCGCTGCTCCTCGAGCAGTACCTCGACAATCCCGCCGCGGTCCCGAGCGAGTGGCGCTCGCTGTTCGAGAGCGCGCCGGAGGAGCTGCTCGCGATGCAGCCGGGCCTTGCGCGCCTGCTCGAGCTGCTCGAGCAGCACGGGAACGGCCACGTCGAGGCGACGGCGCCCGCGCCCGCACCGGTGATCGTCGAGCGCGTCGACGCGGAGCTCGCGCAGGGGATCGCATCGGCGATGCGCCTCCTCAACGCGTTCCGCTCGCACGGCCACCTCGCGGCGCGGCTCGATCCGCTCGGCTCCGAGCCGCCCGGCGATCCGCAGCTCGAGCCCGAGCGGTTCAACCTCACGCCGGCGCTGATGGCGCGGATCCCGGCCGCCGTGCTCGGCCTCTCGCTCGAGGCCGAGACGCTCGCGGACGCGCTGCCGAAGCTCCAGCAGACGTACTGCGGCGCGATCGCGTACGAGATCGAGCATCTCTCCGACCACGAGGAGCGGCACTGGCTGCGGCACGCGATCGAGTCGGGCCGCTACCGCACGCCGCTCGACGCGCGCTCGAAGGTCGCGCTGCTCGAGCGGCTGACGCAGGTGGAGGGGATGGAGCAGTACCTGCGCCGCGCCTTCCTCGGCCAGAAGCAGTTCTCGCTCGAGGGGCTCGACGTGATGGTGCCGATGCTCGACGAGGCGATCGAGATCGCGGCGGACGCCGGCGCGCACGAGGTCGTGATCGGCATGGCGCACCGCGGCCGGTTGAACGTCCTCACGCATGTGGTCGGCCGTCCGTACGACGTCGTCCTGCGTGAGTTCGAGGGCGAGCGGACGCTCGAGGCCGTCGTCGTCAGCGAGGAGGGCGGGAGCGGCGACGTGAAGTACCACCTCGGCGCCGAAGGGACGCGCGCGACGCGAGCGGGCGAGATCACGGTCACGCTCGCCGCCAACCCGAGCCATCTCGAGGCGGTCGACCCGGTCGTCGAGGGCCGCGCTCGTGCCGAGCAGACCGATCGCTCGACGGGCCAGGGCTATCACGACCCGACGGTCGCGCTGCCGATCCTCATCCACGGCGACGCGTCGTTCGCCGGCCAGGGCGAGGTCGCGGAGACGCTCAACCTCGAGGGCCTGACGGGCTACTCGACCGGCGGCACGCTCCACCTGATTGCGAACAACCAGGTCGGCTTCACGACCGACCCGACCGACGGGCGCTCGACCCGCTACTCGAGCGATCTCGCAAAGGGCTTCGACATCCCGATCGTCCACGTCAACGCCGACGACCCGGAGGCGAGCCTCTCGGCGATCCGGCTCGCGCTCGCGTACCGCCGCCGCTTCGGCCACGACGTCGTCGTCGACCTCGTCGGCTACCGGCGGCACGGGCACAACGAGCAGGACGAGGCTGCCTACACCCAGCCGCTGCTCGCGGCGATCATCGCCGAGCACCCAACCGTGCGCGAGCAGTACGCGGAGCAACTCGTCGACGAAGGCGCGGCCTCGGAGGAGCAGGTCGCGCAGCTCCAGGCCGAGGTCCTGAACCAGCTCCGCTCCGCGCACGAGGCGCTCAAGGCGAGCATCGCCGCCCCGCCCAAGGGTGAGGGGAAGATTCCGCATGCGACCGGCGACCGCGTCGTCACGGCCGTCGCCGAGGACACGCTGCGCGGCCTCAATGCCGAGCTGCTCCGGTTCCCCGACTGGTTCACGCCGCACCCCAAGCTGCTGAAGCAGCTGGAGCGCCGCCACGAGCTCGACGCGATCGACTGGGGGCAGGCCGAGGCGCTCGCGTTCGCCTCGCTCCTCGTCGAGGGGATTCCGATCCGCATCACGGGCCAGGACACGGAGCGCGGCACGTTCTCGCACCGTCACGCCGTGCTGCACGACGTGAACACCGGCGCGACCTACACGCCGATGCAGCACCTCGAGCAGGCGAGCGCGTCCTTCGAGATCCACAACTCGCCGCTCTCCGAGTACGCGTGCGTCGGCTTCGAATACGGCTACTCGGCCGCCGCGCCGGAGGCGCTCGTCCTCTGGGAGGCGCAGTTCGGCGACTTCGTCAACGGCGCCCAGATCATCGTCGACCAGTTCATCTCGGCCGGACTCTCGAAATGGGGCGAGACCTCACGGCTGACACTGCTGCTGCCGCACGGCTACGAGGGCAACGGCCCCGAGCACTCGAGCGCGCGGCTCGAGCGGTTCCTCCAGCTCGCCGCGCAGGAGAACCTCCGGATCGCGAACTGCACCACGTCGGGGCAGTACTTCCACCTGCTGCGCCGGCAGGCGCTCGACGCGACGGCGCGCCCGCTCGTCGTGATGACGCCGAAGGGCCTGCTGCGGCTGAAGCAGGCGTCCGCGACGCTCGGCGACCTCACGCACGGCGAGTTCCGGCCGGTGCTCGACGACCCGGATGCCGACCGCGATGCGGTCACACGGCTCGTGCTCTGCCAGGGGAAGGTCTACTACGACATCGTCGGGCACGAGCAGCGCTCCGAGCATCCTGAGGTCGCGGTGGCGCGGCTCGAGCAGCTCTACCCGTTCCCGGCCGAGCAGGCGGCCGAGGTCGTTCGCTCGTACCCGAATCTGCGCGAGGTCATCTGGGCGCAGGAGGAGCCGCAAAACATGGGCGCCTGGCGGGCGATGCGGCATCGCCTCGAGGAAGCGAAGCCGACGCATGTCCCGCTCGCCTACGTCGGCCGGCCGTGGCGCGCGAGCCCGAGCGAGGGCTATCCGACCTCGCACCTGCGCGAGCAGGACCGGATCGTGCGGGCGGCGTTTACCGCCGCTTAGACCCTTTACCGCTTCTTCATCGAGCGCCGCATCTGCAGCACGCGCGTGGCGACCTTGGGCCCATGCTTGCGGGCGAGGTCACGCACCATCTTCTGCTGGCGCGGCGGCAGGCGGCGATAGACGTCCCAGACGGTGAGAGCGAGGCCGACCGGGCCGACACGGGGGCGAAGACGCGCCATCGGCGCGGATCTTACTTGCCGTGGCCGTTCGCGTTGCCGTTGCCGTTTCCGGCGCTGTTGCCGTTGCCGTTCCCGTTCCCGTTGCCGTGGCCGTTCCCGTGACCCTCGTCGCACGGAGCGGCGACCGCCGTCGCCGCGACGGGGGCCGCGGCCGACGGGGTCTCGGGGGCGGGGGCGGGCGTCGGGGCGGGATCGGCCGGCGGTGCGTCGGTCTCGACCGCGAGCGTCGGCTCGATCGTGTCCTTCGATCCCTTCGCCTTGCCGTGGCCGTTGCCCTTGCCCTTGCCGTTGCCCTTGCCCTTGCCGTGGCCGGCCGTGACCGGGGTCGGCGGCGTGACGACGGGCGGGGGCGCCGGCGTCGTGACGAGCGCGGGTGCCGGAGCGGGGGCAGGCGCGGGCGCCGCGGGAGGAGCAGGAGGCGCCGCAGGGGGCGGCGCGGGCGTGGGGGCCGGAGCCGGAGCGGGGGGAGGCTCGGGCGTCGGAGCGGGCTGGGAGGGCTGCGGCGGCTGGACGGCAGGCGCGGGCGTGACGGCGGGGAGATGGAGCGGCCGGACGACGAACGGCGCCGGTGCAGGCTGCGCCGGCGGCTGGAGGTGGACGGTGACGCCGACCGTGCCGGGGAGCGGGGGCAGTGCGACGACGTGGACGGTCGTCGGCGGCGTGCCGTGGCTCGCGGGCTGGACGAGAGGGACGGGAACTGCCTGCTCCTGAGCGTTTCCCGAGCGATAGGCGAAAGCTGCCGCCCCCGCCACACCACCGGCGAGTAAGAGTGCTGCAAAGAAACGCTCGATACCCCTCATGCTCCGGCCCCCTCCTGCCGACAACATCACTCGAACGGGGTATCGGCAGCGGCCGCCGTCACCTTGAGCATCCAGACAG
>Ga0182008_10002986_pt1 | contig 10413 bp, 4 predicted proteins | sample Sormic07211129_1_FD_120482 | JGI IMG/M metagenome (GOLD analysis project Ga0182008, IMG submission 120482) | Rhizosphere microbial communities from Sorghum bicolor, Mead, Nebraska, USA - 072115-129_1 metaG | ecosystem: Host-associated > Plants > Roots > Rhizosphere | place: USA: Nebraska...
AAACAGCTGGGCGAAAAGGTCCTGTCGGCCCCCATCGAACAGATCGAGCGCTACCGCAGCCATCGCCTGATCCCGGTGCTGACCCATGACGTCGACACCATCAGCGACTTCGCATTTGCCTTCGCGCCGCTGGCCATTTCCCTGACCGTGACCCTCGGCTGCATGGGTTACCTGGCGATGCTGTCGTGGCCGATGTTCTTGATGATGGTGCTGGCGATCGCCATCGGCACCGGCATCCAGTTCTACGCCCAGGGCAAGGGCATCAAAGGCTTCATGGCCGCCCGTGACGCCGAAGACGAATTGCAGAAGCACTACAACGCCATCGCCGGCGGCGCCAAGGAGCTGCGCATTCACCGTCCCCGCCGCCAGCGCATGTTCACGTCGGGCATCCAGGGTACGGCGGACTTCATCTGCAACACCCAGGTGCGTTCGATCAACACCTTCGTGATCGCCAAGACGCTGGGTTCGATGCTGTTTTTCGTGGTCATCGGTCTCGCGCTGGCCCTGCAATCGTTCTGGCCCAGCGCCGACAAGGCGGTGATGAGCGGCTTCGTCCTGGTGCTGCTGTACATGAAAGGGCCCATCGAGCACTTGGTCGGCACCTTGCCGGTGGTCAGCCGCGCGCGGATTGCCTTCCGCCGCATCGCCGAGCTGTCGAGCCAGTTCTCCTCGCCCGAGCCGCACCTGCTGCTCAACGACACCGGCAAAAAGCCGGCCGTGGTCAACCGCCTGCAACTGGACAACGTCAGCTACGCCTTCCCGGCCGCACCGGGCAGCGAAGCATTTCGCCTGGGGCCGGTGAACCTGACCATCGAACAGGGCGACATCATTTTCATCGTCGGTGAAAACGGTTGCGGCAAGACCACGCTGATCAAGTTGTTGCTGGGGCTTTATGCGCCGCAACAGGGTGCAATCCTGCTCAACGGCGAAGGCATCGACGCGCAGAACCGTGACGACTATCGCCAATTGTTCACCACGATATTCGCCGACTACTACCTGTTCGATGACGTGGTGCAGGGCGATCAGCACATTCCCGAAGACGCCAACACCTACCTGCAACGCCTGGAAATCGCGCACAAGGTCAGCGTCCAGGACGGCAGTTTCACCACGACCGATCTGTCGACCGGCCAACGCAAGCGCCTGGCGCTGGTCAATGCCTGGCTGGAAGAACGGCCGGTGCTGGTGTTCGACGAATGGGCCGCGGACCAGGACCCGACCTTCCGCCGGATTTTCTACACCGAGCTGCTGCCGGATCTCAAACGCCTGGGCAAAACCATCATCGTCATCTCCCACGACGACCGCTATTTCGACATGGCCGATCAGCTGGTGCGCATGGAAGCGGGCCGCGTCGTCACCGAACGGGCAACCGCCTGAGCTCCCGATGAGTAAACGCACTTAAACAATTTTCGGGATTTGTTTTCCGGTTTCGTCGGCGTGATGCGTCTAATAATAATTATCATTAACTAAAAAAACTAAACACCTTAGGAGCGATTTGAGCAATGCAAAGCCCTACCCTGTCCCGCGCGCCACTGGCTTTGGCCATCGCGCCGCACAAGAAATTCCGCACGGTCGTACCCGGTGCGTTGCTGACCCTGTTGCTGCTGGGCACCTCTGAGGTCCAGGCAGCACCGGTCAACGTCAACGTGCCTGCGCAATCGCTGGCCAGCGCGCTGCAGCAACTGGGTCAACAGACCGACCTGCAAATCCTGTACAGCCAGGACATGGTCACGGGCCTCAAGTCCACGGCGGTTTCCGGCAATCTGGAACCGGAACAGGCACTGAACACGTTGCTGCTGGGGAGCGGCATCACGTTTCAACTGACTGGCAACACCGTCTCGCTGATTCCGGTCGCGGGTAACTCCAGTGCGCTGCAATTGGGCGCCACCGCGATTTCTGGCGTGGCGCCAGGGCCGACTACGGAAGGCACGCATTCCTACACTTCCGATGAAGTCAGCATCGGCAAGGGCAACATCAAGCTCAAGGACATCCCGCAGTCGGTGTCCGTCGTCACGCGCCAGCGCATGGACGACCAGAACATGAACAGCCTGCAGGACGCGATGCGTCAGGTCACCGGCGTCACCATCAAGACCTACAACTCCGGCTCCAGCCTGAACGACGTCTACATGCGCGGCTTCCTCGTCGACCAGGTACAGGTTGACGGCGTATCGCAACCGACCGGCCAGGGCGACATGGGCACCAGCTTCGACCTCGCGATGTACGACCGCGTCGAAGTGCTGCGCGGCCCATCAGGTTTGTATCAAGGCGCGGGCGAACCCGGCGGTACGATCAACGTGGTGCGCAAACGCGCGCTCAACAAATTCGCCCTCGGTGGCGAGTTGGGCGCAGGCTCGTATGACCACTACCGCTCGATGGTGGACGTTACGGGTCCGTTGAACGACGAAGGAACCCTGCGCGGTCGCTTCATCACCGCCTACGAGAACAACAAGTCCTTCGTCGACTCCGCACAGAACGAACGCCCGATGGTGTACGGTCGCCTGGAACTCGACCTCGACCCGTCCACCACGCTGTCGGTCGGTGGTGCCTATCAGCAGAACCACTCCACCCCGGCGTTCGGCCTGCCAGCCTTTGCCGACGGCAAGTTGCTGGACGTGCCGCGCTCGACCTTCGTCGACGCCAAGTGGAACACCCTGAACGAGAAAGTCTGGGAAACCTTCGCTGAAGTCGATCACTCGCTGGACAACGGAGGTCAGTTCAAGACCACCGTCACCTACCGCGACGCCGAAACGCCACAGCGCAATTTCACCTGGGCCGACGGTGCGGTCGAGCCCAATGGCGACAGCTGGGCCGTGGCGTATGACTACTACACCCACATCAAGACCATCGGCGTCGACAGCTTCGTCACCACGCCATTCGAATTTGCTGATCGCAAACACGAGTTCACCGTGGGCGCCGAATACCAGCACCTCGATAAAGACTTCGAATACGGTGGCGGCGAGTACTTCCCGATCAACGTCTTCAACCCGGGCAGTATCGATATTCCCAAGAACGACTATGACCGGGTCAACGGCAACTGGTCCAAGTCCGACCAGTACGGCCTCTACACCCGCGCCAAGTTCAACGTCACCGACTGGCTCGACGTGGTCGGCGGCAGCCGCGTGACCTGGTACGAAAGCGACGCGAAGAACGCCAACGCCTTCTTCGACAGCTTTGGCGAGGCCCACACCAGCATCAACCGCAAGGTCGTACCCTACGGCGCGATCATCGCCAAGCTGACCCCGGAACTGTCGGCCTACGCCAGCTACACCGGCGTGTTCAAGCCGCAAAGCGAGATCGGCGGCGACAACACCCCAATCGGCCCGCGCAAAGGCAAGCAGTATGAAGTCGGCCTCAAGCGCGAGTTCTACGACGGCCGCCTGAACGCCAGCATCGCGATGTTCCGCATCTACGACGAAAACCGCGCCGAATATGACGCCGACACCAACAGCTACGAAGCTCAAGGCAAGGCCCGCAGCCAGGGGTGGGAAACCGAGTTGAGCGGCAACCTGACCGACAACTGGAGCATCGTCACCGGCTACGCCTTCACCAGCACGAAGCTACTGAAATCCGACGACGCGACCGAAGGCACCACCTTCAGCACCATCACGCCGAAACACAACTTCAACCTGTGGACCAAATACGACTTCACCGACGGTGCGCTCAAAGACTTCAGTGTCGGCGGCGGCGTGCGCGTGGTCAGCAAGACCTGGTACCAGCGTGAAGTGCGTTTCGAACAAAGTGGTTATGGCATTGCCACGGCGCAGGTGGGTTACAAGTTCAACGAGAACCTGTCGGCGACACTCACCGGCAACAACCTGTTTGATCGCAAGTACTACGACCGGGTGGATGCTTCGTGGGGGACCAACTTCTATGGCGATCCGCGGAATCTGACGTTGACGTTGCGGGCTAACTATTGATTGCTTCGTGCGTTGAATGTTGAACAAAATCGGGCCGCTTGCGGCCCGGTTTTGATTCTGTTGATCGTAAAGATTGGTGAGCCGGTCTGCCGATAAATCGCCTGACGACAAACTGTGCCAGCAGAAGCGAGCCTGGATAAAGCGGGCGGCTCAGCGGTTATGGGGTGACAGTTGCTGAAGTGGAGTCTGGAGCACTCCCTCTTCCTGAACCGTTAATAAATGGCGCCTTCACGGAGTTTATGGCGTTCTCTTTCGCGGCATTCCATGACGATGAGTCGGCAAAGACCCAAACAAAAGCCGCAACAATAACAGCGGTCCAAAAGTTGCCAACAACACCTGCCGAACCAGAGTTATGCCATCTGAACAAACCCTTGTACATCGGATCTTTCGGCAGCGAATCGAGTGTCAACTTACTGATTTTCGCCGCCAAGTCAGCTTTGATCCCTTTTATTTTCTCATCAGCCGCAGCCTGCAAAAACAAATTAACCAAACCCTCTGCTTCGCGCTTGTATTTGCCTATTTCATTCGACTGAAGCTTTAACTTGGTAAATTCAACAATATTCAATCCGTTTTTGATTGCTTCGCGCTTTTCAGCTTTATAGATCGAGTAAGCAATCATGCCAGTAAAATCTTCACTCGTTTTAACGAGCTTTTCATGCATCTGATTGTACTGATCACTCATTCCTGAAAACCTTCACCTCGTTATCAGCGTTGTACTTATCGATCACCTTGATCATCATCGCGTTGAATTTTTTTGACGAGACTTTGCCTACGACAGCTTTCGCCATATCGCTGGGTATATACCCGGCAATGACTCTGTCATTGATTTTCTCGGCGAGAGACTTTTTTCTTAATCCTAGTGTTTTTAGAAACGAGTCAAACGTCATGGCATACCTCCACTCATTTGTTCTATCCATCATAGCTTTCAGAGATCCATTCAGAACTGAGTTTCATCGGCAGAGGGAAAGCCGGCGGCGCCCCTCCCGCAGGGCAGTTTCGCGTAGCGCGGATGAGGATCGCCTGGCGATTATCTATGCCATCTGCCAAAGGTCTTGCCACGCTATACCTAGAGCTTCCGACCGCCAACCCTAAAAACACGTCGGAAATTTCCTCGATATTGACGTGATTCAATTCGAATGTAGGAACTACAAGGATGGGTCGTCCTTGATTGCCACCGCGGGAATGTAAGGGGCGTCAGCCTTGAGGAAATGCGGTGGCGGTTCTGTCAGACAGCGTTATCGTTCATCGCCAGCAAGCCGGCTCCTACAGATCGGGATCAGCCCAGGCTTTCAGTGATCTGCCCCGCCAGTCGCTCCAGCATCCCCGGCACTTCCTGAACCATCTCCCCCATCCGCGCGAAGTCGTGGGTCATTCCGGCTTTCACCTCCAGCACGACGGGTTGTCCGGCAGCGCGCAATTTTTCCGCCCAGGCAACGCCTTCGTCGAGCAGCGGGTCGTATTCGGCGAGCCATAACAGCGTGGGCGTCAGGCCTTGCACGCTCTCGGCAAACAACGGCGAAAAGCGCCAGTCACGGCGGTCTTCGCGGCTGCGTTCGTATCGTTGGTAGAACCATTCCAGCGTGGTTGCTTCCAGCAGATAGCCTTCGGCAAAACGCGCAAGGGACTGACGTTTTTCTACGGCGTCGATCACCGGGTACAACAACACCTGCAACCGTGGAGTGAGCGGCCAGGCCTGCGGTGCCTGGGCGATGGCGATCGACAGGGACGCCACCAGGCTGCCGCCGACGCTGTCCCCCGCCAACGCGATGCGCGCCGGGTCGAGCCCGAGGGCGCCAGCGCCGGTAGTCGCGAGCCAGCGCGTCACGTCTTCGGCATCCTCGTAAGCGGTAGGGAAACGGTGCTCCGGGGCCAATCGATAATCCGCCGACAGCACCGCAAAACCACCCGCCAGCGCCAGTCGCCGGCACAGCGTGTCATGGGAATCGAGGCTGCCGACCACGTAACCGCCACCGTGGAAATACAGCAGCACCGGGCGTTGCTCGGTGCCTAGCGAAGGCCGGGCGTAGAGGCGCGCATTGAGCAAATGGCCGTCGCGGGCGGGAATGCTGACCGCGGTCACCGTCAGCTCGCCCAGCGGTGCGGCGTCGAGCAGTTGCGAGGTTTGTTCGAATTGCTGGCGCGCTTCGGTCGGGCTCAGATCGTGCATGGGCAGGCTTTTACCGGTGAGTCGGCCGAACTCGGCCAGCTCTAGAAAACCTTCGATGTCCGGGTGCAGTGCCATGGGCGGTGGTCTCCAAAAAATAAAAAGCTCGCCCTATAAACGAACCGCGAGGGCCGTTCATTAGGGCGAGCTTGTTTTGACGCGGTAAAACCTCAGTCCTGCGCCACCACCTCCCGACTGAGCGCCGTCACCACGGCACTCAGGCATTCATCCTGTTGCAGGATGTCGAAGTGGCCGGCAGCCACCGTTTGCACCTTGCGCAGCCGCGGTTGCTGGCGTTCCAGCGTCGCGCGTTCGGCGGTCGGGTTGCCATCGGCCCACCAGCAGCACAACTCGGCGCGCGGCAGCGGCAAGGTCTCGACCTGCCGCGACAGCGCCTTCAAGCGCGTGCTGACCATGAACGTCTGCGCCAGCTCATCGGCACCGAGCAACGCGTAACCGCTGGCCTGCTCGCCTTCGGTATCGATCACTGTGCGAATGATCCGCGCGACGGCGTCCTGATCACCCGTGGTTTCGACATTCAACGCCTGGGCAACCACGTCACTGTCCATGCTCAGGGTTGCACCGAGGAACTCGCTCAAGTCCGTGCGCCATTCATCAGCACTAGCTACCGCGTTGGCCTGGGTCGGTACAAAACTGTCCACCAGCCCGACAAACACCACGCGCTGGCCCTGTTGCTCCAACAGATCAGCGACCATCAATGCCAATGCGCCGCCCAATGACCAACCCAGCAAATGGTAAGGGCCTTGCGCTTGCTTGCGGCGAATCGCTTCGACGTAGTCCGCCGCCATTTGTTGCAACGAAGTGTCCTGCCACTGGCGGTCGAGCAACATGCGGCATTGCACGCCATACACCGTGCGCAGGCCTTCGAGCCGACGGGCCAGCGGTTCGTAGTCGAACACCGTGCCGAACCCGGCGTGCAGGCAGAACAGCGCGGGCTGATCGTCCACTGGCTGGTTCAACAGCAGCAGCGGTTCCGGGCTCTGTTTGAGCGGTTGTTCGTCGACGCCGGACAACCCGGCGATGGTCGGTTTGGCCATCATGTCGCGCAGTTTCAGCTGGAAGTCCGGCTCGTTCAGCGCGCGCACTTTGGAGATCACTTTGAGTGTGCGCAGCGAATCACCGCCCAACTCGAAGAAATTGTCGGTGATGCCGACTTTGTCGACGCCCAGCACTTGCTGCCAGATCTCGGCCAACGCCCATTCCAGCGGGGTGCGCGGGGCCACGTAGTCGCGTCCCTCGAAGGTTGGGTCCGGCAACGCCTTGCGGTCGAGTTTGCCGTTCGGTGTCAGCGGGAAACGCGGCAACACCACGACCTGCGTCGGCACCATGTAATCCGGCAGGCTTTCACGCAGGGCCGCCTGGCAACGCAGCCCCAGGCCGTCGTCTTCAGCCGCGACCACATAGCCGATCAGTTGCGGCCCCTGCCCGCCGTCACGCACCACCACCAGCGCGTCATTGACCCCGGCTTGCTCGCGCAGACGGGCTTCGATCTCACCCAGCTCGATGCGGAAACCGCGCACTTTGACTTGATGGTCGATGCGCCCCACGTAGTCGAACACACCGTCCTCACGGCGGCGCACCAGGTCACCGGTGCGGTACAAACGACCGCCCTCGCGGCTGAACGGATCGGCGACGAAACGCTCGGCGGTTTGCCACGGGTGACGGTGATAGCCGCGCGCAACGCCACGACCACCGATGTACAACTCACCGACCATGCCCACCGGCAACGGATTGAGGTCCATGTCCAGCACATGCAGGCTGCGGGTGCCGACGCGGCGGCCAATCGGCGCATACATCGCCTCGCACTGGCCATCGGCAGCGATTTTCCACAGCAGCGGCGTGACCACGGTTTCCGTCGGGCCGTAACCGTTCACCAGGTAGTGCGGTTTGAGCCTGTGCTTGACCCGCTCGAATGTGGCGTCCGGCACCGCATCGCCACCGAAGCAATAGATGCGCACCGGCGGCGGATCACCGCCCTGCAACTCGGCGTGTTCGGCCAGTTGCAGCAAGTACGCCGGCGGGAAGCAGGCGACGCTGATGCGCTGACGATGCAACACCGCCAGGGTCTGCTCGGCGGTCCACAAGGTGTTGTCGCGTACCACCAACGTCGAGCCGCTGATCAGCGCGGTGATCCAGCGCTCATGGGCACCGTCGAAGGCGAACGACATGAAATGCAGCTCGCGGTTGGCCGGGCCCATTTCATACAGCTCGGCAATCGCCTGCACATGCATGCTCAACGGCCCGTGGGCCACGGCCACGCTTTTCGGTTTACCGGTGGAGCCCGAGGTGTAAATCAGGTAGGCCAGTTGTTCCGCGTGTACATCAAGCAATGGCGGCGACACCTCGACGTCGAGGTTCAAGCGATCCACGGCGACCATTGGCGTGCCCGGATTGAGTTGCGCCGTGCCACGCAAACGCTCCTGGGTCAGCAGCAAACGCATGTCGCAGTCGGCCATCATGTAGCGCAGGCGTTCCTGTGGATATTGCGGGTCCAGCGGCACGTACGCCGCGCCGCACTTCATCACCGCCAGCAGCGACACCACCAGTTCCAGCGAGCGCTCCATGAACACGCCGATCACGTCTTCAGCCTGCACGCCCTGCTCCAGCAGGTGCACCGCGAGCGCGTCGGAACGACGGTCCAGCTCGGCATAACTCAACTGTTCGCCGTCGCGGTCGGCGTAGCTCAGCACCAACGCGGTGTGCTGCGGTTGCAGCCGCGCTCGTTCGCGGATCAGTTCGTGCACAGGCAATTCATGATCGTCAGCCAGTGTCGGCAGGTCGCCGTCCAGTTCACGGCCTTCGTCCAGCGTCAGCAAACCGAGTTCGCCCACGGCCCGCCCGGCGTTGTCGCACAGCCGCTGCATCAGGCTTTCCATGTGGCTGCGCAGCACTTCGACGGTGGCGAGGTCGAACTGATCGCGCTGATGCATGTACTCGATACGCAGCCCTTCATCGAGGCTGACCATCAAGTCCATCGCAAAGCTGGTCAGGCCGAAGTCGGAGACGTCTTCGAAGCGCAGGGAGTCGCCGCTCCACTCGCGCAACGTACGGTCCACCGGCTGGTTTTCGAAGACGATGATGCTGTCGAACAGCGACTGCCCGCCCTGCCCGGCCCAGCGTTGAATGTCGCTGAGCGGAGTCTGTTGGAAGTCGCGGATGTCGAGGTTGTAGGCCTGGATCTCGCGCAGCCAGTCACCGACGCTGGATTCGGTCGGCACGCTGTTGACCACCGGCAAGGTGTTGATGAACAGCCCGAGCATGTTCTCCGAACCGTTGAGGGTTTCCGGCCGGCCCGACACCGTGGCGCCGAACGTCACCGTGCGCTGGCCGGTGTAGCGCTGCAACAGCAACAGCCACGCGGCTTGCACCAGGGTGTTGAGCGTCACCTGCTGCTGTTGGGCAAACGCCTGCAAACGCGCGGTTTGCTCGGCACTCAGGTGCGTATAGATCGCGTGATAACCGGCTTGCGGCGCCTTCACCGGCAAGGCGCGGGCCAGGTGCGTGGCGCCTTCGAGGGCATTGAGTTTGTCTTTCCAGAACGCTTCGCTGGCCTCAGCAACCTGCTGGCCGAGCCAGTCGATATAGTCGCGATACGCGGCCACCGGTTCCTGCGCGTCGCCACTGTAATGACGCAGCACTTCACCGATCAGGCGCGACACACTCCAGCCGTCCATGAGGATGTGGTGGTAGGTCCAGATCAGGCGATAGCGGTCGTCCTCCAGACGCACCAGCAGCAGGCGCAACAACGGCGCACGGTTCAGCGAGAAGCCACGTTCACGTTCATCGGCGGCCAATTGGCGCACACGCTCGGGCTGGTCATCCAGGCCGCGCCAGTCCAGTTCGGTCAGCAGCGTCGGCGCATTACGCAACACCACTTGCAGCGGCTCCTTGTCGCCCTCCCACAGGAACGCGGTGCGCAGGATCGCGTGACGCTGCCCCGCGTCGGCCCAGGCCTCGCGGAAACGCGGACCGTCAACGCCACGCACGCCCACTTCGATCTGGTTGACGTACAGCCCCGAGTCTCCGTCCTGCACCGAGTGGAACAGCATGCCCTGCTGCATCGGCGACAGTGGGTAAACGTCGTCCACCTCGTCTGCCGTCAAGGCCAGCGCCTGATATTGCGCGGCGCTCAGTTCGATCTTCAGCGCCGGTACAATAACTACCGGCGCGGCTTCCTCGGCATCCACCGCCTGAGCGACCGTCGCCAGTTCGGCAATGGTCGGGTGACTGAACACGTGCTTCGGCGAAATACTCAGGCCGGCCTTGCGCGCCCGGCTGACCGCCTGGATCGACACAATGGAATCACCGCCCAGT
>Ga0182008_10002987_pt1 | contig 10409 bp, 8 predicted proteins | sample Sormic07211129_1_FD_120482 | JGI IMG/M metagenome (GOLD analysis project Ga0182008, IMG submission 120482) | Rhizosphere microbial communities from Sorghum bicolor, Mead, Nebraska, USA - 072115-129_1 metaG | ecosystem: Host-associated > Plants > Roots > Rhizosphere | place: USA: Nebraska...
ATGAAGGTGTTGGTCATGCGAGGCATCGGCAAATGGGCATATGACTGGCGACGGCCGTTGCCTGTAGGGGACATGTTCATCAACCGAGCGCTGAGGCTGTCGTGCATGTAGCCGCACAGAATCCCATCCTCGATCAGAGGCGTGCACTGTCCCGCTTCGCCCTCATCGTCGATATTCACCGAGCCCCTATGGCCGACCAGTGAGCCATCGTCGACCACGTTGACGCCTTTGGGCGCCACTCTTTCCCCCATGCGCCCGCTATAGGCGGAAGTCCCCAAGCGATTGAAGTCACCTTCAAACCCATGCCCCATGGCTTCATGCAGAAGAATGCCGGTCCAACCGGGCCCCAGCACTACCGGCATACTGCCGGATGGGCTGGGAATGGCGTCAAGGTTGAGCAACGCGCCATCGACCAGCTTGCGCACTTCCTGGCCTATGTTCGCTTCGTCCAGCGTCTCCAGCGCATAACGTCCACCGAGGCCAGTACGGGCCATTTCGCGTTGCTTGCCGTTGGCTACCATCACGCTCATGTGCACGATGATCAGCGGACGCACATCGGCAGCCAAACGTCCATCGTGGCGCATGACCATGACGGTCTGTTGTTCTACCTCGATCATGGCGAAGACATTGATTACCCGCGGGTCCATGGCCCGGGCCATACGGTCGATGTTTTTCAGGATTGCGACCTTGGCATCCGTGTCCACAGAATCGATCGGATCAACGTTGGCATACTGCGCCTGGGGTGCCGTACGTTGAAGGTTGACTTGAGCCTGCTTACCCCCGGGGCGCGCAATGGTGCGCACTGCACGTGCAGCATCCATGAGGAACCGCTCATTGATCTGTTGGGAGTAGGCAAAAGCACTTTGGTCTTGGTCCAGCGCCCGCAGGCCAAAGCCCTGATCGACACTGAACGAACCAGACTTGATCAGGCCGCCTTCGATATTCCAGCGCTCTCGCTTGACCGACTGCAAATACAAATCCGCAAAGTCGACTTGGTGCGCCATGACATCGTCCAGGACACGCGCAAGGTGGCGCTCGTCCAGCCCATAGGGCTCGAGCAGCAACTGCCTGGCGGCCTGCAGATTATTTATGTGAGTATGAGGTGCGTTCATGATATCCCGGGTAGCTCGTTCAAAGGAGGTGGATGATCAGTCGGCGTCGGCCGCAATTCCTCTATCGATAAAACCGCGCAGCCGCAATCGCGACTGCACACCGACAACCCGTGCGACCTCTTGGCCATTGCGGTAAATCACCAGGGCGGGGATCCCCGCCACTTGGAACCGTGCCTTGCCGGCCTCCGGGTCCTGGGCGTTGACTTCGTCCATATTGCATTTCATGACCTTGAGTCGACCGTCATACTCTTCGGCCAACTGGTCGATCACCGGCGCGAGCATCTTGCATGGGCCGCACCAGGGCGCCCAGAAGTCCACCAGCACTGGCAGTTCGGAATCAGTCACTAGTGCGTCGAAGGTCGCTAGGGACAGGTCTTGAATCAATTCGCTCATGTGGTTCGCTCCGTTCAGAATTTTGCAGGTTATTGGCCGCCGATTCGCAGGCGGTCGATCAGGACCGAGCCACCGCTGATATTGCCCTGGGTCAGGGTGTCGCTTCCCACCGCGACGATGCCGGCAAATATCTCGCGCAGATGTCCGGCAATGGTGATTTGCTCGACCGGAAACTGAATCTGGCCGTTTTCAACCCAAAAGCCTTGGGCGGCGCGCGAATAATCTCCGGAGGCCAGACGCACGCCATCGCCCATGAGGTGAGTGACTAGAAGCCCCGTATGCAGCTTGCGCAGCATGGTTGGCAGGTCGTCCTCGGGCCGCGTCAGCCGGCTTTTAAGGGTAAGATTGTGGGCACCCTGGGCGTTGCCGGTGCTGACCATACCGAGGCGCCGCGCACTGTAGGCACCGAGAAAATAGCCGCTGACCATGCCATGCTCGACCACGGCCCGACGCTGCCCGGCTACGCCATCGGTATCGAAACAGGCGCTGGCCGTGCCACCGACAAGGAAGGGGTCCTCAAGCACGTCAATGTGCTCGGCAAAAATCACTTGGCCAAGGCTGTCACGTAGAAAGCTCGAACCGCGTGCTAGCTCATTCCCGTTTACCGCCTGAAAAAAATGCTGAGTGAGGCTATGGGCAGCTCTGGGGGCGAGCAGCACCGGGCAACTGCGCGAACTGATCGAGCACCCGCCCAAGGCTTCAAGCGCAGATTGCGCAGCGCGTTCACCCGTAGCCTCCGGCGCCTGGAGGCGGTGCGGTGCAATTTGATAATCACTCCAGGAGTCCGGCTTGTTTTGCCCGTCACGATTGGCAATGACTCTCGCGGAGATGTTGTGGTCGGTACGTGTCGTCGTCCGGCAAAATCCTCGTGACGTCACCAACTGGAATTGCGACCGCGAAGTGCTCAAACTGGCTCCGTCACTGCGCACGTCACTGCCTGCCGCCCGTATACCGGCCTCAACGCGGTGGGCATGTTCAAGCGCCTCCTCGATACTCAGGTTCCAGGGGTTGTCTAGCTTGAGGTCTGCGTAAAAGCAGCTAAGCCCGTCGCCATCCACCAATCCCGCGAGCGGGTCCTCATTGGTGTAGCGGGCGATATCCAGCGCTTTACTCACCATGCGACGCAGGTTGCCCGCGCTGAAATCGGTGGAGTGCGTGGTGCCTTGCCGATCACCGCGAAAAACCGTGAGGGAAAGCCCGCTTTTGGCGTGTTGCGAGCGAGTGTTCACACGGCCGTCGATGACCTCGACGCTCAGGCCGGCCATCTCCGAGAGAGAGACCTTTACATCGCTTGCACCAGCCGCCTGGGCCTGCGCGATCAAGTCATGAGCCAATTCTGCCAGTTGTTCCTCGGTATAAGCGAACTGATGATCCATGGATAACTCCTATTCAGAAAGAATATCCAGAAGCGCCTTCACGCTGCGGATGGTTGAATGAGAACGGCGGTGGCGCGTCCAGATCGAGTACGTGGTCATGCAGGCTGTCCAAGGCGGGTCTATGGCTGATACTCACGACTGTGGTGGCTGGCAACTGAGCGAGCACATGGCGGTAAACTGTGAGCTCGGTCTCAGCGTCCAGCGCACTGGTTGCCTCATCGAGGAACACAAGGTCCGGGCGTTGCAGTAGCAGCCTGGCAAGCGCCAGCCGCTGTTGTTCACCTCCGGACAACTTGTGTTGCCACGCAGCTTCTTCATGTAGCAGCACTGCACATTGCGGCAACTGACAATCACGCAACGCCTGCTCGCACTGCGCATCACTGAACTGAGCCGCCTCGGAGGGGTAACAAAGTGCTGCCTTGAGCGTGCCGGTAGGCGTATAGCTGCGCTGGGGAACAAACATCACCCGCCAATGGCTCGGCGTCCGTATCATCCCGCTGCCATGTGGCCACAGGCCGGCGATAGCGCGCAGCAAGGTGCTTTTGCCCCGCCCGGAAGCGCCCTTGATCAGCCAGCGCTGGCCCTGGCTGATGTCGAGCGACCCGAGTGCCAGCAAGGGTTGACCCAAAGGTTTAAGCAGGTGCACATCGCGACAAATCAATCGGTCGCCGCCTCGCTGCAGCTCAAAGCCATTGGGTTTCGCATCCAGTTTGTTGATTGCCCAACTGAAGTCCCGCAGCCGGTTCACCAGCGCCAACCAGAGGGTAAAGGTTGGGTATATCTGCACGAACAGGTTCAAAACGCTGGTCATTGCGCCGAACGCCCCGCCGGCTGGGCCGCCAAGGCCACCTCGGATGCGCGCAACGTCGCCAAGGCTGATATCCCCGCTCATGTAGCGCGGTAGCGCAAGCAGTAGAGGCAGCAGCGAAAATGTTTCGGAATAGGCGTCGCGGGCGAACATCAGCCTGGAGGTCCGTCTGATGATCGCCACCCAGTTGCTACGTACGTGCATGAATGCGCCAGATAGCCGCTGACCTTCTGTGGCGCCGCCACGATAGATAGCGATCTGCTCCGCATTTTCGCGCAAGCGCATTACCAGGAAACGAAACTCGGCTTCAACCGTTTGCTTGTGGTTATTGAGGCCTATCAGCGACTTGCCTGCCCAGTGCACCACAGCCAGTTGGCCAAAGGTGTATGCAAAAGCGGCTAACAGCAGGTATCCGGGAATGGCCAAGGCCAGCCCGAATACACTGAATGACAACTCACCCGAAAGTCCCCAGAGCACCACCCCGAAGGACACGGCGCTGACCACTACTTGAATGATGTTGAGAATATTGTTGAGCGTAATGTCGACGAACTGCGCAACGTCTTGAGCGATGCGCTGATCGGCATTGCTGAGCACGCCCTCGCGTTCAAGCTCGAAAAAGTGGTTGGCATGCGTCCAGCGCTCTACATAGTGACGTGTCAACCAAGTTCGCCAACGCAACTCAAGTAGCTGCCGGAAGACCGAACCGATGATCATCAATACCGGCGTGGCCAATGCCAACAAAAAGTTGAGCACCAACACGGGAAACAACGTTGCCCAGTTGCGCGCGACTAGCGCATCGACCAGGTTGCCACCGGCCTTATTCGCCCACACGGCGACATACACCCCACCCAAGGTGATGCTCACGCACACGGCGAACAACAGGTAGGCCAGCCACTTATCTTCCGAAACCCAGAACCCCATGACGAGACGACCTATGCCCGGACGTAGCGCGCTGCTGTCGGTTCTTTGATCGGTAGCGCTCATGCCGGCACCGCATGTCGCGCGGATGTGACGTTCAGTTGATGTGAATAGTGTGAATCGAGTTGCGGGTTATGACTGATGCTGATAATGGCGCTGTTGGACAAGCGGGCGAATACCACCTGATAAAGCGCGCGCTCGCTGGCGGTATCCAGCCCGCTGGTGGCCTCGTCAAAAAAGACGAATTGCGGTTGTTGCAATAACACTCGTGCAATGGCCAAGCGCTGCTGCTCGCCGCCAGAGAGCACTTTCTGCCAGTCGTCACATACGCTTAATGACCCCGCTCGCTCGGTCAAGCCGACATCGAGAAGCGCCTGCCTGCATTGCTCCGTGGTGAACCTGGCCTCAACGTCCGGGTAGCACAGTGCGGCTTTCAAGCTGCCCTCGGGAATGTAGCTTTTTTGCGGGACGAACAGCGTGGTCGCCTGATTCCCAGGCAGTGTGATGTCGCCGTTGCCATGGGGCCACAACCCGGAAAGCGCGCGCATCAACGTGCTTTTGCCGGAGCCGGAGGCGCCTCTGATCAACCAGCGCTGGCCGGGTTCTATGCGGATGGCGGCTACATGGCTCAGCAGTTCGCCAGTGGGTGCCTCCAGCGCCAGGGGCGACGCAGTCAATACCGCCTCGCTTGAGCGTTTAAAATTGATACCCGCGCGGTTGAATTGCAGTTTGTCCAGCGCCGCCTTGAAGTCACGCAGCCGGTTGGCAGAGGCCAGCCAGATGCTGAAATCGACATAGCTGGCGATGAAGTAGTTCAGCGAGGAATGAACGCGTTCGAAAGAAGCCGTAATCTGAGTGATGTCTCCTAGAGAGGCAGCACCTGACAAGTAACGCGGCATCGACAGTGCGGTGGGAACCAGGCTGCCAATGTGAAAATAGGTCACATTGGTGATCGATAGCTTGCAGGTGCGGATCAATAGCGCGACAAAGTTGAGCTGTATCTCTCGGAACTGCCGCATCATGCGGCGCCCCTCTTGGGGACCACCGCTATAAAATGCGATTTGTTCAGCGTTTTCCCGCAGGTTCATGCCCAGCGCACGGAAGTCCGCCTCGACGGTCTGCTTGCGCGCATTGAGGGCAATCAGCGGCTTGCCCATCCAATGCGCTATCAGCATACCCAGCAGTGAATACAGGATCACAGCGTAGAGTAGATAACCAGGAATCGCGTAGTGGTTTGCGGCCAGGTTGAACTCAACAGTACCGGACATTGACCACAGGACCGCACCAAACGCGAAAGCATTCACTACAGCCGTTATCGTCCCCACGCTCAAGGACAGCGAGCGCTGCACGAATACGTCGATGTCTTCGGCCATGCGCTGGTCCGCATTGCTAAGCAGGCCGTCGCGCTCTACGCCATAAAACCGCTGATCGACGGTCCATTGGTGGATAAACCCGTGGGTCATCCAGGTTCGCCAGCGAATGCGCAAGTAATCCTGCGCCGCATAATTGATGATGGCCAGAAACGCCATTGTCATCCCCAACGCCAACCCCAATCCCAGTGCGCCCCACAACGTAGGCCAATCTCGCGCGACCATCGCATCCGTCGTTTTTGCCACCATCCGGATTGCCGCGAGGGACACGTAGACCGTGCCGAAGTTGATCGTGAGATTGGTCGCCAAAAGCCCCCAGGCCCAATACCGGTCTTCAGAAACCCAGTAGGGCAGCAAAAGCTGGGCGAGCGAGGGCCTGGCAGTGGTTTTTACAGCACTGGTCATAGGGGTACCAAAGGACTCAAGGAGTTGCTGGTTTGGCTTCAGTCACGAAGTCGATTTTGCTCAAGCCGCCACCCTGTGCCGCGGATAACACGGTGGCGACCCGCTCGTAGCGCACTGCCTTGTCAGCGAACAAGCGCACGTTGGGCACGGGATCCTGCACTGCGGCCACTGCGATACGTTGTTTGAGTTGCTCATCATCCAGTGCTTCCTTGTTCCACAGCACCTGGCCGTCGGCGGTGATCGATACATCGATCGCATCTGGCTGCTTTTCCATGGCGTGGCTGTCGGCTTTGGGCAGCTCAAGCTTCACCGCGTGGTTGATGACGGGAAGGGTGATGATGAAGATGATCAACAACACCAGCATGACGTCGATCAACGGCGTCATGTTGATATCGGACATCACGTCGTCGGCATCGAACTGTGAGCCACCCATGCTCATGCCTGTGCCCTCTCGACGATAGTGTCGGAAGCTACCGCAGCGGGCTGTGCCGCATTGCCAGCTATGCTGACGCGGGCGCCGGTGAGGAAGTAAGCGTGCAGGTCATGAGCGAATCGCGCCAGCGCATGACTCACGCTTTTATTGCGACGCGAAATCGCGTTGTAACCCAGCACTGCGGGGATGGCCACGAACAGGCCGAACGCCGTCATGATCAGCGATTCGCCTACAGGTCCGGCGACTTGGGCCAAGGACGCATCGCCCGACGTTCCTATCACTTTGAGCGCGTGGTAGATACCCCACACGGTACCAAAAAGCCCCACGAACGGTGCGGTGCTACCAATCGATGCCAGCACTGCCAAGCCCATTTGCAAGCGTGATAAGTGCTCCTCAACCACATCCTTGAGGCAGCGTGCCAACCAGTCACTCAGGTCGAACCGGCTGTGCAGCTGGGAGCTCTGTTGCTGCTGGTGAGCATTAGCGGCAACGCCGGCCTGGGCCAGATGGACGAAGGGATTGCCGGGGCCAGTATTGAGCAGCTTCACACCCTCCTCGAAGCTTTCGGCGCGCCAGAACGATGTCACCGCGCGGCGCGTCATGCTGCGTAGTTTGATCAACTGCCCAGCCTTGATGATCATCACTCCCCAGCTCAGTATTGACATGATCAGCAGTACGAAAGCGATAGTTTTCGACACCATATCCGCTGTTTGCCAAGCGTAGGCCAACCCCAACTCTTGCATGATCAATCCTCATCTGTGTCACTCGAGCATCGTCGAGCGGTTATTTGTTCAAATTGAAGTCAACGGTTTGCACGGCGCGCACCGAGATGGCTTGACCGCCCTCTATATAAGGGTTGCAAACAGCGCCTCGTACGGCGGTAACTGCGGCCTCGTCAAGGTCTTCATTACCACTGCTGCGAACGACATCCGCTCGCTGTACCAGTCCTTTAGGGTTGATTTCCAGGCGTACCAGCACTTGTCCTTGGGCATGTAGCCGCCGAGCTCTACGCGGATAATCCGGCGCCGGCACGCGGCAACCTACGGAAGGCACATCCTTGGGCGCCGCGGAGGGCAGATCCATCAGCTTTTGCGCAACAGGTGCCGCCTGGGCCTGCGTCGAATTCGGGTCAGGCTTGGCTTCAGTGGGCGGGCTCGGCTCGACCGGCTTTTGCTCGACCACAGGCTGTGTTTTCTTCGGTTCAGGCTTGATAACAGGCTTGGGCTTAAGCTTGGGCTTAACTTCCTTTGGCTTGGCCTCGGGCTTGGGCGGCGCCTGCTCTATCGTGCGTGTCGCCGACTCACTGGTGAGCACGGCCGGCTCTGGCGCAACGGGAGTTTCGACTACCGGTGGCGGCACCACCACTGGTGGCGGTGGAGGCATGGCGACCAGGCTCACGCGCACACTGGTGACAGGCGCGGAAGCCTCCATCGTCAACTCTCGCTTGCTAACCTGGGTGACCAGCAGTACCAGCGCCGCCGCATGAATTAGCACTGCAAAGCTAAACGCCATGACGATAGGCAAGCGGCTTTTTTTCAGCTCGGCAAACTCGTCAATTTGGCTGGCATCCCAGCCGCGTCCGCGGGGCAGTTGTTCTACACGCACATTCATATTGGTCACACGCCTCTCCCCGCACTCGTACGCTTGACCTGGATATCCGTTGGCTGCAGGGTCAGGGTTCCGTTGGCAGTGAGCACCAATTCGAACCCCGAGCTATGCAGGAGCATCCGCGCAACGTCGTAGCCACTAAAATGGCCGCGAACGCCATCACTGTGCATCCGGCTGATCAAACCCGGATCAAATACGATCGAGCACCCGTTGAGACGCCCAACTTCAAGCAGCGCGTTGCTCAACGTGCCGCCAGCTATCGAGTAATCTCGCTGAGCGTCCAAGCTGCAAGCCATACTGCTCCCACAACCTCCCGCCATCAGCACTGACAGACTCACGGCCTGGGCAGACCGAAAATGACGCTTGAGAAGGAGGGAGTGCAGCACGATGGTTATCGCCTAACAGTTGTTCTTACTACCTATGTGCAACGGGGAAGTAAAAGCGTGAGAGGCGAATGCGATTATTTTTGATTTTTTTTACAGGGCTGCATTGAAGGCAGGAGTGGTGGGGGTTCTGGCCAGTTAAGCAAAGCGCGAGAGAACACGAGCAGGCAAACGCAGACGTCAGGCAGCGCTGATGCTGACCCAGAAACCCGTGGTTCGCCGTACGATAATCGGCAAGGTTTGCGCTATCGATTCGATGGCAGTGTCGCTGTCGTCCAGCGGGAATATGCCACTCACCCGCATGGCGGCAGCATGAGAATCCAGCCGCACCACGCCGGTACGATAGTTACGCAGGGCTTCGATTACGGTCGCCAGCGGCTGGTCATCGACCACCAGCAGCCCCCGCGTCCAGCTACATTCGGCTACAGCGGAGATAGGGAAGACATTGAAGCCATTCGTACCTACCGAAGCTCCTTGTCCTACGGCAAGCATGCGCGAATTGCCGGTCGCATCCCATACCTGCACAGGCCCGGTGAGGGCTGCCACCCTGAAACCATCATTCAGATGCCGGATAGACAGGCGACCACTGCCCAGCTCCACCCGGCCGCCTGCCAACTGAATACTAAGGGGTAGCCTGGAGGCAGCTGCCTGCAGCAGCATTTCCCCTTCAATCAATTTGATCTTGCGCTTGCCGCGAACCTCATCGATATCGATGTTGACCGCACTGCGCGCATTGAGCGTGAGCGAACTGCCGTCACCCAGGGTCAAGGTCCGACGCTCTGAGGTGCGGGTCGAAAGATCGGCGAGGAGGTTGCCGACCGGATAGGTTCTATCGACCAGCGCCCCACCGATTACGCCTACGGCTGCCACGCACAGGGCATTGCGCAGGAACTCACGACGACGCGACGGTGCCAGCAATGTAGAACGCACCGCCTGATGCTGAGTAGGTGCCAGCCTGAGTGGAATTCGGCCCAGCGTTGCCTCTATGTAGGCACAGGCCTGATCGTGTTCCGCACTGCGGGCTCGCCAGGCGGCGAACTCGTGCTCATCGTCGAGCGTGGCTTCACCAGAACGCAGTAACACCATCCACTCGATCGCCTGCTCGGCTGCGTCGTCAGTACTGTTCTTAGATACCTTGCTCATGGCGAGCCGCCTCGTAACAGCACCGCAGTGCCTTGACCATGTATTGACGAACTCGAGCCGCCGAGACTCCGAGCAGTTCACCAATTTGCGCGTAGGTCAAACCGTCGAGTTGGCTATACAGGAACGCGCTCCGGGCGTTGACCGACAGTCCTTCCAGCGCCTTGTCGACGGCCAACAGCGACTCCATCAGCAGGTGCTGCTCTTCCGGCGAAGGATGACACGCCTCAGGTGCCAGAGCCAGGGCTTCCATATAGGCTCGTTCCAGGTCCCGGCGACGCGACAGCTCATACATGACCCGGTTGGCGATGGTGGTGAGCATCGCCCGTGGCTCTTTCACTTCCTGCAGAGTGGGCATTGCAGCCAACTGGGTGAAGGCCTCGGAAGCGACATCTTCGGCGTTGTATCGGCAGCCAAGCTTGTACCGCAAGCGCGCGGTCAGCCAGCGGTAGTCGCTGCGAAA
>Ga0182008_10002988_pt1 | contig 10409 bp, 9 predicted proteins | sample Sormic07211129_1_FD_120482 | JGI IMG/M metagenome (GOLD analysis project Ga0182008, IMG submission 120482) | Rhizosphere microbial communities from Sorghum bicolor, Mead, Nebraska, USA - 072115-129_1 metaG | ecosystem: Host-associated > Plants > Roots > Rhizosphere | place: USA: Nebraska...
CTTGCGCGGTACGACGACTCCCGGGCGCCCGGCGAGGAAGGCGAGCAGGTCGAACTCCCGGCGGGTGAGGTCGAGTCGCATGCCGTCCAGTTCGGCCTGGCGGCGCAGGGGGTCGACGGTCAGACCGCCGACGCGCAGGACGGTGGACGGCGCGGCGTCACCGGGGGCGGTACGGGACCGCCGTAGCACGGCCGCCATCCGCGCCGACAGGTGCTCGACCGAGAAGGGCTTGGTGAGGTAGTCGTCGGCGCCCGCGTTCAGCAGCCGGACGATCTCCGTCTCGTCGTCCCGGGCGGTGGCGATGATCACCGGTACGTCGGTGATCCCGCGCAGCATCTTCAGCGCCTCGGAGCCGTCCAGGTCGGGCAGTCCGAGGTCGAGGACGACCACGTCGAAACGGAAATGGGCGACCTCGCGCAGCGCCTCCAGCGCCGTCCCCACACTGCGCACGGTGTGCGCGGCGTCGGTCAGGTGCCGGATCAGCGCCGAACGCACGAACTGGTCGTCCTCGACCACGAGCACACTTGCCATGCGCGGCACCGTACGCCATGCGGGCGGGTCGCATCCCGGCCTGTGGACAACTCCCGACCGAGTGCGGCCCGTGGGGCCGGTGAGGCAGTATGGCCCGCGATGCGCAGAGGACTCGTACACATGCTGGCTTGGTCGCTCGCCACGGGCGCGGCGGTCACGCTGTCGTGGTGGGGTGTGCACACGGTGATGGCGGGCACGGCGTACGACCCGCCGCGCGCCCTGCCCATCACGGCGGCGGACGCGACCACTCAGGAGTCGAAGCCGCTGGCGTCGTCGACATCGCGCCCCTCTCCGTCGGGGACTCCGGCGGACAGTCCGTCCCCGACCCCCACGCCCGCCGCGTCGCGGACGCCGGTGCGCGGCGGCCCCGCCCCGTCCGGCTCCGCCACCGCCTCCGGCCAGGTCAAGAGCTACGACACCGACGGCGGGCGGGCGGTCTTCGACCTCGGTACGACCTCGGCGTCGCTCGTGATGGCGGCCCCGGCGGCCGGCTGGTCGATGCAGACGTGGAAGACGGACACCTGGATCCGCGTGGAGTTCACGTCCGGCACGAACAAGGTCTCGGTGATCTGCACCTGGCACGACGGCCCCCCTCATGTGGAGGTGGGGAACTACTAGGACGCCGGGGCCGGCGGAACAGCGGGGGCAGGGGGCAGGGGGCAGGGGCTAGCGGAACACCGACGGTGGGGGCGCCGGGGAGGCGACCGCCGCCGCGTCCGTGACCGGGGCGGCCCCGCCGGTGAAGTCGACCAGCGCGCGGCCGTGTTCGACGCGGCCGGGGTGGGGATCGGTCGCCGCCCTGCGGGTGAGTTCCGCGATCGGCAGCGGGTTGTCACCGGCGACGAGGACCGCGTTGCCGAATCGCTTGCCGCGCAGCACGGTCGGGTCGGCGACCAGGGCGAGTTCGGGGAATCGGGCGGCCGCGGTGGCGATCTGGCCGCGGAGATGGGCCAGCGGCGGACCGTCGGCGAGGTTGGCGGCGTAGACACCACCGGGGCGCAGGGTGCGGCGGACCTCGTCGAGGAACTCGGTCGAGGTGAGGTGGGCGGGGGTGCGGGCGCCGCTGAAGACATCCGCGATGACCAGGTCGGCCCAGCCGTCGAGGACCTTGGCCAGCCCCTCGCGGGCGTCCACGGCACGCACCCTGATGCGGGCGTTCTGGTCCAACGGCAGCCGTGTGCGCACCAGTTGGACGAGGGCCGCGTCGCGCTCGACGACCTGCTGGGTGGAGCGGGGGCGGGTGGCGGCGACGTAGCGGGCGAGGGTGAGGGCGCCCCCGCCGAGGTGCACGGCGTGCACGGGCCTGCCGGGCGGTGCGGCGAGGTCGATCACATGCCCGAGGCGGCGCTGGTACTCGAAGGAGAGGTAGGAGGGGTCGTCCAGATCGACGTGCGACTGCGGCGCCCCGTCGATCAGCAGCGTCCAGGCCCGCGCCCGGTCCCGGTCGGGTATGAGCTCGGCGAGCCCACCGTCGACGGCCTCGACGACGGGTTCGGCGCCGGCACTGCCCCGCCGGGGGTTCCTGGACTTTCCCATTGACCCATTATCGACGGCCGTGAGCAGGGCCGCCTGCCCAGGTTCACCGGCAGTTGTCCGCCGCCTCGATCAGCCGTGCCGCCTCGCCGAGGGCCTGCCGCAGCACCGCCGGATCGGTGGCGAGGTCCGCCTCGCCGGGCGGCAGCAGCCAGTCCGAGCCCTCCAGGGGCGGTTCGGGGTTCAGGCTCAGGCCGCGTCCGTCGGTCTCCGTACAGGTGCTGCCGGGGACGTCCCACGCGGCGGCCGTGCCGGGCGGCACCAGGAAGCCGAGCGTGTCGCAGCCGTCGTCGTGCAGTACGGGCCCCACCGCGTCGCCGGCCCCGCGCCGCAGGATGTCGACGGCCTCAAGACCCTGGCGGGCCGGCACGGTGACGAGGTCGCAGGGGCCTTCGGAGAGGGGCGACGCGCTGTGGTCCGGGGTCGGCGGGTGCCCCATCGCCGTCAGTGGCACCGTCAAGGGCCCCGCCAAAGGCCCCGTCAAGGGCGCCGTCGTCAATGGCATCGTCGTCTCCATCCCGGCCTCCACCACGAAACCCCTCCTTGCACGAAGCGGGTCGGGAGTCGGGCGGCTCCCGGTCCACCGGGTCTAACGCTCGTGCCCGTCAACGGCTACGGCGGAAGTCAGCCACAAAGGATGGCAGTTCATGGCAGATCCCGGAGGAGATATCCGGTTTGTAGCCAAACCCTGCGTGGCGGGTCCGACACAGCGGGTACGTTCTTGCCCGCCGGAAACAGGGTGTCACACGAACAACTCACTTCTATTCCGGCATGGTTCGACGGTTCGCACGAGAGGACCCGGCCATGGCGTCGTCAAAGGTGACCTCGTCCCAGCCCATGCCCACCCCACCACCCCGGCCCAACCTGGCCTTCCGGCAGCTGCGCGGCAGGCACTCGCCGGCCGAGTTCGCCGCGGCGGTACGCCGGGCGGCGCACGAGATCGGTGAGCGGGTCAGCTGCGACGCGCGCTATGTGGGCCGGGTGGAGGCGGGCGAGATCCGCTGCCCCAACTACGCGTACGAACGGGTGTTCCTGCACATGTTCCCCGGCCACACCCTCGCCGACCTGGGCTTCGCACCCCGGGCGTCCGTACGCGGACGCAGGACGCACCCGGCCGATGAGACACCGGGGGCGTACGAGCCGTACGAGCGGGGAGAGCCGTACGAGCCGTACCGCACTCGGGACCACGAACACCACGAGCACCACGAGCACGACGAGCACGACGAGCACCACGAGCAGGACGAGCAGGACGAGAACCGCGAGAACCGCCCGACGTACGACAACTACGAGGAGAGCGACGTGCTGCGTCGCGCATTCATGACCGGCGGGAGCGCCACCGTGGCCGCCGCCTCGCTGGGCCCCATCGGGCTCGCCTTCGACGCCGCCGCGGCGGGACGCGCCGTGCGCCGGCCGGGGGCGAGCGACGCGTACGCGCTCGAGGACGCCGTACGCAGAATCCGGCTGCTCGACGACCGGCACGGCGCGGACGGCCTGTACCGGCGCGCGTCGGCGCCGTTGCGCGCCGCCTACGCGCTCCTGGACGCCGGCGCGACCCGGCAGGCGACCGCGGACAGACTCCACTCGGGCGCCGGTGAACTCGCCATCTCGGTCGGCTGGTTGGCCCATGACTCCGGCCGCTTCGACGACGCCCGCTCGCACTACGCGGAGGCGCTGGCGACCGCCCGGATGACCGGCGACGACGCCCTGGAGGCGCACGCCTTCTGCAACACGGCGTTCCTCGCGCGCGACGCCGGACGGCCGCGGGAGGCGGTCCGGGCCGCGCAGGCCGCGCAACGCGTCGCGCGCCCCCTGGGCTCCGCCCGGCTGATGTCCCTGCTCGCGCTGCGCGAGGCGGGCGGCTGGGCGGGGCTCGCCGACCGGGCGGGCTGCGAACAGGCACTCGCCCGCGCGCAGGCCCTCTTCGAGCGCGGCCCCTCGGACGCCGACCCCGAGTGGATGAGCTTCTACGGGGAGGCCGAGCTGGAGGGCCTGGAGGCGCAGTGCTGGTCGACGCTGGGCGACTGGCCGCGCGCGGCCCGGCACGCACGGCATGCGGCCCGGCTCCAGGACCCGCACTTCAGCCGGAACATCGCCCTGTACACGGCGGAACTCTCCGACGACCTGGCCCGCGGCGGCCGCCCGGACGAGGCCGCGACGGCCGGGATGCGCGTCCTGGACCTCCTCGGCCAGGTCCAGTCGTCCCGTATCCAGACGATGCTGGCGGGGACGGCGAGGGTGCTGCTGCCACACCGCCGGGCGACGGGGGTCTCGGGCTTCCTGGAGCGGCACGCGTCACTGCCACGCACGGCGTGAGCCACGCGCGCGGGGCGAACGGCGGGGAACGTGGCTAGGCCAGGTGCCCGAGGTCGTTCCAGCTCTCGATCGCCGGCTCCCCGTAGGCCCAGCCCAGGACCGACAGGGACGTCGGGTTCAACCTGATCCGGGCCGCGAAATCGATCGGCAGGCCCAGCCAGCGCGCCCCGATCGACCGCAGGATGTGCCCGTGGGCGAACACCAGCACGTCCCGGTCCGTCTCCCGCGCCCAGGCCACCACCTCGTCGGCGCGCGCGGTGACGTCGGCGAGGGACTCGCCCTCCGGGACGCCGTCCCGCCAGATGAGCCAGCCGGGCCGCACCGCCTGGATCTCGTCCGGCGTCATGCCCTCGTAGGCGCCGTAGTCCCACTCCATCAGCGTGTCCCAGGAGGCCGCCCGCTCGCCGAACCCGGCCAGTTCGCACGTCTCACGCGCGCGTGCCAGCGGACTGGTCCGCACCTCGACGTCCGCCAGTCCGTCGAACGGCGCCCGGTGCAGTCGCTCGCCCAGCAGTTTCGCGCCCCGGCGGCCCTCCTCCAGGAGCGGCACGTCGGTCCTGCCGGTGTGCTTGCCGGACAGTGACCACTCGGTCTGTCCGTGCCGGGCCAGCAGGATGCGCGGTGCCATGAGCAGAGGGGGCCTTTCCGGAAGAAACCACGGGCGGAACCCCTCCATCATCGCGCACGCCGTGCGGGGGCAACCCGGCGGCCGATCTCTGCGTCTTCGGTGACCGAGGGCACCTCGCGGGGGACGCGCGTGTACGCCGTAAAGTGGCACGACCGAAAAGTGACACGCCCGATCAGCAGGACCCGGCCACCGGGCGCCGCACGAGAATGAAGGGGGAGGCGATCGGATGCCGAAGACCGAGACGACACCAGGCATCGAGGCAGCAGCCCCGCGCGCGCGTCTGCGCTGGTGGACGGAGCTGCCGCTGATCCTGCTGGTGTACTCCTGCTACTCGGCCGGCCGGCTCCTCGCCCGCGGCAACACCGCCGACGCCGTCGACCACGGCCTGGACATCCTCCGCATCGAGAAGTTCCTGCACCTCAACGCCGAGCACCCGCTCAACCGTCTCTTCACGCACGAGGCGTGGCTCGGCGTGCCGGCCGACTTCTGGTACGCGTCGCTGCACTACCTGGTCACGCCCGCGATCCTGGTCTGGCTGTTCCGGTCGCGCGCCGTGCACTACCGCGCGGCCCGCACCTGGCTGATGACCTCGACCTTCTTCGGCCTGATCGGCTTCACCCTGCTGCCCACCTGCCCGCCCCGTCTCCTCGACGCGAGCCACGGCTTCGTGGACATCATGGCCCAGTACAGCTCGTTCGGCTGGTGGGGCGGTGAGGCCAGCGCCCCGCGCGGTCTCGGCGGCATGACCAACCAGTACGCGGCCATGCCGAGCCTGCATGTGGGCTGGGCGCTGTGGTGCGGGGTCATGCTGTGGCGGTACGGCAGGACGCGTACGACGAGGGTCGCCGCCGTGGCCTACCCGCTGCTGACGACGATCGTGGTCATGGGCACCGCGAACCACTACTTCCTCGACGCGGTGGCGGGCGTAGCCGTGATGGGCTTCGGGCTGTTCCTGACGCCGTACGTGACGCGGGGCGCGGACCGGATCAGGGAGCTGCTGCCGTTCGGCGCAGGGGGCTCTCAGGTCGCAGGTTCCTCAATTGTCAGTGGCGGATGCCAGACTTCCGCGGGTGAGCGAATTCCACGGCAGCGCGAGTCCCGGACCGGTTCCGGGCCCGGATCGACGGCCGAGCCCGGTGCCTCCCCCACGGACGCGGGGGAAGGCGCTGCGGCAGCGGCTCGCTGAGCTGCGCGGTTCCGAGGTACCGGCCAAGGCGCTGGACGCGCGCGCCCTGGCCGCCCTCGCCGCCAACCCGGGCTGCCGAAGGCGCGCGATCCTGGACGGCGCCGGGGTGAACAAGACGGCCCTGGCGAGCGCTCTGGGCGCCCCGTCCGCCTTCGGGCAGTCGCAGTTCGCGCTGACGCGGGGCAACGCGTTCGAGGCCAAGGTCAAGGCGGACGGCGGCGCGGAGCTGCTGCGGCTGGTGCACGAGAGGCTGGACCGGCACGCCGAGCCGCCCGTCGACGCGCATGTGCCCGACCTCACGGCGATCGGCCCCGAGGGCCGTACCGCCCGTACCGCGCTCGCCCTGCGCGAGGCGACCGCCGCCGCGGGCACCTGGACGCTCCTCGACCACCCCATGCTCGCCCTCGACGTGGCCGGCTCCCCCGCCTTCCTGGAGCCGGACGCCGTGGTCGTGCACCCGGACGGCCGCTGGACGGTCGTGGAGATCAAGTCCTTCCCGATGCTGGACGGTTCGGCCGACCCGGCGAAGGTCGGCGCGGCGGCCCGGCAGGCGGCGGTGTACGTGCTGGCCCTGGAGGAGGTCGCGGCCCGTCTGGGCGCGGAGCTGGAGACCGGGGCGCCCGGCAGCGGGAGCGCCCGCCACGACGGCCCGCTGCCGGAGGTGGGCCACCAGGTCCTCCTCGTCTGCCCCAAGGACTTCTCCAACCTCCCCACCGCCTCGGCCGTCGACATCCGCAAGCAGCGCGCCGTCACCGCCCGGCAGCTGGCCCGCCTCACCCGCGTCGAGGACATCGCCGACACCCTTCCCGAGGGCACCTGCTTCTCCCCCGACCTGCCCGCGGCCGACCTGGCGGCCGCCGTGGAGTCGGTCCCGGCGACCTACGCCCCCGAGTGCCTCTCCGCCTGCGAGCTGGCCTTCCACTGCCGTGACCGCTCCCGCGCGTCCGGCGCGGTGACGGCCCTGGGCCGCTCGGTCCGCGCCGAACTGGGCGGCCTGACCACGGTGGCGGACGTCCTGGCGGCCGCGCGCGGGGAGGCCGGGGACCCGGAGGACCCGGCAGTGGCGGCGCTCAGGCGGGCGGCACAGCTGCGCGCGGAGGCGCTCGGGGCCGTGGCGGCGGGAGGTGCGGCCGGATGACCGGGCTCACGCACTTCCCCGTCGCCGCACGCGTCAAGCCGGCCAGGAAGGTCACCCCATGTCGCTGATCTCCACCCTCGCCCGCCTCGAAGCCGTCACCACCGGCCGCGCCCAGCCCGCCGCCACCGTCCGGCACCGGCATCTCGCCGAGCGCCCCCTGGTGCTCGTGCCGCTGACCACCGCCGGTGAGGCCGGGGCCCCGCTCGGCGCGCTGGTCGGTACCGACCGGGACACGCCGCGCCTCCTCGTCGTACCGCAGCCGCGCGACCGCGACCTGCGGTTCGCGTTCCTGGCCGAACTGGCCGACGTCGTCCTGCCGTACATCGACGGGTACGCGCGGGAGGTGGAGGCCGCCGAGCGCAACGAGACCGATCCGGAGACCGGCAAGCGGGTCAAGGTCGAGGTCGAACTGTGCGCGGACGCACCGCAGTTGATCGTGCCCTCCCGCGCGGGCACCGATCTCGTACGGCTCCTCGGCCGCTCCATGCGCTTCCGGCGTACGGCGGAGCAGGACCCGGAGACCCCGCACCCCGCGCCCCCGCGCGTGCCGCTCCTCGGCCGCTGGCTGACCCACTTCGGCGAGCGCGCCCGCGTCCCCGGCTCGTCCCTGCTGCTCGCCATGACCGACGTCCTGTCCCGGCACTGGGCCACCGGCCAGTCCACCCTGGAGGACCAGCATCTGGGCGCCCTGCTCGCCTGGATCGCCCCGCCGCAGGGCAGCACGGGCGCCGAGGCGGCGCTGCGGGCCGAACTCGCCCGTGACGCCAAGGGCCAACTGCTCTGCCCGCCCGCCGGCCCCGCCACCGACCCGGCCTTCGACAACAAGCTCCTCGCCCCGGCCATCGAGCGCTACGACCGCGCCCGTACCGCCCTCGCCGCCGCCGAGGACGGTCTGGAGGCGGACGACCGGCTCGGTGAACTGACCGCCGCCGAACGGGACATCCGCGTTCTCGTCGAGAGCGTGACCCGGCCCACCTGGGACAAGGTGTGGGAGGGCCTCGACCTGCTGCGTACGCTCCCCGTCGGCGCGCACGTCGAGGAGCGGTGGACGCGCGACCGCTGGTCGTTCACCGCGCACCGGGACCGGATCTCCGCCGGCGAGCCCCCGCAGCCGCGCCGCGACGACGCGGTGACCGCCGCCGACAAGCTGGCCTCGCGCGAGCGCGAACAGGCCCGGCTGGAGGCGCAGGAGGCCCTGGACGACCCGCTGGTGATGGCCGGGCGACGGCTGTCCGGGGAGGCGTTCGCGGGCGAGGTCACGGATGTGGTGATGGCGTACAGCGAGAGCAAGCGCCCCAGTCCGCGCCCGCTGGTCACCGTCCGCACCGACGACCGCCCGCATCTCGGCGAGCGCGCGAAGGCGTACCGCTCGCTGGACGGCAAGCCGCAGACGACCGAGTTCGTGGGCTACGAGGAGTCCCCCGACGGCGGCACCCTGCTGGTGCTGCGCGTCCTGGACAAGATGGGCCGCGGCAAGGAGCCGGAGGCCGGTTCGGTCCCCGAGAAGGGCGACCGGCTCTGTTTCACCCTCTTCGAGCACGAGCAGCGCGGCGGCCCCAAGCTGCCCGACCCGGAGGAGACGCCCTGGACGCACGGCGGGCCGCCCGGTGAGGCCGTGCCGGAGAGCGCCGACCCGATGACCGCGGAGGATGTGCTGTGACGACGGTTTTCGGCCAGGACGTCCTCGACCCCGGGACCGCGGCTTCCCGGGCGACCGACGCGATCCTCCACGACACCCTGCACGGCACCGCGCGAGGCGTGGTCGTCGACTCCCCGCCCGGCGCCGGCAAGTCGACGCTCGTGGTGCGGGCGGCCCTCGAACTGGCCGACGCGGGGCACCCGTTGATGGTGGTCGCGCAGACGAACGCCCAGGTCGACGATCTCGTCCTGCGGCTCGCCGAGAAGAACCCCGAACTGCCCGTCGGGCGCCTGCACAGCAGCGACGCCGACCCGTACGACAAGGCGCTCGACGACCTGCCGCAGGTCCGCAAGTCGGCGAAGGCGGGCGACCTCACCGGGCTCCCGGTCGTCATCTCCACCGCCGCCAAGTGGGCGCATGTGAAGGTCGACGAGCCCTGGCGGCACGCGATCGTCGACGAGGCGTACCAGATGCGCTCCGACTCCCTCCTCGCCGTCGCCGGCCTGTTCGAGCGGGCGCTGTTCGTGGGCGACCCCGGCCAGCTCGACCCGTTCTCGATCGTCGGCAGCGAACAGTGGGCGGGGCTGTCGTACGACCCCTCCGCCTCCGCCGTGACCACCCTCCTGGCCCACAACCCCGAACTTCCGCAGCACCGGCTGCCGGTCTCCTGGCGCCTGCCGGCGTCGGCCGCGCCCCTGGTCTCCGACGCGTTCTACCCGTACACCCCGTTCCGCAGCGGCACGGACCACGGCGACCGGAGCCTCTCCTTCGCTGTCCCCTCGGACGGCTCCGGCCCCGACCGGGTGATCGACGCGGCGGCGGAGTCGGGCTGGGGCCTGCTGGAGCTGCCCGCCCGGCACACCCCCCGCACCGACCCGGAGGCGGTGCGGGCGGTGGCGACGGTCGTACGACGCCTGCTGGACCGGGAGGGGGCGGCGAGGTCGGAGCGCTCCCCGCGGCCCGCGCCCCTCACCCCCGACCGCATCGCCGTCGGCACCGCCCACCGCGACCAGGCGGCGGCGATCCGGGCGGCACTGGCCGAACTCGGCGTCACGGACGTCACCGTCGACACGGCGAACCGGCTCCAGGGCCGCGAGTACGACGTCACGGTCGTCCTCCATCCCCTCTCCGGCCGCCCCGACGCCACCGCCTTCCACCTGGAGACGGGCCGCCTCTGCGTCCTGGCCTCCCGCCACCGCCACGCCTGCATCGTCGTATGCCGCGCGGGCGTGAGCGACCTCCTCGACGACTACCCGTCGACGGAACCGGTCCAGCTGGGAACCCTGATGAAGTTCCCGGACGGGTGGGAGGCGAATCACGCGGTGCTGGCCAGACTGGCGGAGCACCGGGTGGCCTGGAGCCCGTGATCCCCACACCGGGCGACCCTCGCCGGACGGAGTCCGGCACGCCGCCGCAGGCGGCCAAGGGATACAGCCCGGAC
>Ga0182008_10002989_pt1 | contig 10406 bp, 8 predicted proteins | sample Sormic07211129_1_FD_120482 | JGI IMG/M metagenome (GOLD analysis project Ga0182008, IMG submission 120482) | Rhizosphere microbial communities from Sorghum bicolor, Mead, Nebraska, USA - 072115-129_1 metaG | ecosystem: Host-associated > Plants > Roots > Rhizosphere | place: USA: Nebraska...
GCTGGCCGGCTATGCGGCCTGGGGCCTGCTGGGGCGCTCGCTCGCCCTGCCCGCGCGGCACGAGGCATGGCTCGGCCCGGTCGTCGGCGCGCTCACCGGCGCCATCACGGCGCTGACCGGCGTGTTCGTGCTGCCGGCGGTGGTCTACCTGCAGGCGCTGCGGCTGCCGCGCGACGCGCTGATCCAGGCGATGGGGCTCTCGTTCACCAGTTCGACCTTGGCGCTCGGCCTGGCGCTGGCCGGGCAGGGCGGCTACTCGATGCCCGGGGCCGGCGCCTCGCTGGCGATGCTGGTGCCGGCGCTGGCCGGCATGGCGCTGGGCCAGCGGCTGCGCCAGCGGATTTCGACGACGGTGTTCAAGCGCTGCTTCTTCATCGGCCTGGCGCTGCTGGGGCTCTACATGGCGGGACGTGAATTGCTGCGTTGAGAATCCGGCGCGCCGACGCACAATCTAGCGCGCGGCGATGGGCCGCCGCCCGCGTGTGCGGCAAACAGGAGTACGCATGTCAATGGCACTGTTGTGGGACACCGCGGTCGCGACCCTGACATCGTCGCTCGCCACCCCGGCGGGCATCGTGGCCGCCTGTTCGGCGGCGGTGGCCGGGGCGCTGGTGGTGGTCAGCTCGTTCGTGAAGACCATGATTCCGCTGCGCTGCCTGGCGGTCGGGGGCAACCTGGGCTTTCTGCTCTACGGTGCGCTCCATCCCTCGCTGATCATGATGCTCCTGCACGGGGCGCTGCTGCCGATCAACATCTGGCGGACCGCCGAGATGGTCCGCCTGACGCGGCGCGTGACCGCGGCGGCGGCCGAGAACGACCTGTCGGGGGTCTGGCTGCGGCCCTACATGCGCAGCGCCCGGATGAAGGCAGGCCGCGTGCTGTTCCGCAAGGGCGATGCGGCCAGGCATCTGTATTTCCTGGCGTCGGGCCAGATCGAGTTCGTCGAGATCGGCGAGATGATGGAGGCCGGGCGCCTGTTCGGCGAGATCGCCTTCTTCGCCCCCGACAAGCGCCGCACGCTGACCGCGCGCTGCGCGACCGACTGCACCGTGCTGCGCATCGACGAGACCACCTTCAAGCAGCTCTATTTCCAGAATCCGGCCTTCGGCTTCCAGGTCGTCAACCTGGTGACCTCGCGCCTGATCGCCGACCGCCATCGGCTCGAATCGCTCATGGCTTCCAGCCGGCCGGCGCCTTTGGGAAGCTAGGCGCCCAGGCCACACGAAGTGCGGAGCGTGGGGGCCCGCTCAAGCCACGCAGGCGCGGGCCGCGTCCAGGATCATGGCCTCGGACGGCAGCTTGCCGATGCCGGCCAGCCCTTCGCGGGCGCACTCGATGTCGTGCCAGCGCACGATGCCCTCGCGGTCGATCATGAACATCGCCTTCAGCTGCGGCCACTGCCGTTCGACGTCGCCGAGGTCGGTGGGCGTGCAGACGTAGCTGTCGAGCGCCTCGATGGCCTTGGCGGCCTGCGGGATCGGCAGCGGCTCGGGCAGCTCGCCGGTGGGATTGACGCGGGTTTCCTGCAGGGCCTGCATCAGCTCGGGCGTCGGTTCGGGCTTGGGCACGCGGTAGGCGCGGTGGGTCGACAGGGCGGGGTCGGAAGCCAGCCGCAGCTGCGTCGGCCGGAACTTGAAGTAGAGCCGGGCGTTTTCGGGATCGGTCGCCACCACCACCAGGCTTTCGACCCCGAGCGCCTTCAGCTTGACCTCGAATTTGCCGATCTGGACCAGCTGGCGGCGGCAGAACGGGCACCACAGGCCGACCATCAGCGCCAGGAACAGCGGGGCGCGCCCTCGGTAGTCGGCCAGCGACACCGTCTCCGGGCCGGCCACCGCCGGCAGCGCGAAGTCGGGGGCGGCTTCGCCGGGTGCCACGGGGGGATTCATCGAGGAGGTCATGGAGAGACTCCTTCCGGCAGGTTCAGCAGAGGAACGGAAGCACCATCAGGGCGTCGGGCTCGAGGCCGGCGCGCTCGCAGACGGTCTGTGCCTTGGCCAGGTAGGCCTCGGCCTGCGCGATGCGCCCGGCGTCGAGATACAACGTCGCCAAACCATCGTAGCAGGGAAAGAGCAGCTGGGGTTCGTCGATCTGCTCGGCCAGTTGCAACGCCTCGTTGTAGGAATCGAAGGCCCGCGCGTGGTCGCCGTGGCACTGGTAGATCTGGCCCAGGACGATCAGCGGCACGGCCAGGTGATCGAGCAGCCCGAGCCGGCGGTCCAGGCTGGCGGCGGCGCGCGCGGCCTCGATGCCTTCGTCCTCACAGCGGTTGGTCAGGGCGCAGTAGGCGACCGCGAGGTTCGCGTACAGCCGCGACTGGAAGCCCAGGTCGCCGACCTTGCGCGCGGTCTCGAGCCCGCGCAGGCAGGTCTCGATGCTGCGTTGCGGATCGAGCGTCGCATACAGAACGCCCAGGTTGGTGTAGCCCCGGCAGGCCGCCTGCAGCAGCTGGTGCGCCTCGGCCTGGGCGACGCTGCTCTCGATCTGCGCCACCGCCTCGGACGGGCGGCCCAGGCGCGCCAGCGCGACGCCGAGCGTGTTGCAGGCCTCGGCCCGCACCACGGTGGCCTCGCGCGCGCGTCCCTGGGCGTCGGCGGGCAACTCGCCCAGTGCGCGTTCGGCCAGTGCCAGCGCGGCGGCGCTGTCGCCGGCGCGGAAGGCGAGCCGGCCCATCTCCTGGAACAGGTGGGCGCGCTCGATCGGGTCGCCCTGTTCGCCCAGGCCCGCCAGCCCGGCGTCGAAGCAGGCGCCGGCGCGCTCGCGGTCGCCGGCCTCCCAGTGCAGTCCGCCGGTCTTGCGCAGGGCGCGCGCCAGGCGCACCGGCTCGTGCCGCTGTTCGGCCGCCTGCCGGACCTGCTCGTACTGGGCCAGCGCTTCGGCGCGACGCCCCTGCAGGCCGAACAGGTCGGCCAGCCGCTCGCGGGCGTCGAGCGCCATGGGCTCGACCTCGGCGGCGGCCGCCGGCGTGTCCGCCGGAGCTTCGGCCAGCGTGCGCAGCGCGCGCTCGTAGTGGCGGATGGCGTCGTCGTTGGCGTAGACGGCGCGGGCCCGGTCGCCCGCGGCCAGCAGGTAGCGGGCGCCGCGCGCCTTGTCGGTCGACAGGCTCCAGTGGTGCCCGAGCGCCTCCAGTTCGGCCAGGCGGCGCGGGTTCGCGCCCTCGCCATCGACCGCCGCCTGCCGGCCCGGGGCCGACATGTCCTCGAGGGCCTGGCCGGCCCGCTGATGCAGGTCGGTACGCCGGGCCAGCAGCAGGTTCTGGTAGGCGACCTCGTGCAGCAACGCGTGCGTGAAGCGCCAGCGGGGTCCGCCCGCCGGCTCGGCGCGCACCGGGCGCACCAGGTCGGCGGCCGCCAGGCGGCCCAGCGCGGCGCCGGTCGAGGGCGGGTCGCTGGCGACGCGCTGCAGCAGCGAGGCGTCGAACTCGGCGCCGAGCACGGCCGCCTCCTGCAGCAGGCGGCGATCTTCCGCCTCCAGCCGATCGATGCGCGACAGCAGCAGGCCGTACAGCGTCGACGGCACGGCCGCCGCCTCGTGCGTGGGCTTGCAATGCCAGCGCTCGCCCTGGCGCACCAGCAGGCCGGATCCGGCCAGGCTGCGGACGATCTCCTCGACGAACAGCGGATTGCCGCCGGCCCGCGCGGCGACCAGTTCGCGCACCGGCGCCAGGGCGTCGCCGTCGGCGCCCCCCAGCAGGTGGCCCACCAGCGCGCCGGCCTGCCGGGCGTCGAGCGGTTCCAGCGCGATGGTGGAATGCGCCGCCCGCAGCGGCCGCAGCGCGCGGGCATCGGGGCGCTGCGCGGCCAGCAGCATCAGCGGCCGGTCGGCAAGCTGGTCGATCACTTCGCGCAGCAGGTCGGCCGAGGCGGCGTCGGCCCACTGCATGTCGTCGATCACGATGACCACCGGCTGGCGCGCCAGCCGGCGTTCGAGCATCGCCCGGGCCGCCAGCGTGATCTGGCGCTGCAGCTGCTCAGGCTCGATGTCCTGCGGCCGGGCTTCCTCGATGCCGAGCAGGTGGCCCACCACCCGGGCGACCGCTTCGACCTCGGCGGCATCGGCGCCCAGGGCCTGCAGGCCGTCGTGCAGCTTGCGCCGCGCCACCTCCAGCGAGTCGTCGGCGCGGACCTGGTAGACCTCGCGGAACAGGGCCCCGAAGGTGCCATAGGTCGGCTCGCCGTGCGACGAGCAGGTGGTGCGGCGCACGCCGGTCGAGGCCAGGCGGCCCTGGGCCTCGAGCCGCGCGAACAGCTCGGCCAGCAGGCGCGACTTGCCGGCGCCGGCCTCGCCGACGACGCTGACCAGCTGCGCCTCGCCGCCCTGCATGCGGTCGAAGGCGGCCAGCAGGCGCTCGATGGCGTCGTCGCGACCGACCAGCGGCGCCGCCAGCCCGAGTTCGGCGAGGCCGCGCGCGGAGACCGCATCGGTGCGGGCGCCGCGCAGCACATGGACCCGCATCGGCTGCGCCTTGCCGCGCAGCGCCAGCTCGGTGGCGGGTTCGAAGTCGAAGCGGTGCCGCACCAGCGACCAGGTGGCGTCCGACACCAGCACGGTGCCCGGCTGCGCGGCCGAGAGCAGGCGCGATGCGGTGTTGACCGTGTCGCCGGTGACCGCATAGGCGCCGCCGGCACCGCTGCCCAGGCTGCCGGCGACCACCGGCCCGGTGTGGACGCCGATGTGCAGCGTGACCCCGCGGCCCAGGCGCGGGCCCCATTGCCGGCTCAGCCGCTCGACGCGCTGCATCATGTCCTGCGCCGCTTCCAGGGCGCGCAGGGGGTCGTCCTCGTGTGCGCGCGGCGCACCGAACACCGCCATCACCGCGTCGCCGACGAACTTCTCGACGAAGCCGTCGCCTTGGGCGATGGCCTGGGCCATGGTCTCGAACAGGGCGTTCTGGAACGAGCGCACCGTCTCGGGATCGAGCTCCTCGGCCAGCGCCGTGAAGCCGGTGAGGTCGGCGAACAGCACCGTGACCTGGCGCCGGTCGGCGCTGGGCTCGGGGTCGGGCGGGCGCGGGTTGTCCAGCCGGCGCCCGCAGCGCTGGCAGAACGATGACGAGGGCAGCACTTCGGCGCCGCAGCCGGCACAGGTCGTGGTCATGGGTCGTCCCGAGCCGGATGCTGCGCCAGTTCGGGCCTGCGCGCCACCGAAGAAATCCGCGATGATCCGGCCACCGGCCATGGAATTCCTCAAATTCATCCGCTCGCTCGAAGAACTCCTCTACGAGGTGATGACCTGGATGCTGTTCTATCCGCGCACGCTGTGGCGGGTGCTGCGCCATCCGCTGGCGCTGGCGGCGCAGGCAGAAGCCGAGATGAGCGAGCGCGAGGAGGACCAGTTCATCGACCTGGTCAGTCCGCCGCTGTTCCTGATGCTGTCGATCCTGCTGGCCCATGCGCTCGAGGTCGGCCTGCATGCCAACCTCGCGCCCTTCACCTCCAGCGTGGCGAAGGAGGTGCTGACTTCCGACACCAACCTGCTGATCTTCCGTGCCATCACCTTCAGCCTGTTCCCGCTGCTGATGGCGACCGGCCTGCTGCATCGGCTGCGGCGCGACATCGACCGCAAGACGCTGCGCCGTCCGTTCTTCCTGCAGTGCTTCTTCGCCTCGCCGTTCGTGGTGACGCTGTCGGTGGCCTCGGTCTTCGCGCGGCTGGGGTTCTCGCTGGTGGCGACCGGGTTGACCGTCGGCGCGGTCCTCTGGTATCTCGGCGTCGAGACGGAATGGTTTCGCACCCGCCTGGGGATCGGGCGCCTGCATGCCTTCGCGATCGCGCTCAAGCTGATGACGATCGCCTTCCTGCTGGCTTTCGGATTCGCCTTCCTGCTGCTCGGACCGGCGTCGCCATGAGCGGTGCCGCCGGGCGCCCCTAGAATTCCGATTTCACTCCCGGGCGAGGCTTGAAAGGCTGGGTTCAGCGCTTTTCGGGCCCTCGTCCTTCCATGCGATGCGCAGCAGCAGCACCGATTCGTTCGTCCGCCGGGTGCGCAGCCACCTGGACGTCCTCTCCGCGACCGAGCGGCAGCTCGCCGATTTCGTGCTGGAGTTTCCCGGCGAGCTCGCCAGCTACGCGGGCAACGAACTGGCCGAACTCGCAGGGGTCTCGCCGTCGACCGTGAGCCGTTTCATCCGGCGCATCGGCTACGACAACTACGAGGAGGCCCGGCGCCAGGTCCGGGAGGAGAAGGAGAGCGGCTCGCCGCTGTTCCAGTCGGCCACCGAGGCCTCCCGGCGCGGCCACCTGGTGGCGACGCATTTCCAGCGCTCGCAGGCCAATCTCGCCAGCACCTTCGAGCGCTTGAACGACCGGCAGATGGCGGAGATCGTCAAGGCCATCATCGCCGCCGGCCAGGTGCTGATCTTCGGCAGCCGCAGCAGCCACGCCTTCGCCCAGTACCTGCGCTGGCAGATCATCCAGGTGGTGCCCCGCGTGACCGCGATTCCCGGCGCCGGCGAAACCCTGGCCGAGCACCTGGCCGGCATCGGCGAGCGCGATTGCGTGATCGTCTTCGGCACCCGCCGCCAGACCCGCCAGATGGAGCTCCTGCTCGAAGGTGCGAGCCGGGCCAGGGCCAAGGTCCTCTTCATCAGCGACCAGGCCTCGCCGGACTTCGCTGGCGCCACCTGGTCGCTGCAGTGCGACTGCCGCGGCCCGGGGCTGCTGGACAACCATGCCGCGGTGATGGCGGTGTGCGACCTGATCGCGACCATGGTGATCGAAGCCTCGGGCCCCGCCGGCCGCAAGCGGCTGGCCGCCATCGAACAGGGCCACGCGGAGACCGGCGAGCTCTGAAACCGCCCACAGGCGCACTGCGTTGGTGCGCTGGTCGACGCTGCAAGCGGGATTTCATATGGCCGATGAGATTGGCACGGTGATTGCATGTGCTTTGTTGCGGATGAAATTCTAATTTCATGCGCACCATATAGGTGAAATCCATATGGCAATCCGAGGCGCCGCGATCTAGCATCCGACACGCGATTCCGAGCAGCGCCGAGCACGCAAATCCTTCGACAAGGAGCCTTCCAATGGCTGGTGGACCTGTACTCTCTTCCGGGACCGACTCACCCCGAGTCGCCGAGCTCGACCGGGCGCTCGACACGATCGGCGTCACGCGCTCGCATCACACGATCATCTTCCTGATCCTCATCGGCTGCCTCTTCGACAGCTTCGAGCAGAACGCGGTCGGCATCGTGGGCCCGATGCTCAAGGAGCAGTGGGGGCTCACGGCGTCCGACATCGGGCTGCTCAACACCGTCACCTTCGCCTGCGCGGCGGTGGGCCGCATCGTCTCGGGCTACATCGCCGACCGCTTCGGCCGCCGCGTGATGCTGACCATCGACCTGCTGCTGTTCACGCTCGGCGCCGGCGTCTGCGCAATGGCGCCGAACCTCACCGTGATGGCGATCGGCCGCGCGATCGTCGGCTTCGGCCTCGGCGGCGAGATCGCGATCGCGGTCACGATGCTGTCCGAGTTCTGCTCGACCAAGTTCCGCGGCACCGCGGTCGGCCTGGTCAACGTCGGCGCGGGCGGGCTGGGCAACTTCCTCGCGCCCGGCTTCGGCCTGCTGGTGTTCTGGCTGTTCCCGGGCGACAACGCCTGGCGCTGGCTGTTCGCCTGCCTGATGGTGCCCGCGCTGCTGGGCGCCTTCTATCGCCGCTACATCCCCGAGACGCCGCGCTTCCTGCTGGCCCAGGGCCGCGTGAAGGAGACCAATGCGGTGCTGTCGCGGCTGGCCTCGGGCCGGCTCACGGCGCGCAACGTGCCGCAGCAGCAGTACATCAGCGACGACGGCGCCGCGGCGCCGAAGGCCAAGGTCAAGGTGCGCGTCACCGAGATCTTCCGCGGCGCGCTGGCGCGCCGCACCATTCCGCTGTGCATCACGATCTGGATGACCTACGGCGCCCAGATCTCGGTACTGACCTTGATGCCGACCATCCTCGTCGCGCTGGGCTACAGCATGTCGAAGAGCCTGCTCTTCACGATGGTGATGCAGGTCGGCAGCCTGCTGGGCGCCATTGCCGCGTCGCTGCTCGGCTTCCACTTCCCGCGCAAGCGGGTGCTGACCGCCGGCGCCGTCTGCGCCTGCATGGCGGCCCTGACCATCGGCTTCGTCGCCAAGAGCATCGTGGTGATCCTGATCGCGGGCGCGGTGTTCCAGTTCTTCGTGCTGCTGCTGAACACGACCATCTGGATCTTCGCGCCCGAGCTCTATCCGACCCGGGTGCGCGCCTTCGGCACCGCCTTCATCCTCGCGACCGGCACGGCCGCCGGTGCCTTCATGCCGCTGGTGGCCGGCCGGCTCTTCGATGCCTTCGGCCTGGTCGGCGTGTTCGGCCTGGCGGCCGCGATGTATGCGGTCTTCGTGATCAGCGTGCAGAGCGTGCCCGAGACCTACGGCAAGTCGCCCGATGCGCTGCCGCTGCCGGACGACGCCGCGCCCGCCAAACCGGTCGTCGCGGCGCCGCAGGCGAACTGACATCCAACCCGCAGACACCATGCAAGACATCCTGCTCATCAACCCGAATTCGTCCTCCGCCACCACGGCCATGATGGTGGCGATCGCCGCGGGCGATGCGCCCGCGGGCTACCGGGTGGAAGGCCGGACCGCGCAGGATGGCCCGCCGATGATCGTCAACCCCGGCGAGCTCGAGCAGGCCGCACTCGAGGTCGAGCGCACCTGGCGCGACGGCGGAACCCATTGGGCCGGCGTGATCATCAGCGCCTTCGGCGACCCGGGCATCGAGCGCGTGCGCGCCGCCTGCCGGGTGCCGGTGGTCGGAATCGCCGAGGCCTCGATGCGCGAGGCCAGTGCCGGCGGCCGGCGCTTCGGCATCGCGACCGTGACACCTGACCTGGTCGGCCCGATCGAAGGCCGGGCCCGCGCCCTCGGCCTGCTCGCCGTCTACGCCGGCATCCGGTTGACCGACGGCGATCCGCGCCAGCTCGCGGCCGATCCGCAGGCGCTGGAAGAGGCCCTGGCGCGGGCCGTGCAGCGCTCCATCGACGACGACGGCGCCGAGGCCGTGATCATCGGCGGCGGGCCGCTGGGGCAGGCGGCGATCGGGCTCCAGGGGCGCTTCGCCGTGCCGGTGATCGCGCCCATTCCGGCCGCCATGCGGCTGCTGATGTCACGCCTGGCGCCCCACTGACGCCGGCCTCTCAGAGCAGCATCCCGCCCGAGACCTCGATGCGCTGGCCGGTGAGCCAGCGGTTGCCGTCGGACAGCAGCGCCGCGACCGCGCCGCCGATGTCGTCGGGCTGGCCGACCCGGCCCAGCGCCGTGATGCCGGCGATCTGCGCATTCGCCTGCGGGTCGTCGCGCACCGCGCCGTCTCGGAAATCGGTCTCGATGGCGCCCGGCGCGATGGTGTTGACCGTGATCCCGCGCGGGGCCAGTTCCTTCGCCATGTAGCGGGTCAGCACCTCGATGCCGCCCTTCATCGCCGCATAGGCGGCGTAGCCCGGGAAGGTGAACCGGGCCAGGCCGGTCGAGGTGTTGACGATGCGCCCGCCGTCCGCGATCAGCGGCAGCAGTTTCTGGGTCAGGAAGAAGGTGCCCTTGAGGTGGATGTTGGCGAGCAGGTCGAACTGCGCCTCGGTCGTCTCCGCGAAGGGCGCCGCCACGCCGATGCCGGCGTTGTTGACCAGGTGGTCGAAGTGCTCGCGCTGCCAGGTGCCGGCCAGCGCGGCCTTCACGCGTTCGGCGAAGCCGACGAAGCTGCCGCTGTCGGCCACGTCGAGCTGCAGCGCGACCGCGCGGCGGCCGAGCGCCTCGACCTGCCGCACCACGGCGTGGGCATCGGCCTCGCTGCCCTTGTAGGTGAGGATCAGGTCGCTGCCTTGCTCGGCCAGCTTCAGGGCGGTGCTGCGGCCGAGGCCGCGGCTGGCGCCGGTGACGAGGGCGATGCGGGGGGTGGTGGTGGCGTTCATGGGTGAATTCCTGAGTCTGGAAGGGTTGGGATGGCCTGACTTTAGGAGTTCACCGGAAAACGATAAATGGTCGGAAATCGTCCAAACTGTTCTTCCAGAAAGGACAATCAAAAAATGGATCTCGACCAGCTCCGCATCTTCGCCCGGGTCGCCGAACTCGGCAGCTACACCCAGGCCGCCGACCAGCTCGGGATGGCGAAGGGCCGCGTCTCACAGGTGGTGCAGCGGCTCGAGGCCCAGGTCGGCGCGCGGCTGCTGCAGCGAACCACGCGGCGCGTACGGCTGACGCCCGATGGCGAACAGTTCCTCGAACGCGGCCAGGAGCTGATCGCCGACGCCGACCAGCTGCAGGCCATGTTCCAGCCGGCGGCCAGCGGCTTGCGGGGCCGGCTGCGCATCGACCTGCCCAACTCGCTGGCGCGCGACCTGGTCATTCCGCGGCTGCCGGAATTCCTGGCGGCGCATCCGCTGCTGGA